>TARA_R110000787_G_scaffold36714_3_pt1 | contig 18193 bp, 17 predicted proteins | sample TARA_R110000787 | Tara Oceans TARA_R110000787 (sample SAMEA4397920) | marine metagenome | biome: Polar Biome; feature: [DCM] deep chlorophyll maximum layer (ENVO:01000326); material: water (ENVO:00002006), including particulate matter (ENVO:01000060) such as... | depth 35 m
CACTGGTCTCCTTACTAGAAGCCCCGGCGCGGCTGCGAAGGTACTCACAGGTACAACATTCCCGCTAGCCTATGACGAAATCCGCGGTATGCAGGAAGAAGAGGGTGTCGATGACCGCGGCACGGCTGCTTTTGGCGCTGTAGCGTCTACGGCTCTGGAAAAAGTGATGGGTTCTGGCCGCGTTGCGACCGAGTTCTTCAGCAAAGAAGCCAAAAAGGCGGCGCTCGACATCACCACTAGTGCGTTTAAGAAGGTCGGCGTAGAAACGCTGCGAACTGGGAGCGAGGAAGCCTTCACTGAGGTAGCGCAGACAGTGGTCGAACGCATGGCCGGCTATAAAGGCGCCGATCTGTCTGATCCCGCAGTGCGCGACGAGTTGGCGGAAGCTGCGGCGCAAGGCTTCTTCGGTGGCTCCCTGATAGGCGGTACAACGTCGGCTGCGCGGCAGGGCAAAGCTGCGTTTGATAACTCCAGAAAGTCTAAAGCACCTCCGTCATTGGGGCCGCGCGAAGATGCTGGAGATGCCGTCGAGTCGTTCATGGTGTTCGATCCTGAAATCGGCGAAGACGGGCGCGCGACAGGTAAAGCAGTCCCACGGCGCGCCGAGATATTCGACCCCACTCCCGATGATGAGGGTATGGTAGCTGTCAGTATCGACGGTAGCGATGTGGTACGCATGCCCCTTGATACGCTCCGCATGGCGGCTGTTGGGGAGGACGCGAACACACCACTACCGCTGGACGAAGAAGTGTCCCGAGAACAGTTTGACGCGCGGTTGAACACTCGGTTGGATGCATGGCAGGCTGAACAGACGGATACCGAAAAGGCCGTTCCAGCCGAAGCGCGCCTCGCGGCGAAACAAACCAGCAAGGCGGTGTCCAGCTTACTGAGAGAAGGAAAGACGCAGGAGGCCCGTAAGTGGGTGGAGGACCGGCGCGAACAACTATCGGCTGCGAAGGCCAAACCACCGACAACACGCCCGAAGGGCTGGGAGAAGGCCGACGTACGAGGCGACGGCACCCTCCGTAACCTGCTGGTGAAAGCCCAGCAGGGTGTCGCCAAAGCTAAAACGGTGGACGCTGTCCACGCGGCGCTACGACCCCTGATTAAAACTAAAGCGCTCGCCGAGGGCGTGATGCAGGATGTCAGCACCGCGGCGCGTAAAGCCAAAAAAGGCTCTCAGATGAGCGCCGCACGCGAGCTTGCCAACCAGCGTATCGAAGCGGGTATATCGGTCAACCAATCCGCGCGCCAGAAATTCTCTACCGACCCCAAGATCGCGGTACTCGACGAAGCTATATCAGCCATTACGAGCTACGAGGCTCGCCGCGGTCGTGCGAACGCGAAGCCCGGTGCGAAGGTCAACGTAGCACCCCCCGAGTCTATCCGCACCACATACGACCAGATGGTTGAAAAGAACCTCTCGGGGCAGGCCCAGCAGGACGTCACTGAGTACGTGGCTCGCGCTCGGGACAACACACTATTCCAGTCCACAACACTCCCGCAGACCCCAGCGGCTATGGAGCAATTCGTAGCAGAAAATGCCGACGCTATCGCCGCCGAGACCGCGCGCCAAGAGGCAACCCCGACCACGGGAGAGACGAACCTCAAAGAGCAGCGGCGTGAGCAGGAGTTCAGCCGGATCATGGCCGATCCCAAGATCACACAAAAAATACAGGCGATGCACGAGTTCGCGAAAGAAAAAGGTCTGCGCGAACCTACCCGCCAAGAGCAGGTCGCCATCGATGCGGCAGACAACCGGCAGTTTCAAGAACAAGTACCGGACGCATCCCGCCAAATGGACCGGCAGGCACAGGCCAAAGCCAACGAAGAAGAGAACCAACTACAGGCCGCGCAGCAACGACTGGCTGCGGCCCAGTCTCAGCAATCTGCCGCAGACACGGAAATCGACTACGACAGCGATCCCGACATCATGGCGTACGACGCGAAGTTCACCGAAATAACGGACCAAGTCGAGAACGCAGAAACCATCAAAGAACTGCGCCAAGTTGCAAAACGCCTCCAGAAGGAAGGCGTGATCACAGAAATCGAGGACATGGTTGAGGCGATTGCTGACGCTGACCGGGCAGACAAAATGACCGATGGTATGGACGCGCTGCTGCGTGTGATCGACGATACCGCATACGAGGGTCGTCGTGCGCTGGAGGAAGCCGCCGACCAACGCGCCATGTCACAGGCCGAGCAGTATACCGATAAGCAGCGCGCCCAAGATGAAAAGACGGTCAACGCGATCGAGTTGCAGCGGCAGAGGCGCCAAGCGGCTGAACAGAAGGCGGCTGCGAAAGCAGCGAAGCAGCAAGCCGCTAGAGATGACCTTGAGCAGAAGATAGAAGAGCGGGACGCTGAACAGCTTAGTAGCCGCCAGCCGAGCCAGAACACGGACCCCCGCCTTGATCCGAAGGAAGACTACGACACGTGGGCTGAGATGCTGGCGGAAGAAGAGGCCGCGCTGCGCGCCGAGAACGAATCACAAACGACAGTACCCCCCATCCCACCCGCAGGTGAGAACTTCCCGCCGGCCCGTGCTGCTGCGGCTATGGCTGAGAACCCTGCCGACCCTCCGTGGACGAAGGCCGACGAAGCAGTGTACCAGCTTATTTGGGATGGGCGTGGCTTCGAGTTCCTACAGAAAATCCTCCAGCACCGTTTCGACACCGGCCAGATTTATGAGATGCCGGATGTGGTGAGACCTCGCACGTTGATGCACTCGTTGGCGAACGCCGCGGTGGAAGACATCCAGCGGAACTACATCGCGCCGATGGAAAAACTGTTCAAGAAGTACAAGAACGTCAGCAAAAATATGTTGGGTGAGTACCTGTGGGTCCGCGGAGCGGAAGATCGTAACATATTGGTGGCAAAAAACACGGAAGGGCGAACACTAGATGGCTCCGGTATGGACACCGGGACAGCGAAGGCCAAGTTGCAAGAGTTCAACGCCAGCCCCGAAATTGGAGCGCTGCGGCAGATGGCGCGCATCCACGACAAACTACAGCGCAAGGTAATGGATCAGCGCGTTGAGGTCGGGGTGCTATCCAAAGCTGACAAGGCCGCGTTGATAAAAGCGCAGCCTAATTTCGCTACGCTGCGTGGGTGGGCGTTTGAAGGCGACATGAGCATGGGCGTCATAGGCTCAGATAAGTTTCACTCCAAACGGGGTGAGGAGTTCAACACGCGCAAGAAAGAGTTTTACAAGGCGACGGGTCGCGACACTATGCCTGAAAACCCGTGGAACAACGCGATCACAGATGCGGTAGTGACGCTGAAGATATTGGAGCAGTACAAGGTCACCAACGCACTCGCCGTAGCCGTCAAGAATAACCCCGATGCGTTCAAAGGTTTGATCACGGTGAGCAGCCCGTACGGCGTCAAATCGTCCGTGCGCCCGTCCAGTACAAAGTTCGGCGAGTTCGAGCGCATAGCGCCGGAGACGGATGAGAACACACGCATGGTGAAGATCGAAGGTGAAGAGTACGCCATGCGGTTCTCAGACGACACGAACGCGCAGAAAATACTACGCAGCCTCGACATTATGGCGCCCCGAGACATGAACGAGATGGTTCGCGCGTTCGCGGAAGTCAACGGTATGATCAAGCGTAAAATGACGACGCAGGCGATCAGGTATTTGCCGACCAGTTGGTGGCGGGATGTAGCTGACGCCGTGGCTACGTCAGAGGTAGAAGAGCGCCGCAAGGGCAGTCCCGCGTTCGGCAAGAAAGGATACCACGCAGCCGTCAAAAAGAACACGCGGTTGGTGCGGAATATGCTGTCTCCCGACGCGCGGAACAACTTCGCCACTGTATTCCGCTACGTGTTCAACAAAGACGTATCGAAAATGACTCCCGAGCAGCAAAAAGAACACGCCAACCTAGAGTTAATGATCAACTCAGGGGGTTCCGTGGGCCTTGGTGGGTTGGAAAACGCCAGTCAGGTGCAGAAAGTCAACCTAGAGAAGCTACGCAGTCCCGCTGCGCGGCGCATGATCGCTGTGGTCAAGGCCGGCGGTAAGATGCCTCGGGCTTTGTGGAAACTGTATGCAGATAACGTCTCCGGTATGGCGCACGCGATCGACTTATTTGTACGGTACGGTACTTTCAAGGCCGCGCAGTCGGTGCAAATCGACACGCAGGGGGCTGCGATGCTCGCTCTGGACTCATCTCTGGACCTGACGAAACGCGGCGCGCTCGCGAAGACGGCTCAAATAGATAGCTTCTACTACTTTTTCAGCCCCCAGTTGAACGGCGCCCATAAGTTTATCACGCGCCTGCTGATGACTAGGCGCGGTCAGATGATCCTTGCGCGTAAGTTCGGTGGGTTCGGGTTCATGCTGACGTTGTACAATATGTTCATGGCTCCCGACGACGAAGACGGGAAAAACTCCTTCAAGAGTATTTCAAACCAGACGCGCTCCACGCGCTTGATAATGTGGTACGACCCTTCGCGACCTGACGGGTACATCGACATCCCGACCGGATTCCTCATAGGATACCCGATGTACGCTGGATCGAAGATGGCGGAAGCCTTGTACGATACGCTCCACGGGGAACCCCCGTCTCCGAGCAAGGTTACCGCTGAATTGGTGGAAGGTATATGGGACACGATCAAGCAGATACCGGCGACGTTCTCTCCCGTTCGTAGCGCAAATCTAGGTATAGAAGCCATCCCGTCCATCGCGAAGCCTTTTTGGGATTTGGGGGTCAACAACAATTTCTTCGACTCGCCTATATACAACGAGAACCCACGGAGCGGCACGCCGCAGAGCCAACAAGGCCGTCCGGGTACGGGCGCGGGGTATGAATGGCTCGCTAAAGAGGTGAACGACGTCACAGGGTCCGAGTTCGTTCCCGGTATTAGTATACTGGATAACCACCCCGAGAAGTATCGTTACCTTGTCGAGGCGTACGGTAGTAGCACGTATGCTTTCTTCCGCGACGCCACCGCGGCTGTGATGGACGAGATTGGTGATGTGGAAGCCCCTCGCAAGAATATACTACAGAAGATACCGCTCACAGCGCCGTTCCACGGTAAAGGGTCGGAGTATAACGTACGGAGCCGAATGTACGACCGCACCATGACTAACTGGTTCGATCGCTTTATAGGCAGGTCTAATGCAGACATGGAAAGTGTGGCTGATGCGTACCGGCGTTACCGAGAGCCGGAAGAGGGCGTACCCGTAGACGATGAAGCGTGGGCCGAGTTCCGCGCTGAGAACCCTATCGCTAGCCACCCTGACGTAGTGGATATGTACGAGACCATGACCTACCAGCTACGGAACTATTCTAACCTGCGGAAAGCCGATATGGAGCGTCCCGAGAACAAGAACCGCGCTAGAAAGGCGGCGATCGACGCCCACTACAACATGAAAGCGGAAGAGTCAGCGGCAATGTTCAACCGCATATGGGATAACACCAAGGCCCGATACGAAAAGCGTCAGGAACAGCGTTAGAGCCGCCATATCCTGACGCCACGTATGCCGTCCTCGATCTTCTGCTGTGTGGCTACTTCAAAAAGCAAACTAGCAGCTATACGCTTGAGCTTCTGCTCGGCGGCGCTTCGGTTGAGGCAGATGAAGAACATGGAGTCGCCGCGCTCGAACTCATCCCACGCCACCTCATAGACCGCGCCGTCAAGTTTGACTTTCGGGAGTTTCTTCATCTGCCATCGCCTTCAAGTGATCTATCTGGGCATGGAGCGCGTCAATCTCGTCATCTCGACGAACAATTATAGCCTGTAATCTAGCTATTTTGGTGGCCGCAACGATGCTGATATACCCTTCGTCATTCATAGTCATACCTCGGTTCCTTTCATATCCATGCGAGTCACGGTAGATCAGGTACAAGCCCACCATTATAGTGACGGACGCGAGCGCCATTATCCCAAGCAAATAAATATCTCCGGTCATATCGGCCAATCCTTTGTTACGTCATCATACCAAAACGCCTCGTCCAGAAAGAGCCAGTCTTGGGTCTTCGTTATGTCCTTGGGCTTGAACACCTTGTACGCAGCTATCGCCATCACGCAAAAACTACCCAACAGCGCGGTCGCTACCACAGCTTTATCCTTCGTCTTCATGCTTCTTCTCCTTCTTCCTTGGTTTCCTTGGCGTCAACAAACGAGTCCACATCCAGCGTAAAGGCTGCGTGGTCAGCGTCGAATATCAGGCAGTGCGGCGCGCCCATGTCTACCGCCATACCCTTGGATAACCGGACAGGCTTCGCGTCGATGCACAGACCCCTTGCTTTCAGGTCGTCCACTACCGCTTTATAGCTGACCCCGTTTCTGGCGAAGTCGCGCTTGAGCGCTGCAGCCGCTATGTAGATTCTACGGGTGTCCGGTTCGATGCGGATCGCCAACTCGTTACGTGGTTCCATCCGCGGGAGGGCTTTGAACTTGCTCTTGCGCGCGTCCATGTTCCCTTCGATCGCGAGGATGTGGCCGGCGTGCCGGTTGATGAAGTCAGTCAGGATGTCTACGTCACGGTCGTCGGGCGGCGTCACCTGCTCCCGCAGGGTCCGAACGTGGTTCCCAGCCCACGCTAATATGCGTTCTATGTCCCACGTTGTGATGATCCCGAGCATCTTGGCAATATCGATCGCCGTGATATTAGCCGCCATGACCGCCGACCAGACGCGCTCCCGCTGGACCAACCCCAGTTTCTTGTCGATGAACTTCTGGCGCGCCTTCACTTGCGCTTTCACCGCGTCGTAGTTGTTGAGCACGTACTGGACGAAGAGCCGGCCGGCGAAACCGAAATTCTCGGCTAGCTGGGTGTCGAACATCTCCTTGGCGTACGCCGGCTCGTAGTGCTTCTCGTTGGGAACGTGGTACTCGAAAATACGCATCATCTCCCCTTCCGTCATGTCGCGGTGTGGGTGGCGCTCAAGTATCTCGTAGAATGACTGGTTGGACGAGCAGACCGCGATGGTGTTCCACGTAGTGTCATTCTCCCGTAGCTCGTTGGACATGCCCATCATGCGATCCTTACCCGAGCCGAACGGGATGATGTACGCGAACTCCGACATCTGCAGCGGGGTCATGTTCGAAAGCTCGTCGTAGCAAGCTGGGATGCTGTTGAGCCAACCGGCCTTCGTGATACGCGCGTTGTACGTGTCGCTTGGTCCCGCCACGATGCTGTCCTTGCCGGGAGTGGGATCGCCCCAGAAGCTCGCCACTACCCGCAGGATCGTCGTCTTGCCCTGTCCCGAGCGTGGGTGGATCATGTTCACGATGCCGCCGTTCTGTCCTGTCATATGCATGAGGGTACTACCTAGTCCTGTCGCCACGGCGAACGCATGACCTTCCATGCCGACCTTGCCGTACATATCGACGACGTCTTTCCACTTCTGGTAGTCACCGGTGGGCTGCATTTTCTTAGCGTACCGTTTGAGCATCGATGATACAGGAGCGAACCGCTCGCCTCGGACTGCATCGTATTCTGTCTCGCCCACTACGAAGTGCTTGAGGTTCTCCGTCCAGCCGAATTGTTCCCGTACGTTTTCCACATCTTTATCCTTTCTCATTTGAAACGCCGTCTTGGTGAGGAAGTCAGCAAGAAAGGCAAACTTTTTAGGCGCAAGCAGCACGCCGTAAAACCCCAGCTTACTACGAAGCGCGCCGTGGTCACCCATCAGCATGCTGTACGGGATGGGGTATTCTTTCACGCCTTCGCGCGGCGTGTGGTGGCGGATCAACGCTTGCTCCCCGATCTTCGGGTCCGTAATCCGCTTTACCACGTACAGGTCTTCCTCATATATAAGCTGATCGTCTTCCCCGTCAGCGCCTTTCTTGAACAGACCCCCGTTCTTCCCGCGCTTGTACGGGAAAATATACTCCGGTATCTCGTACTGCTGGGTGTTGCCTAGCTGGTTCTCGCCTTCGACGAGCCGGTCCTCTTCGGTCGCTTCCTGCATAACCTTGCCCAGCACGATGGGCGACTTGATCTTACCTAGATGTGGACATCCTTTGCAGCCGTCAGGGTTGACCCGTTCAAAATAGTCGCAGCGCGCCGGAGCTTCACTACTGGATGCGATCTTCTCTGTTTCCTCGGGACTGTAGCCGGGGTGGTCGCGCGACAGCTTATGGATGGACTCCTCGCGATCCGTGTGGCACCGGTTGGCGACTGACAGCGCAGCGAACCACTTGTCGTACTCCAACTCCCTGCGGTGCTTGTACATATAGTGTAGCTGCCGGCACGAGTCTTCACGGCGCATGATCTTCATGAACGAGAAATCAAAATTGTCGTCGGGCTTTATCTGCCGCCCCAGATCGCTCATCCCGCCTTCGAACCCGTCGAACGCTGCTGGCATTGCTTCGGGCACGTGTAGCTGAGATTTCAGTTTATCAAGTGACACAGGGCCGGCCGGCGCCAGCACGCTTACGGACAACGGCGGGTCTTGCTTATAGTTGAAGGTGTCGGGAACGCGCAGGATGCGCGCCGCTTCGAAGCAAGACGTATCAGCCTTCAACCCCTCGGCGGCGCACGTGCGGCGCAGCGACTCAGCCACCCGCTCCCACTCTTCACGCCCGATCGACTCTTCAAGCGGCCAGTATGCATGGATGCCCCGCCCAGAATCCACCACAGCCGGAAGTGGCATCTCGGTAGACGCGCAGAATTTCTTCAGCGCTTTCAGGGCGTCAGCTTGTTTGGCGTACGGCTTGCCTTCACCGCAGTCCAGATCGACCCATAGGGATTTCAGCGCGACCACATTGCCTTTTTTCCGGTTTTTCTCTGCGCCGTATTTGGCGACACCGAAGTAGACATCTAGTTCCCGTGCTTTGAATTTTTCTATGAGGTCGTCTGCCTGCTCGCGGGTGTCAGCAAACTTCTGGGTTACGTCTCCGTTGCGGATGCCGACTATGCAGAACCGCCCCTCCTCGGGCTGGACCGCACTCAGCAAATCAAAATTTGGCATGGCTCTCCTCGCTTATGCTAGCGTCACAACTTGTGCTTATTCAGCCACGTACTTTCCAAATAATGAGCTATCTCATCCTCGAGCGAAGTGTGGGGATCGGTGTCTCCGTTGAACCAGTTATAAACTGTCGCTCGGGAGACGTTGAACTTGGCAGCTATCTCAGTAACTGGAATCTCGGCGGCGATGGCGTGTCGTCCAAGGCGTACGCCCAGCCGATTGACATCTTCGTCGAGATTCCGTTTCTGGAGCCGCAGAGTATATCCTTGGCTCATAGCTTAGTACGCCACTTCGTCGTCGTTGTCGTCGTCGTCAAGCCATCCCGACAGGGCGTCGGCCATCTCAGGGGATTCAGCCGCGGACGTAGCCTTCGCCTTTGCCTTTGCCTTGGGCTTGCGCTTGGTCGGCGCCTCTTCCTCGGCCTCCTCTTCCTCGGCTTCCTCGCCGAACGGGTCGAACTTGTTGGCTACCGGCTTGGCCTTGGTTTCTTCCTTGAAGACTTCCTCTTTCTTCTCGGCGGTCTTCGGGCCATCCTTCACGCCATCAGCGGCAGCTACGATAAGCTGGATCAACTCGCGCGTCGAAGGGTCAGCTTGAGCCGCTTCTACCATATCCAGTTCGTCATGCGTGATCGGGCGTACCGGCGAGAACTTGAGGACCATTGTCTCTTCCTCGTCGTCATACTCAATGCGCGTGACCACACGGTCGGGAGAGAACTCGTTCCCGAGAAGGAACTTGCAGTAGCTCTCGAACGGATGCTCGTGCCCGTTGCCATCGCCGAACAGCGACTTAGCTGGGATGTTGAACTGGTAGGTATCGCCAGAAGCATCCCCCTCCAGCATCAAAGCTACGCGCCGCTGGTAACGGCAGGCCCGACCCTTGCCCTTCGTTCCCGACCCCGTGACATTCTGGGGGCAGGTGGCACAGGACTTCGCCTGTATATTGTCAGCGCCTTCCTCGGGACGTACGCCAAGGTTCGACCAGCAGTCAGGCAACGTGGCCTTCGCGTCTGGATCGTAAGTGCTGGCGTAATACGAACGGGAGACAGATGGGAGCAAGTCGACGATGATAGCGTTGAAGCCACCCCGTACCGCCTTGCCGGCCTTCTGCCCATTCACGATCTTGGTGAACGTGCCGTTCGTGCTGGTCTTGATACGCCGGATATTGCTGCCGCTGCCGGCAATCGATTTACCCAGATCGGACACCCCCTTGCCGACGACATTTGCCGGCAGGTTGGCGCCTTGGAAGATTGAAACTTCACCCATATATAATTCCTTACTTGTTGGTAGGTTTGCGGACGGAAATGGAGAACCTTTTGTCGATGTTGAGACCGACCGGCATTACGTCGGGGTTCTCTTCAAGAAAGTCTTCCATGTGCTTGTTGTGAACGCGCTGCTCCAGCAAGTGGAATGCATCGTGCTCTTTGATGAAGGAGTACATACGATCCCAATCGCTGGTCCAGTAGCGAGTGTTCTCACGGCGCATGGCCGTTCCTTCTGCGGTACGCAGGCTGTCGATGTTGAGGTTGTTGCAAATTTCCAGCAGGTTCGCCGAAATCTCGTCAAGCTCTTCATCAACGGCTGCTATCTTGTTCTTGTAAATCTGGGTGATCGCGGACTTTTTTTCACGAAGCTCGCGGAACCGAAATACAAGGGCTTCAGCATCTGTTGACATGTGTTCTTCTCCTCGTTGTTGAACTTCTCCTGCCTACGCTAGCTATTTGATGGTGTCAAGCGCATAACGGAAAAGATATTTGCCCATCCGTGTCCATCTCCTCCCGCTCGTGCTGGTCATGGGCGGCTCGGTCAAACTCCGTCATGCCCTTCCAGTCTTGGTTTTCCAGTGCGGTCAGCGCGAACTCGCTGTACCATCTTTCTCTTGGCTCACCCATTGTATTTCTCCTTATGCTTTGATGATGGCGTCGTACATGTCGATCAGCTTCTCGTGGTCGGTAATCTTTCCACGGAGCATCTTGTACAGCCGATCTTCCACCGGGCTTCCTTTGATATGCACGATAGTCATAGCGTTCTTTTGCCCATGCCTGTCGATGCGTGCGTTGGCCTGCAGATATGTTTCGACACTTGTCACTGGAGCGTACCAGATGATTGTGTCTGCAGCCGTAAGCGTGAGGCCGTGGGATGCCGCTTGCGGTTGAATAAGTAGAACTTGGGGGTCAGGGTCTGACTGAAACTTCTGGACGAGAGCGAAGCGCTTGTTGGCCGACACCTTCCCGCTGATGAGGCCGCAGGTAATGCCCTTGCTCTCCAGCCGGCGCTGCAGCAGGTCGAGCGTGTGCGTGAACGGGACGAACACCAGCACCTTATTGCTGGCTTCCTCAATCACCTCTTCGACGACCTTGAGCCGGTTGCTGACATCGAACTCGACGACATCGCGCTGGTCGGTATAGACGGCGCCGCCGCTGATCTGGAGTAGCTTGTTGATGTTCGTCGCTGCGTTGACGGCCGAGATGCGCTCTCCCGCTGCTTCGATCGCCAGTTCTTCCTGCAGCATCTTGTAATATTTCAGTTGCTGCGGTGTGAGCGGTGCTTCGCGTTCGATGTAGGTTACGTCTGGCAGGTCCATGCATTCGTCTTTGGTGAACCGGATCGCCGGCTGTAGCATCTCGTGGACAATCTGGGTGGCTTCGGGCTTGGGGTTCCATTTGAACTGTGTCACTTTGTACATGACCTTGTCGCGGAACGCCGTGTAGTATTGAGGGCATCCTTTGGGGTTGACCAGCTTCGCCAGCCCGTAGGCATCAATGGGGGATTGTGCTGCGGGTGTACCGGTCAGCATCCATATGCGCGGGTTCGTCGCCTTGACCAGTCGGTTCAGCACCTTCCAGCGGCTCGTCTGCGCGTTCTTGTAGGCGTTGGCTTCATCCACCACGATCAGGTCGAATCCTCCGGCAGCGATTTCGTCAGCGACCACGCGCAGCCCGTCATAATTTATGATTACGAACTCGGCGTTGCTGGCGATGACTTTCTTACGCAGAGGCCCAGAACCGTGCGCTACGTCACAGCTACGGTGCATCGCGAACTTGAACAGGTCTTGCTGCCATGCCGCCTTCATGATCGACAGGGGGCACAGGACGAGCACGCGCTTTATCTCGCCGATGTTCATGAGATAGTCTGCCGCCCAGATCACAGAGGCCGTCTTACCGGTTCCCTGCTCCGAGAAGCAGAACGCCTTGTCCCGTATCGACAGGAACGAAGCAGTGGTCTTCTGGTGCTCGAACGGCGGGAGGTGCGAACTCCACTCATAGTCACGCAGGATGGGCGACGGGACATCTTCAAGCACGTCCGTCAGGGCACAAGCCTCCTTGTAACCCCAACGGACAGCCACTTTAGAGCCTCCGTCGCCACTCTCCAGAACAACGCTCTTGCGAACGCGCTGGGTAATATCCTCTGGTCTGGTAGTCTCCACTACCAGTACGCGATCATCCTGCATGTTGTATCCTCGCTGTTATTGTGGGTCGTTGTTAGTCGGTGGTTCCCGTCCGTCTCCTCCTCCAGAGCCACCTGTTCCGCTACTGTTATTCGCTTTCGTGATGCGAGTGTAAACAAAGTACGCCATAGCGACAAATATTATCGCGGCTACTATAACTTGTAAATATTCCATGCTACTTTCCTTTCATTTGGGCTTCTTATCCGAGCGGCGCGGGAAGCTCATATTCTTCCTACCCGATATTACCCGAGTATTACTCGGGGTGTCGCTGCCGCCACGCGACATGGGTTTCTTATGGTCCACGTGTGTCCCATCGCCGACACTGGCCTTTCCATCGCGGAGAGCCTTCCGGCGTAATTTGTTGTTCCTGACCCGCTTGGCCTGAACTGATGGCCGGCGGTTATACTCGGCCTGTTTCGTGTAGTTACGTTTCTTGGGCATCAGGGTCTCCAGTGAGCGCATTCCTTGACCGGGCACCACCCACACAGCGGACCGGACTTCGGATTCCATATACCATTATCCACGCAATCCTCCAAGTCGGCGACCCGCTTATCGAAGGTCGTCAGGTACTTGAGCATCTTATCCCGCGTGTGGGTTTTGTCTATCAGGTCGTTGGACACCACGAACAGCAGTGCCGACTTGATCGTCTCAACCTCTGGGAACAAACAGAACAGCGCGCCGGCCATCAGGTCCAGTTGCCTCATATCAGCGTAGCGAGAGTTCTTTCCCGTCTTGTAGTCGAAACAGTATGCCTTCTTCCCATTCACAACTACCAAGTCGGCAATGCCACGGTAATACGCAGCCTCATCCTTAAAGTCGCATGGAGAGAAATCATCGTCGCTGCGGATCACGGCCAGTTCCAACTCGGGGTACTTGTCTCCCTTGATACTCAGTAGTCGATCGACGATCGGTTCCATGTAACCAAACTTTTTCGGGATGGGCGTGCCGTCTTTGACGCGAAGCTCCGCAGCTTCATGCACCATCGTGCCGTACAGGGCCGCTTCACCGGGCTTATCGTTGTAATCCTTCTCGACCTTCATGTGGAAGTATTTCTTCGGGCACTGCTCGAAGGTCTTGATCGCGCTGAACGACCACGGGAATACGCTCATCTTTTTCTTCCTCTGCGTTTATACATACCGAACGAGTCTCCGTCCCAGCCCTCTTTCCTTGGGTCGATCAACTCGCTCCCGAACCAATCGAACTCGGCTAGCTCGGCTTCCTCACGCTGGATCACCGCTTCTAACTCACGCTCACTCAGGGGGTTATATGGCATTGACATGTTTTTCTCCTCTCCTCGGCTATACTCCTTCATCCAGCCTACGGCCACCATTTTTCAGTATGTCGCCCTCGAACAGATAGCTGCCCCAATGGCCCAACTTGATGAACGGGTTGGCCCAGACTTTGATATCGTTATCACGGCACAACTCGCAGAAGTCATAGTCCTCGGACAAGTATGCACCCGAGACGTCGATGCGGGTAGCGAAAAATTCATGGGTCAGCGCGTCCACATATTCGCCGGCTTCATCCTTCACGGTCGAGCGCCGGTATGTCGGCACCTTGTACGACAGTAATTCCAGCACATCCCGCCGGATCATCATGAATCCAGTGCCAACGTGTCGGACTTCGACGCAGCCGTACTCATCCGTAGTTGGGTCAGCCTTACTGTCCGTATTGAACACGAAAGCTCCCGCATGCATCTCGAGGTTGTCGATGTCTCCGGCGCGCGCCGCTTTCTTGACCGCTGCCCAATTCACCTCTTTCTTCGGGTAAAGAGCACCTACAACTGGCTTGTCAGCCGCCATGAGTTGGCCGATAGCGTGCGCCCCGAAGGCGATGTCTGCATCGACGAAGATCATATAGTCAGCGTCCGTCTCCATGAACTGGCGCGCTAACTCGTTGCGGCCTCGCGGGATCAGGCTTTCGTTCGACATCTGAACCCACTGAACTGAAACATTCAACTTTCCAAGGAACGTGATCGTCTGGATCAAACCCTGAACGTACACCCCGCTGCACATCCCGCCGTACATGGGAGTGGCGATGAGGATTTTCTTACCGCTGATGCGCTCTGCTGCTTCTTCTTCAGTCATTTTCTGCCCCTTTCATATTCTGCCGCTGCTTCGCGCCACTCCTTCAGCGCTTTCTTTAACCGTGTTTCGCGCCGCCACACCTTTTCGCCGAAGCTCTTCACTGTCTGGCTGACACGCCCCGCGCTTACATCGTACTCTTTGGCGATGTCTTTCATCCGGCGACCTAGCACGACGCTATCTCGCCATATGAGCATATTGCGCCAGTCGAAATATTGCGTCACGGTTGACCGCCTATAAGCGTTCAGCGCATCATCGCGCTCGTTACGCAACCGTTCCTCTTTAGTAGGCGGCTTTAGCTTTGTACACGCCACAACTTCGAGCCACTCCTCCAGCGATTTCTTACCAAAATTTGGGAGGCGATACATTTCTGCAGGCGTCCACTGGAGGAAGTCCTTTACGGTCGCGTCGCGGACTCCACCTTCCACACGCCAACCGGGGCGGATTCTGAACCCATCCTGCTCAACCGCCCCCCGCAAGCAGTTAGAGACGCGGATACTGAGTTCAAGTTCTTCGATCGGCGTGTCGGGCGAAATGTACCTCATTTTATTTTCCTCACTGCTAGCTGGTATCCTGTCGCTACTATCTCCAATTCATCACCGTAGAGTAAACAGAAGGCATCGATGGCGGGCTTGGGTGTCTCAAGTGGCTGGCTCCGGTCGCCCCACAGGTAGTCGTCAAACAGCAGGATGGCTCCCTTGTCCATCATCCCCCACGCCAAGACGGCGTCATGCATCACATCCCGCGCACGGTGGGAGCCGTCGATGTACACGAAATCGTAGGTTTCCCCCCAACTACGCAGCAAAGGTAGCGCTTTGTCCGATGTCATTTCCATCAACTGGACTATTAAAGCGTTGTCTTCCGCGTCCGTGTTTTTCATGAACCGACTCTTCACGGCCTTCCAGTCAATCTCCATGCCCTCGTGATCCGCGGCGCCGGTGAAGGGTTCGACCACCGATATATGAGATTCCTTGCGGTCGCTGATCCAATTGTCCAGCATCCAGCACGTTGCGCGACCCTCGAACGCACCGATTTCCAGTACGTTGATTGGGCCTTTTTGCGGGACGTGCTGGGTCAAAGCCTCAAACATTGGCTTCGCGTGACCGGTGAACCAGTCGTGGGTAAATTCTCTGGGTTTCTGTACCTGTTTCATCTCACTCTCCATCCGTTTATGCTGTCTTCTATAAGCTGTTCTATGGTGCGTACCGTCTCTTCGTTGTACGTCGGCTCTGGTTGCAGCGGGTGGTCTAGCGCTACTTTCTGTCTGTTTATGCCGTTGCGGAGTCTTTCGTGCGTCGTCAGGGTCGCCCCTGTCCCTGATACGTTCTGCGGTGGCGAGATCGCGTTGTAGAAAGTTGCTTCCGCCGCCTGCATCGCCAACTCACGCAGCGCAGTGTCCAAGCGCTCCCAATCTTCGTCTGATGCGGCATACTGTACCGTACGGATCACGCGCGCCCACTTGTTGGGTAAAAATGGAGGGACGTCGCGCCCTCGGATCGGTTGCAAGGGTATTTGATTGCCTATCATTTCCCCCATTGAGAAAAACTCTTTAGGAGCTATCTCCATCCGCTTGAGCAGTAGGTCAACCACGTTTGTTTCATTGGGTTCATTCTCATCCATAAGTCTCTCCTATATGGCTTTCACAGTTCAGTGGTAGGTCGTGCGCCCATGCCGGTCGGCGCCGCATCTCATGTTCGACGAAGGCGAACCCTTCATCCTTTTCTTCGATCGGGATCAGCGGTAGCTGGGCATCGTGGACAGTTAGCAATATGGGGTAGCGTTTAGCCACTCGTACCATCTGCTCCCCGATGATGATCCGCGCCAGAGCCTGCGTGTAGTTCTCTTTCAAGGAACCACCCCACAGATACTTCGACATCGTCGATCGGCCGCGCTTGAGATTGTACTTAAACGATTGTTCCCCCTCGTCGTAGTGCAACTCTGGATAGCGCAAAGCCAGTCCGTTTGGAAGCAGTATTTGACACTGATCAAGGTCAGCCCTGAGAACCCCGTCAGGCGCGCCGAACTCAACCACTCCCGAACCACTACCGATCATCGACTTTATTATCTCGCCTCCGACCTTCCACAGCGCAGGAATCTCGTGATACTCGGACCGGTAGGTGTCAACTACGATCTGGGCCAACTCCGCACCCATATCGATCCCTTGTGCGCGTGCGTACGTCATGAGCTTCGCCGGCCCGATCCCGTACATTGCTGCCAACACCCCGACCTTACCAACGTGGCGCTCGGTCTTAACGTCGATATCCAGCACTGGCTTTCTATACACCTGCGCGGCCATCACCTTGTACGGGTCGAACTCCATGTCAGCTTTCGGTACGCCGGCCGCAATCTCCGCATCGTTCTGGGCGAACAAGTCCATCATGGTTTTGCACCCTGCCAGCCACGCGCTGGTGCGCGCTTCGATCTGACTGGAGTCGCTGTTGCATACCAAGTAGCCCTCCGGTGCGCGCATCGCTTTCTTGATCTTGGACCCGCGCTTCAAGTTCTGCAGGTTGGTCTTCTCACTCCCTGACCAGCGACCGGTGTGCGCGCCGTAATAAAGCAACGGCACAGGCAGCTTCCCACGATGAGAGATGTCCAGAAAACGCTTCGTGCGTGTCTCTTCGATCGTTGACTTGGCACCCAGCCGCGCAGCAACCAGAGCCTGTACCTTTGGATTGGGATGATCTTTCAGGTCGGTGAACTCTTCGTCTGACTTTGCGAACGCATAGGTCTCCTTGCCCGTGGTCGGGCTGATCTTCATGGGAGGCTCAACCTTCAGCTTGCGTAGCAGACCAGCGAACTGTTCGTTGCTTCGGATCGCCTTCGGGTCAGCGCTCACTGCGTCCATCAGCTTCGCCTTCTGTGCTATGACGTCAGCCAGATGTTCCTCCAGAACAGCACTATCAAGTTCCAGCCGCGGTTCACTGAACATCCGTATGGTGATGTCGATCAGGTCTAGCTCCGGTATCGGGAACGCTGGGCCTCTCTTACCTTCGATCAGCGCCTTGAACAGGTTGTACGTCAGCGACCCGTCTTGGATACAGTAGTCGCCGTAATCAATAAGCTGCTCGGGCGTGAAATCTTTCCGGCGTATGCCCTTGGCGTCAGCCACGTAGCCACCCTTCTGGCCCAGATCGTAATAGTCAGCGAGGTTGGCGAGCGACAGCGATATGTTGTCTCCCGTATGGATCGCCCGTGCCATCGACAGTGTGTCGCCGATCTTGCGTGGCCGGATGTCATTCACCCAATTCAGGATCGCCATATCGAACATCGCGTTGTGCGCCACGCCTAAAGAACGATCCCACTCGAACTGGCCTAGCCAACTCGTCGTGTCGCGCAGCGTGCCACTGAACCACTCAGGCTTCGCAGCATCCTTCGCAACCGATACGCCTATGATTTCGAACCGTGGGTCACGGATATATTCTTCGGTGGTCATCTTGCTGAGAGAATAATCCTGATCATAATAGGTCTCGTAATCAACCGTCAGTATGCTCATGGCTGTCTCCTTTCAGGGCTGCTCTTGCGATCATAGAGGGGACGCTATCTTTATCAATTCGGCCAGCGCATCCGTGCATACCAATATCAGCCAAAGCCTCCCGCAACCGCTTTATCTCGGCGGCGGCTTCGGTGCGGGTGTTCCATGATTCGACTGCACTGATAGCAGGGTCGGGCGCATCAATATTCGCTCCGCAAGAAACAGTGTTGTTACACCATACGTGCTGGTAAGTCGGCCCG
>TARA_R110000787_G_scaffold85238_1_pt1 | contig 18183 bp, 21 predicted proteins | sample TARA_R110000787 | Tara Oceans TARA_R110000787 (sample SAMEA4397920) | marine metagenome | biome: Polar Biome; feature: [DCM] deep chlorophyll maximum layer (ENVO:01000326); material: water (ENVO:00002006), including particulate matter (ENVO:01000060) such as... | depth 35 m
CTTCAAAGAAACCCTGTCTCTTTTTGAGGATCTCACGAAGCAGCAGAAGTTTGCCCAGGCCATTACGGCCCAACACGCTGCCCGCGAGGTGAAGCAGTGGACAATCAAGAAATTACTGCCCCCCAAGAAGCCCGGTCCAACCGGATTCAAGCGAAGGACGGGATGGACAACTACTAGAGAACATGGATTTAGGGTTTCACCCAAGAGAGTCAACCGGAACAAACCCACCGCGATTATTCAAGCGGATGCCTCATGGATTCAAGACCATGAGAAGGGAACGACCCGAAGCCCCAGGCATCCAAAGCTTCTTGGTGGTGTTCCTCTCGCACTAACGGGCAAAGGCAGACCACGAACGAGCAAGTATGCAAAGGTTCCGGCTTTCAAAGGGCCAGTGAACATGCTGCGGCGCGGCAAAGGAATGGGTCCACATCTTCAAGGCCGAACTGGTTGGAATACATTTTTAGGCAAGACTCGGAAGGGTGAAGGAGCGATCTACATTCGGACTGAAAAGGGCATAACAGCACAATACATCATTAAGAAAACACGCAAAATTAAGCCGAAGCTAGGCTTTGTTAAGCGCGGAACCAAGGTAGCAAAGAAAGCCTACATCCGCCTCTACGCAGGGAATTTGATCAAAGCACTAAAGTCGAGTAACCGCCGAAAAGTGAAAACCAAATGAACCACGAAGGCAGACAAGAAGTAAACAACAAGAGCATTGAAAACCACATCACCACATCAATACCGTTTGATTTCAGCGCGACAGAATGGATAGGGAACCAAGAAGTTAATCAAGAACCATCCGTCATTGACATGCAGCTTGTCGCTTATGCTTTCCGCGACATTCTGGATTGGATAACTAAAAACGGTAAAGGACAGGCGAGAGGCTCGATCACCCGAATCAATGTGTTCATGTGGTGCGTGGACCCACACTACTTTCAGGGAAAACCACAGAGCTATGTTGCGGTGAAGCTTGGCATCAGTAGATCGGCATTCAGCCGGATGGTTACAAGCTTTCGTTCCAGATTTAACTTCCACATCTCCTCAATGCGCTCCGATGCCACACGCATGAAAAATGCAGATAAAGCGAGAGGGGATGTGTGAAAGGCCAAAAACACTACGCAGATAAATATGGTGTTTCAAAATCCACCCTGGCTCGGTGGAAGCGGAACGGATGCGATATAACCGATGAGAAGGCAGTGAGCGCAATGCGAGCGGCATTCAAGAAGGTTGGCGCACCTTCTGCGGGAGACTTCAAGGCTCCAGAAAAGAAAGTGACCAGCGAGCCAGTCGATCTCAACAGAGGCGAGAGCGGCGCGGCGGCGGCACTGGAGAGGCTGGAACACGCAGAGCGATCAGCCTATGGCGACTTTGTTGCGGCAATCCAAGAAGGGATGCCCAATGAAATCAAAAACGCCCGTGAGGGTTGGTTGAAGATTTCGGAGTCACTTCGGAAATATGATGTGATGGTCGAGCAATCCCGACGCGAGAAAGGCGCGCTGCTACCGAAGGAAGAAGTGGAGAGAATCCTGAAGGCACAAGCATATTACCTACGACTTGCAGGGCGGCAACTGGTCACAGGCATATCAAAGAAGCTTTCAGCGATGGACAAGCCTGAACTTATCTGCGCCTTGCTTGAGGAAATCTTGGGTGAGCAGATATTGATGTCAGTTGCGGCGTTGTTTGATACCAGCGAAGGCGGGCTTGAGATGCCCGGTTGGGTTGGAGACGCAATGACTGACGACCTAGACACATTCTTTTCAGACGTAAAGAACCACCTGAAAGCAAGAGTCGATGCCTTGAACAAGGCTTGCAAAGTGATAACCACCAAGAAGAAGAAATGAACATTGAACCCGCAAAGAGGTTAGGCACGGCGGCATTTGCGGAGAAGTTCGTTGTGTTGCCGTCAGCCTACAACCCTCCCGGCCCGTTCAGGATTGATCGGTCGAGATACCTGCTCGGCCCTTGGGAGGCACTTGACGACCCTGAAGTGCGTGAAGTCACGGTGATGAAGTCCACGCAGACAGGCGGCAGCTTAGTCGGTGACATATGGAATGCACGTAACATCCGTGTAGCCCCTGGCCCGACGTTTTTGAACATGCAGACCGATGAGGATGCCAAAGATCACGCCTCCCTGCGGATCAATGAACTCCTCGACAGATGCGAGCCTGTTCGATTCATCTTGCCGGTAGGTCACAAGGGGAAGCTCAAGCGACTGACTCAGGAACTGAAGATGCAAGCGATGTGGATGATTATCCAAGGCGCAAACCTCTCCAACCTGCAATCTAAGTCTGTCTGCTATGAAACGAATGACGAGATCGTATTTTGGCAACCCGATTCCCTGATCCGCGATGCCTATGCCCGCCTGACGGCATTTGGTTGGCAGAGGAAAATATACAATGTGAGTCAGGGGGGGATGGTAGGTGACGAGCATGACCGTAAATACAAGGGCGGCACGATGGAGGAATGGTCTTGGCTCTGTCCTGGGTGTAGCCTGATGCAACCCTACAAGTGGACGTATGACAACAACCCTGAAGAACGTGGGGGAATGAAATGGGAAACCAATGACGACACAAAACCAGAAGGACAATGGAACTTTGAAGAACTCGCAAAGACTGTCTACATGGAGTGTCGTCAGTGCGCTGCTAAGATTTACGACATTCCCAAAAACCGGCAGTTGCTTTCGGACACTGGAGAATATGTCCAGCAAAACTTTACTGCGCCTCGCTCCCGTCGATCCTTCCACTGGAACGCTCTTGCTTGTGATGCTATACCTTGGGCTGAAATAGTCTGGGAATTCGTTGAGGAGGTCATTCCAGAATACCGACAGGGCAATCGCGAACCCCTTCAGAAGTTCATCCAGAAGAAGCTGGCCGATTCAGACGACGAAGGCGTGAACTGGTTTGACACTCTGAAGATCCAAAGCTCGGACTACCAACTTGATGAAAATGGCGCCTTCCCTGTATGGGATGAAGAGGTGATACGCTTCATGGCGGTTGACAAGCAGATTGACCACTACTGGTGGGTTGTCAGAGCGTTCTCGCGAGTCGGAACGTCTAGGCTGGTTGCCTGCGGCAAGGCATGGACGTATGTTGAGCTTGAGGTGTTGCGCGAGGCTCACAAGGTCGAGTCGAAATACACCGCCATTGACGCAGGTGCGTGGGCTACGGATGTCTATATGGCTTGCTGCGTTTATGGATGGCGATGCCTGAAGGGAGAGGATGACAAGTCCTTCACATGGAAGGATGAGAGCGGAGAGACGATCTACAAGCCCTACTCCGAGGCAATCAAGCGCGACCCCATATTTGGCTTCAAGGGCGTCGATCTGAATAAGGAAGAAGTGAGAGAATTCCAAGAAACCCGAAAATTTCGCCATGCAGTGCTTTGCCGGTGGTCAAACCCCGCAATCAAGGATCTCCTCCACAACCTCAGAACGGGATTGGGACTCTACTACGGAATCCCTGCCAACGTCGGAGACGACTACACGAACCAGATGAACGGCGAGCAGCGGCAGGTCAAGGTCAACAAGGCGACCGGCAAGCGGACATGGTTCTGGAAGAAAGTAGGCAGAGCAGGGGACCATCTTCGTGATTGCGAGTGCATGATCTTGGTTCAAGCCGCAATTCGGGGGCTTTTGATGGGAAGAGTAAAATAAACCTTGTCCGACACAAGCCTTTGTGTATGCTGGGTGGATGAGAGTCTTGATAGCATGTGAGTATTCTGGGACCGTGCGAGATGCGTTCGCGGTAAGAGGGCATGATGCGTGGTCATGTGACTTTGAACCTCAAGAAACTCCCGGCAATCATGTCCAATGCAACGTGCTGACAATCTTGGATCAAGGTTGGGATTTAATGATAGCGCATCCACCATGCGAGCGTCTGTGTGTGTCTGGGGCGCGATGGAAATATGAAAAAACAGGCTGGCCGGAAGAACAAGATGCCGCCATAGAACTCGTCCGCGCTCTACTCAATGCACCAATCTCTAAAATTGCGCTCGAAAATCCGGTTGGAATAATCAGCAGTCGAATCCGCAAGCCCGATCAAGTGATACAGCCGTGGATGTTTGGACATCCTGAAACAAAAGCATCATGCTTATGGATCAAGAACCTGCGACACCTCCAGCGGACTCACCGTCTTGATGATTTATTCTGCGAGCAAGAGCCGATAGAGCGAACCGCCCGCGTCCACAAACTCCCTCCAGGCCCTATGCGAAAGAAACTTCGGGCCTGGAGATACACCAACATAGCGAATGCTATGGCTGACCAATGGGGAACATGAAAATACCACAAAATTGGACATTCAAAAGCAATGAAGTTGCCAATGGTTTCGATAAGCACGTACATGAACAACTGCCGTGGTATGACCTTACGACCGGCGTAATAGCGCATGTCGCCCGCCACTACATACCAGAGGGCGGAATGGTGTATGACATTGGCGCAAGCACGGGAAATATAGGCAAAGCAATTGCGGACACTCTTGAAGCGCGCCATGCTAAAATCGTGGCGCTCGATAATTCTGAATCCATGAAGGCAGAATACGCTGCCCCTGGAAGTCTCACGATAGCCGATGCAATCACTTTTGAATATGAGTCGTTCGATTTCGCAGTGTGCTTTCTGGTTCTTATGTTCGTCCCGCCTGCGAAGCGGGCGGGGCTGATAGCCAAACTGCGGGCGAAAATGAATCCCGGGGGGGCGATGGTAATCTTCGACAAGTGCCAACCGGTTAAAGGCTACGTCGCAACGGTAATGTCACGCCTCGCACTAGCTGGAAAAGTCGCCGCAGGCGTGGATGAGCGTGAGATCATTGCTAAGGAATTGTCTCTTTCGGGTGTTCAGCGACCACTCGACCCAAAAGAACTCGGCGACGATGCTCAAGAGATTTTCAGGTTTGGAGATTTCGCCGGATGGATTATAGAAGCACCGTGTTCTTTGATGGGAAGAGTGAAATGAAACACACCTACGAAATCGAGACATCTGATGACGGTCATGTTAAAATCGAGGTTGAAACCAATGACCTTGCGGCAAGAATAGACGTTTCGGGTCAAAGCTCGATTGGAAGCATCCCACATGAATGGTACAGGTCTATCCGCGACGAGCATTTCCCAGCAGGGACGAAAGACCTGGTTATCTCACTTGTTGATACAGGAGCGACATTCCTAATCACCAAAGAGATGCAATTGCCTTAAATTGACATATTTGATTACTATGAAATGGCAGACATCTTCAGATCACGATCAGCGGCGCAAATTACGACGCACCTCACGAACTACTACGCCGCGCTTGATGCCGTCGCAGCAGGGCAGGGATACAGCATAACCTCTGGCGGCGTGACGCGGGTGATGACAAAGGCCAATATGAACGAAATTGTCCGCATGATCGAGCTGCTTGAAACCAGCTTGGCAGCTAAAAGCAAGACATCAGTAACCACAACCCACGTCAAAATAGTATGAGCAGCAGTAGCCCAGAAAGCACAAGATTCGCGAAGTGGATTGATTCAGCGGTTGCTACGTTCATGCCTGGGCGCGCACTTGAGCGCAAAATAGCCCGCGAACGACTCCACAATTTCCGATATACGGGTGCGACAAGCTCGCGTGATAGGAAGGCGACAAACCAGAACCTAACAAGCTCTGAATCAGCGACCTATGCGCGTGATCGCATACAATTGATGAAAGAAGCTCGCAATTTGGAGGAGAATGGAGAGATTGCGAACTCGATTTTGGGCAAGTTTGAGACTCATGTTACGGGTCACATAGGCTACAATCCGAGGACAGGCAGCAAGAAAGCCGACGCCAAGATCGGGGAATGGTTTACGGAGTGGATGAGTCGCGCAGACTACACAGAGAGGCATAGTCTCCGCAAAATGGCCCAAATAGCGCTACGCCAAGCCCTTACAGACGGGGATTGCGGCATGGCGACATTCCTGAATGACGACGGCGAGGCTCGGGTGATAGGCATTGAGGCAGACCGAATTGGAGATCCTTACGACACACAGCCCAAACCAAACGAATTCAGCGGTGTTCTCGTAGACGGAAAGAAGGCGCCAACAGGATACCGGGTGTTCCAAAGGGATCAATTTGACCAACTAGTGAACCCTGAAGTTGTCCCGGCAAAGAACTTCTGCCATCTGTCCAACCCGAACAAGTTTGATCGCTACCGAGGCATCACAAGCTTCGCTCCGGTGATCGACACGGCGGTAGATGTGATGGAAATCGTCCAATTTGAGAAGCTGGCAGTCAAGTGGGGGTCCATGCAGACCGGTGTGGTAGTCGGTCAACCGGGCGGGCCTCAAACTAACGAGTTTTTTGAGGATGGCGAAAACTCAAGCGGGAGAGGGTTTCAGACTCAGGAACTTCAGCACGGCATGATTCAGTATCTGGAGGGCGACAACGCCAGCATTCAGCAATTCCAGACGCAGCGGCCTGGGGCGGCATGGGATGGATTCATTCAGCTTCTGATTCGCTTGTATGCGGCTGGTTTCAACCTCCCTTACGGCTTTGTCTTCGACGCGGCCAGTTCGCGGGGACCGGGAGCGCGATTTGAGGCCGAACAGGCAGATCGTGTGTTTTCCATCTGGCAGCAGCTTCTGGTCGAGAAGGCACTGGACAAGATCAAGAATATCGCGCTGATCGGAGCAATGGCGAATGGCGAGATCCCTGCAAACCGCAATTTCATGCGTGGCGCGTGGCAGTTCCCGCCTGCTGCGTCAATTGATGTTGGTCGCGAGAGCGCGGCAGATGTTGCTGAGATGGGCGCGGGAATCAAGTCCCACAAGACCACGCTTCGGAAATACTCCCTGAATGGATTTGACGAGCGGCGGCAGATTGCCCTTGAGACAAAGGACTGGATGGAACTCAGCGAAGAGCTGGATGTCCCTCTTGAGCTTCTGATGGGCGAGAAGGCACTACTCGGCAAAGAGACTGAGCCTGAGACGCAGAAGCAAGCCAATGGCAAGGGATTTGAGCGTGAGATTTACTACCTGCCCAAGAATGGCGATACCCCTGCGCCGCAAGTCAATGTGCGAACCGCTCCAATCAATCTGAACTTGGGCAAGGAAGCGGCACCCGCTCCAAAGGTGAAAAAGCATGTCGAGCTAATCCGCAAGAATGGAAAGATCACGGGGGCCAGTATTTTAGAGGTTCCAGAGAACGGGCAGGCCACAAAGCGGAGCGTCAGTCTGTCGAAGGACAAGCGGGCGAGAATTGACGGCAATGATATTGTAGAACTACCGAGATGATACGTTCAGGAATATGCAATTCGGCCAAGCGTGAATTCCTCCGTGGAGATCACCGCCCAGGTCACATTTACAGAATGGCGCTGTTTATTAAAGGCTCGCCGCTCGACAGTAACACGGTTGGCCTGACTCAAGACCTGATGGAATTTGAGTCTCAGGGAATCGGCTACACCGCAGGCGGAAAGCCTCTGCATGGCGTTGCCTATGGATCTGACAAGGGCGGCGCATGGATGACGTTCATGGAACCCGTATGGGCGATGGCGACGATCAAGGCGCGTGGATGTCTAATCTACAACGATAGCCTTCCTGGCCGTCCCGCACTTGCCGTTGTGAACTTTGGGCGTGACATCATTAGTGACAAGGGAAACTTCACCGTGGCCGTGCCGAAAGCAGACTCAAAAACAGCAATCATCCGAATAGGATAGACCATGCCAATAGTAGCAGCAGACATCCTCTACAAGTTCTCGATCAAGACCGGCTCCGCAGGAAATGCCGCAAGTCAGTCTGACGGCAACGAGTCGCTCGGCAAATACATTGCGACAAACCAAGTCACCACGGCGACACTCCATGAGTTGTTTGACCCAGTGAGCGGCGACGAGAATGCCGCATCCGATGTCGAATACAGGTGTGTCTTCATCCATAACAACCACGCCACTTTGACCTTGCAGGCTCCGCTTGTTTGGCTTGCGTCGGAAGTTGCACTAGGCGCCACGGCGGCAATCTCGATTGACTCAACTGCCGCGAGCGCGATAGGGGCATCATCCGCACAGGCGTTGTCCGTGACTAACGAAAGCACCGCACCATCCGCCATTACTTTCAGCGCGCCAACCACCAAAGGTGCCGGTCTAAGCCTGGGTGATTTGGCGGCAGGTAGTTGCCGCGCTGTGTGGATACGCAGGACTGCCAGCAACTCGGCAGCTCTGGAAGCGGACGGTGTGACGATTAGAGTCGAGGGCGACACTGCGGCGTGAACCATGCCGACAGAGACAATCAAGATAGGCGCGGACGACGTAGATGAAGACGTAAACGGCGGCTTCATCGAGGCAACAGGGAACGGTATCGCGCTCGGCTTTGTTGGCGAGATGGAGATGTCAGAACGGCATGACGGAGGATTTCGCTTTCAAGACGTTTCGATCCCAACTGGCGCAACGATAGACGTTGCAACTCTGACGCTCAACAATTCCAACGACGGAACTGGATTGCCGATTGTCGCCATCAAGATTGACAATGTTGACAACGCAGCAGCGTGGGGAGAGTTTGATTTGCCGACTGGAATTTCAGCATTCGGATCAGCATCTCTCAATTTCAACGAGGACGAAGTTGGCGACCCAGGCTCCCAATGGACGGCTGATGTAAAATCACTCGTTCAAAACAACCTCAACCGGGCAGGATGGGCTAAAGAAAACGCGCTTCGATTCTGGGCAGATTCTTCAGAATCCACTGAAGGCGAATACCAGACATGCGATACGTACGAGAATGGCACAAAGGCCACGCTTGCGATCACATACTCATTCCCCCCGAAGGACTCCGCGCTAATATGGGATGTCAAAGTAGCTGTTCCTTCGGACAGATCGCTGATTTGGGACGTTCTCAAGACATCAAGTGCAGACCTTTCAATCCCTTGGAATGTCTACATCAACATTGACGCGCCTACTGATCTTGCTCTTTCGTGGGACGCTCTCAAGACGGCAGGCTCAGAGCTTCAATCAATCTGGAATATTGACTCATTCAGTGGCTCAGTCACTGAGGGGATGGCGTTCATCCACGGACCAACTCGCCCGTCAATCAAGCCAAAACACGCTCGCATCGACATCAAAGGCCAAGGGATGACGATCAAACTTGGCAAGCTTACAGCGCGTGTTGACGCAGTTGCCTTGACCAGTTTGGACAAGGCTCGCGCTCTCCCAGGTAAGCTTTACGCATTTGGCGATGTCCTTGCCACAAAGCAAAAAAGCATTCCCGCAAAGGGAGACGAGGACGCAATTCTTTTCATCCTCTCGCTGGTCGATTCAGATGGGTGAAGATAGGGCTTGCGCTTTCCGAGGGCTTGCGTATTGTTTGGGGACATGAAAACCAAACAATACCTATGCCCGATATGCAACGAGATGAAGCCTGAGACGCACTTCTCATGCGCCGCAGGGAGAAAAGGGGGGCTGGTCAAAGGCCCATGCAAGGCGAGAAGCTCCGAACAGGCCCGCGCCGCAGCAATGAAACGATGGGGGACTAAATGAACCACTAGAACACAGACTCAACCTAAAACCCGCAGCTAATACGCTGCGGGTTTTTTTTGTGCCGTAAATTGACATCTCTACTACTTGTAGAGATATGATTGAAGCCACAAAAATTAACTGCTTTGAAACCGTGCTTGGCGCCGTAGTCGATCACGATGAGATGGTCATTAAGAACGTCTCAATCATCACCGAGGGCATTGCTAAAGGCCACGATGTTAGGATCGACAAGACCACCTTGGAGCAAGTCATGGACTTGGCTAAGGAGTTTGAAGGCGGTCTGAAGGTAAAGATGGATCATTTCAGCGGGTTCTCAGGAATCGTTGGAAGAATCAATAGCTTCAAAATCAAGGGGAAGAAGCTATTGGGCGATCTTCACCTACTCAAAAATGCCCAGGCATCTCCTTTCGTTTTGGAAATGGCCGATGAGATGCCGGATACATTCGGGCTTTCTATTAGCTTCTCAGGTGTGGACGAAGAAAAGAGCGGGCATATGTTCGCGAGAGCGACCGAGCTTTACTCTGCCGATCTGGTAGATGAACCAGCCGCAAACCCCACAGGCTTGTTCTCTTCTAAGAAGAAAGAAATTGACACACAACTACCAGTAGAGACATCCAATAATATGAGCAATCAAAACAACACCTCTGACGCGCCTACGGTCGATCTTGCAAAGCAGATCGCAGACTTGAACGCGCTTGTCACCAATCTCGCCTCTAAGATCCCGCAGGAAGAAAAGGAACTCACCGATGAGACTCCGCTTTCCGAGATCAATTTCGGCCAGCTCCGTGGAGTCCTTCAGAAAGACACAGCCAAGCTGATGTCCGAAGCGGGATGGAAACCCAGCGATCTTTCGGCTGATCCTAAGAAGGAAGACATGACCGAGACGAAAGTTGAGGACACGGAGCCGAAAACCTTTCAAGAGGTTATTGCTTCGCTTGTTACGGGCGGCATGAGCCGTTCTGAGGCTGTGACTCACGCTTACAGCAACCCGAACAACGAGCAGCTTATCACGAACTTCAAAAACAGCGGCGGTATCGCTCATCTCTAAACGATCATGGCAACAATTAACGAATCAGGTTACAAAACTTTCACCGCCACTGCGGTCGCGCTCTCCCAAAACGTGCGCGTCCTGTTGGACTCATCCGGCACGGTCAGTGTCGCAGGCGCGACGGACGACTGGATCGGCACTGTGACGACTGATGTCGCCGCCAGTGGTCGCGCAACGGTCAGACTCCGCAACGCCCCAGGCACTTTCTTCATGGTTGCTTCTGCGGCTATTGCAGTTGGCGATGCCATCTCTGCTACTGCGGGCGGCAAGATCGACGACGGAACTGCCTCTGGTGGTGCAATGACCTTTGAAGCACTCACAGCGGCGACCGCCGACGACGACATCATCGAAGTCGTTGCTAACTAATCGCGGCGTTTAATCTCCAAAAACTAATACTATGGCATACTCAGATTCTGGAACGGTACTCCGAGGGGACATCAATGCGCTCGTCGAAGAGGCCAGCGACAACACTAAAAACCTGATTGGCCTCCAAGCCTTGCCGCCGTTTGGCGTCGATGAGCAGAGCGGCCAGTATCCCGTTTTCAAGAAGGCCAAGGGCCAGCTCTTGAACAACGACGTTACTGATCGAACGCCTGCCGGGTCTTATGGACGTGTTGAGCGTTCCTATGAGAACGACACCTACGATTGCGTTGATCGCGGTCTGGAGGAACTTGTTGACGACACCTACGTGAAGAACGTGAGCCGCTACTTTGCGGCTGAGTCAACTGCGGCAATGCACGTTATGAAGCAGGTTCTACTGGGACACGAAGTCCGTGCTGCTGCTGCGTTGATGAGTACGTCCAACTTTGGATCTGGAACTGCCGCTGCGGTTGCCTACACCGAGGCTAACATCGCAACCATCGACTTCCCCCAGGATGTCATGGCGGCGGTTGAGCGGATGAACAACAACGCCGAAAGCCCGAACACGATTATCATGTCGTCTTCGGTCTGGCAGCGCATTCGGAGGGCCACGCTGACGCAGAACTTCATGCGCGGATCTCAGCCCACCGATGCCACGTTGCTTATCAATGACGCCGCACTCGCTGGCGCATTCGCTTCCGAGGGAATCGAGCAGATCCTAATCGGACGCGCTCGGGTCAACTCGGCCAAGAAGGGTCAGAGCTACAGCGCCTCTAACATTTGGTCCGACACTTACGCTTGGGTCGGCAAGGTCGCTTCCGGCGATTTCAGCAACCAGGGAGCAGGCCGGACACTGGTTTGGAACAAGGAAGGCGGAACATTCGTCACCGAGACTTACCGGGTCGAGGAGCGACGTTCCAATGCCGTTCGCGTTCGCCAGAACACCGCCGAAAAGATTATCGACGGAGCTGCCGGAACGCTCATTACCACCAACTATTCCTGAACAAGTTTGGTTCCTTGTTTCGGTGGTTCAATCCCCGCCATCCGAGTAATTGGGTGGCGGGGTTTTTACTTTAAATTGTGAGCATTTTAACAGACTCCATTGCGACTGACATCGACAATGCTTTCCTCAATACTGACGATTGGGGCGAGTCTTTAACCTACACACCTTCGGGTGGAAGTGGAGTCGCAGTAAACGCTATCTGGGATGACCATTTTGAGACGATTGACTCATCCAAACTAGACCACAACGGAATGCAGATTATCACGCACCAGCCCGCAGCTTTCGTAAAGACGACGGCAATCACTGGAACTGGTGAAGGCGACACGATCCTGCGTGGTGCGACGACCTACTACGTCACCAATATCACTGGCGAGAAGGCAACCGGGATGAGCATTGTTCTTCTAAGCAAAAGGGCTATTCATGGCGGATGACATCAGACAGAAGATCATGGATGAAGTTGTGGTCAGGTTCACAACAATCACCACGGCAAACGGCTACGAGACAAACATCGGAAGCTCAGTTTCTCTCTGGCGTGATTTGAAGAGTACCCCCCTGGTGGGTGACGAACCGGATGCCGTAAACATCATGGATGTCACAACGCTCACCGACAAATCTAACCAACCTGTTGGGACGGCATTGCACACGATGGAGATTAGGGCGGAAGCAGCGACTCAAGACACCTCGATGGCGAGGGATAAGAAGGTTCGCAAGATGCTTGCCGACATGGTAAAAGCAATAGGGACAGACCGAAAATGGACTGTTAGCGGGACTACGCTTGCCTGGGATACATCAATTGAATCTAGTGAAATAGATGTTGAGCAGGGTGGCGAGGTAGTCGGCCAATGCCAACTCATTTTCAACATCCTTTACCGCACTTTGGACTTTGATCCATATAACGAACGACACTGACATGAAAATCACTTACACAGGTCCAGCAGCAGCAGTCCAACTCCCTAAAGCGGGAAAGGTCTTCAAACGAGGCGAGGCACAAGAATGCCCGCAGGCAATCGCCGAGAAACTCATTTCGGAACAGCCGACGTGCTGGGCCGTTGTGAAAACAATCACGAACACAACTAAAAAGGCATAATCATGGCACAAGGATTTGGATACGAAGCATTTGTCGGAGTCGGACGCGAAAGCACCTGGGGAACAAGGGTCGCCCCTACTGTTTTTCAGCGCATCAAAGAAGAGTCGATGAAGCTCAACCAGAGCCAAGTCACTGTTCCAACCTTGGGTCACGTTTCGGCGTTTCGCTCGCTGCCAAGTCGGCGGTTCGTCGATGGCGGCTTCAAGTTCGACGCAGGCTTCAATGGAATGCTTGGACTGTTGCTTGCAGACGCTTTAGGCGCCAGTTCGTCAGTGGACGCCCAGGTCGCCGCCACAAGCGCTTACACGCACACCATGACGGCAAAGAACGATACGCCAGTGGGCTTGAGCGTTCAGTGTTCGCGTGATGCTGCTGCAATTGGCACGGCATACGATTATGAAGGTTGCATGGTCGAGAGCCTTACCCTGCGCCAAGGCAATGAAGCCTTTCTGGAGTGTGACGTTACCTTCCAAGGTCAGGAAGAGACGAAGCAGACCGAGGCGACTGAAAGCTTCGCTTCCTTCTACGGAATCGACTACACGATGTTCTCGCTCACCCTTGGCGGTGTGGTACAGAACGTCAAAGAGTTTGAGGTTACGATCAGCAATACTCTGGCGACTGATCGCGGACTGCTTGGTTCGCGCCTGCGTCCTGAAATCGGTCGCGGTGGGCTACGTGAGGTTTCGGGTTCAATGCTTGTCGAGTTTGATGCCGTCACCGAATACGACCTCTACCGGGATTTGACTGAATCCGCCATTGTCGCTACGTGGGCTGCTCCTGCCAGCTCGATTGAATCGGGACATGCATACGATCTGGCGATCACGATGAGTCAGAGCTATGTTGAGGGACCAGACATCGGCGTGAAGGATCATGGGCCGCTCATGTTGCCTTTGGACTTCAAGGCAATCTCAACCGTGGCGGGCAACGACGACATTTCACTGATCCTCAAGAACACCGATACAGCAATCATCTAATATGGAACCACTGACCACCAGAAAGGGCATCACGCTTCCGAGTGGAGGCACATGCACAGTCCGCGCACTATCTGCATTCGACTTCGCCTCTATGAAGCGAAAGCCGCAAGCATTCCCTACTGGAGAAGACCTTGAAAAAGTCAAATCTGGCGAGCGCGAGATGACTGATACCGAGGTTGAAACGAACGCCGCATTTATGGAGACAATCTTGCTGCGGTGTGTTTCCCCTATCACCTGGGGAGACAACCGACGCAGGGTTGTCGAGGACGGCGATCTCGATCAGGTCGCTGACGACGAAATCACCATTGGAGAATTACCGCAGGCGGATGCAATTATGATAGTCTCCGAAGCATCGGAGCTTTCAAGTCTGGGTAAGGAGGCGGGTCGTAAGGCCCAGAACTTTCCTGAAGGACACAAACTTCCAAGTGAGCCTTCACCGACTAGCGAAGACGTACGGGAAATTGCCATCTGAAATTCTCCAGCGAGGCATGGACTGTTTGCAGATTGATATGATGGTCTGCAATGCTGGTGTGACTCGCGACAATTACGAGCAAGAGCGCGCTATGAAGCGCAGGAGAAAATGAATGGCAAACGTAGTCAAAATCATAGTTCAGGCAATTGATAAGACCAAGGTAGGTCTTAACACTCCGCTTAATAGCCTCAAGAACATCCAGCTTGCGGCGAAAGCTCTTGGCCCTGCATTAAAGGTAATGGGCGTTGCCGCCGGGGCGGCGTTTGCAAAGTTTGCCAAGAACTCAGTCATGGCCGCAGAAGAGATGCGGCGGATGAATAACACCATGCTGGTTGCTACCGGCACAATGGAGTTAGCAACGCAGGAGATGGGCTTTGTTGGCGATATAGCCAATGAACTCGGCCTTGAATTCAAGGCACTAGCCAAAGGTTACGCTGGGATCGCAGCGGCATCTAAGGGGACCGCGCTTGAGGGTGAAGGCGTCCGAAGTGTGTTTGAGGGAGTGTCCACCGCGATGTCAGCACTCAGCTTGAGCGCGGACGACACGCGAGGAGTGATGACCGCACTTCAGCAAATTATCTCTAAAGGAACTGTCTCCTCCGATGAACTCAAACAACAGCTCGGCGAGCGACTTCCAGGCGCAATTCAGATAGCCTCGCGAGCAATGGGAGTTACCACGGAGGAACTCTCCAAGATGCTGGAGCAAGGAAAGATTGTTGCTTCTGACTTCCTGCCCAAGTTTGCGAAGGAGATGAAGCGGACATTTGGTCCAGCCGCGCAGGAAGGCGCAAAGTCTTTGACGGCTAACATCAATAGACTGAAAAACTCGGTGTTTAAGTTGATGGTTGCAGCAGGCAACGAACTTCTTCCAGAAATCAATAAGCTTACGGCGGCTTTTGTGGATTTCATATCCAAAGGCGAAAACGGCATAATCACTGTCAAAGGCATTGTCGCGGCGATGCGGTTACTGAAAGAGGTCACCATAGGTGTTATGGGATCTTTTACGATTCTGGGAACCGCGATAGGTGTTAGTCTCGCTGATGCATTTGGGAGTGTAAAAAAGGAGATAAACAGGGTAGTGCTTCTTGGTGATCTTGCGGCGTCAAACGCTAAAGAGGCGTTCATGGAAAGAACGGGCGGGGTAGCGAAGGTTGACGAACTCAAATTTTATTACGAAAGAAAGAAGTTAGTTGACGATTTCAACAAAAAAAATTCAGGTGAGATTGAAGTCTGGAAAGCGATTGCGGAAGAAATAGAGCGAGTAGATAAGCTTCTTTCAGGCAGGGATACTCAGACACCAGATACACCGGAAACGCCCAAAACCACAAACGAGACAGTAACAGAACTTGCGGCGCCTTCAGGGGAGCCTTTGACAAAACCGCAGTTATCTGCATTTGCTTCAATCAGCAAAGAACATGACAAAGAATTCCTTTCAGAGCGGGATCTTTTAGAAAAAACATTCGTTTTAAAGAGTGACGCACTGGAAAAAGAACTGGGCCAAACAGCGGTGGGATTAGACGCACAGAAAAAACTGCAAGACCTTTTCTTCAATGACGTTAAAGAACTAGGAATTAAGGATCTTGAAGAAAAAAGAGAGGCGTCAATCGCCATTGCTGATCTTCAGATCGAAGCAGACGAAGCTGAACGCGAACGTCTCACCGCTTTATCGGAACTCAAATTTGAACTAGGACTTGCTGGACTCGACGCTGAAACTGAGCAGGCTGAAATTGCTAGGCAGCTAAGAAATCAGCAATACGAGGAGGATGTCGCAAGGATCAAAGCTCTGGAGATGACCAAGCTTGAGTCAGATGAACTCATTGCTTCGGCAGAAAAGGCGCGGGCCAATCAAGCTCGGGCGGATGCCATTGCAGCAGCAAAGAAGGCGGATGATATCCAAAAGCATCGAGAAAATGTTTTCCAGAATTCTCTTGGCAACATGGCGTCTGCATCGGCGGCATTCTTTGGTGAGCAGTCAGGCGCCTACAAGGCATTTGCGATCTCGGAGGCAATCGTCAATACCTATCGCGGCGCCAACCAAACATTGGCCGATCCGCTTCTGCCGTATTGGATGAAGGCTTTTGCCGTAACAAGTATCATTGCTTCCGGTCTAGCCAACGTCGCCCAAATCTCAGGCGTAGCCCACGGTGGTCTGACAGAGGTGCCTTCCGATCAGACCTTCCTGCTCAAACAGGGCGAGCGCGTTCTTTCGCCAGACCAGAATGAGGACTTCACGGAATTTATTGGCGGTGGGGGGGGTGGCGGCGGGAACGGGATGATCGACTTGACTATCAATATCGACGGGCAACCTCTCTACTCAGGAATCAGCAAGGCGTCCCGCGATGGGCGTTTCACAATTAGCGCGAGGGCAGTAGCATGAGATTCTTCTGGGACAACTTTATAGACTTGGCTACGACTACGATCACTTCGGCCACGCAGGAACTCACCCTTCCCGACGACAACGTAGCCCACCAACACAAGAAGAAGGTCTACCGGACTGGCACCTCGACTGCTACGGAGTGGATCAAGTTTGACTTGGGCAGCGCAAAGGCAATCGACGGATTCGCGCTCCTGAATCATACGCTGGATGGCACAGAGACTGCGGTGAACATCGAGGGACATGCTTCTGATGACTTCGGGACGCCCACGTTCTCTGAAGCCGTCACGGTCACGTCAGACCCCGCATTCAACAAGTTCAGCTCGGCTCAATCGTTCAGGTGGTGGAGGTTTGAATTCACGAAGGCAAGTGCAGGAACCGCCCGCGACCTGGGCCGAATCTTTTTGGGCGATGTCTACGACGCGACAGAAGACCCAGACGCGAAAGGCTACGCCGATGAGGTGGTTGAGAAATCAATTACAAAGAAGTCAATCGACGGGCAGTCTTACACCTACATAAAGGACGAATACGACAAGATCAAAACTACGTTCAAGTCGATCAGTCTAGCTCAAGCAATTAAGTTCAAGACGATCTTCGACTCGCTCGGCAATCACACTCCGCTTTTGATCCAGGTCAACCCAGCCGTCAGCGATGGCGTCCGCGAGGTAATGCACTACGTGAAGTTTGTCAAAGGACTCAAGCGTAAAGTTTCAAGCTACACTGATGAGTTGAAATGGGATGTAGCGCTAGAATTTGAGGAGCAACTGTAATGGCGATTGACGCAAATCAGCAACCCAGTATTCGGCCAGTCGTCTTGGCTGAAATCTCTGTTGCTATGAGTATGGTTGGAGCAATTCTTTCAGTTGCTGCATCTACCGTAAAAAACGATCTCGCCATCGAGGGCAAACATAATCATCTCGTCACCGAAGGCGCGGCATTCAAATTAACGACGGAGGGAGCCTGATATGGCACAAAAAGCAGCAAGCGATTTAACAGAGGGAACAGTCCTAGCAGCGGGTGATCTCCACATCGTCACCGACGTGTCAGATACGACCGACGACGCGGCTGGGACCACAAAACGATATGCTCAATCTGTCCTCTCAGCGATGACGGAAACGCTTACGAACAAGACCATTAACACAGCGTCGAACACGATTACCGTTGTCGAAGCGGATGTTTCCGATCTTCAGACCTACCTTCGCGCTGCCGACATGGACACGTTGGCCGAGTTAAACGCCATAATTGGAGACGCAACGCTCGACACGTCTTCCGATACGCGAACGCCATCAGCTCACAATCAGGCAGCGTCAACGATCAACTCAGGCACCCTCGACGCCGCCAGGTTGCCCGCTGCGTCTACTTCTGCGGTTGGCGGCATGGAGACGGCCACGGCGGCAGAAGTCAACACAGG
>TARA_R110000787_G_scaffold20114_8_pt1 | contig 18172 bp, 21 predicted proteins | sample TARA_R110000787 | Tara Oceans TARA_R110000787 (sample SAMEA4397920) | marine metagenome | biome: Polar Biome; feature: [DCM] deep chlorophyll maximum layer (ENVO:01000326); material: water (ENVO:00002006), including particulate matter (ENVO:01000060) such as... | depth 35 m
CTCAGCCATCGTGTTCAGCCACGGCGGCGAAGGCCATCATGGCGAAGAACACGCCGAAGCGACCTCCCTGAGCGACCAGATGTGCGCCAAGTACGCGTATTGCGTTGCTGTTGCCGATAGCGGCGGCGGCGGCGAAGCCGAAGAAGAGGTTTTCGATCTGGGCGCCGCGCTTGCAGCCGCTGACCCGGCCAAAGGCGAGCGCGTCTTCAAGGCGCAGTGCACCACTTGCCACAACATCACCGATGGCGGCGCCAACGGCACCGGACCGAACCTGCACGGCGTTGTGGGCGCCTCTAAGGCGGCACACCCAGGCTTTACCTATTCAGCCGCGCTCTCGGGCGTTGGTGGCAGCTGGACCTATGAAGACCTGAACCACTGGATCAACAATCCAGGCGCGTTTGCCCGTGGCACGTCCATGTCATTTGCCGGCCTGCGCCGCGATACCGACCGCGCGAACGTCATCGCATACCTTGCTGCGAATTCACCAGGCGCCCCTGCTTTCCCAGCTCCGATGGAAGCTTCGTCCGATGAAGCTGCGCCTGCTGAAGGTGAAGCGGCGCCAGAAGCCGAGGGTGAAGCTGCCCCAACCGAAGCGGCGCCCACGGAAACCGTTACTGAAGCGGTGACCGAGGATGCAGATGCTGCGACCGAAACAGGTGAGGAAACCTTCACCGAAGACGCACCGACGCCAACGGACGAAGAACACGAGTAGGGATCAGGCGCCAGTCTTCCAGACTGGCGTTATCCCGCTCCTGGACGAAACATCTATGCGCCGGGCCCCTATGGGCTCGGCGTAATACGTTTTGATACGGGTAATCGCCTGATCGAGCGGCTCACGCTCAACGGCCATATGCCAAGCATTCGAATGTAGCAGATGATGCGCGTCCGTCATGATGCCGACGTGGCCCTTCCAGAAAACGAGATCGCCGCGCTTCAGGGCGCCTGAAACTTTCCAGTCGACGATATCCTCGCCTGCCCAGGCATATTGCATGTCGCTGTCACGCGGCAGGAGGACTCCCGCTGCTTCGAAGGCCTGCTGTGTGAGGCCGGTGCAATCGAGGCCCATACTGTCGCGTCCACCCCATCGGTAGGGCGTGTGGAGATAGGTTTCGGCCACCGAGACCGGATCGGCCTCCACCGTGCCCAAGGGCGCGACATGCTGCGTGTGGAGCCATCCGGCGGCAGATTGGACGTATTGCCCCTCCGTTGCGGTAGGCGACAACAGAGCGCCCCGGCTGAGAACGCGCTGAACGGGCGCTTTCAGGTCAGGTGCCGCATATGCAAAGGTCCGGAGAGCCGAGATTTTATGGGTAGGTTCTGCGACCTCTTGGGACAGGTCTGATGCCTTCATCCAGCCGACATAGTGGTCTCGGCGGGCCCGCACCTTTGCGTAATCGCCCTGGTGCCCAAAGACATCGACAATCTCGCCGAACATGCCTTGCGTAGCCAGGCGCGCTGTCGCATCGGGCTCTTCCAGCAGGTTTGCTGATCCAACGATCACCTGAGAAGCCCGTGCCTGCCCGTCCGGACGGGCAAGGCGGCTGTCTGTCAGTTCGGGCATGTTTCGAGCCTCGGCAAGGGACGCCTAGGCAGCTGCGGTCGACTTTCCGCCGCGCCGTGGCGTCATGGTTTCGTCAGTTTCACCCGAAGCTGCGGCCATAACAAGGCCGGCAAAGGACCGAAGATAGGTCATCCCGGCGGGCGTGCGCTCGATGAAGATGTTGCGCAGGTCATTGTCATCCTTGATGCGGCGGATGAAATCGAGCCGGGACAAGGTATCGAGGGCACGCGTGACGGCCGGTTTGGCAATGTCGAGATGGTCGGCCAGTCCGCGAACGGTGTGCGGGCCGGGAACAAGCGCGATGGTCATGAGGATGGCCTGCTGACGCGCCGTTAAATCCGGCGCATCCGAGCGCACTGAGGCTGTTACCGCCCGCCGCCAAAGCTCCAGCCCGCCGCGTTCCGACAATTCCATCTACATATCCTCTTGATTCGCCTCAGAAACGAATCTCGGGTGATTTGCAGAGTCCGTCCAGACCGGAAACAGGCGTTAACCGCTTGCCTCTTCACATTGGCACCAAAACACACGACATTGCAGGCATGGCCACTGCACACACACATGATCATATTCACGCCAATACGCCCTGCAGCCCGCAGGATGTGGAGACGTTCCTGAATGACGCCGAAGCGCTGGTGATGCGTCGCGGCGCGCGTATGACGCGTATCCGCCGCAAAGTCCTGCGTCTGCTGCTGGAAAGCGCGGAGCCCGCCAAGGCCTATGACCTGCTGGCCAACCTCGACGGGGAAGGGTCGGCCAAGCCGCCGACCGTCTATCGCGCGCTCGACTTCCTGCAGGAGGCCGGCCTCGCGCACAAAATCGAAAGCCTTAATGCCTATGTCCCCTGCGGGCATACGAGCCATAGCCATTCCGCCGTATTCCTGATCTGCGATACATGTGGCGGCGCAGAAGAGCTGCATGCCGTTGCGACAAGCGATGCACTGAAAGACGAAACAGCCGCAGCCGGCTTTAAGATGACGCGCGCCGTCGTTGAGGTCCGCGGTATCTGCAGGGACTGTAACGCGTGATCACACTTTGGCGGGGCAGTTGCAATCAATGGGATTGCGACGAGATGGGCCATATGAATGTGCGCCTTTATATCGAAAAGCAGGTTGAGGGACTGGCCTCCTTTACCCACACGCTGGACATGCCGCTGGCCTTCCAGGACGGCGCGCCATCGACGCTCGTGCCGGTTGACCAACATGTCCGCTTCATTCGCGAAGTGCTACCAGGCCGCCCGATCAGCATGGATGGCTGTGTCGTCAGCGTCGGCGAGAGTGATGCGGTCATCTATCAGGAACTGCGCCATAGCGATGGCGCCCTCTCGGCCGCCTTCCTGACCCGCGTGGCGCATGTCGATACAAAAGCCCGTGAACGCTTCGCGTGGAGCACACGCGCCCGTGCGGCGCTTGAGGCGCACATTGATACACCGCCTGCAGAAGCGGCGCCGCGGTCATTCGACCCTAATGCCCCTGCTCTGGCCACCGCCGATATCAACATTGCGACCGCCCGTGACCTTGGCATTCCCCTGATCGGCAAGGGCGCCGTGCCGCAGCACCATCTGGATGTGCACGGCTGCATGTCACCTTCCTGGATTATCGGCCGGATTTCCGATAGTGTGCCAAACCTGCTGTACGACTGGCGCAAGCGCGTGGCCGACGCCGCTGGCGGTGTGCGCATGGGCGCGGCCGTGCTGGAAAACAGGCTGCGCTACCATCGCTGGCCCAAGGCGGGCGACCTTTATGAGATTCACACCTCGCTCGGCTCAACAGCCGAGAAGACCCATTCGCTGGTGCACTGGGTCATGGACCCTGTGACGGGCCTGCCGTGGGCGACCAGCCAGGTCGTGGCGATCACACTTGACCTCGATGCACGCAAGGCCATAGCGACGCCTCCTTCGATGCTCGAGGACCTGGAGCGGATCGCCCCGCGCGGGCTCAGCCTCTAGAGATACTCGGCCAGGATTTCCGCGATACGCGGGATATCGGCCTGCCGGAGGCCCGCAATGTTCATGCGGCCCGAGGATGGCAGATAGAGGCCATGACGTTCGCGCATGTCGACAGTCGCTTCCGGCGTGACCGGCACCTGGCTGAACATGCCGTTCTGGCTCGCAAGTGCGGCAAGGCGGTTTGAGCCCGTGCGGGCAACCAGTTCGTCCGAGAGTGCTTTACGCAGGCCGACCATGCGTTCACGCATCTGCGTCAGTTCCGCTTCCCATTCAGCGCGCAGTTCGGGATTGCCGAGGATTGTCGCGACAATGGCCGGGCCATGGGCGGGCGGCATGGAATAGCTGGTACGGGAAATGTCGGCCACATGGGTCATGACGGCCTGCGCGGCGCGGGCAGTATAGGCCTGGCCGAGGAAACAGCCGGCCCGTTCGCGATAGAGGCCGAAATTCTTCGAGCAGGAATAGGAGACCATCGAGTCTTCGGCGATCTGCAGGAAGAGGCGCGCGCCTTCCATGTCGGCATCAAGACCGCTGGCAAAGCCGTGATAGGCGATATCCAGCATAGGTATTACGCCACGTTCGACGGTCAGCATGGCCAGATCGATCCATTGCTTGACGCTGAGGTCGATGCCCGTGGGATTATGGCACGGCCCCTGGATGATGATGCCATCGCCGCGTTTCGTCTGCGACAGGCTGGCCATCAGGCCTTCGAAGTCGACCTTGCCGGTTTCCGGATCGGCATAGTCATATTCGGCGACGGCAAGCCCCGTATTCCTGATCAGTGCAGGATGGTTCGGCCAGGTCGGGCGGCTGACCCATACGGTCTTCACCCCGAGCCGACGCATGAGGCCGACGCCGAGATAGAGCGCGCCGCAGCCGCCGGGCGTCGCGAGCGAGACGAGGCGGCCCTTCTCGATGAGGTGCGAGCTATCGCCAAACACGAAACGCTCGATGGCGGCGCAGAAATCCGGATTGCCTCGCGGACCTTCATACACCTTCGTGGTCTGCTGCTGCAGGATCATCGCCTCGGCCTTCGCCACGGCTGACATGACCGGCGTATGACCCGCATCATCCTTGTAGACGCCGACCCCGAGATCGAACTTCTCGTCGCGCTTGTCTTCGCGATAAGCGGTCATAAGACCGAGCAAGGCGTCGGGCGCAAGAGCCGTAAGGGATTCGAAGGCGGGGTTCATAATGTGTCCAGTTCAGGCGAGATAGTTTCAAACGTAACCAATAGGCAGTTCTGCCTCTTCCCGCAACATTACAGCTGAGCCGGCGGAACAAGCAGGCTGTGAGGAAGTAGTCCCATTAGCGCTGTCGCGCACTGATGGGAAACAGATGGTCAAAAACCTCAACACCGCACTCGGCTGGCTGATGCGGGCGGGTTATGCTGCGCGCGGGCTGGTATATCTTGTCGTGGGTGGGCTGGCGCTGTTTGCGGCCATCAATGGGGGCGAGGCAGAGGGCACGACCGGCGCCCTCGCTTATATATTTGCACGCCCCCTTGGCGCATTCCTGCTGGCCTTCATTGGCGCGGGCCTGTTTGCCTACACGCTGTGGCGGCTGGTGGATGGCGTGATGGACCTTGAGAATGAAGGCGACGATGTCGAAGGCTATGCCAACCGGGCTGGGCAGATCATGTCGGGCCTGACGCATGCTGTGCTCGGCGTATCGGCGCTGACCATTCTCTGGAAAGGCCATGCGAGCGATGACGGCAATTCAGCCGCCAACTGGAGCGCCATGCTGATGCAGCATCCGGCGGGACGCGCGCTGGTCATTGCGGCGGGGGCGACAACGCTTGGTGTCGGGATATATCTCTTCATCAAGGCTTGGCAGGCGTCCTATCGCAAGGACATTCGCTGCACACCGGTAACCGAGCAGCTGGCGCCGTTTCTGCGCTATGGCCTCGCCGCGCACGGGTTCGTTCTGCTGATTGTCGGGGGACTGATCCTCTACGCGGGCCTCACGGCCCAAGCCGAACATGCCGTTGGTTTTGGCGAGGCGCTGGAGAAACTGGAAACACAACCCTTCGGGCGGACCCTGCTGGGCGCGACCGGCGTCGGCCTGATGGGATTTGCGCTCTACTGCTTCGTGCTGTCACGCTACCGGATCGTACCCCGTCTTGCACCATCGGACCTTCCGACGCTGGGTTAGATCATGACCATTGCGATTTGCGATGCAATGGTCATCTATTCTGCGAAAAGAGACCGAGAGGAAACACCCATGTCTGCTTATGTCATCCTGATCCGAGACCGCCTGCGCGATGAAGAGGCGATGGCGCGTTACGCCAAGGCCGCCGGGGCCGCGCGCGGTGATCACAAGATCACACCGCTTGCTTTCTATGGCGCACATGAAGTGCGCGAGGGTGCCGATGCGGACGGCGTGGTGATCCTCAGCTTCCCTGATATGGCAGCGGCCAAGGCCTGGTATGACAGCCCGGAATATAGTGCGGCCCGGGAACACAGATTCCAGGCCGCTGATTACCGCGTGATCTTCGTCGAGGGCGTTCCGGAGAGCTAGTCGACCAGCGTCGCTTCGGTCTTGGACTTCACTTCGTCCATGGTCACGCCTGGCGCCAGTTCGATCACTTTCAGACCGCCTGGCACGACGTCCATGACGCAGAGATCGGTGATGATGCGGTCGACAACGGCCTTGCCCGTAAGCGGCAGGGTGCATTCCTTCAACACCTTGGTCTCGCCCTTCTTGTTGGCGTGATCCATGACGACGACGATGCGCTTCACGCCGGCAACGAGGTCCATCGCGCCACCCATGCCTTTGACCAGCTTGCCGGGGATCATCCAGTTGGCGAGATCGCCATTCTCGGCCACTTCCATGGCGCCGAGGATGGCGAGGTTGATATGGCCGCCGCGGATCATCGCGAAACTGGTGGCGCTGTCGAAGAAGCTGGAGCGCGGCAGCGTGGTGATCGTCTGCTTGCCGGCATTGATGAGATCAGGGTCTTCCTCGCCTTCATAGGGGAACGGGCCCATGCCGAGCATGCCGTTCTCCGATTGGAGCGTCACGTCAACGCCCTCAGGGATATGGTTTGCGACCATCGTGGGAATGCCGATACCGAGGTTCACATAGAACCCGTCTTCCAGTTCCTGCGCGGCGCGGGCCGCCATGTCGTCACGTGTCCAGGGCATTATCTGGCTTCCTCCGTTTGCGTTTCAGTAATCACTCCGATGCCGCGCACGTCGTCAATTTGAAGAACATAATGTGCGTCGCGCGACTCTGCTTTCACGGCGGTGATCCTGCCGTTCACACGCACTTGCTCTTCGACAGGAATCTCGGAGAGCAACAAGTTGCTCTCAACTGCCACATGGAAAAGTAGCAACACCTCAGGCGATACTCCCGAATCTGCAAGACGTAGGCAGATCGGTTCATCAGGTAGGAAAGTCAGACTCTCCCCACTGCTGATTTTCAACTGACCAGTCTTCGTAATAGCATGCGCGCCATCGGCCAAGGATAAACAGCGATCCGCGTCACATCCGTGTGATGCAGTACAATTAATTCTCACATTAAGCTGCGCACTAGCCCCAGACGTGACTACAAGACTTGAAATAGCGACACAAATGAGTCGCAAATGACCGTTCACAGCGGAGCGGATCATGTTTCTTCCCGCTTCCTCACGGTGCGTTGCTCGATGCGCTTCTCGAAAGTGCACTTGACGATGCGCTGGACGAAGACGCCCGGCAGGTGAATTTCGTCCGGATCGAGGTCGCCGGTGGGAACAATCTCCTCGACTTCAGCCACGGTGACCTTGCCGGCCATGGCCATCGGCGGATTGAAGTTGCGGGCCGTCTTGTTGAAGATCAGGTTGCCTTGCGTGTCGGCCTTCTCGGCCTTCACGATGGAGAGATCGGAGACGAGGCCTGTTTCGAGGATATAGGTCTCGCCATTGAACTCGCGATGTTCCTTGCCATCGGCGATGATCGTACCAACGCCGGTCTTGGTATAGAAGCCCGGAATGCCCGCGCCGCCCGCGCGGCAGCGCTCGGCCAGTGTACCCTGCGGATTGAATTCCAGTTCGAGTTCGCCGGAGAGATACTGGCGCTCGAACTCCTTGTTCTCCCCAACATAGGACGAGATCATTTTCCTGATCTGGCGCGTTCCAAGCAGCAAGCCGAGGCCAAAGCCATCGACGCCCGCATTGTTCGAGATCGCGGTAATGTCCTTCACGCCGCTGTCGCGGAGGGCCGCGATCAGGTTTTCAGGAATGCCGCAGAGACCGAAGCCGCCTGCCATAACGGTCATGCCGTCGAATGTGAGGCCTTCCAGGGCCTCTGCTGCCGTCTTGTAAACCTTGCTCGCCATCAGGCTGATGCCACCTTCTGCTCAATTGCGCCGAAAATCGAATGGCCTTCGCCATCCAGCATTTCAATGCGTACCACATCGCCGGGAGACATGAAGGGGGTCTCGGGTGCATTTTTCAACAATTGTTGAATCATGCGGATTTCGGCGATGCAGGAATAGCCGCGACCGCCCTCGCTGACCGGCTTGCCGGGGCCACCATCCTCGCCCTTGTTGGAGACCGTTCCGGAGCCGATGACCGTTCCGGCGCTGAGCGGGCGAGTCTTTGCGGCATGCGAAACAAGGCGCGCAAGGCTGAACGTCGCGTCCTGGCCGGCTTCAGCGCGGCCGAAGGCTTCGCCATTGTAGTCGACGCGCAATGGCAGGTGCACGAGGCTGCCCTTCCAGGCATTGCCGAGTTCTTCCGGCGTGACCGCGACGGGGCTGAAGGCGCTTGGCGGCTTGGATTGAAAGAAGCCAAAGCCCTTGGCGAGCTCGCCGGGGATCAGGCCACGCAGGGACACGTCATTGCAGAGGAGGACAAGCTTGATATGGCCCGCAGCGTCTTTCTCGGAGACACCAGCAGGCACGTCATCCGTAATGACGGCGATTTCGCCTTCCATGTCGCAGCCCCAGCTCTGGTCGCCGAGGGGAATGTCGTCACGGGGGCCGAGGAAGGCGTCGGAGCCGCCCTGGTACATCAATGGATCATCATAGAAGCTTTCCGGCACTTCGGCGCCCCGTGCGGCGCGGACGAGTTCGACATGGTTGATATAGGCAGAGCCATCAGCCCATTGATAGGCACGCGGCAGTGGACTTTCGCAATCATGCTCATGGAAGCGGAATGTGGGCACAGAACCAATCTCGACCTGCTCGGCCAGCTGCTGCAGCTGGGGCGCGTAGACGGCCCAGTTGTCGAGCGCGGCCTGCAGTGTCGGGACGATGCGCGCAGCATCGGTGCATTTGGTGAGATCTTTCGAGACGACGACGAGGCGGCCATCTCGGGCGCCGTTCTTAAGAGTGGCGAGTTTCATATATTTTTCCTGTTTTCTTAAGCGCCCTCATCCTGAGCGAAGTCGAAGGACGAGGGTGGGGCTCCCTGAATTTCAATTATGGCACATCGCCCGCCGCCCGTCCTTCGACTTCGCTCAGGATGAGCGGCTACGGAAATCAGTGGCTTTCCGTCTCGATCTTTTCGTGCAGCCAGGCGGCATGGCGCGGGGCCTTCTTTGTCCGGCTCCATTCTTCGAGCATGTCGGGAGCGACGCGCTTCAGCTCGGCCATCTGTTCCGGCGTACCGGTATTGCAGGCCAGCTCGAGCCGGTGCCCGTTGGGGTCGAAGAAGTAAATTGATCGGAAAATGCCGTGATTGGTCGGGCCGATCACATCGAGGCCGTGGGCCTCGGCGCGGGTCTTGGCATTCAGCAGGTCGTCCATCGTGGCGACCTTGAAGGCGATATGCTGGACCCATTGTGGCGTGTTGTGGTCGCGGTCCATGTCCGGCTGCTCGGGCAGCTCGAAGAAGGCGAGCACGTTACCGTTCCCGGCATCGAGGAAGATGTGCATGTAGGGATCATAGGCCCCGGTCGAGGGCACATGGTCTTCTGCGATGGCGAGCTGGAAATCCATGCCGAGCACATCATGGTAGAACTCGACCGTTTCCTTGGCATCCTTGCAGCGATAGGCGACGTGGTGGACGCCCTGAAGATTAGGAAGATGAGTCATCAGAACCTCTCATTTCACAGCTTGATATTCATTTTGTCGAGCAACCAGCCAATACCAAAGCCCAAGCCCCCACCGATGGGTGTCCCGACTAAAATTCCCAAGATTACGGAAGCAGCGGCAACTCCTCCCAATTGAGAAGGGCTGTCCTCGGGCTTTTCAGGCATATGCTCAAAAATCTGCCATGCGATAAGGCCGCCAAATATGGCTCCGCCCGATGCCAGTTGTTTCGCAAAGGAGTGTCGGTCTTCGCTCACACTTTCTCACTCACATTGAGCACGCCCCGCTCAACCTGGTCGCGTTCCATGCTTTCGAACAATGCCTTGAAATTGCCTTCGCCGAAACCGTCCTTGTAGTCACCCTTGCGCTGGATGAACTCGAAGAAGACCGGGCCGACCTGGGCCTGCGCAAAGATCTGCAGCAGGAGGCGCGGCTCGCCGCCTTCGGTCGTGCCGTCGAGCAGGATGCCGCGCATCTTAAGCGCGTCGACGGGCTGGCCGTGACCGGGAAGACGGCCATCGAGCATCTCGTAATAAGCAGCTGGCGGCGCTGTCATGAAGGGCACGCCGAGTGTCTTCAGGCGGTCCCAGCAGGCGACGAGATCGTCGCAGATGAGGGCAATGTGCTGGATGCCTTCGCCATTGAACTCGCGCAGGAATTCCTCGATCTGGCCCTTGCCGCCTTCGCCCTCTTCATTGAGCGGGATGCGGATCTTGCCGTCCGGCGCCGTGAGGGCCTTGGAGGTCAGGCCGGTATATTCGCCCTTGATATCGAAATAGCGGATTTCGCGGAAGTTGAAGAGCTTCTCGTAATAGTCCGCCCAATACTTCATGCGGCCGCCATAGACATTGTGCGTCAGGTGATCGATCAGCTTGAAGCCTGCGCCGTTCGGCTGGCTGTCGACGCCCGGAAGGTATTCGAAATCGATGTCGTAGATGGAGAGTTCGTTCTTGCCGGTGTCATAGCGGTCGATCAGGTAGATGATTGAATTGCCGATGCCGCGAATGCCCGGGATGTGCAGTTCCATCGGCCCGGTGCGCATTTCCACGGGCTCTGCACCTTGTTTCAGCAAATGGTCATAGGCCTTGCGCGCATCGCGGACGCGGAAGCCCATGCCGCAGGCCGACGGGCCGTGCTCGCGGCTGAAATACCAGGCCGGGGATTTCGGCTCGTAATTGGTGATCAGGTTGATGCCGCCCTGGCGCCAGAGTTCAACATCCTTGGAGCGGTGACGCGCCACTTTCGTGAAACCGATCGTTTCGAACACTTTCTCGAGGTGGCCCTTTTCAGGCGCGGAGAACTCAATGAACTCGAAGCCATCAAGCCCGGCGGGGTTGTCAAACAGGTCGGCCATGGTTCACTCCTCTAGCGATGCAATAATATAGTTTCATATGTAACTAATTTGCACAGCCATGGCAAGTGTGAAAGTGGAATCGATTGATGCCTGACACCCCCTCGAAACCCTCCTTGCGGCTGAGCGAGTTCCTGCCTTACCGGCTGTCGGTCCTGTCCAATACGGTGTCACGGAACATCGCGGACCTCTATGATCGCGCGTTCGGGATTTCGATCTGGCAATGGCGGGTGATGGCCGTTCTGGGCGAGAATTCCGGCATCACGGCGACCGAGATCGGCCAGGTCACGGCCATGGACAAGGTCGCCGTCAGCCGCGCCGTCTCCGGCCTGCTCGACAGCGGCCATGTTGCTCGCAAAGCTTCCAAGGAGGATGCGCGCCGCGCGATCCTGACGCTCACGGCCAAGGGCAAGGAAGTCTATGACCAGATTGTCCCGATTGCGCTTGGAGCCGAGCGCGATCTCGTGGAAAGCCTGAGCCCGGACGAGCAGGCCCAGCTGGCAGCATTGATGGAAAAAATCGCCCGCGCAGCAGAGCCCGACCGTCCGCTCTGGTAGGCGCTAACTGAGCGGCCAGAATATCGGAATGACGAACATCGAGACCACGAACATGATTATGTTCAGCGGCAGCCCCACCTTGATGAAATCCATGAACTTGTAGCCGCCCGCCGTGTAGACCAGCGTATTCGTCTGGTAACCGATGGGCGTCGCGAAACTTGCACTGGCGGCAAACATGACCGCGACCACGAAGGGGCGCGGGTCAATGCCAAGATGCGTGCCGAAGCCGATGGCAATGGGGGTCAGCAGGACTGCGGCGGCATTATTGCTGATGAATTCGGTCAGCGCGGTCGTTACCAGGTAGATCATGGCGAGCAGCGCCAGCGGCCCAAGGCTGCCCATGGGCCCGGCGACAAGATCGATCACGAGCTGGACCGCGCCGGTTTTCTCCATCGCCTGCCCGAGCGCGAGCATGCCGAAGATCAGCATCAGGATATCCCATCGGATGGCCTGATAGGCTTCCTGATGATCGAGACAGCCGAGCGCCACAACGGCCGTCGCACCGATGATGGCCAGCGCCGCAATCGGCAGGACTTCAAAGGCGGCCAGCCCCATGACGAGAAGCAACGCAATGACGGCGATCCAGGCCTTGCCGCGCCTGATTGACCGGTCACTAGTCGCCGTTAAATTATTGAGTGCACCATCCTCGAACATCTGGCGCATGCCCGCCGCTGGCCCCTCGACCAGAACGGTGTCGCCGACATCAAGGCGCATTTCGCCAAGCTGGTCCGCCATGTTCTCGCCGCGCCGGTGCACGGCCATGATGTAGACGCCGTAGAGCCTGGCAAGGCCAAGGCCGAGCAGACGGCGCCCGATAAGACGCGACTGCGGCCCGATCACGCCTTCGGCAATGATCACTTCGCTCGCCTGCACCGGCTCGAACGCCGTACCCTCTTGGGCGTCCGCGCCGATGGCGACATGACCCAGCTCCTTGAGACTGAGCATTTCGGATACAGGCGAGCGCAGGACAATGCGGTCACCGCCGCGCAGGATGAGCTTGCCGAGCGACGCTTTCAGCGACACGCCCTCTCGCAGGACGTCGATGATCGAAAACCCGCGCTGAGGCGAGAAGCCCGTTTCGGAGAGGGGCCGCCCAATTAGTACGGAGTCGATCGGGATAAGGATTTGCGCAATGAAGCGGCGCTCTTTCTGGTCGGGCAGCATTCCGGCCAGCGTGTCGCGCTTGGGCAGCAGCCACCAGCCGACGAATATAAAATAGGTCATGCCGGCAAGTGCCAGTAGCGAACCGGCTGCCGTGATCTCGAACATGCCAAACGGCTTGAGCCCACCGGACTGGGCGACACCGTCCACCAGCAGATTGGTGGACGTGCCGATCAGCGTGGTGGTGCCGCCAAAGATGGAGGCAAAGGAGAGCGGGATGAGCAGTTTGGACGGCGAGATCTTCAGCGACTTGGCGAGCCGGATAGCGACAGGGATCAGCACGACGACAACGGGCGTGTTGTTGATGAAAGCCGACAGGAAAATCACCGCCAGCATCATCACGAGAATGGCAAGGATGGGCGACCAGCCATGCGTTGCCTGCGTTACCCATCGTCCGGCCTGATCGATCACGCCGGTCCGGTCCAGCGCGGCAGACATGACGAACATGGCTGCAATGGTCAGCGGCGCGGCATTGGAGAAGACGCCCAGCGTTTCCTTGACGCTCATGATGCCGGTCAGCATCAGCGTGCCCATGGCCAAAAGTGCAATCACGTCTGCAGGAAGCGACTCCCGCACGAAACCGAAAAACACGACAGTCACGAGGAACAGGACGATCGTGATCTGTACGGGGGACGAGGCCAAAAACTCGACCATGCGGATGAACTCCAGGATTCTGGAGCGATTAGACCTGAAGCCACGATCCGCGCAACGGCTCTTGCGTGTTCACCACGCAAACGACGATACAGATTTTCTAATCGATGAGCCTAGCTGACCCGTCTGCGGCGGGCGTAGAGCGAGCGCGCCACAGGACCATCTTCCTCGACCGTGAAACCTTCGACGAGGCGCGCGATAAAGGCCGACAGCTGGTCGCGCACTTCATAGGGCGCCTCCATGGGCAGGAAGTGAGACGTGCCGCGCACCTGTTTCATCATCAGGTTGGGGTGCATCTGAATGAGCTGGGCGCGCACCTTTCCGCTGATAACCGAATCGGAGTTCGGCCGCAGGATCGTGATAGGGATCTTCTTCTTGCGCACCTTGCGCATCGCGCCCCAGGGACGGTTGCGCTGCGCGGCAAAGGTTGCCGCTTCCCATTTCGGTTCGCACAGCAGGCGCCATTCCTGTTCTGCGTTGGCGGATTCGGCATGATCAACGCGATCAATGCCATCCAGCAGATAGTCCGCCAGGAAGGGCTCGCGCCAGCTGCTGAAGGCACCCCGGCCCGTATAGGAATCCAGCGCATCGCGGAAAGATTTGAAGACGGGTTTGCGCTTACGCGCCCGCTTGGCCATCCCGTTGCGCGAAATCAGCATCGAGATCGGCGGGAGGACGTGGTTCCAGAAATAGACCTTGCGCGAGAGGATGACGGGATCCGCCAGAACAAGGCCCTTGACCAGGTCAGGACGCTTGCCAGCAACCATCAGTGCGACGCAGCCGCCCATGGAATGACCGCCGAGGACAACACCGTGAGGCGCCTCTTTTTCAAGCCACTCGATGACGTCGTCGCGAAACCGGCTCCAAGATTTCAGGCTGCGCGGTTTGGCGGGCAGCGTGCTGCGGCCATGACCACGCATGTCGAGCGCAGCAATGCGCGCACGCAGGCCAAGCGGCGCAAGCAGCGACTGGTAAGTCATGGCATTGAAGCCGGTCGCGTGCAGCCAGACGGCCGCATAGGGCTTTATGGGATCCCCGAACTCGATGCCGGCCAATTCGCCGCCAGATTTCAACTCACTCTTAATTCTGCGCATCAGGCGCGGTTCCCGAATACGCGGCGCAGAATCTCGCTGGTACGTGCCAAAGGATTTTCCCGGATCTTCTTTTCCTCTTCCGCCACATAAAGGAAGATTCCGTCAAGCCCGAGACCGACGGCATGTTGCGTCAGGTCATTCTGAAGGCTGCCCGTGACGCCGCCGAAACCATACTGGCCAGCAACCTGTTCAAGCTGAGTGAAGGCGCCGGACTGCGCGAGCGTCTGTTTCACATAGGGTGTGAAAGCCTGGCGTAGCTGAAACTCCGTTCGGGAACGGAGATAGTCCGTCGCGGCCGTATCACCGCCATTGAGGATCTGCAGGGCATCATTGATCGTGATCGATTGCACCGCGCGAAGGATCAGCGTCCTGGCTTCAGGTACGGCGGCCTCGGCAGCTCGATTCATACGCAGCTCGAGATCATCCAACGGCCCGCTGGCCCCAACGCGGGCCAGATTGGTCTGGATGTCGCGATAGGTCTTGGGCAGTGGGATGCGCACGCGCGGGTCGCCGAAATAGCCGTTCGTCTTGCCAAGCTGCGAGGCCACGAGATTCGTGCCGACCGTCAGCGCTTCGCGCACGCCCGCATCGATTTCTGCTTGCGTGAGGGCGCCCTGTCCGGCTTGCGAGCCCATGATGTCGCCGAGAATCGCGCCGTAATCACCCGTCGCACCGGTCGTCGCGCAGCCTGTTGGCAACAGCACCAGCGCAAGCGCACTGAATGTCGCTATTCTCATCGCCATCTCCTCAAGTTGCCGCCCTGACCACCCGCCGCGACCCTACAGGAGCCCCCAAGTGAATAGAAGAGACAAGAACACCGCTGCGGCATCAAAGCGGTGGGTTACAGCCTTGTCATCAAAAACGCATTGACCACATATGTAGTCTTCACCTAAGACTACGGGTGTAGTCCATCTCGGGGAGAGAGCAGGAATGAAAATATCGGCCGCAGAACTCGAAGTCCTGAGCGTGCTGTGGGAGCAGCCCGGCATCGCGGCAAGCGATGTGCATGAAGCGCTCGCAAATGACAAGGACTGGACAAGCCGAACGGTCAAGACGCTCCTCTCGCGTCTCGTTGAAAAAGGCGCGGCCAGCACCCAGGAAGACGGACGCCGGTATCTCTATTTCCCTGCGATTGACGAAGAAACCTACAAGGCCAAGGCAGCTGGCCAGTTCATCGACCGGGTCTTCTCCGGACGCGCTGCACCACTCGTTGCCTATCTAGCAGACAGCCGCGGCCTGACATCCCAGGATATCCAAGACCTGGAAAAACTTTTGGGGGACCTCAAGAAATGATCACCGAATTTCTCACGCCTGATCCGAAATCCTTCCTGGAAATGGTCCTGGCCGTTTCGCTGCTGATCCTTGTGGTTCTCTTTGCTCGCAAGGCCGTCGCCCGCGAATTCGGCCCTGGCCTCGCCTATGCGCTTTGGCTGTTGCCCCTGGCGCGCCTTGTTATGCCACCGCTGCCGACGGGCATGTCCTGGATCAGCCTTCTTGGCCTCGCCCCAAGCCTGCCGCTGACTGACGCAGCAACGGTCACGGCATCGACGGCAACCCAGGCCTTCGCTTCAAGTGAGGCGCAAAGCGGGGCGATGGCGCCAATGTCAAATACGCTGGACTTCACGCCCGTTGCCCCTGTCACGGCGGATGGCGGCTTCATGCCCGGCATGGATATGGCCGTGTCGGTCATGACCGTTTTGCTGGCAGTCTGGCTGATCGGCGCAGTGCTCGTCCTTATCCGCAACAGTGCCGCGCAGCAAAGCTTCATGTCTGTTGTTGCCCGCGAGAAGATTTCTGCCTCACCCCAGCTGCAGGCGCTCGCGGATGATGTTGCCCGTCAGATTGGTCTCAAGCGGACGCCGCAGATTGCCACCAGCCTGATCTCGAACGGACCGCTCGTGACCGGACTCTTCCGCCCGATCGTGCTTCTGCCAGCATGGTTCGAGACCGACTATGATCGGATACAGCAACGTGCCGCCCTCGCTCATGAACTGACACATGTGAAGCGCGGTGACCTCTGGGCACTCCAAGTCGCAGAATTGTTTGTCGCCTGTCTCTGGTTCAACCCATTGGCTTACATGGCTCGCAAGGCCTTCCGCACGGACCAGGAAGCAGCCTGCGACAGTGACGTCCTGCGCTGCGGCGCCGCCAGCCCGCACGCTTATGGCTCAACACTGCTGAAGGCCGTACGGATTTCAGTGCCGGAACGCCTGCCCATGGCTGCGAGCCTCCCACTGACGCATTCCCTGAAGGAGCGTATGCGCCGCATGGCCTATCCGGCCCCGACGAAGCGCCGCCGCTTGACCGGCATGGGGCTGGCCGCCCTGCTCGGTTCGGTGGCGCTTATCTCCACAGCATCCGTGACGGCGACCGCCGGCGAAATGAAGGCAGAGCTGACGCGCAGCCTGAAGATCGACAACTCGACGCTGTTCATCAATGGCAAGAAGGTTGAAGACCGCCAGTTCGTCCTGCTGGGGGATCCGATCAAGACGCCTGATCCGGCCATTGAGGCGGAGATTGCTGCACTGAACCACCGGATCAACATGGAAACCCGCAATATCACCGTGCCGGATGCCATGCCGCCTCTGCCACCCGTGCCCGCCATGCCACCGCAGCCACCTGCGCCAGTCGCTGATGTATCCGAACTCGACGGCGGCACTCATGGCCACATGCTTTCAGACGAAGCGGCTGAGGCTGAGGCTGAGGCTGAGGCTGAAGCAAATGCGGCCGCCTGGGAAGCCTGGTCCGACGAATACGAAAGCCGCATGTCGCAATGGGAATCCGAAGTGGATCATATCGTCTCCACATGGGAAGACACATACGGCGAAGACCTCGAACGCACCAATATGGAAGTCGAAGCCCGTATCGAGAGCTGGACCGGCGAACTCGAAGCGAAGATCGAAGCGGCCTATGGTGACGGTCAGGCTGGCCACGACGAACAGGTGACCCGCGCCCTTGAGACGCTGGCGCTCTCCTGCCGCGACGCGAATCTTGCCCCCGGCGAGACCCGCATCCTGGGCGCGACCGGCCCTGATGGCGACGACCTTCATGTTGCCTGTGTGGAAGGCGATGCGAGCCGTCTGGAAGCTGCCGAGACGGTGGCAGCCATCACCAATAGCGACCTGCTGTGCGACGATGAGAAAGCGTCGTTCAAAAAGCGGAAAACCGCTCACCGCATGATCGAGATCAACAAATAGGCGTTGTAACCTCACTTTTTGCAAACGCTTAAGGCTCCGGTGTGTCTCCGACACCGGGGCCCTTTTCTGTTCAACGCCCTTTGCGCCTGCCTGCCCTGGCTCTAGGGTGCGCCATGATCAGCCAGATGGGACGCTGAAATGATGAAAACCAAATTCGCCGCCATCCTGATTGGCCTTGCCTGTCTTACTGCCTGCGCCTCGGTCGAGCCCAAGCCCTGTACGGCTGAATGGGTCGACTACAAGACCGACAAGGTTCTGAAGAAATTCGCTTCCAACAATCGCGGCATGATCAACGACCTGCGCCGCCTGCAGAATGCCGATGGCGATGTCGACCCGTTCGTGGCCATGCAGTTGCTTTCGAAGAAGAACCAGATCGAACGCTTTGCCGACACGTTCCAGACCATCGTGGTTCCGGAACTGCAAGCGGCGGTCGACCAGTGCGGCGATGCGGAACTGATCCCCGCCTTCACCGAGTTCCTGCGCAATGAAGGCGTGGGCGACGCGACGCTCCAATGGGTTGGCCCGCTGATCGGATTGATGCAGGACATGCGCGAGCCGCAAAACCAGCGACCGAACACGCTCTAGGTAACGCCCGCATGAAGACGCTCATTGTTGTCCCGGCCCGCTATGGCTCGACCCG
>TARA_R110000787_G_scaffold153516_6_pt1 | contig 18169 bp, 6 predicted proteins | sample TARA_R110000787 | Tara Oceans TARA_R110000787 (sample SAMEA4397920) | marine metagenome | biome: Polar Biome; feature: [DCM] deep chlorophyll maximum layer (ENVO:01000326); material: water (ENVO:00002006), including particulate matter (ENVO:01000060) such as... | depth 35 m
AATCTTAAAGAGATCGTATGATATAAAAAAGGATAACCCTGTTGTATATGAAATATCTTTACCAGATATTCATTATGGCAAAAGAACAGGTATTAGTCCCGAGCAGGCTGAAGATAATTATATGAATTCAATTCAAGAATTACACAGCAGAGCGGAAGGATTAAATATTGAAAGGTTCTTATTACCTATAGGCAATGACGGAATGAATTCCGAAGGAGCTAGTAGAGCTACAACTAAGGGAACTCCTCAAGATGATACAATGGACTGGCAACAATCTTTTGTTGGGTATACAAAACTTATGATAAAAGCTGTAAATTATTTAAGTCAGTATGCTCCAGTTGATGTTGTTGTTATTCAGGGGAATCATGATCAAGAGCGTATGTTTTATGCAGGTGAAGTATTATCTGCATGGTATATGAAAGATAAAAATGTTACGATAGATAATAATACTGAGTCAAGAAAGTATTATGAATATGGAACTAACATGATTATGTTTACTCATGGGGATAAAGAGAAGGCCGCTAACATGCCATTAATAATGGCTACTGAGCAGCCTATGATGTTTGCACGAACTAAATTTAGAGAAGTTCATTGTGGACATCTACATAAAGAAATGGTTAACGAGTATAGAGGAATCAAAGTAAGATTTATTCCTTCAATATGCGCTAACGATTCTTGGCATAAACAGATGGGGTATCAAGCATCTAGATGTGCTCAAGCATATATATGGAATAAGGAAAAGGGATGTGAGGGCTACTTACAGGTAAATATTTAAACTAATGACAAATTTAAACACGATAGTATACGACATAGTAAATATAGCATACGGAGGCGAAAGTTCCGATGATGCCAGTTTAAGTTTTAGACAGTGTGCGTACTGGGTAAAACAAGAGCGATCAATGCTGTTATCACAGATGATGAGCAGGAAGGTAAGAGTACCTTCTGTGTGCGTTGAATACTTAAGTTGTGTTTATTTAGAGCCGGTTGACGCTTCAGAATGCTGTGAGGTTGACTTAGGGGTTCATGTGCTTAAATCTGTAAATCCTATTCCCACAAGTATTCAGCGAAATGGTAGAGATAGTATATTAGCTGTTGAGTCTTTAGATGGTATGAGACCATTTTCGGAGACTACTGATACCCGCAGAAAATGGAACAAGTATAATAAATATACTAGTTCTAATCAAAGATGGTATTTGAAAAATGGTTACTTATATGTAAGTTGCGACATGAGAATAGAGGCAGTAAAAGTTACAGGTGTATTTGAAGATCCTGAAGAAGTTTGGAAAACAAACCACTGTACGTCGTCACAAAATCCTATTCTTTCTTCTTGTGAATATGATTGGGATTACCCTTTTCCAATTTCTCTATCTATGGCAGAACAGCTTACAAGTATAATATTACAGAAAAGAATTGCAATAATTTTAAATGCGCCAACAGATGAAGAAAACAATGCTAAAGAAGACAGTAGTGGGCAAGTGCAAGCAGCTCCTAGACAAAACTCCGCAGGCTAGTTGTACATTAGTACAGGCGTATAAGGAGTATGATGATTTTTATAATGTTGGTTATAAAAAATATCGTAGGGTTTGTGAAGAGTTTAATAAACTAATCATAGACGGTATACTTTTAAAAGCTAAAGAATTTAAGATGCCTTATAGATTAGGTACTCTTAGGATCTTAAAAAAAGAAATGAATTATTCTGCTGGCAAGAATAAATTAAAAATAGATTGGAAAGCTACAAATGAAAATGGTAAAGTTATTTATCATCTTAATGATCACACTGATGGATTTAACTATCGTTGGTTTTGGTCTAAGAAGACAGCCATAGTAAAAAATAAAACTATTTATAGTTTCCAAGCTACTAGAACAAACAAAAGAAGATTGGCAGGATTATTAAAAACTAAACAAGTAGACTATTTTGAATGATATATAAATTTACATCCATAAAGGAAATAATAGAGGGAGTCTATAGAGACACTCAGATCCACGAAGAGTTAGATATTTGGGACGTAATTGAGTGGGGAGGAGAAGCTCTAGAATTAATAGGAGCAGGATTAGCCTATGAAGAACTGATAGCTGAGGTTTGTGTGAAAGATCACAGAGGAGCGCTACCATGTAATCTTCATATTTTAGATTCTATATCTCTTAACGGGAGCAGGCTTTCACAATGTACAGGAACTTTTGGAGCTATTTCTACTACACCTACAAACACTAGTACAAATGTTATAGATGGAAAAAAAGTAGATACAGATAACTTCCCATTAAAAGGATCTAGTCAGAGAGGAGGAGGAGATTGTTATTATGTTAATGATAATTTTATTGTTACTTCATTTAATAGTGGGTGTTTATTACTTGCTTTTAGGGGTATTAAAATAGATGATGAAGGTTTCCCAATGGTACCTGATAATGTTAGTTATAAGAAAGCTCTAAAGTCTTACATAACAATGATGATAGATCGTATAGGATGGAGAAAAGGGGCTTTACCAGAAAACCTTTATAGAGATAGTCAAAGAGATTGGGAGTGGTATGTGAAGCAGGCAAGAGGTTCAGCAAATATGCCTAACCTTGATATGATGGAAAACATTAAGACTCAATGGGTTAAGTTAAAACCTAATATGAATTCAGCAAGTACTTTTTATACAGATTTAGGAAACCCAGAACGTAGACTTATTGGCTAATGGCAGAAGAACAAAAAAAAGGTAACTCAATACCTGTTAGTATGAATACTTTTTATAAAGGTATGAATCAGGATATAGCAAAATACGCTATGCCTTCTGATCAATACTATGATGCTAATAATATTAGAGTTGTAGCTAACTCAGGTCAAGAGGGAGCAGCTATGGTTAATATAGAAGGTAATGATTTTTTAGTTGAAATTCCAAACTCTCCTGCAGTGTTTGAGCTAAGATTAGTTTCGGATACTAATTTAATTGCAGTACCGTGGAGTTTAACTGTACAGTTTAATGTAGGCACATGGGGATTGTTTGCTATAACTATAACTGGTACAGGTGGAAATCCAATTAGAGATTTAGTAAGAACTCTAGAAGATATTACAGCAGGAGTTTGGACTATAACTGGAGTTCCAATGCTTACGCCTCCTTCCAACTTACCTGACGGCTTACCAGGATTTTATTGGATCTTTGATGAATCTTCAAATAGATTAGTTTTATGGGGTAAACCAGAGCAAGCAGATTTTTCTCAGTATCCTTCTAGTTCTCAGATTGGTACATTTAATGTTCAGCAAGTATCTAATCCACAACTTACTATGCCTATAACAGGTTCATTCTTAACTGTATCAAATTTAGCAGTAGCTCAGAGTGGATTGTCTATTATAGGATACACACCACTAAGAGATTTTATATATCTATTTACTACAAATATATTAGCTGAGCCTGGAGGCCCGGGACAGATATGGAAACTTTATGTAGACCCTACAATAAGTAGTCCATTAGGTATTAGATCATACATAGAATGTCTTTATTCAAGAAATGAATGTATGAATTTTACAAAGGCTCATCCTATTGAGGCTTTGGGAAGATATGAAAAGAAAAATACACAAGGGGTTTATTGGACTGACAACTATAACCCTCCTAGAAAAATAAATGTAGCCAGTGGTATTACTATGTCTACGCCTTGCGCCTTTTTAGACTTAGCACCTAAGACAGGATTTTCTATGCCTATATTAAATAATATTACTTCAGGGGGTGCATTAGAAGCAGGTGTATATCAATTAACTTATAGATACAAAAGTGCAGAGGGTGTAACTACTGAGTGGTCGCCTTTATCAAATCTAGTACCAGTATACGAAGCTAGTGATGATAATCCTTATTGTGAAATTATAGGATCAGAATATAATGTACTTACAACTACTGGAGTTATAACTAATAAAAGAATTGAATGGACAATAGATCAATTAGATACATCTTTTGAATTAATTGAACTTGCAGCTGTCTATAAAAAAGATAATATAAAAGCTAATGATCAAATATTTATTTTTTCAGAGCTTATTAACGGGACTACTAATCTAGTTACTAATCTCAGCGGTAATGAAAATAGAATTCCAGTTACAGATGTCGACTTCCTTACAGGATTAGGAGCTACATTTGAAACAGTAAAAACTATAGATTCAAAAGATAATAAATTATTCTTTGGTAATATTGAAAATACAACTTTTGTTGTAGATTTTGATGCAAGAGCCTATAGATATTCTACTGCTAATATTGCTGTTTTAGATTCTCAATCAGATTCTGCACTTACTGTAGCTACGTCAGGTGCCCCAGGAACTATATTTCCTAACCAAGTCCCTGAGAAACATGATTGTATTAATACATTTAATGATGAGAATCCCGCTACAAATCCTAACTGGTATACTAATGATCAATATCAATTTCAAACTGATGGTCTAACACTAGGAGGTTCAGGAATTAATGTATCTTATAAGTTTACAATAGAGCAAGATTTAGGAGATACTCAAATGGACTCGCCTAATACTGACAGCGCATGGAATTGGTTTTATACAAATGATGTATGTGGTGTGTATAACACTAGTCCTAGAATAGCCTGCTTTGTTAACCCAGCTGCATTTTCTGCTATCAATGCTTTTGTTGTAAATCCTAGATCTTTAGGTATACTAGCTCAGAATTATAGTATGAATAGTACGTATAATAATATGAAGTCTCCTTATAAGTATAGTCTATATGGAAGTTATGCCAGAGGAGAAACTTATAGATTTGGTATTGTATTTTATAACAATAAAGGACAAGCAAGTTTTGTAAACTGGATAGGAGATATTAAAATGCCATTTAGTTATTCTGCAGGATTAGGACAACCCTTAGGTACCTTTGGTGTATCTAGCTGGGTACCAGACTTTAATAGCCCATATTATTTTACTCAAAATGATAATTCAGGTAATTCACATGTATATGGAGCTCACGGTCAAGTCTTTTTAAATCAAATAGGTTTAGAGTTTTCAATAGATTTAACAAACATAGATCCTGAAGTACTATCTGGTATTACAGGATACTCTATAGTAAGAAGTGATAGAAAAGATGGAGATAAAACTAGACTCGGTACTGCACTAGCTCATACGGTAGATAGAATAAATATGCGAGGTGAGCAATGGAACACTATGACTCCTGCGGCCCCATATTCTTGGGGAGTTAATAATACAGAAAGTGTATTAATACCTTCGGTAGGACTTTGCCAAACACCGTGTAATAGTCTAGGACTTGCTTATATGGATGGTGGTACAGGGGATCAGTGTACAAATGCATGTTGGAATACAAATACATGGTCAGCAAATGATATGAATATTAATCCTTATAATATATGCCAGACTAGAAAGTCAGAGCTTTTATTATACGGTGCTTTAGGATGGCATAATAGTGATGCAGTTAATACAGGTAATTTAGCAGAAGGTTTAGAAAGTACTTTCCCAATAAAGAGAGGAGATTATATTAAAAATGATCAAGTGTACACACCTCACTATAATACTACTATGGGATTAAATAATTTTAATTACCCTAGTGGTGGAAGTCTAGCGGGATATGTACAGACTAGAAGTAATCACTGGTATAAATATTATGCAGGAGTAACAAGTATAGGAGGTATAAATGGTTCTACTCAAAGTGTTATGGTAGGTTCGATAGGTCAGATAGATTATACTAATGGGCTGTTAAGTAATAGTGGAGGACAAGATCCAGCAAATAATAGGTATCCTTTAGATTGGGGAACTTGGGTTCCAGATGGAGGTTTTGTTGATGAAGCTTCTGTTGATAGTCTTCAATGGAGTTTTATGAATGTAACTAATCCTGCTAATGCATTGTATATGGATATTCTTGACCCGGCGGCAGGATCAGCTACTCCTATGACTTTAACTTATACTTGGATGTGGAACAGACCTCAGTCTATAGGAAGTGAAGTTATACTTGTTACGTTTGATACGAATGTTAAAGGGTGGACAGGAGCTGATCATTTAATGGGAGCTTCTAATAATGGATTTCAATTTGTCTCTGTCCCAACACGATCTACATTTAGTTATGAAAGATATGCAATACCTTATGGGGGCCCTACTTTTGGGGCAAGAACATATAGCGAATATATATCTACAGGAAATTTTGTACCAATTAACTCAGGATCTAATCTTGCAGCACCTTTTGTGAATTCTGTATTTGGAGGAGATGTACAGTGTGAGATATTTGATTATACTCAATTTGAAAAGAATTGGGGGCAAACAGGCTTCGATAATGCTGATTCAATAACAGCATTTGGGGGAGACCCTGTAGCTAGCGACGCTGAGTGGGGAATGCAAAGAAATTGTATGGTACCTTTAGAGTGTCACTATAGAAATATTCTATGGAGACAGGGATACCATTTTACAAATAAAGCTACGAATACAGGATCGGTTCCTAACACTGGTGTAAGCTTACATGATGAATATTTATTAAATAAAGCTTACGATACAAAAAATGATGTTAGAACTTACTTCCCTATCCCTTTATCTTTTTCTACAGGAGATGAGTTTGATACTAGAATCTACTATTCAGAGACTAAGATAAACGGAGAGCCTAGTGATTCATGGTCTGTATTTTTAATAAATAATTATAAAGATGTAGAGGGAATACATGGTCCTATAAATAAGCTAACAACTCTTCACGATACAATGTATTATTTTCAAGATACAGGGTTTGGAGCATTATCAGTAAATCCTACAGCAGTAGTACAAGGAGCAGACGGTATAGCATTACAACTAGGTACTATAAGTTCAGGTGCTGGTGCTTTTATACAGTCTTATCAGTATATCTCAACTCAGTATGGATCTAGTAATCAATGGGCTGTAACTAAATCAGACAATGCTATTTACTTTTTTGATATAAAAGCAAGAAAACTATTTAACTATGGGGGAAAAGGAACAGCGCCTATATCAGATTTAACAGGACTACACTCATACTTTATGGATAATCTAAGAGGAGATGCTCTTGTTAGTGATAATCCAATACTTAAAAAAGGTATTACATCTACATATGATGTTGCTAATAGTGAAGCATTATTTACATTTCACGATTCAGGATATATAAGAAAGTATGATCAACACATTGTATCTGTTGTACAAGTAGGAGCAACTCCTAATAGAATAGCAATGGTTACTTTACGTAATATACCAGGAGGAAAATGCAACCCTTGCTTTAACGCTACATGTGAAGATTTTGCGGCAGGAGGATATACAGCTAACGATCTTAATTGGACGATAGCTAGTAATATTTTAATTAATGGGATTGGACCATTTTATGGAACAATATTTGGTAAGTACGGATGTGATACTTTACCTATGCCTACCGCTCCGACTGGTGTTTTATCAGGAGATGTTGTAATTATTATCCCAGAACAATGGAATACAAATGTTGGCTATCAGCCTGTTGATGTTAACTATGATGACTTAGTGGCTATTACAGATTTTCAAGTTGCAAACTTAGAGTGTGGTATAGGAACTAAAAGTTTTACTATTGCATACAACGAATTGATACAAGGATTTACATCCTTCTATGATTTTCATCCTAGTATATATATTACAACTCCTGAGTTTTTAATTACACCGAGTACACAAAATGTGTGTGAACAAGATCCCGATGTAATGGGATGGAAAGAGAATAAAATGTATTTACATAATATAGGTAAATATGGAATGTTCTATGATGTAATATACCCAAGTACAACAACTATACTTTCAAATTTAGAATCTGCGGCTACTAAAGTATTTGATAATGTATCTTTTCATATGGAAAGTTTATTACTTTCAGGAAGAACTAGAGTACTTACAAATTTACAAGGAGTAGGAGAAGGAAGATCTACTACTGGTATGAATAGTGGAGCTCCTAATATACAACCTAGAGATATAGTAAATAATACATTTGATCAGGTAAGGTTTTACACTGACTATCAGATGACTGGGTATGTAGACTTAACCCCTGGAACTAATATTGTAAAGAAAGAAAGAGAATGGCAAATGGTTGTTCCAAGAAATATAATGGATGAAACTTTAGTAGATGCAGATATATTTAATGTATTTAACTATGATCCAACAAGAACACATAAAGATAGACTTAGAGATAAGTATATGTTTATAGATTTAATATATAATAATTATAACACAGATGTAGGCGAACCTAAGAATATAAAGTTTGTTTTACATTATTTTAAAACATTTTTTAGACCTTCTTATCGTTAGATTAGGTTATTAAGATAATTTTTAATATTTTTGTGGATTTTAGAACGTAAAGCTAATGGCAAACAAGAAGACCAAGAAGAAGAGTAATTCATACTGGATGAGATATGGGGGTAGCCCCAAGAAGATGAAGAGGTACCACGAAGGTGGATTTACTCATCCGCACCCTCATCCAAAGGATGCATCTGATGAAATATTACAGGGAGCACAAACGTGGAAGTCTTATACGGATGGTGACGGTAATGCTTTAAATAAAAGAGAAACCTATAATTGGGAAGATGATGTAAGTGCTAATGTAAACGCATTTAAAAATAGTAAATGGTTTAATCATTTTCCAGATACTCTGAAAAATGTTCCTAAAACAGTTAAAGACTTAAATGCGTACGAAGAAGCTATAGGAGCTCAAAGAACAAGAACTATACAACTTCATGATACTGATTTTACTTGGGATGATCCTACAACATATGGTGGGGGTCTTGCAGCTATGTGGGCAGCATCAAATGTAGCTAATTCAGTTCCAACACCTTGGACACAAGCAGTAGGTTGGGGAATGAAAGGTATTGGTGGTCTAGTGGTTGCAGGTAAAGCCTATAATGATTATAGTAAGAGACAAGAAAATGAGGAGCTAAAGAAAGCTAATCCTTATGCTACATTTGTAGATGGTAGTGGTAACATACTAAACTATGAAGATGGTAATGGTATGTTTTTTGATTTATTCCACCCGAGTAAAGAGAATTCTGTTACTATGAATAAAGACGTTAGAGAATCACCTCCAAAACAAATATTAAACGAAGACCAAAAAACAAAGAAAATTACTTTTGAAATGGGAGGTAACACAACACCTAATCAAAATACGCAGGACGATCCTACATTTAAAATGTGGTTTGCAAAGAATGCGCGTAGAGAAGATGTTATGCAAAGCTCAGGTAATATAGATGCTTTGAAGAAATTATTTTTAAATGATATTAATTTCCCAGGAAATAATATGCCTGTGTTTTCAGGAGAACTTGATGCGTTCGGAAATGTAGATAAATCTAACAGATCTATGGACCTAAGCGAACAGATGATTGGAGGTATGGGTATGAAGTATGGAGGTATGCCTATGGGTATGGGAAAAATTCCAGCAAAGTCAATGCCTGTAGCTTATAAAGGATTACCTAAAGCAGAGCTTGGTATGGGACAAGGTTTATATAAAAGTCCTACAGATGCGACTAGAGATTATAGTGACGTTGCTAATATAAACGGTAATTTTAAACAGAAGATAGGAGATGTTGGAGAGAAAGGATATTTAAAAGCATTTAACTATGTAGTTCCAGGATTAGGAACTGTACTAGATAGTGCAGCTGATTGGATTGGTTTTAGCGGTGATAAAAAACAACACAGAGATAATACAACAGCTGCGAGTGAAGCTAACAACATGGGAAGAAACTTACAAAAAGATGGGGCAAATAAAGATACTTTAGATTTATCAACAAGAACGGACGCATTAAGTGCAATAGGCTCTTATAATGAAGAGGCTCCTTCTTTTATGAAAGATTTAGCTCCAGAACTTATAGGCAATGCAAAAAGTCTTGTGGGAGATGTTGGAAAAATAGGAAACTTTTTTGGAAACACCGGTGCACCTTCTGGAGAAATAGGAGATTTCGTTCCCCCAGTAGAACTTCCTGGAGGAGATTTGATGGCAAAGTATGGAGGTAGCATGGGTATGAAAAGGCCGATGAGAATGATGGGAGGAGCAAATAACTTTCAACCTGGACACCTTGATGCTATGACAGCTGCGGCTATTGGAGGACAATTTAATCCTTTAAGTCCCGGTTCTCAGTTTGAATCTCAGGGTATGAATCAACAATCATTTAACCAAGGAGGAGATCCTGGTATGGAAGAGTATGAAGCTGAAGGGGGAGAAGCTATTATGCATCCACCTGGAGAGATTCCTGTAACAACAGGAAATACTGAGCAGGTAGATGGAGATATGAATGATTCTATGGTATCTATGTTAGAAGGAAACTCTCATGAGACTATGGATAAAGATGGACATACAGGAGAGATCGTACAAAATGCAGAAGGTCAGTATGTATTTTCAAAAAGTTTAAAATCTAAAACATGGCAAATGAATTTTGCTGATGCGGCAGAGAAGATTGGAAAAAATATAAAAAGGTTTAAAAAAGAGATGGAAACTGGAGATAGTATAACTCAATCTACAGCAGCTTCTATGATAGAGTCTTGGAACAAACAATTAACAACTTTACAGCAGGAACAAGAAGGTGCAAGACAAGTAAAGTTCATGGACCTTATGAATTCCGGGGCTAACGAACAAGAGTTGATGGAGAAATTCCCAGATATATATCAGCAGTTTCAGGCAGAACAGCAAGAAGCACAGCTGTCAGAGGCAGCAGCACAATCTATTGCAGGTCCTACAGGGGCTATGCAAGATAATCCTATGGGTAATATTGATATGAGTCAACTATCGGCAGATGAACAACAACTTGTTGGTGCTAAGTATGGTTTACCTCAAAAAGAAACAGGAGGGCCTATCGACTATGACTTTAATAGATATTTTGGAGAAGCTATGGGTAATAATGAATTTGAATCTTTTGGGTTAGATAATAATTATATGCCAGACAAAAAAGGTCTTATGAGTTACCTTACAGCAAATTATCCAGATGAAGGATTTACATTAGGTGAGAATACATATACTAGTCCTAAAGATATGTATGGCGCACTACTAGAAGGATTTACAAGTTCAAGAAATGAAAAACTTACAGCGGCAGGTATACCAACAAGTAGACCTAGCGGAGATGATTATAAAGTAGATGTAGAGCAGCTTAATCCAGCAACTGGTGAGATGGAAACAAGCTGGGATTGGATAGAAGGAGGGAAGCAAAAAATGAAGACAGACAGAGCTAAGTATAAAGTTAACAACATGGGGTTACCTTATGGCTTTGATGAAAACTTTGGGGCAGATGCTAATCTCTCTAAAAGACAGTACTTTAAAGCTATGGAGGCTTCTTATGCAGCGGATGGTAAAACTAAAGATGAAATTAAATCTTTAATAGCTAGAGATAAGATTAAATATGATGAAAATTCTTTACTGCAAAACAGTCAAGAAACTCCATTAAGTGCAGAAGATCAAGCAGCAGCTTTAGCAGAAAAGCTAGCATCTGGTGCAAGAAATAAAAAGATACTTGATGGTGTAACTTCAGGACTTAATACTCTTGCTACTTTAGCACCTACTGCTTATAATTTTAGTAAGGGTAATGAAGCTGCGGAGGTAGATCCATTTAATGCTAATCCAAATGAGGCTCTTCTAAAAGAGAATATGGAAAGATTAAGTAATCCTATAGACATACAAAGACTATTAGATGAGAATGAAGAAAACTTTAATTCATTAAAGTATGTAGCTAGAGATGCATCAGATGGTTCAAGTGGTAGTATGATGAATACATTATTAAGAGGACAGAACAATCAAGATAATGCAGACTTAAAAGCATTTGGAATACAAGCTGAAGCTGAACTAAAAGGTCTTCAAATTCAAAACGAAGGTTTATTTAATATGGGAGAAAGAGATAGATCAGAAGCTAATCTTACAGAAGAAAACAATGCACAGAATAGAGCTGCCAAAGAAGCGTTTAAAGCTAAAGGGTGGGAAGGATTATCTGGATTTAGTCAACTACAAGAAAAGATGGCTAATGAAATGGCTAATGATAAACAATTAGTAGGACTACTAAGTCAGATATACCCAGATGCTGAGTTATATATGAAGAGAGATGGAACTATGGATATGCAGAAACTTATACAAAGTGGTGACATGGAGAAACTTATAGAAAAATATCCTCAGTTTAAATCATTGATAGAAAAGTACATTAAATAAAAAAATATAAAATGGCAGTAAATAGATTTATGAAACCGGCTGACCAGCCTCTATTAAATACATATGTAAAGTTACCTTATGAACAGATGGCTATGGCATATAATCAAGTTCAAAAAGAACATGATGCAGGAGAAAAGTTTGCTGGTACTTTAGATGATGAACTGCTTAAAGTAAGGGCTTCCACACCTTTACACAGTGAAGTATTAGGTAGCATAAGATCAAAGTTAGATGAAGAACTGAGTGTACTATATGATAAACATGGCGGAAGATATGCAGATATGGTACCTGAACTAACTCAAATTAAAAACAGTTTAGATAAAGATTTTAATGATGGTAACTTATACGGTATAAAAGAAACTACGCGCGCGCTAGAAGAAGATCTTAATCCGGGTAAGGCTAAAGCAAGAGAAGACGGAAATTACTCTGAAATATATAATCCACTATTTGGTGCAGAACGAGACTGGAGTAGTTTTTATGAAAATGGATTAGTAAAAGATGAGAGCACAGGAGAATGGAAATTTGAAGAGAATGTAACAACAGGGTATACTATGAAAAATGGTAGACCTGTATTAACACCTTTTACATATAAAGGATTACATAGACCTTCCGAGCAATTAAAAATTGCAAATGAACAGACCTTTGATAAAATTAAACAAGATTCACTAAAGTGGACTTCAGAGAATCCAAATTCAGGAGAAACAAAAATTGCTGAACAGAAAGGAATAACTAGAAGTAAGATTTACCAAGGAGCTATGACTGATATGGGTTATTACCCAGATAATATGAGGTTAGAAGTTAATGCAGAAATAGCTAGTATGTCGGAAAAACAGAGAATAGGAGCTGCAGTACATGCTGCTAATGCTATCTTTGGAGAGCCTGTTGCAGGAACTGAGGCAGCTAAACAAAAAGATAAAATTATTACACAGATAAATAATGATCCTGAAGTTGCAGCACAGTATGCTAAAGCTGATTACATTGGGTTCATGGGTGAGAAATATGTATTTGGAGATGAGACTGAGTCTAGTACATTTGATAATTCAGTATTTAATCAAAACAAATACCCTATTGAGAAGTCAGATTGGGTACCAAAAATAGGAGATAACTCAGCCTTTACTGCTGGGACAATTAGAAATGAAAACAATGAAATGGTTTCAGATCTTTCTGATCCTATTAATTCTTATATAGATATTGTAAATAATAAAGCAGGAACTTATAATACTTTAGTTAAAGAGTATGAGCAAACAAAAGGAAGTTATGATTTAGATGATGCATATCATAAAGAATGGAGTGATAAAATAAACTTAGCTAAGTACCAGTATGAAGGATCTGCTATGGCATTGTTTGATTTAACACAAAGAGCTGCTGGACAACTAAATACACAAGAAACAAATGAGGGTATTAGGTATCAAGATGGTGCTGGTAATTGGAAGTATGTAGATAGATTTGATGCTGCTGGTAATGTTAATCCTAAATGGGAAACTGAAGGATGGAGCTCTATACAATTTGATGCCTCCGGAGATATAGAAGATGTAGAAAATATTAATAGACAAGCTGCTACTCCTAATGATAATATATATCGATACATGGATGTAGCTAAAGGATTGTTTAGTAATGTATCTGCACTTGGGGGAAGTACAAACTCTGAGTTAATGCAAAGAGTTAATTCTATACAAAGTAATGAAGAGTTCTTTTCAGGAAGATCTACTTCAGCTCAGACTTTAACTTCTACTGGAAGTAAGAGAGTAGATGCAGAAATTAATACAGCATTACCTGGTATGCTTGGAGCTCAAGATCAAGTATTCCTAACTAGTGCTGGGGACCAAGTGAAGTGGGGAGAACTGGTTAGTGATGGTGTAATATCACAAGAAACTTTAGATGGATTTTTAAATGGCGATTTCAATAATAATGTAGTTTGGTTGGCTAATCCTAATCCAGACGGAACTTATTATGGGGCTTTAACATTACCCTCAGGCGCTGCAGGTTCAACAGATACAACAGATTTATTCTTTACTGCACCTTCAGAAGTTAGAAGAACATGGAGAAATCAAGGAGAGTTTGAAAGACAATTAACTGATGGTAGTGGTATGACAGAGATTATTACTAGGCCTAGAACAGAATCAGAAAAACAACTATGGGATGCAAATGAATTAGCACAAATAGATTTTTCTAGAGCTGCTACAACTCCGGGAGGCGTAGCTATGAGTTCTGCTGAAGATGGGGAAAATAATCCACTAGGATATTACTATTTTAATCAAGATCCAGACGGAAGAACTATTACTAATGAGCAGTATGTTTTCCAACCTAGAGCAGGACTTGTTAAAGATATTGTAAATGGTCAACCTGTATATACTACAGGTAACGAATTATTTAATGCGGATACTGATGCTCAACAAGTAGGAATGCTTATAACATTAAACGATCCTACATATGCAGGAGCTAAAGCATATTGGTCAAATCAATTCAAAAGTAATCCTAACCCAATAGCTAGAGAAGGTATACCAGTAACGGTACCATCGGAAGCTAGAGGAATTGATATAGATGGAATGCAGTTCTCTTCTAATCTAAGAGCGGGACAAGTTATGTTACCAGAGAATAGATTTACTCAACAAAGAGCGTCGAATGCTAATTCACAAGGATTTGCATACAACAATATGATGACAGGTCTAAACGGTACAGCTGCAGAGATAATTGGATTTACTACTAAGAACTACAATACTAGTTGGGGGGCTGAAATAGAAAGCAGTGTAAATACTGGTCTAAGTCAAATGGCTGTTACTATGAACGATGGTACTGTAAAAACTTATGAGGACGCCTTAAATAGTGGAGACTTAACATTAGTACCAGTAAGTGGTGTAAATGGAAACTTTTCATTACCTTTGGCGAGTGGAGCAAGAAGCTTTACACAACAGAAAGAAATGTATGATGCATATGTAGCGGGAGGTAGAGTAGGAGATCCAGTAGCAGATCCAGAGAATGGAGGATTCCATGTAATGGGACAAGCTATTGATTTATCTTCGAACAAAGATTTATATGACTGGATCTTAGTAGACAATACAGGACAAATAGCAACTATAGGAAATGGTAATACCTCAGGTGCTCATAGTGCAGTAGAAGGATATGATAGAACTAGTAGCACATTACAAGGATTTAAAGTGAGTGAATTAACTAATGCAAGTGGAGGTCTTGTAATACCTGACTATAGTAATTCGGCATTAACTGCTTTATTTGATGAGTTAGGAAAAACACCTGATGACATTAAAAAAGAACAAAAACGTTCAGGTTCATACAAAGAAGCAAATGTATTACCTGACTTTAAACAATTCGATAAAGAGTGGTGGCACTGGTCACTTGGAGAATTAACAGGTGCATCCAGCGGATATGTTTATCCGTCATGGGCAAATTAAAAACTAAAATTAGTTTACATAATGGCAAAAACTCAGAAAGGCGGGTTAAAAGGTAATATATTACCTCCTGCAAATACCGAAGTAACTATGATTGATCCAATGACTAGTTTACCTCAGTCTACTGACCGTTACCAATTACCAGAAGGTGATTGGAGCATGATGGAGCAGATAAATAAACAGTCTGATCCTGGTTTTCATAACAATAGATTTAATAGACCTAGTATAATTGAAGGTAATCCTTACTCAAACTCTGATGTAGATTGGGATGTAAGAGATTATGGAAGTATAGATAAAACTTTAGCAGATAGGCAGAGTGGCTGGAGCCAGTTTGGTGGATGGTTAAATCAATCTGTATTTGGAGAAATAGTAGGGGGAACTTTGGAAGGGTTTGGCGCTCTTCTTGATTCTATGGACGGAAGTCTTATGAATGATTTTGGTGTAGATACAGGATGGAATGATGAAGATGTAAGTGTAGTTGATGGTATTGCTTCTGGTCTTCAGGGTTGGGGTAAGGATCTTAGAAACATGACACAAAGTGCTACACCTATCTACTCAAATCCAACAGCTAATAAATTTAACTGGGGAGACTCAGGATGGTGGGCTAGTAATGGTGTTAGTGTAGTGTCCACATTATCACTTATGATTCCTGGGCTTGCAGTGACAAGAGGATTGTCTATGACAGGTAGAGCAATGCGTGCAGTAAATGCTTCTACCAAATCTTTAAAGAGTGCTAGATTAAATTCTGGAATAGCTAATATGCTTACACTAAGCCGTACTCAAAAATGGTTAGCAAAATCTACAGCTATGGGACTGAGTATGCGTCACATGGAAAACTATAGAGAAGCCGGAGAAACTTTTTTACAATCATATGATAAAAACTACGATTTCTTTGGGGATGATGTAGCACTGAATAAATACTTAGACAGTGAAGCGGGGAAAACAATGCTAGAAAAAATGGGTCTAGAAAGAAATGACCCAGGTACTAGAGACATAGCTGCTAAATATGTAGCAGGAACAGCCGCAAATAGCTCATATAATTATAACTATGCAAATCTTTTATTTGATATAGCTCAGTCTGCCTTATTTTTTAAAGGTGTAGGTAGAGCTACAAGAGCCGGATACTTAGGACATGGTAAAAAAGTAAAAGGAGCACAAAATGCTATGTTAAAAAATCCAAAGTTACCTAAAACTATGATAGGTAAACTTATGAATAAAACAAGAACTGGAAGAAGTTTCTTATTCTGGTCAGGTACAGAAGGTATAGAAGAGCAAATTAACTTTATCTCTATGCAGGAGGGTATTAGACAAGGGGATTTGATGGCCGGGAATACAGGTTATGACACAAATCCAGACTTTGCACAAGGTAATTTCGCAGATAGGTTAAACCAATACTATGCAGACGGAGAGTTATGGACTGCATCATTAATGGGAACTATTGGAGGGGGTATCTTTACCGGTATATCTTATGGAAGAAATAGAAAAGCAACTCAAGCTAGAGAGGCAGAAGGTATAAAAGAAATAAATAATAGAGTTGATTTCTTAAGAGAGTCTTTAAAGAAAAGACAAACAGCTGAACAGATGGGAGACAATAATGCTGTAAAAGAGCAGGATGAGTTAATGGCTCTTGAGATGGCATTAAATGCAGCTCGTGCTGGTACAACGGATTTACTTGTTGATATGTTAGCTGATCCTGTATATGAAGAATTACTAGGTGAGTATGGTGTAGCAAAAGAAGATATGCAAGGTCAACGAGAAGCTATAACCGATATTGTATTAAAAACTGAAAAGAAATTTAACAAATATGTAAATAACATTACAGGTAAAAAGTATAGTTATAGTGTGGCCAATGCTCTTACACAGATGGATATGGCCGTAGAGATATATGATAAATTAATTAACAACATAAACGAGCAGATTGAAGGTGTAGAATCAAATGATTCTTACACGAACGATATGCTTAATACTGGGGCTAATACTAAACAGAGATACCAACTAAAAGCTAAACGAGAAGCACTGTTAAATCAAATTGAACAGATTAAGTTTACAAGAAATCAAGCTGCTACAGAGTCTACAAACATGGACGAGAATGTAACAGATAAAATGAGACAGGAGTCTAAAGACTTGATGGAGATGATGGACACTTTCCTAGAAGGTGCACAAAATGAATTAGCTAAGACTGAAACTGAAGAGACAAAATTAAATAAAGACTCTAAAGAAACATATGAAGCTGATGTATATAACGCTGAAGAAGAGTTTTTATCAAAGGCAAATACAAATAGTAAGCAATCCCTAGAACAAAAGAAAAGAAATTACACATTAAATAGAAATGCAGCTTGGCAAAAACTCCAAGACATTCTTGATGGTAAGTGGGAAGCTGAAAAAGTAGACGAAGCTTTTGCTGGACAAGAAGAAAAGGAAGGAATCAAAAGAGCAGTAGCTGAAGGTAGAGAAGATATAGCCGAGTCAACAATGAATGAGGCTATTAAAGAAGATTTCAGAACTTTAGTTACAGAGAATCCGGATATTACAGAACAACAATTACGTGATTTCTTTATGCAGTATACTGATAATGAAGAGATAACAAAGTTTGGAGAAGAAGTAATAGAGCGGTTTATTAAGATGCAGTCTAGGCAAAATTTTAGAGACTCTGTAGAAGAGATGAGATCTAATGCAGAG
>TARA_R110000787_G_scaffold32138_17_pt1 | contig 18127 bp, 14 predicted proteins | sample TARA_R110000787 | Tara Oceans TARA_R110000787 (sample SAMEA4397920) | marine metagenome | biome: Polar Biome; feature: [DCM] deep chlorophyll maximum layer (ENVO:01000326); material: water (ENVO:00002006), including particulate matter (ENVO:01000060) such as... | depth 35 m
TTCAATTTTCATGATCAAAAGAGCTGTCGCAATTTCTGTTGTAGAAAATGATTCCACTTTTATTCATGGCGATACTTTATTAGTTACAGGTAAAAAAGATCATAGAATAATTCGTACCTATAACAATGTAAAAATATTTAAACTAGATCTACAAGGAAAATGTGATTCGCTGCATACAAATCAATCAACAGGAATTACTAAAATGTACTACAGTCCTATTCTGTGGTCAGATAAAAGTCAAATTACCGGAGATAGTATTCAGCTTTTAACCAATAAAGAAACAGAAAAATTAGATTCTCTAAAAATATTAGGAAATTCGTTCATCATTCAAAAAGATTCCATAGATCCAGAGATTTTCAACCAAATTAAAGGGAGGAACATGTATGGAAAATTTATTGAGAATGAATTGAAGACGTTATTAGTAAAAGGAAATGGAGAAGCTGTTAACTTTAATAGAAATGACGCTGGAGTTCTAGAAACCATTACAAAACAATACTGTAGCAATATTGAATTTGTATTAGCAAATAGTGAGATGGATCAAATTAAATGTTTAAAACAATCTGATGGTAAAACATATCCTCCATCTATGTATCCTGAAACAGACAAACGATTAAAAGGATTTCTTTGGCGAGAATCTGAACAGCCAAAAACAAAAGAAGATATTTTTATTAAAAATGGAAAAACTGTACGGACAAAACTTGCAAAACCAAAACCAAGACCCAAACCTGTAAATCCGAATACAACCACCGCACCTAAGAATACAGATTCTAATAAAGGAAAATCTACTACCGACATAAAAGATGAAGGTGATAAGAAGACTGTCAGTAAGGCGAAATCTACTGCAATCGACAAATCAAAGCAAAAAGAGAAAAAGAAAGAGAAATCAAATCCTTAAATTTGATCTTCATGAAATCTGACTTCTTAAAATACCAAGCACAAACAAGCCCGCATCCTTTATCAATTGAGATAAAAGAAGCTAAAGGAAGCTATATCTACGATACAAATAATAAAAAATATCTTGATTTTGTTGCTGGGGTTTCTGCTAATAGCTTAGGTCATCAACATCCAAAAGTTACAAAAGCAATTAAAGATCAGTTAGACAAATACACTCATGTAATGGTCTATGGCGAGTTTATTCAAAAGCCACAATTAGAAATCTGTAAACTAATCTCTGCAACATTACCAGATACCTATAGTGTGTATCTAACAAACTCTGGAACTGAAGCTTGCGAAGGAGCCATAAAACTTGCAAAACGTTTTACAAAACGAGCAGAAATAGTAGCAGCACATCACTCCTATCATGGAAACACGCAGGGTTCTATGAGTGTTTCTGGAGCAGAACAACAAAATAGAGCTTTTAGACCTTTGGTCCCTGGAACTAAATTTATACAGTATAATGCTGTCTCAGATATCGCAAAGATTACTAAAAAAACAGCCGCTGTTATTTTAGAAACAATTCAAGGTGGTGCTGGGTTCATTGTACCTAAAAATGAGTATTTAAAAAAAGTAAAGCAACGTTGTGAAGATGTTGGGGCTTTGTTGATTCTAGATGAAATTCAGGCTGGAATTGGTAGAACTGGAAAATTTTGGGGTTTTGAAAACTACGGAATTACCCCAGATATTATTATTTCTGGAAAAGGTTTAGGTGGAGGAATGCCTATTGGTGCTTTTATTGCCCAAAAACACTTGATGGATTTGTTAAAAGAAAATCCAACTTTAGGACATATTACTACATTTGGCGGACATCCAGTTATTGCTGCAGCTGGTGTTGCCACAATTAATACAATTCAGAATTCAACATTAATTAAAGACACTTTAAAAAAAGAACTATTAATTCGTAAGCATCTAAATCATCCATTAATTAAAGAAATTAGAGGAAAAGGATTAATGCTAGCCGCTCTTGTTGAATCTTCAGAACTAGCTGCGAAAATTATTCATCGATGTTTAGAAAAAGGAATCATCTTATTTTTCTTACTGTTTGAAGGTCGAGCTATTAGGATAACTCCTCCACTTACAATCTCAGAAGCTGAAATTATAGAAGGCTGTGAAATTATGAATGAAGTTCTTAATGAACTCTCTTAATTAGAGTAGAATCCCTAAAGAATTGTTAAAACACGTTAAGTTTTTATTAAAGCATCTATAGGAGTGAAACATTTTTGTTTGCTACTAGTCTTATGGTTGTACGTTTAATCTAGATAACAAGAATCAAATTGTGATAGTGTCATTAGATTCTAAATCTGACTTAGTTAATGTTATAAAAAATAAATTGAAGTATCAAGAGGTGAGTTTATAAATGAGTGAAGAAAATTGAAATCTATTGTATTTCTTTAACTACACAACACTCATAAAATATAAGTACAACGGTTGGTTAGTTGGGTGCCTGAATATGACTTTTGTTACATCAGGCATTTTTTTATTCCAATAATAACCTGTCTAGTAATTCTCTTACTGAGTTACCATTCCAATTTGCAGCTCCTCTTTTTTCTATCACTATAAACCCTTTTTTATCTATAATATAAGTCGCAGGGATACTATTACTAGTTATTTCTTTAGGATTAGAAGTTATTGGCAAATATGATGGTATTGTAAGATTCTTTCTATTTAAAAAAGTAGTTACTCTTTTAGTGTTTTCTTTTGAAACGAATAAAAAAATTACGCTGTCTCCATACTCATCATAGATTTTTTGCATACTTGGCATTTCTGCAATACAAGGCGGACACCAAGTTGCCCATAAATTTATAAAAACCACTTTTCCTTTCGCTTGATTAAAATCAAACTGGTTATTACTGCTGTCTAATAGTTGCCAGTCATAACTAGATATTTTAGCTTGATCTTCTTTATTAGTCTCAGATGGACTAAATAATCCTAAAACAGAATGTAACCCAACCTGAATTGATTGTCTCGTTTGAGGAATAATCATTAAAATAATAAAGACTAAAACAACTAAATTACTGATGTGTGATTTATTAATTTTCATTTAAAAATATTCATTTACACGAATTTTGTCTTAAAGAAGGAATTTTACTTACAAGTTGGCATGTCTTATTTATAACTTTAACAGCATATTTGGATCTGGACAATTCTGCATGTAAAAATCTAAATCTTCCAATGAACATACACCCGGATAATCTCCGAAATTTCCTTGTAAATCTTTTATAAGTTGAAAATGTAAATGAGGAGCATAATCTCCATTTACACTTGCATCACCTAAATAAGCGATGACTTCTCCTCTATGTACTTCTTGACCGACTTTTAAATTCTCTATGGAAGATTTACTTAAATGCCCATATAAACTATAAAAAGATTCACCATCTAACTGATGCTCTATAATAATAGTCGGTCCATAATCTCCATGATTTCTATTGTCTTTAAAACTATGTATTTTTCCATCTAATACTGATAAAATATTCGTGTTTTCAGAACACCAAAGATCTATTCCCAAATGAATATTTCGTTCTTTACCGAGACTTTGAGTTTTAAAATAAGTACTTCTATTATAAAGATCTCTTACTTCTAGATAACCGCCAAAAGCAACCTTAGCATTGTTTTTCTGTAAATATTCATGAATGTAATCTGTCCATTTTTTAGAAGAAGAAATATCGAAATTTTTCAATTCGACATTCGCTTTTGAAATATCTATAGAGACATAATCATCCAATGAAATAATTGAATCAATAACGATTAATGAATGTTCAGAATAGTTTTTTAAATTCATAATAAATACTAAGGCGCAATATTATTTATTTTTTAATTACTTTTAATGTCAAATCGCAATTATATGAGAAAAACTTACTTTTTATTTCTAATATGCTTGTCAATTTTTATAAGCTGTTCAGAAGAAGAAAATCTTATTGCTGTAGGAGACACTTTAAGTTTTCAATTATTCAACTACTCTGATAAATCTTATCAAAATGGAGAGCTTTTTATTGGTGCAAAAAATTCTAATGGAGATTTTATTGCTACAGAGTCTATATCGTATACTAATGTTCCTTCAAAACTCTCCCCTAACGGAGTATATACTTATTTAGATAATTGTATTAATGGAAATTGTGGTGATGATGGATTAATTAATGGATATCATTATTATTCAAAAAATGGAGAAACGTTTGTTAGCATTCCATTTTCTCCAGAAAATTCTCTTTGGATTCCTAATCTAGAAGATGTTTTAGCAATTTCAGATAATATGATGTTTATGTTGCGATTACCTGACGGAAGTGAAACTATACTTGGAGGATTTAATCTAAGAATTACTTTAATCGACAATCCTTATCCCATCAATGCATTTCTTCGTATTAATATACGAGACAATGAAATAGAAGGCAATACTATATTCTAATAAAAAACTCCTGAATTATACTGAAATAAATTCAGCACAAGCTTCAGGAGTTTTTATTTAGCTACTTTTTTAAATCTTAAGCGTTTTGCTTTTTAATTAAGTTCAAAGCAGAACCTTCATTATACCATTCAATTTGTCCAGTATTATATGTGTGATTTGTTATAATAAGATCCTTACTCCCATCAGCATGAACAGCTTCTATAGTTAAAGGTTTTCCTGGTGCAAACTCATTTAAATCAATAAAGTTGAATGTATCATCTTCTTGAATTAAATCATAATCACTTTCATTGGCAAATGTTAATCCTAACATTCCTTGCTTCTTTAAGTTTGTTTCATGAATTCTAGCAAAAGATTTTACTAAAACTGCAACAACTCCTAAATGACGAGGCTGCATTGCTGCATGTTCTCTAGAAGAACCTTCACCATAATTATGATCACCAACAACGATTGAGTAAACTCCTGCTTTTTTGTATTCGCGCTGAACATCAGGTACTCCTCCAAAATCTCCAGTTAATTGATTTTTAACAAAGTTTGTTTTCTTACCAAAAGCATTTACAGCTCCAATTAAGGTATTGTTTGCTATATTGTCTAAATGTCCTCTAAAACGCAACCATGGTCCAGCCATAGAAATATGATCAGTTGTACATTTTCCAAAAGCTTTAATTAATAATTTGGCTCCGTTAATTTGATTTCCAATTGGAGTAAAAGGGCTTAATAATTCTAAACGTTCAGAATCTGAATTAACTGATACTTGAACATGACTTCCATTTTCTTCAGGTGCTAAGTACCCATTGTCTTTTACTTCAAAACCTTTTGGAGGTAATTCCCATCCAGTTGGCTCATCAAACTTTACTTCTTCTCCGTTCTTATTAATTAATGAATCCGTTAGTGGGTTAAAGTCTAAACGACCTGCAATTGCAATCGCAGCAGTTAATTCTGGTGAGGCAACAAAGGCGTGAGTATTTGGATTTCCATCAGCTCTTTTCGCAAAGTTTCTATTGAAAGAGTGTACGATACTATTTTTTGGAGCATTTTTAGGATCACTATATCTAGCCCATTGCCCGATGCAAGGTCCACAAGCATTCGTGAATATTTTTGCATCTAATTTTTCGAAGATCCCAAGAATTCCGTCTCTTTCTGCTGTGTAACGTACTTTTTCAGAACCAGGATTTATCCCTAATTCAGCTTTCATTTCTAATCCTTTATCTAATGCTTGTTGTGCAATAGATGAAGCTCTAGATAAATCTTCGTATGATGAATTTGTACAAGAACCAATCAATCCCCATTCAACTTGAAGAGGCCAATCGTTTGATGTTGCTTTCGCAGTCATATCTTTACCTACTTGTGTCGATAAATCTGGCGTAAAAGGTCCGTTTAATAAAGGCCCTAGTTCAGATAAATTGATTTCTATAACTTGATCAAAATAGTTTTCAGGGTTTGCATATACGTCAGCATCAGCTGTTAAATGTTCTTTTACATCATTTGCTGCATCTGCAACATCTGATCTGTCAGTAGCACGCAAATAACGCTCCATTGATTCGTCATATCCAAAAGTTGAAGTTGTTGCTCCAATTTCTGCACCCATATTACAAATGGTTCCTTTTCCTGTACAAGACATTGCGATTGCTCCAGGTCCGAAATATTCTACAATTGCACCTGTTCCTCCTTTTACAGTCAAAATTTCAGCAACTTTTAAAATCACATCTTTTGGTGCAGTCCAACCAGATAATTTTCCAATCAGCTTCACACCAATTAATTTCGGGAATTTTAATTCCCAAGCCATTCCTGCCATTACATCTACTGCATCAGCTCCACCAACTCCAATAGCAACCATTCCTAATCCTCCTGCATTTACAGTATGAGAATCTGTTCCTATCATCATTCCTCCTGGAAATGCATAATTTTCTAAGACTACTTGATGTATAATTCCAGCTCCTGGTTTCCAAAAACCTAAGCCGTATTTATTTGATACTGATTCTAAGAAGTTAAAAACTTCACTACTTACGTTATTCGCATGTTTTAAATCAGTTGATGCTCCTTCTTTAGCTTGAATTAAGTGATCACAATGAGTCGTTGTAGGTACGGCAACTTTAGTTTTACCAGCTTGCATAAATTGCAATAAAGCCATTTGTGCAGTTGCATCTTGCAAAGCAATTCTATCTGGTGCAAAATCTACATAATCTTTCCCTCTTACAAATGCTTTATTTGGAGTACCATTCCATAAATGAGAGTATAATATTTTCTCAGAAAGTGTTAAAGGTTTTCCAGTAATTTCTCTAGCAGCATCAACACGTTCAGCCATTGTACTGTAAACCTTTTTGATCATATCTATATCAAAAGCCATATAAGTATCTTTTTTATTAATTTTTAGTATTACAAAACTAAGGTTTTTGAGTGATATTTAAAAAATAAACAATAGATAGCTTTAATTAATGAATAAATAAAAGTGATTCTTATTTTCATTAGATATAATTCAATAAAAATGTGGTTTTTTAATTTTTCTTTGAAGATTTCATAAAAAAAATAAAAAAGCAGACCAGTAAGCCGGATTCTGTTCCCCTAAAAAGGAGTCTTATCATTTATCTAGTTCTAAAATTACTCTTAGAATCCATCTGCCTACCCCTTAGAATCGAGCGAGTAGCCCTCAAACTCTAATGTACATGACATTGCACCGCATAGAGTTTACCTGGTTTCACTACAGCCGAACTGTACTTGCTTTCTGTTGCACTTGTCCTCGATTTACATCGGACGGATGTTATCCGCTATGCTACCCTCTGGTGTCCGGACTTTCCTCCATACATAAGCATGGCGATAAGATAGATCTGCTTTAAGTTGGCAAAAGTACAATCTTTATTTATAAAAAAACCCACTCAAAAAATTTGAGTGGGAAAAATTGCTATGAAAAAGAAATTGTTATTTAAAAAACAACAATAACCAAATCTATGTTTTTATTTATGATATAAATAACTTTATCTCATTAATTATGAGAACATATCTTTTACTTTTTCAAAGAATGATTTATCTGATGTTTTTGGAGAAGGCATAAAGTTCTCATCATCTTTCATCGTTTCAAAAAATTGACGCTGTTCTTTTGTTAATTCTTGTGGTGTCCATACATTAATATGTATTAGGAAATCTCCATTACCATAGCGCTCTATACTTGGTAAGCCTTTTCCTTTCAATCTCAAAATTTTACCTGATTGAGTTCCTGAATCAATTTTAATTTTAACTTTTCCTGAAACAGTTTCAATTTCTTTGTTTGTTCCAAGTACAGCTTCAGATAGGTTTATATACAAATCGTAATGTATGTTTGTCCCTTCTCTTTTAAGTGTATCGTGTTGAATCTCTTCAATCAGTACTAATAAATCTCCAGCTATTGAATTTTTACCAGGCGCTTCATTTCCTTTCCCTCCTACTTTCAACTGAACACCTTCTGTAACTCCTGCAGGAATATTGATAGAAACCGTTTCTTCTTTAACAATTAGTCCTTGTGCATCTGCTCCATTTGGCTTGCTAGAAATAGTTTCTCCAGCACCTTGACAAGTTCCACAAGTTGTTGCTGTTTGCATTCTTCCCAATATTGTATTGGTAACTCGCATTTGCTGACCAGAACCATTACAGGTTGAACATGTTTTATAAGAAACACCTTCTGCTTGAATTTTTCTACGAACTTTAACTTTCTTCTCAACTCCTTGAGCAATTTCTTCTAAAGTTAATTTTACACGAATTCGCATATTACTCCCTTTTACTCTTGCCTGACGTTGTCTTCCGCCACCTCCGAAACCGCCACCAAAGCCACCGCCGCCGAAGATATCTCCGAATTGACTAAAGATGTCATCCATATTCATTCCGCCGCCGCCAAAACCGCCGCCGCCGCCACCTTGCGGACCATCAAAAGCTGCATGACCGTATTGATCATAACGTGCTTTTTTATTATCATCGCTTAAGACTTCGTAAGCTTCAGCTGCTTCTTTAAACTTTTCTTCTGCAGTTGAATCATCTGGATTTTTATCTGGATGATATTTAATAGCCATCTTACGATATGCTTTTTTTACTTCTGCAGCACTCGCTGATTTATTTATTCCTAACGTATCGTAGTAATCTTGTTTTGCCATAATCTTTCAATTATCAATTAACAGTAATCAATGATCATTGGTAATTGTACTTTGTTACTTATAATTTTTATTGTCCTATCACCACTTTTGGATAGCGAATAATTTTATCTCCTAACTTATACCCTTTCTCAACAGCATCAATCACTTTTCCAATCAATTTCTTTGAAGGAGCAGGAATTTGAGTAATTGCTTCATGAATTTCAGCATCAAATACATCACCTTGTTTTACTTCAATCTCAGTCAGTCCTTTTAAGGTTAAAGTGTTTTTGAACTTATCATTGATGAGTTGCATTCCTTTTAAAACCTCTTTGTCTTTCACTTTTTTGATTTCGGTTAATCCTCTGTCAAAATCGTCCATGATTGGCAGTAAAGATGTCATTAAATCTTGACTGGCAGTTTTAAACAATTCGATTCGTTCTTTGTTGGTTCTTTTTTTATAATTTTCGAACTCTGCAAACAATCGTAAATATTTATCTTTTTCTTGTTGAATCAATTCTTCAGCAGTTAACTCAATAACCTCAGCCTCTTGATTTTCTTCAATTTGAGCTTCTTGATCTGTATTTTTTATTTCTTCTTCTTGTGTCTTTTCTTCTTTACTCATTTTATAATCTCGTTAAAATGTTCACATTTTATAGTCAATAATTTTGCCAATAAAAAAATAGTGCCAGATTGACACTATTTTTATTTTTATAAAAAATACTGAATCTCGTTCAGCATTAAAAAAATTCAATTTTAATCCTCTATTCTTTCAATTTTTGCACCAATAGATCGCAAACGATTTTCGATATCTTCATATCCTCTATCAATTTGTTCAATATTGTTGATGATACTAGTTCCTTGGGCAGACAAGGCAGCAATTAATAATGAAATTCCAGCTCTAATATCTGGAGAGGTCATTTTAGTTGCTTTTAATTGTGATTGATGGTCATGACCAATAACGGTTGCTCTGTGCGGATCACACAAAATAACTTTGGCTCCCATATCAATTAACTTATCTACAAAGAACAAACGGCTTTCAAACATCTTTTGATGTATTAAAACAGTTCCTTTTGCTTGTGTAGCAATCACCAAAACAATACTCAGTAAATCTGGAGTAAATCCTGGCCAAGGAGCATCAGCAATTGTTAAAATAGAACCATCAATATAGTTTTGTATTTCGTAGCTTTCTTGTGAAGGAATGTAAATATCATCTCCTCTTTTCTCTAACTGAATTCCTAATTTTCTGAAAACAGTTGGAATCTGACCTAAGTCTTTCCAGCTAACATCTTTGATTGTTAATTCAGATTGTGTCATGGCAGCCATACCAATCCAACTTCCAATCTCAATCATATCTGGCAACACTCTATGAGTACAACCTTCTAAAGATTTAACTCCTTCTATGATTAGTAAATTAGAACCTACTCCACTTATATTAGCTCCCATACTATTTAACATCTTAGAAAGTTGTTGAATATAAGGTTCGCAAGCAGCATTGTAAATCTTAGTAGTTCCTTTGGCTAAGACGGAAGCCATAATAATATTTGCAGTTCCTGTTACAGACGCTTCATCTAGTAACATTTCTACACCTGTTAAGCCTTCTGGGGCTTCAACACCATAGAAATATTCTTCTTTATTGTATCTAAAAGTAGCACCTAAACGAATAAAACCCTCGAAATGTGTGTCTAATCTTCTTCTTCCTATTTTGTCACCTCCAGGTCTAGGAATATATCCTTTTCCGAAACGAGCTAATAAAGGGCCAACAATCATAATAGAACCACGTAAAGAGCTTCCATCTCTTTTAAATTCTGAAGACTCTAAATATCCTAAGTTAATTTCATCAGCTTGAAAAGCATAAGAGTTTCTTCCCAATTTTTCAACCTTTACTCCTAATTCTCCAAGAATGAAAATTAATTTATTGATATCTATGATATCTGGAATATTGTGAATTGTAACTTTTTCTGGAGTTAATAAAACAGCACATAAGATTTGTAATGCTTCATTTTTTGCTCCTTGTGGTGTAATTGTTCCATTTAATTTGTGACCACCTTCTATCTTAAATGAAGCCATTTATCTCTTTCTAGTTTTATGTTGGTAATTTTTACTCTTGGTGTTCTTGTGATTTGTTGATGTGGTTCCTTGTCCTTGAGTATTTCTTTTTCTTAATAAGTTATTACTTTCAGAAAGAGGATCTTCAGAATTTCTAATGTCAATTTTACCATCAGAAAGTTCAAACAAATGTTTAAAAATAACATCATCTTCAACAGTATCTTTATTCCAGTTTAAGAAACATTTTTTCATATGATTTGCAATCGTATATACCAATGCTTCTTTCATCTCTCCTTCTTCCCAAGTTAAGGCTGTATCTATCATAATCTGAATATTGTTTCCGTAAAAACGAAATTTGTTTGCAGATTTTGGATACGCTAGTGGTTCTGGTTTTTCTTGTAATTCTTCTTTTGAAGGAATCTCATAAGGTGAATCTGCATCTAATTTAAAATCAGACATAATATATAACTGATCCCAAAGCTTATGTTTAAAATCTGGCACATCACGTAAATGAGGTTGTAAATTTCCCATAACATCAACAATTGCCAATGCCATTTCATTTCGTTCTTCTTTCGTTTCTAAAGCAATACAGTGGTCAACTAATTTTTGAATATGTCTTCCATATTCTGGAATAATTAAATGAGGTCTTTCTGCATTGTATTCTAAGTCGTAGTCTATCATATAATTTTAAGATATTGTAATCTAAGTATAGTGCAAATTAAGTATTTATTTTTGGTTTGGCTGAACAAATCATCAACCAATGACCTTCAATTTAGCAAATTGAAGTAATAGTTTCTTTTTTCCTACTGTTCCAAACTGGATTTCTGCTTTTTTATTAGCTCCGTCTCCTTCTAAACTTAAAACTTCCCCTCTACCAAAACGATTGTGTTCTACAATATTACCAACAATAATTTTATCATCAAATAAATTTGCTTTGGGTTGTGTATGTGAAACCTTTTTTAAATTTTTTGGCGGATTGAAAACAGTTTTGTTTTCTTCCGCTTTTTCAACTCTTTTTCGTTGGATAGGCTTTTGAAAACGAATTTTCTTTGGTGCATCTCCAAAAATATCTTGATCTACAAACCTATTAATAGATGGCTCTAGTTTTCTTGGAGTAATGTATTCTAAAAATTGTTCGTCTATTTCTTCTAAAAACCGACTAGGTTCACAATCAATTAGCTTCCCCCAACGATACCTAGTTTTTGTATAGGTTAAATAAGCTACTTTTTCTGCTCTTGTAATTGCTACATAAAACAACCTGCGTTCTTCTTCTAGTTCAGAACGTGTATTCATACTCATGGCAGATGGAAATAAATTCTCTTCCAATCCAACAACATATACATACGGATACTCTAATCCTTTAGATTGATGAATACTCATCAAAGAAACTTTTGGTATATCGTCTTTTTTATCAGAATCGAGATCGGTTGCCAGGGCAACTTCTCCTAAGAAAGCCGTTAAAGAAGCGTCTTCACCCGTTTCTATTTTATCTGTAATAAAATCTTTTACTCCGTTTAATAATTCTTGAATATTTTCTACTTTACTAACAGCCTCTGGCGTTCCTTCTTTTTCTAAATCTTTGATTAACTGTGCTTGTTTAATCACCAATTCCGTAATTTCAAAAGCGTTCATTTTTTGTGAATCTATTTGAAAACGCAAAATCATGTTTAAGAAATTCTGAAGTTTGTTTTTTGTTCCAGAATTTAATTTTAAATCAATTTTATCTAGATGCTTTAAAATCTCAAAAATTGATTTTTTATAATGATTTGCTGCAATCGTCAACTTATCTATGGTTGTTGCACCAATACCTCTTGCTGGATAATTGATTATCCGTTTTAATGCTTCTTCATCATTTGGGTTGATTAACATCCGTAAATACGATAGTAAATCTTTAATTTCTTTACGACCGTAAAAAGAAATCCCACCGTAAATTTTATACTCAATACTTTTCTTACGCAATGCATCTTCCATTGCTCTAGACTGAGAGTTTGTTCTATATAAAACTGCAAATTGATCATTCTGCAATTGATGATTCATCTTATTATCAAAAATAGACTGTGCTACAAACCGTCCTTCTTCTCCGTCTGAAATGGTGCACATTACTTTAATGCGTTCTCCAGTATCATTAGAGGTCCAAACTTCTTTATCTAATTTAGTTTTGTTTTTTTCAATGACAGAATTCGCAGCATTTACAATATTTTGAGTAGAACGATAATTCTGTTCTAACTTAAACATCTTGGTATCTGGATAATCTTTCTGGAAACTTAAAATGTTTTGAATATTGGCTCCACGGAAACTATAAATACTCTGAGAATCGTCTCCTACAACACAGATGTTCTGAAAACGATCTGCCAAGGCTTTTACAATAATATACTGCGAGTGATTTGTATCTTGATACTCATCAACCATAATATAACGAAAACGATCTTGATATTTTGCCAGTGATTCTGGGAAACGTGCCAATAATTCATTGGTTCGTAATAATAGATCATCAAAATCCATTGCGCCAGATTTAAAGCATCGCTCTACATATTCTTTATAAACGTCTCCAACTTTGGGTCTGCTTGCCATTAAATCTGCCTCTTGTAAATCAGCATCTTTGAAATAAGCACGAACGGTAATCAAACTATTTTTAAAAGAAGAAATCCGATTTAGTATTTGTTTTGCTTTGTATCGCTCTTTGTCCAATCCCATCTCTTTGATAATAGACGTAATTAAACGAACAGAGTCTTGCGTATCATAAATGGTAAAGTTGGATGGATATCCTAGCTTGTCAGCTTCAGAGCGCAAAATTCTTGCAAATACCGAGTGAAAAGTTCCCATCCACAAATTCTTAGACTCACTAGCTCCTACAACTGCAGCAATACGATCTTTCATTTCGCGGGCTGCTTTGTTTGTAAATGTGAGCGATAGAATATTAAACGCATCAACTCCATGCTGCATTAAATGAGCAATCTTGTAGGTCAACACACGTGTTTTACCAGAACCTGCACCTGCGATAATAATCATAGGTCCGTCTTTCTGTAAAACCGCTTCTCTTTGTGCTGGATTTAAGGAATCTAAATAGTTTGTCAAAATAATTTTGTAAACATCAAAAATACCATTCAGAATGCATAGCTACAAGTAAAGTTATTGACAATTTATACAAAATCCCGTTCCAACAATTATCACCTCTATCACATCCTAATTAGAAATAAATTAAAAATAAAGTGAAATAAATTTGCGTAACCGAATGGTTACGCTTATATTTACAATGAAATAATTAAATAATGTATGAGAAGAGATGTTTATCAAGCTATTGCAGATCCTATTAGAAGAGATATTATAAAGCTCTTAATGAAGGAAACGATGAACATAAATGAAGTAGCAAAAAATTATAAAATCAGCCGACCAGCTGTTTCAAAACATTTAAAAATACTGAATGAATGCGGTATCATTAATATCAATAAAAAAGGAAGAGAGCGCTTATGTAAAGTGAAGCCTACAATGCTAAAGCCAGCATATACATGGATAGATCAATACAAAGAACTCTTTAAAGATAATAAAACCATTACCCCCTAAAGGTTTTTTAAAGTTACAAAAGCTCATTGCCAACCCCCTTCTGCTTTGAGCTTAGTAACTTTTATTTTTAATAAAAATCAACTACTACAATTAATTTTATTCTCTTTTAAGAAACATAGACTCTTTTTAAATACTTTTTTTTGTATTTTAAAAGTAAAAACTAGTTCTATGAAAATTTTCTACAAAAAAAAACAGGTCAAATTAAATTTAATATTAGGAATCATGTGGTTTGCAGTTGGTTTAATTGGTGTTTTTACAAATGAAGAACCAAAATGGACTGACTATTTCTACATATTTATCTCATTTTTATATTTCGCTTTATATTTTTATCATAAAAAGGGGTATTATCTAACCCTAGGAAATGGGTTAATTCAACTAAATCGGCCCTTTGGAAAAAAAATAAAACTTTCAGACGTTAAAACCATTAAACATTTTGCTGGTGAATACAACTTAAAGACTGATAAAAAGAAATTAACAATCAATATTGATTTAATTGACGAAGACTCTCTTTTAAAGTTAAAAAATGAACTGAAAAAATTATCTGCAGAGTGGATTTGATGAAATATGAGTTTTAATATCATTTTCAATTAGTCCAACGCAACAATATTCTTCTTGAACAATACTGTAGAAACCAAGGTCATTCCTAAACCAATTGCCAATAAGATGCCCATTTTTGGAAGAATATCTAGTAAAGGTAATTGTCTCCAGAAAATATCAAAGAAACCTTCAATTCCCCAATAGTTCACGCTAATAATTGCAATGTCTTGCATAAACCCTGGCATCATAGTAATCGGTATCATACTGCCACCAATTGCTGACATTAGAATGATAATAATAGTACTCATTCCTTGTAGTTGCTGACGAGTTTTTACAGTAGATACTAAGAAAACTCCAAAACTAGAGACTGCAAATGAAATACATAAAATTAACAACAATAAGGAGAGCACATCCATAAAAATTGGCAATCCAAATGCTAACCAAGCAAAAACAAACATGGCTGTTAATTGTAAAATAGAAACCACCATAGCTGTTCCCATTTTTGCTAATAAAATGTCCAATGGTTTTACAGGAGCAATTAACAAACGTTTTAAAGTTCCTGCTTCTTTTTCATCCAACAATCCGCCACCAATTGCTGCAATGCTAAACAACAACATCATAATAGCCGTTCCTCCTACCGCTTGCACCAAACCCGGGTGTGCTTTAGTAGAACTCTCTTTGATTAATGAAGTGGCTTTTAGTTTTACATTGCTAATCACAGCAGTTTTTCCTAAATGATATTTAAATCCTTCTTTTAAAACCGTGTACACAATTTGCATTTGCAATTCTCTTGCTGCATCGTATTTTAATTCTATCGGTAAGTCTGTATCAGCAGCGACAGCATCAGAAAATCCTTTTTCAAAAACCAACACGGCTACATTTTTTCCTTTTTTAACAAGATCAACTGCTTTTTCTTCATCAGAAGCAATCAAACGAATGGTTGGCATGGCATTCAATTTTGCAATCAATTCTTGTGAGGCAACTGTTGAATCTTTATCCACTACCAAAACTCCTAAAGGTCTTGGAGTACTTTTCTTTTTTCCGACACCACCAAAAGCAAAGGCAAATAGTGTAATCATAATAATGGGTAGTAAAAAAGTAACGAGGATACCTTTTTTGTCTGAGAAGTACAGTTGAAGATCTTTTTTTAAAATATTGAATATCATGATGGTCGGCTTTATAGTTGGTTGTTGCTTATTAATCTCTCAGTTGTTTTCCTGTCAAGTTTAAAAAGATAGCTTCTAGATTGACTTTATTCAGTTGTATATCTATGATGCTTAATTTCAATTCATTACAAGTAGTAATTACCTTAGACAATTCTTTTACAGTGCTTTCTACCAATAACTTGTTTTCGTTTTGCGTCATGGTATAGGAAAGTGATTCTCGTAGTTGAATTACATTACTTTCAGAAAGAAAATCAAATTCGAGTTGAATGCTTTCTTTAGTTTGTACCAATTCTTTTAGTTCAGATTGTGTTCCTTGCGCAATGATTTTTCCTGAATCGATAATCGCAATACGATCACACAAACGCTCTACTTCTTCCATATAATGGGTTGTGTAGATAATTGTCATTCCTTGTTTGCTTAAGGTTTCAATCACTTCAAAAATGTGATTTCTACTTTGAGGATCAATCCCCACCGTAGGTTCATCCATAAATAATACTTTTGGGTTGTGTAATAATGCCGCAGCAATATTGATTCTGCGTTTCATTCCTCCTGAATACGTTTTTACTACATCATTTTTTCGATCCAATAATCCAATTAACTCTAGAGTTGTATCAATTCTCCCTTTTAATTCTTTAGAAGGGATTCCGTATAAATTCCCCCAAAACAACAAATTCTGATACGCAGAAAGTTCTTCGTATAAGGAAATCTCTTGAGGTACAACACCTATTAAATGCTTGCATTCTTTAGAGTTACCATTAACATCAACTCCATTGATATGAATACTACCAGCATCGCTTTTTAAAATGGCACTCATCATATTCAATGTAGTTGATTTCCCTGCACCATTTGGACCTAAGAGTCCGAAAATTTCTCCTTTTTTAATGGTAAAACTAATGTCATTTACCGCTTGGATGTTTTGAAATGATTTGGAAAGGTTTTGTACTTGAATCATAATTGATTTTATATTGATGGCTCAAAAGTCATCAAATAAAGGAGCTTTCAAAAAATAATTTTACTGAAATGTGTTTTTTGGTGGATGAGTTGTTTTTCGCACTTTATCAACCAAGTATAAATACCTGATTTTGAATATTATAATCCTTATCACCACAAGTTCCCTATCATATTTCCTACCTTGGAATACTAACGAAACAGACTACTTGCTTTCAACTTAAAAACTAACAAAATGACTAAAAGAACTTTATTTATTCTAATCATTAGCTTTTCACTACTTGGCTTCCTCGGATGTCATCATACTAAGAAGAGCCCATTAACTGCAGGAGAAACAACAAAACCGAATACCGGATATAGTGTTACAAAAAAATCTGATGATGGCTATGAACCAGTGCACAACTCGCGAATACAATATCCTTATGAAAAGTTAATTCCAAACCTCAATCCTAATGTTCCTAATCATTTAAAACCACATTCTAGGTTGGTTCTAACGGATGTAGAAGACAGAACCTTCTTCGACTTTTTTGCTTGGCAAACCTTTGTTGGTTTAGTATGGCCAGCTGATTCGACCTATAGAGGAGCTCCAGATAGAACGATAAGTCCAGCAGATTTTTCAAAATATAATAGTAATGATTCTAGTAATCCTAATAGAGTACCTGTAGTTTGGGAAACCTTTAGAACATTTGATGATGCTTTCCCTGTTACTAAAAAAAATTTAAATGCTACTCCAGAACTATGGGATGGTACACCATATCGACGTCCTTTTACCTTAGATTTAACCTCTAAAGGAAATAGTCATGACAACTTAAATGAAGCTTTTTCTTCCGTTTTAATAGATCAAAATCATCAGTATGTTCGATACAGTCTTGGATTAAATAAGGTGATGTACGAGTTCATTAGAGAAAACAAATGGTATTTAAAAGAAAATTTACCTAAATCGCCTACACAAGCATCATTACCTCCTTTGGTAAATGCTAATAAACCTCAACAACCTATAACGACGATATCTCAACCTCAAACCAATACCATTATTAAACAGACCGTAAAAGGAAACTCTATTGAAATAAAGTCCGCTTGGCGAATTATGATTCTTCAGGATAGCATTAAACCTCACCAGACATGGAAAATAGCAGATGATTTATCTAGATACTTTATTTCTAAAGCAAACATTACAGATGCGGCTACAGGTAAAATAAAAGAAGTGTTGGTAGGTCTTGTAGGATTGCATGTTGTTGTAAAAACGCCACAATTCGCACAAGGTCTTTGGTCTAGTTTTGAACATGTAGATAATTTAAGAATCCCCAAAGGAAGCGGCATAAGGCGACCTTCATTCCATGATAGTATAAGTAAAATCCATGAGCAAGGGTTTTCACGAAATCCGGGTCGTAAAATTATTAAAGACGAAGGAAAGAGATTGCCTGTAGAAGTGAGTCGGG
>TARA_R110000787_G_scaffold271939_6_pt1 | contig 18122 bp, 19 predicted proteins | sample TARA_R110000787 | Tara Oceans TARA_R110000787 (sample SAMEA4397920) | marine metagenome | biome: Polar Biome; feature: [DCM] deep chlorophyll maximum layer (ENVO:01000326); material: water (ENVO:00002006), including particulate matter (ENVO:01000060) such as... | depth 35 m
GCAAGCTACCTACATCACACTGCTACAACCAAGTACTCTTGCTGCGTTCCCGCCCTGGGAGATTCCGAGGGAGCTAGTTGTGTAGGACTTGCCGATGCAAATTTACAACCAATTTTTATCTTAACAAATGAAAAGTTTCTCATTTTTTATGTAACTTTTCTAAACAATTGGTTACTAATCTATTGTTTTGAATAAATTTTCAAAAGAAAAGAATGAAAATGAATTCTATATATTTGTAATAACTAACTAAATTTTTAAACAAAATGGAAAATAAAGTATCGAGTAAAAGTATTATGTTGAATTACGGTTTAATTTTAGGAGTAGCTTCCGTCTTATTAAATCTAACTTTTTATGCAACAGGAACCCTACTAACTTTAGGATGGGCATTAGGTCTTATCGCCTTTGCTATAATGATTGTAATTATAGTAATGGGAATCAAAAAATTCAAAGATGAAAACGGAGGTTTTGTTTCTTGGGGGCAAGCTGTGAAAATTGGAGTTGGAATTGCCATAATAAGTGCCGTAATTGGAATTGTTTATAATTTAATCTTCAACAACTTTATTGATCCAGCATTTCAAGATCAAATAATGGAAATTCAAAGACAAGCTTGGGAAGATGCAAATATGACAACAGAGCAAATTGAAACTTCTGAATCTATAGCTAAGACATTCTCTGGTCCAGCAATTACTTCTGCTGTAGGAATAATAGCTGCTGCTTTCTTTGGTTTTATAATTTCTGCCATTGCTGGAGCAATTATGAAAAAGACTGAAGAAGACGGATATTAGAAATTATTTTTAATGTGAAGAATATGATTAACTTTGCATTGTAAATAATCACTTATGGACATATCGGTAGTTATACCTTTATTAAACGAAGAGGAATCTTTAAAAGAATTATATGATTGGATTGCGTCTACGATGCAGTCCAATCAGTTTTTATATGAAGTCATCTTTATTGATGATGGAAGCACAGATACTTCCTGGAAAGTAATCCAAGACCTCTCACAGAATACAGATACTGTTAAAGGGATCAGATTTCAAAAAAACTACGGAAAATCTCAAGCTTTAGATGCTGGTTTTCAAATTGCAAAAGGAAGTGTTGTCATCACTATGGATGCAGACTTGCAAGATAGCCCTGAAGAAATCCCAGAATTCTATCAATTAATTACTGAAGAAAATTTTGATTTGGTTTCTGGATGGAAAAAGAAACGATACGATAATGTAATCGCTAAGAATATTCCATCAAAACTATTCAATTGGGCAGCCAGAAAGACATCAGGATTAAAGCTCCACGATTTTAATTGCGGATTAAAAGCTTACAAAAACGAAGTTATTAAAACAGTGAAAGTAAGAGGTGAAATGCACCGCTATATTCCAGTTTTAGCAAAAAATAAAGGATTTACTAGAATTGGAGAGAAAGTTGTACAGCATCAAGCTAGAAAATACGGAGAAACAAAATTTGGAATGAATAGATTCATCAATGGTTTCTTAGATTTAATCACCATTTCTTTCTTATCAAAATTTGGAAAAAGGCCGATGCATTTCTTTGGTCTTTGGGGTACATTAATGTTTGTTTTTGGTTTCTTTTCTGCAACATATATTGGAGTAATGAAACTCTATAAATTGTACCAAGGAATGAAAACAATTTTGGTAACAGACAATCCTTGGTTTTACATCGCTTTGGTTTGTATGATTCTTGGAACACAATTATTCTTAGCCGGTTTTATAGGTGAACTTATCGTAAAATTAAAAGAAGGAGAAAACTATTACTCCATCAAAGAAAAAATCAATTACTAAATCCATAAATTTGTGGACTTTATATAACGAATGGAAAATATTTTAGACAAAGCTAAACAGTGGCTTTCAGACACATTTGATGCTGAAACACAACAAGAGATACAACAATTAATTACTGCTAACTCTGACGATTTAGTAGATAGATTTTATAAAGATTTAGAGTTTGGTACTGGCGGAATGCGAGGCATGATGGGAGCTGGAACCAACCGAATTAATAAATACACTTTAGGGAAAGCAACGCAAGGGTTAAGTAATTACTTAAAAAAATCCTATCCAAATCAGGAAATAAAAGTTGCCATTGCGTACGATTGTAGACATAACAGTGTTGCCTTTTCACAATTAGTAGCGGATGTTCTTTCTGCCAACAACATCAGTGTTGTGGTTTTTGAAGACTTACGACCTACTCCAGAATTATCGTTTGCTGTAAATGAATTAAACTGTCATGCAGGAATTGTATTAACAGCCTCACACAATCCACCAGAATATAACGGGTACAAAGTATATTGGACCGATGGCGGACAAATTGTTCCTCCACAGGATAAAAGTATTATTGACGAAGTAAATTCTTTAGCCTTTTCTGACATTAATTTTAATGCAAAACCTGAATTAATTTCTGAAATCGGTGCTGAAGTTGATGAAGCTTTTTGGAAAGCTTCAATTAAAAACGGAACGTTTGATATAAAAGGAAGAGACGATTTAAAAATTGTTTTTACTTCATTACACGGGACATCTATTAAGTTAATTCCTGAAGTTCTCAAAAGAGCTGGATATCCTCAAGTTCATATTATAAAGGAACAAGAAGTTCCAGATGGCGATTTTCCAACAGTAAAATCACCTAACCCAGAAGAGCCTGAAGCCTTAGAAATGGCAACAAATCTCGCTGAAAAAATTGGAGCAGATATTGTTTTAGGAACAGATCCTGATAGCGATAGAATTGGAATTGCAGTAAGAGATACAGATGGAAAAATCAAGTTATTGAATGGAAATCAGGCCATGGTTGTCATGACAGATTTCTTAATCAATCAATGGAAAGAAAAAGGAAAAATAAACGGAAAGCAATTTGTAGGTTCTACGATTGTTTCTACGAATATGGTAAATGATATTGCTACAAGTTATGGCGTAGAAACTAAAATTGGATTAACTGGTTTTAAATGGATTGCTAAAATGATTATAGATTTTCCAGAGCAAGAATTTATTGGTGGTGGAGAAGAAAGTTTTGGTTATATGGTGGGTGATTTTGTTAGAGATAAAGATGCTGTAACATCAGCATTATTAGCTTGTGAAATTGCTGCTAGTGCAAAAGCTAACGGAAGTTCATTCTATGAAGCTTTATTAGAATTATATACAAAACATCGTTTCTACAAAGAGCGTTTGGTTTCTTTTGTAAAGAAAGGAATGGATGGTGCCGAGCAAATCAAACAAATTATGATTGATTTACGTAAGAGTCCATTAACACATATAGATGGTTCTAAAGTTACTTTTATCAATGATTATCAAGCTTCTACTGAAAAGAACATGATTACAGGAGAAGAGACTATTATGGAGCTACCTAAATCTAATGTATTAATTTATCATACAGAAGACGGTACTAAAGTGGCAGCGAGGCCAAGTGGAACAGAACCAAAAATAAAATTCTATTTTAGTGTACAATCTTCTTTAGACACCGTTGAAAATGCAGTATCTAAAGAAAAAGAATTAGACTCTAAAATTGATAGAATTATAACTGAAATGGCTATTTAATGATCTATTTTAAAAAAATATTAAAATACGCAAGACCCTATAAATTTTATGCAGTCTTAAATATCGTATTTAATATTTTTTATGCCCTTTTTTCTGCGCTATCCTTTATTGTTTTAATGCCTTTGTTTCAGGTGATTTTTAAAACAGATGAGAATATAACATATGTAAAACCTGTATACAAAGGATTCACAAGTGGCATGGAATATTTGAATGATTATTTCAACTATTATGTTTCAACAACAGTAGGTGAAAATCAGGAGAAAACATTACTTCTTGTAGTCCTTTTGATTATTACAATTTTTCTATTAAAAAATCTGTTTAGTTATTTAGCCTTTTACTACATCACTTTTCTTAAAAATGGTGTTTTAAAGGATATTCGTAACGATTTATATAAAAAAACTGTTTCGTTACCAATCTCGTATTTTTCTGAAAAAAAGAAAGGGGATATTATGGCTAGAATTGGACCAGATGTTATTGAAGTTCATTACTCTTTCTTGTCTATTTTAGAATTGATTTTTAGAGACCCAATCATGATTTTGGTGACTATCGTTTCTATGTTAGCTGCGAGTGTTAAACTAACGTTGTTCATTTTTGTTTTTGTTCCTGTTGCTGGTTTCATTATAAATATCATTGGGAAAAATTTAAAAAAGACGTCCGATAAAGTACAAAGCGAACAAGGTTTTTTCTTGTCATTACTTGAAGAAACTTTATCAGGGTTACGAGTGATTAAAGGATTTAATGCTGAAAAAGTTTTTCAAAAAAAGTTTGAAAAATCGACCTCTAGGTTTGAAGGTTTTTCAAATAAATTAATGATTAGAACACAACTAGCTGGTCCAGTAAGTGAAATATTAGGAATCATTGTTTTCTGTGTTTTAATTTGGTATGGCGGGAACTTAGTTTTAGTAGAAAAATCAATCCCTCCCGCTGTTTTTATTCCATTTTTAGGATTAGCATACAATATAATTACTCCCGCTAAATCTATTTCTAAAGCTAGTTTTACCATTAAAAAAGGGAATGCAGCTGCAGAAAGAATTTTAGAAATTTTAGAAACTGAAAATCCTTTAAAGGATAGTCCCAATGCCATAGAGAAAACAGATTTTAATTCAGAAATAGAGTTTAAAAATATTTCTTTCAAGTATGAGGATGATTATGTGTTGAAAGATTTTTCTTTAAAAGTACCTAAAGGAAAAACAGTTGCATTGGTTGGACAATCTGGAAGTGGAAAATCTACGCTGGCAAATCTAGTGACTCGTTTTTATGATGTCAATGAAGGTAGTATCACTATTGATGGAGAAAATGTGAAAGATATTTCTAAGAAATCTTTGTTAGGATTAATGGGTATTGTTGCGCAAGACTCTATTTTATTTAATGATTCTGTAGCTGAAAACATTAAACTAAGTAAACAAGACGCTACTATTGAAGAAGTACAAAAAGCTTCTGTTATTGCTCATGCTCATGAGTTTGTAAAAGACCTATCATTAAAGTACGACACAAATATAGGTGATAGTGGGAATAAACTTTCAGGTGGACAAAAGCAGCGTTTGTCTATTGCTAGAGCTGTATTAAAGAATCCTCCTATTATGATTTTAGACGAAGCGATGTCGGCGTTGGACACTGAATCTGAACAAATCGTTCAGCTAGCTTTAGAAAACATGATGGCTAATAGAACTTCTTTAGTGATTGCACACCGATTATCTACCATTCAAAACGCAGATAATATTGTTGTTTTGAAAAAAGGGAAAATTGTAGAACAAGGGAAACATGAAGAATTACTGGCTAAGAAAGGTGAATACTTTAAGCTAGTAACGATGCAAACCTTGCAATAATGTTGAAAGAAAAAATCATATTTAATCTTTTGTACAAATGGAAATATTTGATTGCTATCTTACAATCAAAATTTCTAAAAAAAGAAAAAAATAGTGATTTCAACTCTATTACATATGTTGCTAGAGAAGCCGATAAAGATTGGATTTTTGGAGCAAAAGTAAGTCGGTTAGCAAAATTCTCTGGGCTGAATTCAACTCCCTATTTTCATGATCGTTTGCGTGATTTACCAGATTCTGATGGATACTTCTTTGTCTTTCATCAATACTTCTACAGAGCGATTCGTCACAATCCAAAAATTCTCAACAAGAAAAACATTGTGATGTTTACACATCCTAATTGGACGTTTTCTTTTTCTCAAACACATGTAATTTGGTGTTTAAAAAAAGCAGACAAAGTCATTTGCTTAAATTCCTCCGTTCAAAAAGAATTAATTAAAGCTGGATTACAAGCAGATAAAACCGAATTAATTCATATCGCATCTAATCCCAATTTCTTTTACCCACATGAGCGAAAACCTGGCTCTGTTGGATTTTGTAGTGCGTATGGAGATCGAAAAAATCCAGAAATGGTTTTCAATTTGGTAAAACATATGCCTGAGAGACATTTTTATATGATTGGACGTTATTGGGATCAATATGAAAAGTATGATGAACTCATTTCATTTCCGAATTTTACCTATTTTGAAAATGAAGAATATGAGAAGTATCCTGATTTATACAATAAAATAGATATCTTCATTTCTCCTTCAACTTTGGAAGGTGGTCCAGTTCCTGTATTAGAAGCAATGCTATCGAATTGTTTTCCAATTGCATCAAAAACTGGATTTTGTCCAGACGTAATCAATCATGGAGAAAACGGGTTCTTATTTGATATTGATGCAGAGTATACTGAAGTAATGGAACTAATTAATCTTGCAGATTCTAAAGATATTGATGTTCGAGCAACAGCAATGGAATATTCTTGGGAGAATTGTTCTAAAAGAATAGATGAGTTATTTCTTGAATAAGTTAGACAATCTTCAATCCTAACTCCTCACCTTTTTGAATCATAAAATCAACAGAAGCTTGGTACTCATTAGGAATTTTACCGTCTAAAATTGCTTCTTTAATAGCTTCTTTTAGTTGACCAATTTCACGACAAGGTTTTAAATTGAACGTTTTCATAATCTCTTCACCCGTAATTGGCGGTTGAAAATTACGAACATGATCCCTTTCTTCAACTTCTTTTATTTTTTCACGAACTAGTTCAAAGTTTTTATGGTAGCGCTCAAATTTTCTTGGGTTCTTAGTTGTTATATCTGCTTCACATAAAGTCATCAAAGAATCAATATCATCTCCAGTATCAAAAACCAATCTTCTTACAGCTGAATCTGTTACTTCAGAAGCTAGTACAATCGGTCTAGAACTTAACATGACCATTTTTTGAACAAACTTCATCTTATTATTCAGTGGCATTTTTAAGCGTTTGAATAATTTATAGACCATTTTAGAACCTACAAACTCATGAGAATGGAAAGTCCATCCTACTTTTTTACTAAATCGTTTTGTTGGTGCTTTCCCAATATCATGTAACAAAGCAGCCCAACGCAACCAAACATCATCTGTATTTTGTGCAATATTATCTACAACTTCTAAAGTATGATAAAAGTTGTCTTTATGCTTTTGTCCTTCGACCTCTTCAACACCTTTTAAATCGATTAATTCTGGAAGAATTCTCTGTAGTAAATTCGTCTGTTCTAATAATAAAAATCCAATAGAAGGAACTGACGCTTCAATAATCTTATTCAATTCGACGACAATTCGTTCTTTGGTAATAATATCTATACGAGTTGCATTGTCTGTAATCGCTACTAACGATTTTTCTTCAATTAGAAAATTTAATTGTGTTGCAAAACGAATGGCACGCATCATCCTTAAAGGATCATCAGAATAGGTGATATCTGGATTTAAAGGAGTTTTAATGATTCCTTTTTCTAAATCTGATATTCCATCAAATGGATCTAACAAACTTCCGTAATCGTCTTTATTTAAACTAATAGCCAAAGCATTGATTGTAAAATCTCTTCTATTTTGATCATCTGATAAAGTTCCTGCTTCAACTTCTGGGTTTCTACTATCTTCTGAGTAGGATTCTTTCCGAGCTCCAACAAATTCTAATTCGATGTCATTATATCGCAACATGGCTGTTCCGTATGTTTTAAACACTTGAACTTTTGGTTTGTTTGGGAGTAAACTTGCTACTTTTTTAGCTAGTTCTATTCCGCTTCCAATAGCAACAATATCAATGTCTTTTGCAGTTCCTCTTTCTAAAATAAAATCGCGGACAAATCCTCCAATTACATAACTTTTTACATCTAATAGTTCTGATGCGTTAGAAATGATTGAAAAAACAGGGGCAGCTATTGCTTGTTTGTAGTTCTTGTTTTGCATTAATTAAGCTCTGATCACTTCAATTTCATCTCCATTCAACTTTAATATTGTAGATGATTTGTCTGTGATATTATCACGCTCCAAATTTACTATATAATCTACGCCCTCCAAAATTGGTTGGCTTATTTCTGAAAATGATTTTGGAGTAGGTTCTCCACTAACATTTGCTGACGTTGAAACGATTGGTTTTCCAAATTGATTAATGAGTTCCAGACAGAAGTGGTGCTTTGGAATTCTAATGGCTATTGTATTATCTGAAGCAACTGTATTTGACGCAAATCCTTTAGGGTTTTGATATATAACAGTTGTTGGATTTTCTGAGGTTTTAATGATTTGAATGGCTTTTTCTGGAATATCTTGAATGTATTTATTCAGCATTTCTATGGAACTCACCAATACAACTAGACTTTTACTTTCGGCTCTATTTTTTAGTTGAAAAATTTCAGAAACCGCAGCTGTATTAGTCGCATCACAGCCCAATCCCCAAACAGTATCTGTTGGGTATAAAATGGTTTTTCCTGATGTTAATTGAGAAAGTGCGTTTACAACTTCAGTATTCATAGATTATCCTTTCTTTTTGGCAACTGTAGCATATTGCATATAAAAAATATCTAACTGACTAAATAAGAATAAAATATTGAACAAGACAGCAAACGGAAAGAAAGCAAAAGATTTTGTCATATTGACTCCTTTCAGCTTTTGAACAGAATATCCATTTTCATCAAAGAGTCTTCTTACACTTTTCTTTGTAAAAAAACGATAATGTGTGATATCTAAAATTCTATCATCTGTATATTTCCAATCTCGTTTAAATAGCATGTTAAACAAGTTTTTTGCATATCTAACATTAGGAATTGAAGAAACAAAGACTCCATCATCTTTTAGTTTACTTTTTAATTTTTGGATATCATCCCATGGTTCTAATAAATGCTCGATAACATCATTCATAATAATCACATCAAAATAATTATCAGGTATTTCTGCAACCATTTCATCAATTGTTCCTTCAAGTACTTTGTATAATTTCTCTGAAGCACTTTTAGCAGAAATATTATTTGGTTCAATCGCCCAAGTCTCTACTCCATCACTAATTAATTGTGCTGAAAAATTTCCTTCACCACATCCAACTTCTAGTATTTTAGCTGCGTTTGCAGGAATAAACTGCAACATTTCTGGCCTAACATTCCCGTAATAAGCTCTATTCTTCTTGTTATTAGCCATACAAATATTTATTTTAGATTCATTGAGTTTCTGCTTAGCCAACTTTTATTAGCAAGACAAGAACCATAATAACTTATAATTCGTGCAAACAAATATACATTTAATCGCATCTTAGGAATAAAAAATAACAGAATTCCAAAAATGGCGAGTAATAATTTAAAAATTATGTTGTTAATCAATAAGAAAACTTGAGCCGAAATTCTTTCAATTCCTTTAAAGTGATTATGAATATAAACATGTTTTGATATTTGAACTTCTGTTTTTGTTATTCCAGATGTTTTTATATTGAGCCGAGATGCTCCACCATGATTATGAATAATTTCAACAGATTTCAGCAAGGCTACTTTACCGTTAGCTTCTTGTACTTTTTTACTCAAGTCCATGTCTTCATAATACATCCAGTAATCTTCATTCCAGCCATTGATTTCTAAAAACCATTGTTTGCTAATGAACACTAATGATCCAGAAACCCAATCAGTATACAAAACCTCTTCAGGTTCTAATTGTTTCTTTATGAATAATTTATAGATAGCTCTTGTAAGTCCGAAAAGAGTAATAATATTTGGGAAGATTCTAATACTTTTTTCATAACCACCTGAAGCTTTCTTTTGAAGACAAGAGGTTATTCCAACGCCTCTATTGAGTTTGGCAAAATGAAATATTTCTTCTAAAGCTTTCCCATTAGTTATAGTATCTGGATTCAAGAATAAAAAATAATCTCCCTTAGCTTTAGAAGCACCAAAATTACATCCATTAGCAAATCCGTTATTTCCAGAATTTACTACAAAATGGGCTTCTGGAAATTCATTGGAAAATTTTTTTAAATTCCCGTCCTCAGAATGATTATCAACAACTATGATTTCAAAAACGAAGGACAAATCACCTAAACCCTGCAAAGATTTTAAACAATTTCTAAGATGCTTCCAACTCTTATAATTAACAATAATGATGGAAATATCAATCTTACTTATCGAGCTTACCATTTCGTTTATGATTCTGTTTCAAATTCCAAAGCTTAATATATCTCACTAAAACTCCATACGATAGCGCAAATGAAATAATAAAACCATAGAAACCATCTAGAACTCCAAGTTTTATAAAATAGTGTTTTATAAAACGAGCTATCGGTTTAATGATGATATGGAATGGTGTAATCATCATTCCCTTATCAAATAGTTCTTGTGCTTTTACCTCAGAGTGCTGGTTTAATTTTTCTATATATCTGTCAAAACTGATATAGGAATAGTGTAAAATTTTATTTTTTAAAACACCTAGCTTTCCATCAGTTTTAATTTTCTCATGAACCATTCCTTCGTAGGTACAATGATTTCTATTAAAGACTCTAATTAATTTATCATTTTGTGTTCCTGAATATCGCATTTTCTTTCCCTTAAAGAAAAAAGTTCGATAGATATAAAATCCAACAAAATCATTTGAATTTTCAACTGCATCTATTATTTCTTGCTGAAGATCTTTTGTTAAAACCTCATCAGCATCAATCCAAACAATCCAATCGTTAGAAGCTTGATCTAATGCATAATTTTTTTGTTTAGAAAAATCATCAAACTTTCTTTGAAATAATCTAGCATTAGATTGTTTAACAATTTTAATTGTATTGTCGGTACTAAATGAGTCAATAACAATAACTTCATCAGCAAACTCAGCAGATTTTAGTGAGTTTTTGATACGCTCTTGCTCATTTAGAGTAGGGATTATAGCTGTAATTTTTTTCATAGCATATTCACTAATTAAACGGCCACATCGTACTCTCGCAATGCGTCGTTTAAAGAGGTTTTTTTATTGGTACTTTCTTTTCTTTTTCCAATAATTAATGCACAAGGAACATTGTATTCTCCTGCAGTAAACTTTTTTGTATAACTTCCAGGAATCACAACGCTTCTTGCTGGCACTCTTCCCTTCATTTCTAAAGGGTGATCTCCTGTAACATCAATAATTTTTGTACTCATCGTTAGCACAACGTTTGCACCTAATACAGCTTCCTTTCCTATTCTAACACCTTCAACAACGATACAACGAGAACCAATAAAAGCTCCGTCTTCAATAATAACTGGTGATGCTTGCAAAGGCTCTAAAACTCCGCCAATTCCAACTCCTCCAGATAAATGAACATTCTTTCCTATCTGCGCACAACTTCCAACGGTTGCCCAAGTATCTACCATGGTTCCTTCGTCTACATAGGCTCCAATATTCACATAACTTGGCATTAGAATGGTTCCTGAAGAAATATAAGAACCATGTCTTGCAACAGCATTCGGAACAACTCTGATTCCTCTTGCTTTAAAGTTTCTTTTTAGTGGAATTTTATCATGATATTCAAAAATACCAGCCTCTAAAGTTTCCATTTTTTGTATTGGAAAGTATAAAACTACAGCTTTCTTAACCCATTCATTTACTTGCCAATCTCCATCTTTTGGTTCTGCGACACGTAAAGTTCCATTGTCCAATAAGTCAATTACTTCTCTGATAGCATTGATGGTCTTTTCTTCTTTTAAAAGCGCTCTGTTTTCCCAGGCATTTTCTATAATTTCTTGTAAAGAATTCATAAATTAAATATTTCAAATATGGTTAAATTTCTTAGTTTAAATCAACTAGTAAAGATACCATACAAATCACTTTTTAATGCGAAGATACATTTTTTAAACAGAAAATTTTATCCTGTTTAAAATCCTTATTTTTGCAAAAAACAATATAAAAATGGCGAGAGTTTTAGCAATTGATTTTGGTGAAAAAAGAACAGGAATTGCAGTGACAGACGAACTACAAATTATTGCTTCTGGCTTAACTACTGTAGAAACCAAAGATTTGTTATCATTTATTAAAGACTATACTAAAAAAGAATCTGTTGAACTCTTTGTTCTTGGAAAACCAAAACAGATGAACAATACAGATAGCGAAAGTGAAAAATACATTCTTCCTTTTTTAAAATCTTTAGAAAAGTCTATTCCTAGTATTCCTATTATACGTATTGACGAACGCTTTACTTCAAAAATGGCTTTTCAAACTATGATTGACAGTGGCTTAAAAAAAAAACAACGAAGAAATAAAGCGCTTGTTGATGAGATTAGCGCTACCATTATTCTACAATCTTATTTATACAGTAAATAAAAATAGCCTTCAGTTTTAGATGAATATTCTAAAAACTTATCTGATAAGGAGAAAACCTGAAACTCTGCTGCTTCAAGCCTTTGAAACTTTTGAAAAACTCAAAAGGATTAAACTTTCTACTTTTAAGTTTTAAAAATATTCCATTCTTCGTACTTTTGCCAAAATTATTAGAATTTTAAAGTATTTATGATTTTACCTATTGTCGCCTACGGAGATCCAGTTTTAAGAAAAGTTGCCAAAGAAATTGGTTCAGACTACCCAAAACTAGAAGAGTTAATTGCTAATATGAAGCAAACGATGTACAATGCTAGTGGCGTTGGAATTGCAGCTCCTCAGATTGGAAAATCTATACGCCTATTTGTCATTGACGCGACTCCTTTTGCTGAGGATGAAGATATAACCGAATTAGAAAAAGAACAATTAAAAGACTTTAATAAAGTTTTTATCAATCCTAAAATCTTAAACGAAGAAGGTGATGAATGGTCTTTTAATGAAGGGTGTCTTAGTATTCCAGATATCAGAGAGGATGTATTTAGACAAGAAAGTGTCACATTTGAATATTTAGATGAGAGTTTTGTGAAACATACAAATACGCTAAACGGTATTGCTGCTCGTGTATTTCAGCATGAATATGATCATATAGAAGGAATTTTATTTACCGATAAATTATCCACGTTAAAGAAGAGACTTTTAAAAAAGAAATTAGAAAAAATATCACTAGGAAAAATAGAATCAGATTATAGAATGCGTTTTCCTAAAATAAAAAACAAATAATATGGAGTTTAGTAAAATTATTTCAGTTGCTGGAAAACCTGGATTATACCAAGCAATTTCTCAGACAAAATCAGGATTTATTGTTGAATCTCTTACAGATAAAAAACGATTTCCAATTCCTTCTACGAACAATGTTAGTTTGTTAGAAAACATTGCTATTTACACGTACGAGGAAGAAATTCCTTTACTAGTTGTTTTCAAATCAATGTTTGAAAAATCGGAAGGTAAAGAAGCTATTAGTCACAAAGAAAGTGGTAAAAAATTGGCCGCATTTTTTTCTGAAGTACTTCCAGGTTATGATGAAGAACGTGTGTATGCTTCTAACATCAAGAAAGTAATTCAATGGTATAATTTATTAGTGAATTCTGGATTAGATTTTTCTGCAATTAAAGAAACAGAAGAAACTACTGAAGAAGCATAAATGAATTCTAGAAAACAGCAGTTAGAAGCTTTTGATCGTTTGTTAGATATTATGGATGAACTTCGAGAGAAGTGCCCATGGGATAAAAAACAAACATTAGAATCTTTGCGTCATCTTACAATTGAAGAAACATATGAACTTGCTGATGCTATTTTAGAGAACGATTTAGAGGAAATCAAAAAAGAATTGGGTGATGTGTTATTGCATATTGTCTTTTATGCTAAAATCGGTTCAGAAAAAAAAGCTTTTGATATTGCCGATGTTGCTAATTCAATTTCAGATAAGTTGATTGATCGTCATCCTCACATCTACGGTGACGTTATCGTTAAAAATGAAAAAGAAGTACAACAAAATTGGGAAAAGCTAAAGCTTAAAGAAGGAAAAGAATCTGTTTTAGAAGGAGTTCCTAAAAATTTACCAGCTCTGGTAAAGGCAAATAGAATTCAAGATAAAGTTGCTGGTATCGGATTTGATTGGGAAGAACCTCAACAAGTTTGGGAGAAAGTTCAGGAAGAACTAACTGAACTCAATGAAGAAATCAAAAAAGGGAACAAAGAAAATATAGAATCCGAATTTGGTGATGTTTTATTTTCCATGATAAATTACGCTAGATTTATAGATGTAAATCCAGAAAATGCTTTAGAAAAAACGAATAAAAAATTCATTAACAGGTTTCAATACTTAGAAAAAGCAGCAAAGAAAGAAGGAAAAAAATTAGCAGATATGTCTTTAGCTGAAATGGATGTTTTCTGGAATGAATCTAAGAAATTTTACAACTAATGAATATTCTATTTGTCATAAAAGGAAATGAGTCCTACGTGTCTCAACAAGCGCAAATAGAATTAGTTGCTGGACTTCATCAAAAAGGAATTTCTGTTTTTTTAGTTGGTAATATTTCTGAAGAAGTTGAACCACATTTAATTACGCTTCAAATTAACTACAAGAAGGTTTTTCCACAAAATAAAATTGATAGTAAATACATCAAAGACTTTAAACAACTTATCAAAGAACATCAAATAGATTTAGTTCACTTTGTAGATGGAAAATCTGCAAGAAGTGGGTTAATTGCATTAAAGAACACCTCTGTAAAATCAGTTATTTATTTTGGATCAGGAAGTTTACACTGGTATGATCCAAGTTCTTATTTAACGTATTTAAATCCAACTATAGACGCGATCATTTGTAATAGTCAGTTTGTTTATCATCATGTTAGAAAACAACTTTTCGGTAAACAAAAAGACAGAGCTGTTCAAATTTACAAAGGCTATAACCCAGGTTGGTTTGAAAATAAGCCTGCTAAAGATTTATCAGAATTTGGAATTCCAAAAGACGCGATCGTTGTTTGTTTAATTGGAAATCATAGAAAGATAAAAGGAACAAAATATTTTCTTCAATCTTCCTATTATTTAGAAAGTAAGAAAAATATTCATTACGTATTAATTGGAGAAAACACAGAGAATTCATTTTTTCAAAACATCAAATCAAAAAGTCCAATTGCTGATAAAATTCACATTTTAGGACATCGAAGCGATGTGATTTCAATTTTAAAAAGTGCAGATATTTACGTTCAAACTTCTCTTGAAGAAGGTTTTGGCAGGGCTATTAGTGAAGCCATGTCTGTAGGAAAACCTATTGTAATGACAAATGCTGGAGGTTGTACCGAATTAATTGATAAAGAAAGTGGAATGATAACTCCACTTAAAAATCCGAAGGAAATAGGAAAAGCAATTTCTACTTTAATTAATGACGACGAATTAAGAAATAAAATGGGGATCAATGCAAAAAAACGTATTGAAACTGTTTATCATATAAATGACACCATAGAAGGTACATTAAACCTTTACAAACGATTATTGAATCAATAAGTTTTTTCGTTTTTATTCTTATATTAGAACACTTAAATCGTTAATCATGAACGTTATTTGACAAAGTATGCCAAAAACAGAAAAATAGATTAAAGTATCACTAATAAAAACATTTATGAATTCAGAACAAATTGTTGCAAAACTAATAGATTTAGTAATTACCTATGGTCCCAAACTAATTGGAGCCATTCTTCTATTAATAGTAGGATCTTGGATTATAAAAGTAATTAGTAAAAGTTTTGGAAAATCTCTAGACAGAAAGGATATTGATCAATCTTTAAAACCATTCTTAAAAAGTATTTTTAATGTTATTTTAAAAGCAATGCTTTTTATTAGTGTTCTTGGATTGGTTGGAATTCCAATGACATCTTTCGTAGCCATTCTTGGAGCCGCTGGTTTAGCCATTGGTTTGGCATTATCTGGCACCTTACAAAACTTTGCTGGTGGTGTTATGATTTTATTATTTAAGCCATTTAAAGTAGGTGATTATATAAGTGCACAAGGATTTTCTGGTACAGTTAAAGAAATACAAATCTTTAATACCATTTTAAAAACTGCAGATAATGTAACTATTATCATTCCAAATGGAGGCTTATCTACCTCTTCAATGACTAACTATTCTGTAGAAGAAAAACGAAGAGTTGATTGGACTATAGGGATTGGATACGGAGATAGTGTAGATAAAGCACGTGAAGTAATTAAAAGATTAGCCGATGCAGATGTCAGAATCTTAAAAGATCCTGAAGTATTTATCGCTGTTTCAGCTTTGGCAGATAGTTCTGTAAATTTTGCAGTAAGAGCTTGGGTAAAAGCGGAAGATTATTGGGGAGTATTCTTTGATATGAATGAGAACGTTTATAAAACATTTGACAAAGAAGGATTGAATATCCCTTTCCCACAAATGGATGTTCATGTTCACAAAAATAAATAAGAAAGTAACAAAAACATCCTACGTTAGTCTTAGAAGTAAATAAACTATTAAAACCAATGAAATGAGCCAAAATAAAAGTTACCCTTTTGCGGTATTCTCTTTGACAAATTTCATCTGACTGGTTTTATAAAAACAAATAAATCAGATGAAATCTTTAAGACTAATTTTCTTGACCTTACTTCTAAGCACATCTATATTTTTTGGTTATAAAACATACCATCAAGAGAAGTTAAATCAAGAATATAATGATCATTTAATTGAGCTTTCCGATATCAAATATGGACTGTTTAATGCAGATGAGTGGAAATCTGTTTTCGCAAAGGTGATCGCTGAAAATGTTCAAAACTTTAGCTTAAAAAATACAGATCAAGAAACCTTAAAGAAAGAAATATCAATATTTATAGGAAAAGCAATCGATAGTTTTGAAAAAGGACTAAAGGAAGACAAACCTAAAAGCAGTGGTGGATTGTCTGGTTTATTAAAAACTCTTTCTTCTTTTTCAGGTGTTTTTGATCAAGTGAGGAATCAAATTCCAGTTTTTACCGATCAAATATATAATCATATCATGAATGGTGATAATGGAGCTATGATGCAGCAATATATCGTTACAAAATTAGATGAGTACACCAAAGACTCAACCCTCGTAACTGACTATACCTCCATGAATAACATCATAAAAATACATGGAGGAACAGACAAAAACGATACCGCTAAAATCATCGAATCTAAAATCAAAGAAAATAACGCCTCCAAAGATTTATATTGGACCGTTTTATTTAGTCTTTTTATTCTATTTACAACTTTATTGATTGTACTATCTAACAAAACCAAATGGGAGTTTTTTACTTTTATTTCTTATAGTTTGGTATTACTAGCTTTAGGTGTTTTATTACCTATGATTGCTATAGATGCTAGAATAGCAGAACTTAATTTCCCTTTTATGGGTGAAACCATTCAGTTTAAAGATCAAATATTGTTTTTTAAAAGCAAGAGTATTATGGAAGTGGTAGATTTAATGATTTCTCAAAATCGATTGGATTTATTTTTCGTAGGTGGATTGGTTTTTTTGTTTAGTGTTTTGTTTCCTATTTCTAAATTAATCTCCTCTCTGTTCTATATTTTCAATGAAAAAATGCAAAACAATAGAGTCATTAAATTCCTAGTTTTTAAAACAGGTAAATGGTCAATGGCTGATGTATTTGTAATTGCTCTGTTTATGGCCTATTTAGGTTTTGATGGTTTAATTACTGAACAATTGAATCAATTTCAAAACATTACTAAATCTGTTGGGATTTTAACCACCAACAATTCAGGTTTACTCTTTGGCTTCTATGCCTTTACTGGTTTTGTACTGTTTAGTTTGTTTATTTCTCAGAAGGTTAAGAAATCGATTTAAAGTTTAGTCTTTAGTGTATTCTAACAAGTCTCCTGGCTGACAATCTAAGGCTTCACAAATTAGTTGTAAGGTACTAAAACGAACTGCTTTTGCTTTTCCTGTTTTAAGTTTGGATAGGTTTGCCAATGTTAGCCCTACTCTTTCAGAAAGCTGATTCAATGACATTTTTCGTTTTGCCATCATCACATCTAAATTTACAATAATAGTCATTACTTAAACTGTTAAATCATTTTCTGATTGCATTTCAATTCCTCTTTTAAAAATTAAAGAAATGATAAAGATGATTCCTGCAAAAAACAAAAACTCTGAACTCCCACTAATGTGTCTTGGTAAAGAATACAATAACATCCCTTTCTTATATAGCCAACCATAATAACTAACAGCAATAACAGAAGACATTCCGATACTTAAGGCAATAAGACTAATATTACTTAATAGTGATCTAATAGCGGAACTAAACGGATGTTTTAGGTTCACTTTTGAAAACACTTTTATCAATAAGAAAAATAAATATGCTTTTAGTATTGGAGAAATAACTACAAAAATAAACATGCCTATATAATGCAGTTTGTCATAAAGTAATACTTCTGACAAAT
>TARA_R110000787_G_scaffold8670_6_pt1 | contig 18112 bp, 16 predicted proteins | sample TARA_R110000787 | Tara Oceans TARA_R110000787 (sample SAMEA4397920) | marine metagenome | biome: Polar Biome; feature: [DCM] deep chlorophyll maximum layer (ENVO:01000326); material: water (ENVO:00002006), including particulate matter (ENVO:01000060) such as... | depth 35 m
TTCGGCGACGCCCCGCTCCCGCCCGACAACAAAAGCAGCGCTTTTTCCGTCCCGCGCAGCTTCGTCTCGCTGGCCGAGAGCGCGATCCTGCACAGCGACCCCAGCCGCTTCGCCTTTCTCTACGCCCTGCTGTGCCGCGTGCGCGCGCGGCCGGGGACGATGGAGGACAGCGCCGACCCGATGCTGGGGCGGGTGCAGGCACTCGCCAAGTCGGTGCGGCGCGACATTCACAAGATGCGCGCCTTCGTCCGCTTCCGCGAGATGGCGGATGCCGACGGCCCCCGCTTCGTCGCCTGGTTCGAGCCGGATCATCATATCGTGCGCGCCAATGCCGGTTTCTTCATGCGCCGCTTCGCCACCATGCACTGGTCGATCCTGACGCCCGATGTCAGCATTCATTGGGACGGCACGACATTGCGCGAAGGCCCCGGCGCCAGCCGCGCCGACGCGCCGCAGGGCGACCCGGTCGAGGCGCTGTGGAAGGGCTATTATGCCGCCATCTTCAACCCGGCCCGGCTGAAGACCGGCGCGATGCTGTCGGAAATGCCCAAGAAATATTGGCGCAACCTGCCCGAAGCCGCGCTGATTCCCGACCTGATCGCCGGGGCGCAGCAGCGCGAGGCCGCGATGATCGCCACCGTCCCGACCCCGCCCAAGCGCGCAAGCAACAGCGCGACCGCTTGGGATGCCTTGCGCGCCGAAGCCATGGCCTGCACTCGCTGCCCGTTGCATCAACATGCGACCCAGACGGTATTCGGCGAAGGCCCGCTCACCGCGCCGCTGATGTTCATCGGCGAACAGCCGGGCGATCAGGAGGATCTGGCCGGTCGCCCCTTCGTCGGCCCCGCCGGGCAATTGTTCGATGATGCGCTGGCACAGGCGGGCGTCGATCGCGCCCAGGCCTATGTCACCAATGCCGTCAAACATTTCAAATATGAACAGCGCGGCAAGCGCCGCATCCACCAGACCCCGGTCGCGGGCGAGGTGCAGGCCTGCCGCTGGTGGCTGGATCAGGAGCGCGCAATCCTGCGCCCCCGCATCATCGTCGCGCTGGGCGCGACCGCCGCGCGCGCGATGCTGGGCAAGGCAGTGACGATCAGCGGGACGCGCGGTGCCGCCATCCCGCTGGAAGACGGCGCGGAAGGCTGGGTGACGGTCCACCCCAGCTATGTGCTGCGCCTGCCCGACGAAGACCGACGGGCGGAAGAGCAAGCGCGCTTCGTCGCGGACCTGGCGATGATCGGCGATCGGGTGCGGGCCCTGACCGCCGACTAAGCCCTGTATTTTTGTGGCCTACGCGCCTAAAGGCCTGCCCGAACGCATCCGTCCGACCCGCAACCCAGAAAGCCCCGCCATGACCGACTATCCCATCAAGCGCGCCCTCCTGTCCGTATCGGACAAAGCGGGGCTCATCGAACTGGGGCAGGCGCTGGGCAAGCATGGCGTCGAGCTGGTGTCGACCGGCGGCACCGCCAAGGCGCTGCGCGACGCGGGCCTGACCGTCATGGACATTTCCGACCTGACCGGCTTTCCCGAAATGATGGACGGCCGCGTCAAGACGCTGCACCCCAAGGTGCATGGCGGCCTGCTCGCGGTGCGCAACAATCCAGAGCATGTCGCGTCGATGGACGAACATGCAATCGGTGCGATCGACCTCGTCGTCGTCAATCTCTACCCCTTCGCCGCGACCGTGGCCAAGGGGGCCGCGCGCGATGAGATCATCGAGAATATCGACATTGGCGGCCCCTCGATGGTCCGCTCCGCCGCGAAGAATCATGAAAGCGTGGCGATCGTCACTGATCCCGCCGACTATGCCCGCCTGATCACCGAAATGGACGAAAAGGGCGGCGCGACCAGCTATGATTTCCGCCGTATGCTGGCGGCCAAGGCCTATGCCGCAACTGCGGCCTATGATTCGATGATCGCCAGCTGGTTCGCCTTCGCCGATCAGGGCGTCACTTTCCCCGAAACACTCGCTGTTGCCAGCACGCTTGGCACCACGCTGCGCTACGGCGAAAACCCGCACCAGTCCGCCGCCCTCTATCTGCCGACCAGCCCATCGGCGAACGGCATTGCCCAGGCGACCCAGATTCAGGGCAAGGAACTGTCCTACAATAATTATAACGACGCCGACGCCGCGCTGGAGCTGGTCAGCGAATTTCGCGACGGCCCGCCGACCGTGGTCATCGTCAAGCATGCCAACCCCTGCGGCGTCGCCACCGGCGCGACCCTGATCGAAGCCTATGAAGCGGCGCTGGCCTGCGACAGCGTGTCGGCCTTTGGCGGCATCATCGCCGTCAACCGCCCGCTCGATGGCCCCACCGCCGAAGCGATCAGCGGCATCTTCACTGAAGTCGTCGCCGCGCCCGATGCCGATGATGCCGCGCGCGCGATCTTCGCCAAGAAGAAGAACCTGCGCTTGCTGCTGACCGGCGACCTGCCCGATCCGGCGCGGCCGGGCCTGCAGCTCAAGAGCATCGCGGGCGGCCTGTTGGTGCAGAGCCGCGATAATGGCCAGGTGACGCGCGACGCGCTCAAGGTCGTGACCAAGCGCGCCCCGACCGACCAGGAACTGGCCGACTGCCTGTTCGCCTGGACCGTGGCCAAGCATGTGAAGTCCAACGCCATCGTCTATGCCAAGGACGGCAGCACCGCAGGCGTCGGCGCTGGCCAGATGAACCGCCTCGAATCCGCGCGTATCGCCGCCTGGAAGGCCCGGGATGCCGCCGAAAAGGCAGGCTGGGCCGAAGCGCGCACGATCGGCTCGGCGGTGGCGTCCGACGCCTTCTTCCCCTTCGCCGATGGCCTGCTGGCCGCGGTCGAGGCGGGGGCGACCGCCGTCATCCAGCCGGGCGGATCGATCCGCGACGACGAGGTCATCGCCGCCGCCAACGAAGCGGGCCTCGCCATGGTCTTCACCGGCATGCGCCACTTCCGGCATTAAGCGTCGAAAAATGCACGAATAGGCGAAGCCTGTTCACAAAGCCATGACACGGGTGCGAAGACAAAGCCTTCGCACCCGCAAAATAACGGTTTTCCGCCACTTTTTGTCAACTGGCCCCTTTTCAACCGCACCGGCGAGGCTTATTTACAGCGTGACCCTATATCCATGCAGATGTGGGGCTGAAAAAATAATGTTCGACAGGAGATTAGGATGAATAAGAAAACACTGGTGGCATTCGCCGCCACGATCGCCCTTGCGCTGCCCGGTGTGGCCAGCGCGGGCAGCAACGACATGGATGTGATCGTCGACGGCCATGCGGGCACGGAAACCCGTTCGGTAGCCGTATCGGTGGCGGATCTCAATCTGGCCAAGAGCCGCGACATGCGTCGTGCCGATTCGCGGGTGACCCGCGCGGCCAAGCAGGTGTGCGGCTTCGTGAACGGGTCGATCCTGCCCGTGACCGACGATTATCGCACCTGCTTTGGCCAGGCCATGGACGGTGCGCGCAGCGACCTCAGCAACATGGCCCAGCGCCAGATCTGAGTGCCGCTTGTCGCTTCCCCCCGCACGAAGGGGACTGCAAAGGGCCGTTCCGCACCAGCGGGGCGGCCCTTTGTCATGAGGGCCATCATCCCGGTGCGATGATTACCGCCTGTTAACCAGTCCTTAGAGGATTTCCTTCACTCCCGATACGACGAAAGACCATCGGGGGAATTGCCTGTCATGCCGCGTATCGACCAAAGCGTGGACGTCGCCATCATCGGCGCTGGCCCGGCGGGCCTGACCGCCGCCTATCTGCTGACCAAGCAGGGCTATAGCGTGACGGTGATCGAAAAAGACCCCGTCTATGTCGGCGGCATCAGCCGCACGGTCGAACTGGACGGCTTCCGCTTCGACATTGGCGGCCATCGCTTCTTTTCCAAATCGCAGCAGGTGGTCGACCTGTGGAACGAGATATTGCCCGACGACTTCATCCAGCGTCCCCGGATGAGCCGCATCTATTATGAGGGCAAATTCTACAGCTATCCGCTCCGCGCGTTCGAGGCGCTGTGGAATCTGGGCATCTGGCGATCGACCCTGTGCATGGCGAGCTTCGCCAAGGCGCGGCTCTTCCCCAACCGCAACGTCCGCTCCTTTCAGGATTGGACCGTCAACGCCTTTGGCCACAAGCTCTTCTCCATCTTCTTCAAGACCTACACCGAAAAAGTATGGGGCATGCCGTGCGACGAAATGTCGGCCGACTGGGCGGCGCAACGCATCAAGGGCCTGTCGCTGTGGGGCGCGGTGGTCGATGGCCTCAAACGCTCGCTCGGCCTCAACAAAAAGCCCAATGACGGCATGGCGACCAAGACGCTGCTCGAAACCTTCCGCTATCCGCGCCTTGGCCCCGGCATGATGTGGGACGCCGCGCGCGACCGTGTGGTCAAAGGCGGCAATCAGGTGTTGATGGCGCACAGCTTCAAGCGGCTGGAACAGGAACCGGGCACCGACGGCTGGCGACTGGTGGCCGAAGGGCCGCAGGGCGATGTCGTCATCACCGCCGCCCATGTCATTTCCTCCGCACCGATGCGCGAACTGGCGGCCCGCATCCATCCGCTGCCCGCGACGCTACCGCAAGCGATGGACCTCAAATATCGCGATTTCCTGACCGTCGCTTTGATGGTGAAGGGCGAGGATATCTTCCCCGACAACTGGATCTACATCCACGACAGCAAGGTGCAGGTCGGCCGCATCCAGAATTTCCGCAGCTGGTCGCCGGAAATGGTGCCCGACCCGACGCTCGCCTGCGTCGGCCTTGAATATTTCTGTTTCGAAGGCGACGGCCTGTGGTCCTCGACCGACACCGATCTGATCGCGCTGGCGACAAAGGAAATGGCGCTGCTGGGCCTTTGTAACCCCGACGATGTCGTGGGCGGCGCGGTGGTGCGGCAGGAAAAGGCCTATCCCGTCTATGACGACGCCTATGCCGCCAATGTGCTGGCGATGCGCAGCGAACTCGAAACGCGCTATCCCACGCTGCACATGGTCGGCCGCAACGGCATGCACCGCTATAATAATCAGGATCATGCGATGATGACGGCGATGCTCACCGTCCGCAATATCGTCGCGGGCGCGCGCGTCCATGACGTCTGGTCGGTCAATGAAGACGCCGAATATCATGAGGCGGGCGATGAGGGCCAGATCGGTGGAGCTGATGCGGACGCGCAGGCCGCACTCGCCAGCACCCGCGCCGTACCATCACGGCTCAAGGCCGCCTGATTCCGTGATCGACCGGCTGCGCGCCTTGGCCCTGCTGGTCGCGCGCGTCACCTTTGCCCGCTATCTGCTCGCCAGTATCTGCGCGCTGGCGAGCGACATGGTGCTGTTCCTGGCGCTGGACCACTGGGGGGCACCGCCTTTGTTCGCGGCCTTTGGCGGCTATGCCGGGGGGCTGCTGGTCCACTGGATCATCAGCATCCGCTTCGTCTTCGACACCGGCACGGGGCCGACCCATGCCCAGCGCGCAGGCTTCGTCGCGAGCGCGCTGCTCGGCATGGGCCTCACCCTGCTCCTTGTCGGTGGCCTCAGCGCGCTCGGCCTCGCCCCGGCGCTCGCCAAGCTCGTTTCCATCCCGGTCAGCTTCCTCACCGTCTATGCGATCCGCAGCTATGCCGTCTTCGGCCGCGCCTGATCGCCACCGGGCGGCGCTGCTGGCGTTGCTCGGCTGGCTGCTGTGCAGCGCGGCGATGCTGTGGCTGTACCGCAGCAACATCGCCACGCTCGGCTTCCGCGATCCCGACGATGCCATGCGGCTGGTGCAGATCCGCGACTGGATCGGCGGGCAGGCCTTTTGGGACGTGTCCCAGCATCGGGTGAACCCGCCGCTCGGCGGCCCGATGCACTGGTCGCGCATCGTCGATCTGCCGGTCGCCGCGCTGATCCTGCTCTTCACGCCCCTTTTCGGCACCCTTCAGGCGGAAATATGGGCCTGCGCCATCGTGCCGCTGTTGCTGCTCGGTGGCTTGACCGCAGCGACATTCGTCGCGACGCGGCGGATGGCCGGGGTCATTCCCGCCCTGCTCGCCGTCGCCCTGCTGCTGACCGCGCCCAGCATATTGGTGCAGTTCAGCCCCTTGCGGATCGACCATCATGGTTGGCAGATCCTGCTCGCCACGCTCGCCCTGTGCGGCGCGGTCGATGACAGGCCCATGCGCGGCGGCATCATCGCCGCTCTGGCGCTGGCGCTCTGGCTCCAGATTTCGAGCGAAAGCCTCCCCTATGTCGCGCTGTTCGGTGCCACCTTCGCACTGCGCCACTGGATCGCCCGCGATCAGGCGCCCCGCTTCTTCGCCTTCGCCCTCACCCTGGGCTTCGCAGCGCTGCCCCTGCTAGGCCTGTTACGCGGGCCGAACGCCGCTTTCGCCCGCCATTGCGACGCGCTGTCCTCCGTCTATGTCTGGCCACTGGTCGCGCTGGCGATCACCACGCTCGCGGCCGCCCGGCTGATCGGCGCGGCCACCGCGCCCCGCCGCTTCGCCATCGCTGCGATCGGCGGCGGCGCGGCGCTGGCGACCTTTGCCCTGACCGGCGGCCCCTGCCTGTCGGGCGATCCCTTCGCGGCGCTCGGGCCGCTCGCCTATAAGCTATGGTATCTTCAGGTGATGGAGGGCCGCCCGATCTGGGAACAGAGCCTGTCGATGGGCGGCGTCATCCTGCTCCCCCCTCTGCTCGGCGTCGGTGCCGCGCTGCTGGCGGCGCGCGCGGCGCAGGGCGAAGCGCGGATGCGCTGGTTCACCCTCGCCTTGCTATTGCTCGGCACGATGGGCGTCGCGATGCTCGTGATGCGCGCCTTGTCGGTCGCCCATGTCTTTGCCCTGCCCGGCATTGCCTGGCTGTTGATCGCCCTGCTCCGGCGCATCCAGGCTTCGCGCCACATGCTGGCGCGCGTCGCCGGATCGGTGGCGCTGGTGGTGTTGACCCCCGCAGGCCTGTCTGCCTTGTGGGCCAGCGTCGCGTCCAGCCCCAAGCCGCCCGAGACGGCGGGTGCCGATTGCCGCGCCGCCGCCAGTCTCCTTCCCCTCCGCGCGCTGCCGCCAGCCACCCTGTTCGCGCCGCTCGACCTTGGCCCGGACATTCTCGCCCGGACCGGCCACAGCGTCATCGGCACCGCGCATCATCGCAATGCCGTCGGGATCACCACCGTCATTGCAGGTTTCGTCGATCCGCCCGATCAGGCCCGCGCGATCATAACCCGCACCCGCGCCACCTATCTGATCGCCTGTGAAAGCCTGAGCGAATTTCGGGTCTATGCCAGGACGAACCCTGCAGGCCTCGCCGCCCTGCTGGCAAAGGACGCGCCGCCCGCCTGGCTGGAACCGATCCCCATGACCGGACCGGTGCGCCTCTACCGCATCAGGCCGGAATGAAGCGCATCGCCACGCCGTTCATGCAATAACGTTTGCCCGTCGGCCTTGGCCCGTCATCGAACACATGGCCCAGATGCCCGCCGCAGCGCGCGCAATGAACCTCGGTGCGCGGATAGCCCAAGTCGAAGTCGCGACTCGTGCCCACCGCCTTGGGCAGGGGCGCGTAGAAGCTCGGCCAGCCCGTGCGGCTGTCGAACTTAGTCTTGGAACTGAACAGTTTCTGGTCGCAACCCGCACAGGCAAAGACGCCCGCGCGCTTTTCCTTGTCCAACGGACTGGTGAAGGGGTGCTCCGTCGCCTGTTTGCGCAGGACATTATAGGCGAGAGGCGACAGGCGCTGGCGCCATTGCGCATCGGTCAGCGCAAAGGGATAGGCCGCTTCGGCCTCATCAAGGCCCAATCGCCAAAAGCCCAAGGCCACCGCGCCGGTCGCCATTCCGGCAAGAAGATGTCGTCTGTTCATCCCGCAATCCTATCCACCCTAGCCTGTCGAAGGGCTGAACAACTGTTTCCACCAGCGCCCGCCCGACTGCATCACATGGCGGCGGAACAGCAGCACGCCGACCCGGATGATCAGCGCTACGAACAGGGCCTGCCAGACGATCGCCAACAGATGCGGCCACAGCGCATCATCCTGCGCCGCGCGCGCGATCATGGTGAAGGGGGAGCTGAACGGGAAAATCGCGGCGGCAATTTCCGGTGCCTTGCCCATATGGTCGATGGCGTAGCTGGCGAAGAAGAAGATCATCATCTGCCCCATGGTGACGGGCATGTTGAGCGTCTGCACCTCGCGCACCGTCGCCGCCTGCGCACCGATGCCTAAGAACAGCGAGCCGAGCAGCGTATAGGCCATCGCGAAATAAATGACCGCCAGAGCCAGGAACACCGGCCAGCCGACCGCCGGCACCGGCACCGCGGCGCCATTGCCGCCCAGCGCGAGGAAGATCGCAAAGGCCGTCCCGCCCCAGAAGGCGATACCGACGAAGCTCATCGCCAGCATCGCCATCAGCTTCCCTAAGAAAATCGCGTCGATCGGCACGGCCGCCGCCAATATCTCGATGATCTTGTTGGTCTTTTCCTCGACCAGATTGGACAGGATCATCCCCGCCAGCAGGATCGTCAGGAAAAACATCACGATCTGCGCCACGCGGCCGATCTGCAACCGCCCCTGCGCCTGCGCGCCATTGCTCGTGGCGACTTCCTCGCGCTGCACCTGCACCATGCGCAGCGTATTTTCCGCCTGCGCCGCACTCGCGATCAGGCTGAGGTCGCCCTGCAACCGGTCCAGATCTTCCGCCTTGCCGGTCAGCACCGGCCGCGCGACCGTGCCCGACAGGATCGCCACCACCGCCGAATCCGCCCGCGCCAGTTGCACGCGCGGCGCAGGCGTCATCGGCACCCGCCGCACCCGCACCAGCGCCTGATCCCCCATCCGCTCGGTCAGCCGATCATGCGCGCGTTCCAGCCGCGCCGCCTCGCTCGCGGGCATGGCAATGCCGACCACAGGACGCAAATCGGTACTCGAAATCTTGTCGGTGAACCCGGCAAACACCATGCCGATCAGGATCGGCAGCAACGGTCCCAACAGAAACAGGATGAAGGTGCGGGACAGGACGACAGCGGTGAAATCCCGCCGCGCGATCACCAGAGCAGCGCGCCACATCTCCCTCATGCCCCAACCTTCTTCATACTAAAGCCTCCCGCTCGGCATCATCGCGCATCTGTTGCGCCGCCGCCGCACCCGCAATCGCCACGAACGCATCATGCAGCCCCGGCCGTTCGATCGACAGGCTCTCGATGCCTGCATCGCCATCCAGCAGCGCGCGGAGCAACGGCTCGATCCCGCCATCGGGCAGCGCGAAATGCCACGCCCCTTCCTCCTGAGTCGCATCGCCGGGCAATGCCGCCCGCCACGCGCCTTCGCGCGCCCGCGTGCGCAACCGCACCTGCGACCGCAACTGCGCGCGCGCATCGTCCACCGTGCCCTCGAACCGGATGCGCCCGCCCGCGACGATCGCAACCCGCTCGCACAATCGTTCGGCATGGGCGATGACATGGGTGGAAAACAGCACGGTGACACCCTGCTGCGCCTGCTCCCGGATCAGCCGCTCCAACTTCTCCTGGTTGATCGCATCCAGCCCGGAAAAGGGCTCGTCCAGCACGATCAGCCGCGGCTCGTGGATGATGGTGCCGAACAATTGCACCGTCTGCGCCATCCCCTTGGACAATTGCCGGATCGGCTTGTTGATCGCCGCGCCCATGCCATGACCCTCCAGCATATCGCGCGCCCGCACCCGCCCCTGCCGCAACGGCAGCCCGCGCAGCGCCCCCATGAAGGCGATCGCCTCATAGGCCTTCATCGAGGGATAGAGCCCGCGTTCTTCGGGCAGATAGCCGACCTGCCGCGCCATGCGCAGTGGCTGGTCCGCGCCCAGCAGGCGACGATGCCCCTCATCGGGATCGATGATGCCGAGCAAGGTGCGCAACAGCGTCGTCTTGCCCGCGCCATTGGGGCCAAGCACGCCATAGATGGTGCCCGCAGGCACGGCGATGTCGACCCCGTCGACCGCGCGGAAGCTGCCGAATGTCTTGACAAGGCCATGGCCTTCCAGGGCATAGGCTGGAGCGGGAGCAAGGCCCGGAGTGTCGCCGTTCATGCCCTTGTGATAGTCTGGACCCGTGGCCGTGCAAACCGAAACCTTGGAAGACCGGCTAAAGGGTCAGGCCGCGCAATTGGGCTTCGCCATCTGCCGCATAGCGCCCGCCGATGCCGCCCCGCAAAGTGCCGAGCGGCTGCGCCAATGGCTCGACGCTGGCCATCATGGCGACATGTTGTGGATGGAGGAACGGGCCGAACAACGCGGCTCGCCCCAGGGGCTGTGGCCGGACGTGCGCAGCGTCATCATGCTGGGCATGAGCTATGCGCCGGGGCGCGATCCGCTGGCGCTCGCCGATGTGCCCGACCGCGCCCGCATTTCGGTCTATGCGCAGGGCAAGGATTATCACGACGTCGTCAAAAAGGCGCTGAAAGCGTTGGCCCGCTGGCTGGTCGATCAACAGCCAGGCGCCCTCAAGGTGTTCGTGGATACAGCGCCGGTCATGGAAAAGCCGCTGGCCCAGGGCGCAGGGCTCGGCTGGCAGGGCAAGCATAGCAATCTCGTCAGCCGCGACCATGGCAGTTGGCTGTTCCTGGGCGCCATCTACACCGAACTTACGCTGGCTCCCGACAGCGCGGAACGCGACCATTGCGGCAGTTGCACCGCCTGCCTGACCGCCTGTCCGACCGACGCCTTCCCCTCGCCCTATGTCGTCGATGCGCGCCGCTGCATCTCCTATCTGACGATCGAACATAAAGGGCCGATTCCGCACGATCTGCGCGCCGGGATGGGCAACCGCATCTATGGCTGCGACGATTGCCTGGCGGTCTGCCCCTGGAACAAATTCGCCGACGCCGCCGCCGCCAACCGCGCCTTCCTCGGCCGCGCCGAACTCGCCGCGCCCGAACTCGCCGATCTGCTCGCGCTCGACGATGCCGACTTCCGCGAACTCTTCTCCGGCTCCCCCATCAAACGCATCGGCCGCAACCGCCTGGTCCGCAACGCCGCCATCGCAGCGGGCAATAGCGGGGACGCGCGGTTGCGAGGGCGGCTGGAAGCGCTGGTCGCGGATGATGATCCCGTGGTGGCGGAGGCGGCGGCGTGGGCGATCGGAAAACTATCGAGCGCCGCCCCCCTTAGCCCTCTCCCGCCTTCGCGGGAGAGGCTATGAAGACTTGGCAGCGTGCTGCCTAGTCGCAGTCGATGAGGGTCTTTCTGTCTTTCTGAGGGCGCACCGGACCCGAAGCAAGCCCCTCCCCCAACCTTCAAACGAGGCACGTGACTCGTTTGAACCCGTGAAGACGGGAGAGGGCTAAAGGCAGGCAAAGCGCGACGCCGCCTTAAGCCTAAAATCCTCCCCTGTAAGGGGAGGGGGACCACGAAGTGGTGGAGGGGTCTTACCCCATCGATAGGGCAACACCCCTCCGTCGGGGCTACGGCCTGCCACCTCCCCTACCAGGGGAGGATGACTGAAACCGACCATTTGTTGCCGGTTAGAATGTCGAGGCGGCTTCCCGATTGCAGACATACATAAGCGATGCCATCGTGCGGCGCATGACAAATGAGCAAGAGCAGAGAGCAGCGGACGAATGGCAGACAGCCCTAGTAGAGCAACCCTTCTGATGTGGGGTGTCCGTCTTACAAGCTGCATTGTTGCAATGTTGCTACCAGACGTCGTAGCGGCGCAGGACGTTCAGCCGTGGGCAGGCTACACCACCCAGGGTCTTGGTGAGACCCGCGCGCCTTGGCAGTTCAAGTGGGACGATCCCGAGAACGAGTGGCTGAGGATCAGCACTGATAGTCAGAAGGCAACCTGGTTCCTCCAGCTGGCCAGCGATCTAACGGCCAAGGACCAAACCAAAAGCGCGCGTCGTGTGTGGCTCAAGATTGATTACAGCAAACAGCTGAGTGAGCGCGCAAGGGACTCGAAGGCGCTGTGGGTCATCAACTGTAACGACCAAACATTCACGGTGCGAAACCAGACTTGGTATGCGCCCAATGGGGTCGTACAAGAGACACGATCCTACCCGACCACGGACATCATCCCGGAGAGCATGGCCGCGACGATTGCACGCCGGGTCTGCTCTCAATGAAGGTGTTAACGACGGGCAAAGCCGTCTGGGGTGGTGTCGCGGCGCTCTTGCTCGCCGGTGTGCCTGTCATGGTCGAGAAGACACCAACCCAAGTTTATGAGGGCCTGAAACCTTGGTTCCCTCTCTTCTACGGGCTTGCTGGTATCGCTGCCGTCTTTGCCGTGTTTGCGCTCGGTTATAGCCAAGGACGATCCAGCAAAGAATTGAAGGGTGATCTGCCCATCGTCACCGAACCCGCGAAGGGGCGAGCGATCAAGGACCTGATCTACGCCGCAAACCAGATTGCCTCGATCCTCTTGGAGCAAGGCGCGCTTCGCGTAGGTGCCCTGGAAGCCAAGTATCCTACTCTGGAACGGGATCACGAGGCATGGCACGATGATGATGCCCGCGTGGCACGAGACGATCTCATGGCTATCGCGCGTTATTGTCGAGACCTTAGAGTCGTGAATGGACCGGGGTGGATGGCTGGCCCTGATGCGTCGGGCGACTTCAAGCCCGAGGAGCGGGCCGAATACCAACCGACGATCGAGCAGCGCCGCGATCGGCTAGTGACGCGGCTCAGGGAAATGGATGCAGTATAAAGAACGCGCTGAACTTGGGGTTGCTCGTCTAGCCATAATCTCGGTTTCGACACTGCGGAGTGTCTGCTTTTCTAGCTATTGGCTCAAATAGCTGTCGGTCAGAAAGCCACCCCTTTCCGTCATCCCAGAGCAAGACCTATCCGAGCGGACATTCCCAAACCCTATTCCCCTTCCAATGTAGGATTTCCTCTGATCTATCGTGACGGATGGACCCGCACGCCCTCCGCGCCAGCCGCCCCCTACCAATGCCCCCAAAACCGTCGCGCGGCTGTGACCCACCTGTCGCGTCCCCGTCGCATGGGCGGCGCGTGGCTGTGACCTTGCAGCGGCTTCGCTGTCGCGTCGGCGGTACGTCACCATGGCTATTGCGCCCACAACCCCGGCAAAACCCACCCCAGCAACGGCGTGAACTTCACCCCTGTGACCCTGATCGCCGATTATTTCGCGCGCAGCGCCGTCGCGCAGGCCGCCGGATCGACGTCCGATCCGGTCGGCGTTCGTGCGTCCACATGCGTCACCACCGGCTCTTTCCCGCGCGCGGGCGAATAGAGATAGGCGTCGAGCACGCAGCGGCCATTGGCGAATTGCAGCTTGCGCACCGTGGTTTCGCGAATGTCGAGCCGGGGCGTGCCGAACATCCGGGTCAACGCGCCTGCATCCGACCCCATCAGCGGGCCTTGCTTGGTAAAGGCGCTGGCCGGGGGACCGGCGGGGGCGGGTGTGCCGGTGCGCGGCACCACCGTGCCCGCGCCACAGGCGGCAAGCGGCAGCGACAGCAGCGCCGTCAGCACGAGACGCAGGGATGTCATGCGGATTTCCTTTGGCCATGCAGCATATGCACCGCCATAGCCGCGCTCCAGATCGGTGCAAGCAGGTTGACCAGCGGCACCAGGAAGGCGATCGCCGACAACAGCCCCATCAGCCAGCGGCTGCCCCGCCCGATCGGCGGCAGCGCGGGATGACGCGGCTCGACCATATCGGCCATGTCGCGCCCCAGCAGATAGGCGTTGAGCGCCAGGAACAGGGCGATCGTCCCCACCCCGGTCACCAGCAGGAACAGATAGGCGGGCAGCGCCAGCAAATTCCACCCCAGCGCCCGCGCCAGCGACGCCAGCGCATAGCGTCCGCTGCGCCCCCAGCCCACCGGCCGCGCCGTAGCGGCAGCGGCGGGATAGGATTGGCGCTCGACCGCTTCGATGATGTCGTCGGCAAACAGGCCCATCACCGCCATCGCCGTCGCCCGGAACAAAAGCCAGCCAAGCGCCACCACGGCCAGCGCGGTCACACTCGCTTCGGCCAAACCACCCAAGCTCCCGGCACTCCCCCAGCCGAAATGCAGCCGCAGCGCATGAACGCCCGCCCATATGCCCCCGCCGAGCGCCGCGAAGATCAGCAGCGTCAGCGCCAGCGTCTTGAACAGCAACCGCAATGCCGCGCCATGGAAAAGGGAGGGGAAAGCGCGCAGCGCAGCCATCAGGATCATAAGTCCGACTATCCCCGCCCCAATCCCGTCCGTCAATCAGCCCCGTTGCACCAGGCAGGCCGCACCTATAGAGACGGCGGGATTTTTCGCTCGTCCATCCGCCCCAAAACCAAGGAATTTGCGTGACCTCTCCCGCCCCCACATTGGATGTCGTCGCGATCGGCAACGCCATCGTCGATGTCCTCGCCCGCAGCGACGACGCCTTCCTCGCCGAACATGCGCTGACCAAGGGCGGCATGCAGTTGATCGACGCCGACATGGCCGAAACCCTCTATGCCGACATGGGCCAGGCCAAGGAGATCAGCGGTGGATCGGCCGCCAACACGCTGGCGGGGCTCGCTGCGCTCGGCAAACGCTGCGGCTTCATCGGTCAGGTCAATGACGATCAGCTGGGCGACGTGTTCGCGCATGACGTCCGCGCCCTTGGCATCCGCTTCGACACGCCCGCCGCCACCGGTGACATGCCCACCGCGCGCTGCCTGATCCTGGTGACGCCCGACGCGCAGCGCACGATGAACACCTTCCTGGGTGCCTCGCGATTCCTCCCCGAAGCCGCGCTCGACCTCGACCTCATCCGCTCGGCCGGCATCCTCTATCTCGAAGGCTATCTCTGGGATCCTCAGCAGCCGCGCGCCGCGATGCGCGCCGCAATCGACGCCGCACGCGGCGCGGGGCGCAAGGTCGCCTTCACCCTGTCCGACAATTTCGTGATCGACCGCCATCGCGCTGATTTCCTCGACCTGATCGACAAGGGCCAGATCGACATCCTCTTTTCGAACGAGGGCGAAATCCAGTCGCTCGCCGCCGTCGATGGCTTCGACAAGGCGCTGGCCCTGTTCGCGGACAAGGTGCCGGTGCTGGTGTCGACCCGCAGTGAAAAGGGCGCCGTCGCGATCGTCGATGGCGTCCGCTACGAAGCGCCCGCCGCCCCTGTGACCGAGATCATCGATACGACGGGCGCAGGCGACCTGTTCGCCGCAGGCTTCCTCGCCGCCCATATCGACGGGCGTAGTGTCGAAGAATGCCTGGCGCTGGGTGCCGCCGCCGCCGCCGAAGTCATCTCCCACTGGGGTGCCCGCCCCGAAGCCGATCTCGGCATCATCCGCGACAAGCTCTTCGCCTGACCGAACAGAAAAACGGAGGGGTGTCGCCCCTCCGTCCGTTCAATCCACCTTCTTCTTGCGAAACAGCGCCCGGTCTTCGGACTCGAAGCCCCAGCGCCAGATGACGAAGCCATAGGCGCCCAATATCGCCCAGATGCCGACCGCCAGTTCGACCCACTCGAACCGCTGTGGCAGGGCGACGAAGCCCGCACCGACCAGGCTGGCGACCCCGGCCGCCGACAGCAGCGACCAGCGCCACGCGTTGACCGGCGCGTCCAGCAGCCGCGAAAGCAACCGCGCCTTGACGAAGGCCCCGATCCCCAGAGACAGGCACAGCGCCAGCGACGGCGCGGCCGCCACCCACATCGGCGGCAATGCTATCGCGCGCGCGCCCAGGATCAGCGCGAAACTGAACCCCGCCTGGCACGCGATCATCCCCAGCGAAATCATCAGATTGCGGTGCCGCGCAATATAGACCAGCGCCGATTCGCTGACGACGGCGGTGGCCGCGATCACCTCGGCCAGCAGCAGGAAGCCCAGCGCCCCGGTGCCGCCGACGAAATTGGGGCCGACCAGGCCCATCACCGCTTCGCCCGGAATGGCGAGCGCAAGCGCGATCCCCGCCTGCGCCGCGATGATCCAGAAACCCACCTGGCTCACCTGCCGCGCAATGCCGGCCAGATTGTTTTCGGCCAGGTTGCGGGTGATCACCGGCCCCAATATCGGGTCGAAACTGGTCTTGAGTTTTTGCGGCAGCGACGCGACCTGCTGCGCGACATAATAGATGCCGATCACCGCCGGGCTGACGAACAGGCCCAATATCGCCATGTCCAACCGGCGCGATCCCCATTCCACGCCATCCGCCGCCGCCAGCGGCAGGTTGCGCCGGGCCATCCGCCATAACCGTGGGAAATTGGGTCGCCAGCCCGTCGGCAAGCCATAATGGCGCACCATCGGGATCAGCGACGCGATCAACGCCGCAGTCATCGCCATGGCATAGGCCATGATCAGGCCGTCCCGCCGGGAATAGAAGGAAAAGACAAAGACCGCGATGCTGATCGTCCAGGGTTCGATGATCGCCCGCGCCCGCACCGTCGCGCCGACATCGAACCGATAGGCGCAGGCCGCCAGCGCCACGTCCGACCCGGCGACCGCGATCACGATCAACGCCAGCAGTCGGTCGAGGCCGTTGATGCCGCTATTGGGGAACATCGCCTGCGGAAAAACGAGCAGCAACCCGGCCCCCAGCAGCGACGCGGTCAGCGTCAGCACCATCGCGTCGGTCACGACATGATTGTGCGGCCGCTCGGTCTGGCTGAGCGCGCCCGCCAGCCCGCGCTTCAGCCCCAGCGTGGCAAGCTGCGCGACGAATTCCACCACCAACACCGCATAGGCGAAGCGGCCCAGCGCTTCGGCACCATAGACGCGCCCGGCGATGAACAGGAAGGGCAACCGCGCCGCGAGCCGCAGCAGGAAGCCGAAAATATTGGTCCGCCCGCCCTTGGCCAGGGCGGCGATATCGTCCTGATCGCTCTGCGCGACGGCGGCAGCCGATAGGGACGGACCCGTGGGAGTATCTATAGACAAGTGGATGCTGCGGCGCGGCGGGCTATTCGGGGCGCAACGGACGCGCCAGCAGCGCGTCGATGACCTGGGCGAGCGGCGCGGCTTCGGCCAGCAACGCGCACACCGCATCCACCACCGGCATTTCGACCCCGGCCGCCTGCGCGGCCGCGCGCAGCACCGGCGCGGTGAACGCGCCTTCGGCCACGGTGCGGCGGTTGGCGAGCAGGTCGGCCGCCGACTGCCCCTCGCCCAGCCCCTTGCCCAGCGAGAAGTTACGTGAATTGGTGGAGGAACAGGTGAGGACCAGATCGCCCAGCCCCGACAGTCCGCCCAGCGTCTCGGCCCGCGCGCCGCGCGCCAGGCCAAAGCGCGTCATTTCGGCAAAGCCCCGGCTGATCAGCGCCGCCCGCGCATTGAGGCCGAGGCCCGCGCCCTCGGCCACGCCACAGGCGATCGCCAGCACATTCTTGACCGCGCCGCCAATCTCCGCGCCGATCACATCGTCGGACAGATAGGGGCGGAAGGCCGGTCGGGCGATCCGCGCCGCCAGCCGTTCGCCCAGCGCCCGGTCCTCGCACGCGAGCGTAATCGCGGTCGGCAAGCCGCGCGCCACTTCATGCGCAAAAGTCGGGCCGGACAGGACAGCGATCGGCGACTGGGGCTGCGCCTGTTGCGCGACCTCCGACATCAGCAGGCTGGTGCCCGCCTCGATCCCCTTGGAACAGAGCAGCAGCGGCACGCCCGCAGGCGCCTGCGCCACGACGCTGCGCAGATGCTGGGCGGGGCTGACCACCAGCAACAGATCGCAATCGGCCATGTCGGCCATCGCGCCAGTCGCAGCGATCGAAGGCGAGAGCGCAAGGCCCGGCAGATAGAGCGGATTTTCCTGCGCCCCGTTGACCGCATCGACCACTTCGGGCTCCAGCGCCCATAGCCGCACCACCTGCCCTTCAGCGGCCAGCAATTGCGCCAGCGCCGTGCCCCAGGCACCCGCTCCGATAACGCCCGCCTTCATGCTTTCACTCCCGCTCCGCGCGCCTTTTCCGCCGCCGGGTCGAGCGGCCAGCGCGGCCGGGCGGGAACGGTCAGATCATCGACCATCCCCACCGCATAGCGCTCCGCCCCGGCCCAGGCGATCATCGCCGCATTATCGGTGCAAAGCCAGAGCGGCGGCGCGACGAAGGGCAGGTCATGCTCGGCCGCCAGCGCTTCGAGCGCGCCGCGAATCGCCTGGTTGGCGGCGACGCCTCCGGCCACGACCAGCGCCGTCACGCGCTCGCCCGACCCCAGCGCACGGCGGGTGCGGTCGATCAGGCAGTCGATCACCGCCTGCTGAAAG
>TARA_R110000787_G_scaffold9028_1_pt1 | contig 18102 bp, 20 predicted proteins | sample TARA_R110000787 | Tara Oceans TARA_R110000787 (sample SAMEA4397920) | marine metagenome | biome: Polar Biome; feature: [DCM] deep chlorophyll maximum layer (ENVO:01000326); material: water (ENVO:00002006), including particulate matter (ENVO:01000060) such as... | depth 35 m
TTCGGCAAAGGCCGGCTGGTTCGCATGGGGAAGGCTGGAGCGCGCCGCTTCGATCACCAGCGGCTGCGGGTGACCGTGGAGCGACGCGACGATGATCTGCTTGACGACATGATAGATCGCGCCGTCCGCTTCGATCACGCTGCGGCATCGATTGGCAAAGGGATTGACCATGCCATAGGCAAGCAACACGCCCAGGAACGTGCCGACCAGCGCCGAACCGATCATCGCGCCCAAAATGGCAGGCGGCTGGTCGATCGACCCCATGGTCTTCACCACGCCCAGCACCGCGGCGACGATGCCCAGCGCGGGCAAGGCGTCGGCCAGACCCTGGAGATTGTCGGCGGGCTTGATCGCTTCATGATGATGGGTCTTGAGGCTGTTATCCATCACATCTTCGACCGCATGCGGATCGAGCGTACCGGACGACACCACCACCAGACGCAGCGTATCGCTGATCAAGTGGATCAGCGTTTTGTCCTTCATCAGGCGCGGATATTCGGTGAAGATGGTCGAACTCGCGGGATCTTCGATATGGGGTTCCAGCGCAACCGGCCCTTCGACACGCAGTGTCTTCATCAGCTTGCTGACGAGGAAGATGCAGTCGAGGAAATCCTGTTTCTTGTACTGCGGCCCCTTGAACACCTTGGCCAGGCCACCGCCCAGCGCTTTAAGGTCGGCACCCGAATTGCCGATGATCAGCGCGCCGACGGCCGCGCCACCGATGATCATCATTTCATGGGGCAGGGCGTGGAGCACGGGGCCGATATCGCCGCCGGTGATGATGAACCCGCCAAATACCATGACCAACAGGACGACAAGGCCGATGACTGCAAACATGGTAATCCCCGAAAAATCTGCCCTAGGGCATCGACCCGATAAAAGAGTCCATCACTTGGTTAATACGGACTGGTTAGCGGGAGGTTTAGAATGGCGGGCTTTTTAGCCGATCAGGTCGAACAGGGTCTGCCGGTTGATCCGCGCAAAGCTGGCCTGCGCGGCTTCGAGTTGCAGCAGCTGCGCCGACACATTGGCAATGACTTCGGTCAGGTCGGTCGATTCCAGCCCAGCGCGCCGTTCGGTCAAGTCTAGGCCGATGTCGGTCAGCCGCGTGCCGATGACGTCCAGCCGGTCGCTGCGCACGCCCTGCCGGGCCTGTTCTACGACGATATGGTTCTGCCCCGCCTTCACCGCGCCCAGCGCACTGGCAAGGTCCGCATCGTCGCCATTTTCCAGCGCGGCCATCGTCTGGCCCAATATGGCGTCGATCGACATGGGTGTGCCGTCGACGTCTATCCCTTCGGACACATCCTGCCGGGTGCCGACGACGGCAAGGTTCAGGCCCCGGCTGACGGGAACCAATACGCTTTGCCCATCGTCGAACACCGGCGTGCCCTGATAATCTTTCTGGTTGAACAATTCGCCGATTGTCGTGCGGATCGTCGTTATTTCCTCCAATATGGCCGCACGGCTGGTCTCGTTGAGCGATCCGTTCCGTGCCGATGTAACCAACACCTGCGTGCGCTGGAGCAGGCTATCCACCTCGCTCAAATTGGCCTCCGCATTGACGGCGCGCGCCGTGCCATAGCTGATATTGGTTTGCCAGGCGGCCTGTTGCGACTGGGCGCGGGCAATGTCGGAAACCTGTACCCAGGCCAGCGGATCGTCCGACGCCTTGTTGAGGGTGACACCAGTGGACACCGCTGTCTGCCCATCGACGATGCTTTTCGACAGGGACTGTTGCCGCCGGATTTCGGCGAGCATGATCTTGTGCGTGATGCCTACCATGGTTCAGCCCTTTGCCGGTCAGATGATCTGGAGGATCGCATCGATGGTTTCCTTCGCGATCTGAAGGATTTTGGCGCTACCCGAATAGGCTTGCTGGATACGCAGCAATTCCGCCGCTTCCATATCGAGATCGACGCCACTCACGGCTTCGCGGGCGGCCACGGCCTGGTCGTTCCGCCCTTGTGCGGTGGTATATTCCGCTTTGGTCGCGCCCAGCAGATTGGCCTGGCTGGCAACGAGCGCCGTCCACCCCTGTTCGACGCCGCCATTGCTGCGCAGGGTGGAGGAAACTGTCAGCAGATTGCCGTTGAGCGTTCCGTCGGTCGAACGCAGCGCCAGATCTTCGGGATCGAGCGCCAATAGGGTCACGCTGGCTGCGCTGCCGCCATAGGTCAGCACGGGCGCACCGGCCGCGCCGCCATCTGTCACGCCCTGTCCATGCCAGTCGTTGATGTTGGTCACGAACTGTTCGGCCAGCGTATCGAGGTCCGCGGTACGGTCGGCAGCCGTGTCGGCTGCGGAGAACAGCCCACCGAGCGCGCCGCTTGCGGGGGCGGAAAGGGCGGTGCCATCACTCAAACTGAGCGAAAGACGCCCGTCGCCGTCGGCGGCAAGCGACAGGCTGGCGGCGCTGTCGCCGGTCACCAGCGTCTGTCCGGCGAAGCCGACGGTAGCGACGCCCAACGCGCCGAAGCTGATATCGATGTTCAGATTTGCGTTAAGCGTCTGCAAGGTCGCATCGCGGCCATCGAGCAGCTGTGCATGTGCCGATGTGCCTGGCTGGGCGCGCAGCAGGCTGTTATTGATTTCCGCCAGCGCAGACAAAGAGGCGTTGACGGTGCTGATGGCGGACTGACCTTCGGTCGCGATCCCCTTCGATACCGCATCCAGATCCGTCGCGGTCTGACGAAAGGCGTCAGCAACACGGCCGATACTGTCCAGCGTCGTGACGCGCAGCGACGTGTCGCTCGGCGCGGCGGCCAGCTTGTCCATATTCTGGAACATGCCGATCAACAACTGGCCGACGCCGGTGCCGCCATCGTTCAGCGCGACTTCGGTATCCCCCTGCCAGCGCAAACGGGCGTCGGCACTGGCGAGGTTCATCGATGTCATGCGCACGCTGGCGTCGAGATAGGGGTCTGCACCGCGATTGACGCTGACCACCTGAGTCCCGCCGAAATTGGCGCGGGCGGTATAGTAGGTCATGGTCGCGGTGGACGATCCGGATTCCGTCGTCGTCACGCTGCGCCGCGTATAGCCTTCTGAACTGGCATTGGTGATGTTTTCGGCAATCGCCGCCATCGCCGTGCGATAGGCGCGGGTGCCTGATGCGCCGATGGTGAAGAGATCGCTCATTCGCCTTTGGCCGGGGCGGCGGGTGCGACCCGTTCGCCAAATTGCCCGATCAGCAGTTGCGCGATGCCCATGCTGTTGCTGCCCGCCAGCGCGTCTGCGGTGCGCGAATCGGCCATCGATTGGAACTGCTCTGTCGCGCTTGAATCGCTGATTCCTTCGGCAAGGCTGGCCGAACGCATCGCGCCGATCATCTGACGCAGGAAGATCGCCTCGAACTGCTGCGCCGCCTTTTCAAGCGCCGCCTTGTTCGCGGCGCCTGCACCGGACGCGGCCGTGGCGGATGGGGTCGTCGTCACCTGCATCATAGCACCACCAGTTCCGCCTTCATTGCGCCCGCCTGTTTCAAGGCTTCGAGGATGGCGACCATGTCTGCGGGGGAAGCCCCGATCGCATTGACCGCCTTCACTATATCGGCCAGCGACGCCCCACCTTTAAAATTAACCATAGGTTTCTTTTCTTGCTCGACGCTGATGGCGCTCTGCTGCTCCAGCGCGGTCTCTCCCCGGCTGAACGGCGCGGGCTGGACGATGCGTGGCGCTTCGTTGACGCTGACGGTCAATTTGCCATGGGCGACGGCGGCGGGATGGATGCGGACTGCGCCATTGATGACGACGGTGCCGGTGCGGGCGTTGACGATCACCTTGGCGGCGGCGTCAGCGGGCGAAATCACGATATTCTCGATCATGCCCATCATCATGATGCGGTCTTCCGCGCCGGGAATGGCGTCGATCGCGACCGACACGGCGTCCATCGCGCGCGCGCGCCGATCGCCAAAGGCGAGGTTGATGCCGTCCGCGACGCGCAGTGCCGTGGTCAGGTCGGCTTCGGCGAGGTTGAAGGTCAGGGTCGGTGCAGTGTCAAAACCGGTGGCAACCGCGCGCTCGACCGTCGCGCCGCCGGGGATGCGCCCGGCCGAGGGAATGTTGACCGACACCTGGCTGCCATCCGCACCGGATACGCCAAGGCCGCCGACCGCGAGATTGCCCTGTGACATGGCGTAGATTTCATTGTCCGCGCCGCGCAGAGGCGTCATGATGAGCGTGCCACCGCGCAGCGACTTGGCCTTGCCCAGTGCCGAGACCGTGACGTCCAACCGCTGGCCTGGCTTGGCAAAGGCGGGCAGGTCCGCCGTCACCAGCACAGCCGCCGCATTTTTGAGCGCGGGATTGATACCCTGCGGCAAGGTCAGGCCAAAACGCGAAACCACGCCCTTCATGCCCTCGGTCGCATATTGCAGACTGTCATCGCCCGTGCCTGCAAGGCCGACGACGATGCCATAGCCCGTAAGCTGGTTTGGCCGAATGCCCTGAAACGTGCCCAGATCCTTGACCCGCTCGGCCTGTGCCGGCGTTGCGACCAGCGTAAGGATTATGGCCATGGCGGCCATTGCGTGGCGCACCAGATGGCCCAAAGAAACAATGACGGAAGATAGAAGACTGGCAAACGCGGCCATGGGGCGTATCCGTTCCATCAGAAGGGGCTGATCATCGAGAAGAAGCTCTGCAGCCAGCCTTGCTTGCTGGCGCGGGCGATTTCACCCTTGCCGGTGTAGATGATCTTGGCATCGGCCACGCGGGTCGAAGCGATGCGGTTGTCCGGGCTGATGTCGGCCTGACGGACGAGGCCGCTGATCTGGATATATTCGTCGCCGCGATTGAGCGTGAGCGCCTTCTCGCCCTTCACCAGCATCGTGCCATTGGGATAGACCGCCGCGATCGTCACGGTGATTTCGCCCGACAGAGCGTTGGATTGGGTCGCACCACCTTGGCCGGCGAAGTTGTTCTGGCCGCCCATCGCCACATCGCTGGCCGAAAAGAGCTTGGACAGCACACCGCTGGTGGGCGGCGTCAGCCCGATATTGCCGTTGCGGCTGGTGTCGGCGCTGTTGCTTTTGGTCGCCTGGGTCCGTTCGACCAGGACGATGGTGATGATGTCGCCGACCGTCGTGGCGCGCGCGCCGCTGGTGAGCGGCGTATAGCCCACGGCCACCTGGAAGATCGATCCATTGGCTTGCGGCACGGGCGGCTGCGCAACGACGGTCGGCGCATAATGCGCCCGTTCGACATCGCGCTTCTTGCCCGCGATGGCAGGGGACACAGCGACAGTCAGGCCGACAAGGCCGACCAGGGTGAGGAGGGGAAAGCGCATCATGTCAGATCACATATTCTGATTGACGTACTGGAGCATCTCGTCGGTCGCCTTGATCATCTTGCTGTTGACCTCATAGGCGCGCTGCGTCTCGATCATCTCGACCAGCTCCTCGACGATGTTGACGTTGGACGTTTCCAGGCTGCCCGATCGGATCGAACCGCGACCTTCCAACCCCGCGACGCCGACCTGCGGCACGCCACTGGCGGCGCTTTCGGTCAGCAGATTGCCGCCAGCCGATTGCAGCCCGGACGCGTTCATGAACGTGGCCAGTTCGATCTGGCCCAGCTGGGTCGGTTCCGCTTCGCCCTGCAACGTCGCCGACACCGTGCCGTCATTGCCGACCGTGACCGACGTCGCGCCTTCGGGCACGGTGATCTGCGGGATGAGGGGCAGGCCGTCGCTGGTGACGACATTGCCCTCGGCGGTGACGCTGAAATTACCCGCGCGGGTATAGGCGATGGAGCCGTCGGGGCGCTGGACCTGGAAGAAGCCGGAGCCTTCGATCGCCATGTCGAGCGCATTGCCGGTCTGGCTCAGCGTGCCCTGCGTGTTGATCTTGCTCGTGCCCTGCAGCGAGACGCCGGACCCCAGATTGAGGCCGGTCGCAAACTTGTTTTCGGTGTCCGAATTGGCGCCCGCCGCGATCATCTGCTGATAGGCGAGCGTTTCGAAATCGGCGCGGTCGCGCTTGAAACCCGTGGTGTTGACGTTCGCCAGATTGTTGGCGATCACGCGCATCTTCGTGTTCTGCGCGTCAAGGCCGGTGCGGGCGACATGAAGGGCGGCGTTGCTCATCGTTCATTTCTCCGTGCGGCATCCCTTGAGAGGGTGCTTATGCGTCAAGCACAGCAAGATGCGTGCCAATATTAACCATAGGTCTCAGCTATCAAGGCGCATCAGCGATGCGCCGCCATCGTCCATCTGCTTGGCGGTATCGATCAGCTTGACCTGGGTTTCAAAGGCGCGGCTGGCCTCGATCATTTGCACCAGCGCCTTGGTCGCATTGACGTTCGACCCCTCGATCGACCCGGACGTGACCGATGCCAGCGGATCCTGGGGCAACGCGCCGCCATTGACTTCGCGGAACAGGCCGTCAGTGCCCTTGGCAATGCCGGAGCCGACCGGGCTGACCAGCTTGAGCGCATCGACAAGCTGCGGATTGGCCGGATCGCCGCCCTGCGGCACGCCCCAGATGCTGCCATCCTGCGCGATCGACACGCTGTCCATCTGGGGCAGGGTGATGGGGCCGCCTGCGCCCAGCACCGGCAAACCGTCGCCAGTGGTGAGCAGGCCGCTGTCGGAGATTTTCAGGTCGCCGCGCCGGGTATAGGCTTCGCCGCCGTCCGCGCCCTGTACGGCCAGCAGCGCGTCGCCGTTCATCGCCACGTCGAGCGCATTACCCGTCGCGGTGACCGCCCCACCCGCCATGTCGGCGGCGATCACCTGTTCGGACGCTTGTGCGCGGGTATCGAATGTGTCGCCCTGGATCCAGCGCGTCTCGGCATTGGCGATTTCGGCGCGAAAGCCGACGGTATTGGCGTTGGCGAGATTGTTCGCGATCGACGCCTGCCGCGCCATCGCGCCGCGCATTGCTGTAAGTGCCGTGTTGACGAGCCGGTCCATGGACGAAGCCTCTTACCCTTGTCCGCTTAGGTGCGGATGTTGACGATGGTGGTGGTCAGCGTGTTCGCCGCTTCGATCGCCTTGCTGTTCGCCTGGAAATTGCGCTGCGCCGCGATCAGGTTCACCAGCTCGTCGGTGATATCGACGTTGGAGCGTTCGAGCATGCCGCTGTTCAGGCTGCCGAACATGCCCTTGTTCGCGGAGCCGTAAATCGGATCGCCGCTCGCTACGGTCGTGCTCCAGTGCGCATCGCCTTCCTGTCGCAGGCTTTCCTGGCTGTTGAAGGATGCCATCACGACCTGTCCCAGTTCGACCGTCTGTCCATTGGCATATACCGCCGACACCATGCCGTCCTTCGACACGCCGACGCTGGTCAGTTCATAGTCTGGATCGGTGGGGCCAGGGACAGGCGCCGGGGTCGCACCCGGATTGAAGGCGACGGCCTCGCTCAGTTTGGTGGGGATTATCAAATCCATCTGCGCGGCTACCGCGCCCGGAGCGGGCGGCGTGGCTCCATCCTTCTGGAATACTTGCAGCTTGGCGCCTGTCGTGTCGACGGCGAAGCGATCGTTATCGACGGAAAACGCGCCGTTGCGGGTGAAGCTGACATTGCCGTCCGCACCCTTGACCGTGAAGTAGCCTTCGCCTGCAACGGCGAGATCCAGCGCCTTGTCCGTGGTTTCCAGCGTCCCCTGCGTGAACTGCTGGGTCACGCCCTGCACACGCACGCCCTGACCTGCGACCTGGTTGGTCGTCTGCATCGGCGCGGCCGCGAAAATGTCGCCGAACTGGACCTTGCTCTTCTTGAAGGCGGTCGAATTGACGTTGGCGACATTGTTGGAAATGGTGGCCAGATCGGTCTGTGCGCCCTTGAGGCCGGACAGCGAGATATAGAAGGACATGGCGTTACTCCCTGGGTGAAAAGGAAAGAGAAAAAGGGGGTGAGATTACATCAGGCTGATCGCGTCGGACGGGCTGTAGCTGCCGAGCGCGGTAATGAGTTTGGAGGATGAGCCGTCGGCGGGTGACTGGACGGCCGCGATCGTGGCCCAGGTCGCGACCTTGCTGGGCGTCGCGCCATTGACCTTGACTTGCAAAGCCGAGGTGGCGACCGTGTCCCCGGCATCATTCTTGCCGTCCCAATAGAAGGTCACGTCGCCTGCGGGCTGGGTGCCAAGGGCGATGGTCTTGACGACATTGCCGCTGCCATCGATGAGGTCGACGCTCGCGCCGTCCGTGGCTTCGGGCAGGGTGATCTGCCCGGCATAGAGGCCACTGGCGTCGGGCGCGGCGATATTGCTCTGCACCAGCATCGACTTGCCGATCCAGCTCGCCGCATCGCCCAGCCGCGTGCCGCCCAGATCGGAGGCAAGCCCCTTGAGCGTCGCATTCATTTCGGCGATGCCGGTCGAATTGGTGATAGTCGCCATCTGCGAAACCATCGCGGCGTTATCGACCGGTTCGAACGGATCCTGCGTCTGCATCTGCGCGGTGAGCAGGCGCAGGAAATCGGCCTGGCCCATTTCCGACTTACCGGTGCCCACCGTCGCATTGGGATTATAGACCGCAAGACCGGCCGTATCGGTGATGGTGGAGGAGGTGCTCATTTGCCGATCCTTATGGTTTCGAGCATCAGGGATTTGGCGGTGTTCAGCACCTGCACATTATTCTGGTACATGCGGGCGGTCTCGATCATGTCGATCAGCTCGGCATTGCCATCCACGGCTGCTTCCCACACATCGCCGTTGGCGTCGGCCAGCGGATGGTTGGGGTCGTGCCGCTTGGTCGGCTCGGCGTTGGTGGTGACGATATCGGACACTTTGACGCTCGCCATGCCGGGGCTGTCGGTGACCGACGTGAAAACCGGCTTGATCGCGCGATAGGCTTCCGCCGCGCTGCCCGTGACATTGCCCGCATTGGCCATGTTGGACGCGGTGGCGTTCAACCGGACCAGCTGCGCGCTCATGGCGCGACCGGCAATATCGAATATGTTCATGGGACTGGAGCCACTCATGCTCATTCTCCCCGGAGCGCGCGATTGATGGTGTTGATGCGGCCCTCAAGAAAGGAGAGGGTGGTGCGATATTGGACCGCATTTTCCGCGAACAGCGTCTGCTCCGTGCTCAGTTCCACGGTATTGCCGTCCAGGCTCGGCTGCAGCGGCACGCGATAGCCCATGGCATCATGGACTGCCCCGGACACGTCGGCGGCATTGCCGCCCGACTGTGCCGTGGCCTTTTGCAGCGCCGCATCGAAATCAATGTCGCGCGCCTTATAGCCGGGGGTCGATGCGTTGGCGATGTTGGACGCCAACAGGGACAGCCGCTGCGAACGAAGCGCCAGCGCCTTTCCATGAATGCCGAACAAACCGTCTTCCACTGATGCTGCCCTTTTTGCCTGCTGGCCCTAAAAGTTTCGGCTCTCCTGCCGTTCTGACCCCTGATGGCGTCCGTAGCGGGTGATCCAGCCGGATATCAGCAAGAGCCGTGCCAGTTTGCGTGGGTGACGCAACGGCAAGGCGGAAATGCCCGGAAATCGGGGCTTTTATGGGTGAAGGCGGCAAGGGCGGCAAAAAATTGCCGGGGTGCGGCAGCGGCTTGCCGGTGCACCACGAGCCTATGGGGACAGGCATATATGATCACTATTATAGGCCATTTATTCGATCCCGTGACTCTGCTCGCAATTATTGCGGGCGTCATCCTGGTCGCCCTGTTCCAGAATGGCGCGGGGGCACTGGGGCGGGCGATGTTGGCGCTGCGACCGCTGGTCACCGCCGATCCTGCGCGCGACCGCGATGCCGCCCGCGCGACCATGCTCAAGATTGATCAGGTCGCGCAGCTGCGCGGCCTGTCCTGTACGGATCGCGTCAAGACCGCTTCCCCCTTCCTGACCGACGCCGCGCGCAAGCTCGCCAATTGCGATCGCACCGACCAGTTCGAACTATGGGCGGCGCAGGCGCTCACCGACCGGGCACAGCGCCATGGTGCCGTGCATAAGGCGTGGCTGTCGATCGCCGATGCCGCCCCCGCCCTGGGGATGGCAGGTACGATCATCGGTCTGGTCGGCATGTTCTCGGCGATGGATGATCCGGCCGCGCTGGGTCCCGCCATGGCGCTGGCGCTGCTCACCACCTTCTACGGCGTGGTGATCGCCAATGTCGTCGCCGCGCCGATCGCCGCGCGCCTTATCGACATGTCCGAACAGGAGCTCGCCTGGCAGCGCGAAGCGGTGGCGCGGATGCTGGCGATCGCGCGGCGTGAAAATGCGCCGGTGCGCCGCGGCGCGATCCGCGAAGTCGCATGACCGGTCCGCCGACCGCCGTCGCCCGGCGCAATCGCTGGGCCGTCAGCTTCGCCGATCTACTGCTGCTGCTGCTCGCCTTCTTCGTGCTGCTGCAGGCCAGCGGTGCGCGGCGCGATGTTGTGCTGGCGGGGGTCGCGCAGCAATTTGGTGGCCGGGCGATGCGGCAAGGCGTGGAGTTGCGCGCGGCTGAGTTGTTCGTGCCGGGCGAAGCCCTGCTTTCCGATCAGGGCAGGACGCGGCTATCCGCCATTGCCCGCCGCTATGCAGCCGATCCGGGCGGCGTCGAGATCCGTAGCCATGGGTCAGACCGCGCGCACCAGCGCTTCGATGATTGGGATCTGGCCGCCGCGCGACTGGGTGCGGTGGCGCGTGCGCTGAAATTGGAGGGCATAGCCCCGGATCGTCTGCTGATACGTGGTCTCGATCAGTCCGAAGGCAAGGCCGGGCAGGGGCAGATCATCCGCATCGCGCCAGGACAGGAGAAGGGGCGTTAACCAAGTTGGCACGGATATTGCTGCAAATCTCAGCATAGAACCGCCGACCTTGTCAGGAGACATGCCGTGCCTCGCGCTTATCCGTTCCTTCTCGTCCCTGCTGCGCTGCTGATCGCGCCGCCGGTGCTGGCGCAGCAGAGGTTTGAAAATCTGGACCGCATCGACAGCCTGGTTGCCATGTCGGTCGGCGCCAATCTGGGCGAGCCGGGTGGGCCGATGGCACCGGTGGATCGCCGCTTGAAACTGGCCGCATGCCCGACGATGCCCAAGGTCGAGGGCCCGGTGTTCGGCGCGGCGATGGTTAAATGCGAATCTCTTGGCTGGCGCATCCGCGTGCCGCTCGTTGCGAGCGCATCGGCCGCCGCATCGGGGCCAGTACCGCGCACCGCCAGCCGCTTCACACCCGCCGCTCGTGCCACGCCCCAGGAAAGCGTCGTGCGCAAGGGCGATCCCGTGCAGTTGATCGCCGGCAATGCGCTCTTCAACGTCTCGCGGGGCATGATCGCGGATGAAGATGGCGCGGTTGGCGATACAATCCGCGTCCGCGAAGACAAGCGGGCGGCCCCCATATTGGCCCAGGTCGTGGAAATGGGCCTTGTGCGTGTTCCGGGGTTTAAGGATTTTTGAACTTGTCCGTTATAGTCCTATAGGGACGAGTGAAGGATTGAAGCCAATGATCAAATCTGTCGGCCAGAACATGAGCGCCGCCATAGAGGCGACCCGCCTGCGCGAAGGAGGCAAGACGCGTGCGTCTTCGACGACCGGTTCGGCGGTCGCTCCCTCCGCTTCGGCGTCGGCCAGCCCCGCTGCCCGCATGGCGGCAGAAGGCGCGCCAGTGGACATGGACCGCATCGCTGCGATCAAGTCCGCCATTGCGTCGGGCAATTATCCGGTCAACGCCGCCGCGATCGCGGATCGCATGGTCGAACTCGACCTGTCGGCCGCAGGGTAAGGCCATGCCACTCGGGCTCGCCGCGCTGGATGACCTGGGCGAAGCGTTCGCTGAACTGCGCGATGTGCTGGATGGCACCGATGCGGCTGCGATCGAATTGGCCAGCCGCCGCGTCAGCCGGGCCGCCGCCGCCGTGCGCGGCATCGGCGCATGGCGCTCAGAATCGATCGTGATCGAACGGCTCAACGCCTTGATACCAGTATTGGAAAGCGCCCGCGTGCGCGTCAGCCTGCTTGCCGATCATGCGAATCAACGGCTGGCTATCCTGGCCGCCCACGGATCGACCCACGCGCCGCTCACCTACGGCCGCTGAACTTTATTTTCGATAAAGGCTAAAACGGCGCCGCGAGGCGCCGTTTTGCGTTGTGGCCCAATTTTCCTGCCGCCGCGTTAACCAAATCTTGGCACAAGCCTTGCTCTAAGGATCCCTGCTAGCAAATGGGGAACAGGGTCACGTGTCGGCTTTCGCAGACATCACTACAGGGGGTGCATCGACGGGCAACCGCGTGACCAACGCGATCGCCATGGCGAGCCGCCGCACCGGTGTCGACTTTTCCTATCTGCTGGGACAGGCGAAGATCGAGAGCAGCCTTAATCCCACCGCGCGCGCCACCACATCGTCGGCGACCGGCCTCTATCAATTTATCGACCAGAGCTGGCTTGCCGTCATCGACAAGCATGGCAGCGAATATGGTCTTGGTTGGGCGTCCGACGCGATCAGCCAGAGCAGCAACGGCCGCTATCATGTGGCGAACCCCGAACTGCGCCAGCAAATCCTCGACCTGCGCAAGCATCCCGAAACCGCCTCCGTCATGGCGGCGCAGCATGCCGCCGATAATAAGGCCTATCTCGAACAGAGACTGGATCGGGAAGCCGAACCGGTCGATCTCTATCTCGCCCATTTCCTGGGCGTTGGGGGGGCGAGCAAATTCCTGTCGGTCCATGATCGGGCGCCTGGGGCCACCGCTGCCTCGCTCTTTCCCGCCGCCGCGCGCGCCAACCGGTCTATCTTCTACGACCCGTCGGGCCAGCCGCGCAGCTTCGCCGACATTCGCGACCGCTTTGCGTCCAAACTTGAGAAAAGTTCGGGCGACTTGGGCGACGACGTTCAATATGCGTCCGCCGCGCTGCCATCGGGCGCGAAGACGGTCCAGCCCGCCGACTATGTGCGGATCGAAACCCAGCGGCTTAGCGAACAGGTCGATGTCGGCATCCGGCCCCAGCCACAGACCGCACGCCTCGCCTATCTCATGCTTGCCACCCTCGGAAGGTAACGGCCTCTCATGACTCCAACCCAAGTCAAAGCGAAGATCTGGATGAGCGCCGTCCAGGGGGCGGTGCTGCCCTTTGCGACGCTGATGGTCGTGCTGTTCATGATGGTGCCGGTCCCGGCGATCATGCTCGACATCGGTTTCATCACCAACATCATGATCAGCCTCGCGGTGCTGATGGTGGCGTTGAACGCCGCCAAGCCATTGGATTTCTCCAGCTTTCCGACGGTCCTCCTGTTCGCCACGCTGTTGCGCCTCGCGCTCAACGTCGCCTCCACCCGCGTCGTGCTGGTGTCGGGGCATGAAGGGTCGGACGCGGCTGGACAGGTGATCGAGGCCTTTGGCCATTTCCTGATCGGCGGCGACTATGTCGTCGGCATCTTCGTCTTTGCGATCCTGATGATCATCAACCTGGTCGTCATCACCAAGGGCGCAGGCCGCGTGTCCGAAGTCTCCGCGCGCTTCACCCTGGACGCCTTGCCCGGCAAGCAGATGGCGATCGACGCCGACCTGAATGCGGGCCTGATGACGCCCGAAGAAGCCAAGCTGCGCCGCGTCGAAGTCGCGACCGAAGCCGATTTTTACGGTTCGATGGATGGTGCCAGCAAATTCGTGAAGGGTGACGCGGTTGCGGGCATCCTGATCCTGGTGATCAACATCATAGGCGGCATCATATTGGGCGTGGTCAGCCATGGCCTTGCCATCGGCGAAGCGGCCCAGACCTATATCATCCTGGCGATCGGCGACGCGCTCGTCGCGCAGATCCCCGCGCTTCTGCTCTCGATCGCCGCCGCCTCCATCGTCACCCGCGTCAAGAGCGAGCAAGATCTGGGCGGCCAGATCGCCGGTCAGTTCGGGTCTGGCCGCGCCTGGGTGCCGGTCGCCGCGATCCTCGGCTTTCTCGGCATCCTGCCCGGCATGCCGCATCTCATCATCCTGTCCGCCGCTGCCGTCGCCGGCGGCATCGCCTGGAACCTGCGCAAAGCCAGCCAGAAGAAAGCCGCCGAACCTGCGCCCGTGGCTCCCGCGCCCAATCCGGCGGTGATCGAATGGGATGACGTGTCGGACGGGGCGATCCTGGGCCTTGAAATCGGCTATGGCCTCATCGCCCTCGTTGATGAGCGCAAGGGCGCGCCGCTGATGGCGCGGATCACCGGCATCCGCCGTCAGTTGTCGAAGGAACTGGGCTTCGTCGTGCCGATGGTGCGGGTGAAGGACAATCTGGCGCTCGAACCCAATCAATATCGCATCACCATCGCCGGTGTCGTGGTGGGCGAGGATGAGATCTGGCCCGACGATCTGCTCGCGCTCGACAGCGGCGCGCTGGAGAGCGTGGTCGTCGGTCGCCCGGCCAAAGACCCGACCTTCGGCCTCGACGCCGTCTGGATTTCGCAAGCCAAACGCAGCGAGGCCGTGATCGCGGGCTATACCGTGGTTGATCCGCCGACCGTGGTGGCAACGCACCTCAACCAGCTGATCGCGATGAATGCCGCCGAAATGTTCGGCCTCGACGAAGCGCGCAAGCTGCTCGACACGCTCAAGGATGCCGCGCCACAACTGGTCGATGGCCTGACGCCCGGCACGCTCAGCCTCACCCAGATCAGCGCGCTGTGCCGCGCCCTCCTGTCCGAAGGCATCGCGCTCAAGGATTTCCGCCGCATCTGCGAGGCGATGGTCGACGCCGCCCGGCCCGACATGAACCACGAACAATTGGTTGAGGCCGTGCGCCAGCGGATCGGCGCGCTCATCATTCAGGGGCTGGTCCCGGTCAAGATGCCGCTACCCGTCATCACGCTGGATGGCGATCTCGAAGCGATGCTGGCGCAGGCGATGCGCGTCGCGGGCGATGCCCGGCATCCGATCGAACCCGCGCTCGCCAACCGCATCGTCGAAGCGGTGGTGCAGGCCGCCCGGCCGCTGCTGGGGCAGGCGCGCAACTTCGCCATCGTCACCTCGCCGCTGGCCAGGCGGGCGCTGGCGCGCTTGTTCAAACCGCATCTGCCCGAAACACCGGTCCTGTCCTTCCTCGAAATCCCCGATGGCAAGGGCGTCGAAGTGGTTGCGGTGGTGGGCGGCGAACAGCGCCCCACGCCCCGCCACGACCCGGCACCCCGCCACGAGCAAGCGCGCGAACGAGTCGCCTGAAAGGAGGCTGAGCCATGTATATGAACAAGATCGCGGCCGGCGCACACACCTATGCCAAGCCCGGCGAAAACAGCCCCGAACGGCTCGCCCGCCAATATATGCCGCTGGTGCGCAAGATCGCCTGGCATGTCCATGGCCGCGTTTCGAGCGCGATCGAGGTGGAGGATCTGCTCCAGATCGGCATGCTCGCGCTGGTCGAGGCCGCCAACAGTTTCGAAGATCGCGGCTTTGGCTTTGCCGCCTATGCGCAGTTGCGCGTGCGCGGCGCGATGATCGACCATCTGCGGCGGCAGGCGACCATCTGCCGATCCGCCATGGCCAAGCGCAAGCAACTGGCCGCCTGCCGCAATGGCCTTGAACAGACGCTTGGCCGCTTGCCGACCGAAGCGGAAATGTCCGCCGCGATGGGGATAGCCCCGTCCGATTACCGCGAACTCGCCGACAGCGTCGAAATGGTGCAGCACACCAGCATGGACGAAGTCTATTCGGACCAGTCGATGTGGTTCGCCGATGTCGAGGACCGCGCTGACGACCTGATGGAACGCGAATCGCTCAAGAAGGCACTCGCCGCCTGTATCGGCGACTTGCCGCAACGCGAGGCGATGGTGCTACAGCTCTATTTCGTCGAAGAACTCAATCTGGAGGAAATCGGCCAGACCTTGGACATCGGTGCCGCGCGCGTCTGCCAGATCAAGAAGGCCGCGCTCGACAAGCTGCGTGAGAAATTGCGCGACTGGGACTGACCCTATTCGTCGTTCGCCGCCAGCCGCCCGACCCGCCGCTCCTCGCCATTGGGCCAGCGGAACCGCAACGGGCGATAGCTTTGCGTCCGCCACCATGGATCGGCGACCTGGAACAGCCCGCTCGCCTCCGCCCTGCGCCCCAGATCCTTGCGCGCGGTAACCGCCGCCAGCACGGGCGCAAGGAACAGCCCCGCCGTCACCGGAATGATCCAACCGATGCCGCTGCCCGCCCGCACCGCCAGCGCCAGCAGCAGCGCGCCCAACAATATATGCCATTTGAACAACCAGATCGCGCTGCCGATCGCCATGCCGTCGCGGTCGCGGGTCTGGCCGTTCCAGCTACTCTTGCGCCCCATCAATATGCCGAACAGGTTGATCGTCTGGGTCAGCATCGCCACCGGTGCCATGAGGATCGACAGGATGATGTCCACGATCACCCCGCGCGTCATCCGCGCCGCACCGCCAAAGCCGATCCGCCGCGCCGGGTCGAGCAACGCCCACAGCATCGCCAACAGCTTTGGCCCGAACAACAGGAAAGCCGTCACCGCCAGCAATCCGCCCGATGGCAGTATTTCGGTTGGCGGCCACACGCCGCTTGCCCCGCCGCCCAGCACGACGAGCATCAGCGTCAGCCACATGGGCGATGTGCAATAGGCCGTCGCGCCAACCAGCAGCTGGAACCGGCTGACCGGATGCAGGCCCGCAATCTTGGCCAGCAAGGGCACATGCTGGATATTGCCCTGACACCAGCGTCGGTCGCGGGTGAAGAGGTCGGGCATCGATGGCGGAAATTCCTCGAAACTATCGTCGGCCGTGACCATATGCACGTCCCATCCGCGCCGCCGCAACAGCGCCGCCTCCAGCATGTCATGGCTCATGATGTGGCCGCCGAATGGCGCGCGGCCCGGCAGCTCGGGCAGGCCACAGCTTTGCGCAAAGGCCTTGACCCGGACGATGGCATTATGGCCCCAAAACATCCCTTCGGACCCGGCCCACCAGATCATCCCGGCGGCTGAGATCGGTCCGAACAGGCGGCTGGCAAATTGCTGCCAGCGCGCAAAAAGCGTCGCCGCACCCATGACGGTGGGAACGGTCTGGATCAGCCCGACCTGCGGATGCCGCTCCATATCGGATGCCAGCCGTGCCATGGTCTGGCCGCTGACGATGCTGTCGGCGTCCAGCACGATCATATAATCATACCCGCCGCCAAACCGCTCGACCCACTCGGCGATATTGCCGGGCTTCCGGCCGATATTCCGCGCGCGGCGGCGATAATGCACGGGGCGCGAGAAGGAACCGCGCATTTCCAGATACGCCGCCCGCTCCGTCTCGCCGCTCTGCACGTTGGAATCGGACAGGATGAAGAATTCGAACCGCTCGCGCCCCATCACCTGCGCCAGCGATCGTTCCATGATCGACAACCGACCCAGCACGCCCAGAAAATCCTCGTTGCAGACCGGCAGCAGGATCGCGGTCTTTCCCTGCAGCGGCTGCGACGCGCGCAGCGGCCGCGGGGTGACGCTGCGCCCCTTGCCAACGGTCAGCAGCAGGAAGCCGATGATCGCGGTAGCACAACCGAACGCGATCCAGGCGAACAATGGAATGAACAGGGCCAGATAGACGCCCTCCAGCAGCGAAATGCCGTCGAGGCCGATCGAGCGGCGCATTTCATGCGCGGCCATGCCGGTGGGGATGAGGGCAAGCAACACGACCAGCATACGCCGTGCCCATAGGTCGATATTGAAGCGGCGCGGCACGATCAGCGGCGGCCGCGCGCTGAAATCCTGCTCCGGCATCGCGATCGGGCTTTCGGGCGGCAATTGTTCGAAGGCCGGGCTCACCGGCAACTCCCCGGCGGCGGCATCGGCCACCGGCACATGTCCATTGCCCATATCATCCAGACCCATAGCGATTCACCCAACGGCTTGAACCGTTCGTTACGCCAACGGTTCCGGTTATCCACCAACGGGGTAATGCACATATTCGCTCACCGCGCGATCGCCCGTCCGCAATTGCAACCGCACGTCCGCCGCGCCGCCGCTATTGGGCCGCAGGTCCAGCACGGTGCGATACAGGCCTTTGCGGCCCAGCACCGGATAGCCCGCCTGCTTGACCAAAGTGCCGTTAGCGATGTCCACCCACAGGTCAGGCTTACTACCGTCCGCCACCCCCACGAAATCGACCACCAGCCGCGCGATATCGGGCTGGTCCCCGCGCCCGCGCCACACATTTTCGACGATCGCGATATCGGTCGCGGCGGGCGATCGGTCGGCCGACCA
>TARA_R110000787_G_scaffold246295_1_pt1 | contig 18059 bp, 24 predicted proteins | sample TARA_R110000787 | Tara Oceans TARA_R110000787 (sample SAMEA4397920) | marine metagenome | biome: Polar Biome; feature: [DCM] deep chlorophyll maximum layer (ENVO:01000326); material: water (ENVO:00002006), including particulate matter (ENVO:01000060) such as... | depth 35 m
AATTATTTTAAGCTCTAAAAGAAAACACTTGCAATTGTTAAAAAAAATCATTATTTTTGGCAATGGAAAAAAGCAATAAAAAAGGAATTTAAAAAAAATCAATGCAAACATTTTTACCTCATAAAAGCTTTGAGAAGTCAGCACAGGTACTTGATTACAGACGTTTAGGAAAGCAAAGAGTAGAAGCATTGCAGATATTCAATGCTCTTTCAGGAATACCTACTAAGTCTGGTAAATCATATACAGGTTGGCTTAATCATCCTGCCGTTATTATGTGGAAAGGATACGAAGAGGCTTTATTATTATATAAAAATAAAATGATAGAGGAATGGATACTCAGAGGGTATAATAATACTATGGATATGATAGGAGTATCTGATAAAATAGATATGCCTGGATGGTTAGGCGATGACAGACTGCATTCTTCTCATAGAAGCAATTTACTTCGCAAAGATTACAAATTTTATTCTCAATACAAATGGAAGGAGCCAGATGATATGGAGTATTACTGGGCTGACGATGCTTGAGGCTATTAAACATTTATTAGGGTTTTGCGGAGAGCCACACGGACTAGCATATTATATTATATTCGGAGGTACTTTTGTATCTGCGATAATAACCTACATAAAATTAATTTTTAAAGAATATAGTAATGAGTAATTACGGAGAACTCAAAATAGGAGACTCGGTTTTTGTATTGATTACTGAGAGAGATAGAAACGACAGTCATTTCTTTGATAATATTTCAAGAAGCTCTCTTGGAGTCATTACTCATATAAAAGATTCGGATACTACTCCTTTTATTTATAGAGTACAAGTGTCAGATAATAATCCAGACTTAGATGTTAAAAGCATTTTTGACTTACACGCAAAACAGATAGTATTAGTTTCTGATTCTGATTCTTTCAGAAATCGTCAATTTATGCATTACAATAGACCTGAAGAACTTTATGTCTCTTCAGATGCCAGTAATTATGCTGTTATTGTTAATAATAAAGAAGATGGCTGGGTAACTTTTTTAACTGATCAAACTTCTAATAATACCGCCTCTATAACGCCGCATTTAGTATCAAATTTAAGTAAAGTATCTCAATTATCAATAGACAATATGCCTCCAGAACTTTTGTCTAAAATACTAAAAGGAATAGCAGATTCACAAAGATTTGACAGAAATGGATGGTATGAAAAATGTCCATATTGCTCTACGTGGATAGGAGAAGATTGTTCTTTTAAGATAGAAGGAGAGGGCTTTGTATGTGTTAAATGTTATAAAGATTATATATATGACTGTTCTTTATGCGAAAATGAGGTACGAATATTAGACAGTAATCTAAGAATTTTAGATAACAAAAAGATTTGCGGGAAATGTTTCGATACAAGAATTTGGAGATGTACCGAATGCGGAAAAAGTCATGCTGATGAAAAATATTTTGAGTACGATTCTTATAGATATTGTAGTTCGTGTTACGACAGAAGGGCTATCTCAGTAATGTCTAGCCCCACAAGAATGCTATCCAGAAGTTATATTAATAAAATTTCCTTAGGCTCTGGCAAAGAATATATTGCTAATAGAAGCAAAACAGCAGTAGCCGTAGAAATAGAGGCAGTAGCAGACTTTGAATATGACGAAGATGATGAGGATTCAGATTATTCTGAAAGAGATTATAACTATCCATCGGGATGGTCTGACATAGGAGACTCTTCGATAGATAGCAATAATGGTAGAGAATTTATTATGGAACCAGATTTTGGAGATGATGCCCTTAGAAAAATATCAATATTCTGTAAATGGTTAAAGAATGAGAATTTTTATGTAGATAATAGTTGTGGGCTCCACGTCCATACCGATGCGTATTATTCTGGAATAGAGCAATTAAAAGGTGTACTCTTAGTTTCAAGGGCATTAGAGCCTTTTATATATAATATGATTCCAAAACACAGATCCGAATCAAGATACTCAAAGCCAATGGATGAAATAGATTCAGATATTATATTAGGAGTTAAAAGTGCAAAAGATTTTTGCGATCTCTGGTACGGTGTAATGAATGGAACCAATGCTTCCACAGAGAAATACAATGACTCAAGATATAGAGGATTAAACTTGCACTCAAGATTTTTACATGGTACAATAGAGTACAGATATCATCACGGGACTATTAATGATTATTATATAAATAATTGGGTTTTACTCTGTCTTGCAATATCAGATTTTGGTAATAATTTTTTAAGTTTAGAGAAAAAGCCTATATTGGATTTATTTATAAATAAAGAGTCAAAAGATTTATCAGACTATTTGAGTGTAATGGGGATTTCTAATTTAATCCCCTATGTTAATGAGATGATTTTAATAAATTCACCAGAATATGATAATCTTCCTAAAAACGATAATAAGGTACGATTATCTGGTTATTCTATTCAACAAATTCAATAAAAAACAAAAAGGAGTAAGATATGTGTGGAATTTTTGGATTCGCCAAGCGTGAAGGCTGGCAGTCTGAGTCACAGATGAACAGAATAGAGGATATTGTTAGCAACCTAACATTTGAATCTGCTATAAGAGGTAAGGATTCTACTGGTCTCGCTATAGCTTCAAATACGGAAAAGATGGTATACAAGACTCTTAAATCTTCAGATAAATTAGTTTGTGATGACGAATGGTCAGACATTCTTGAGAAGATTGATAAAGATACAACTGTCTTTCTGGGGCATGTACGATACAAAACGACTGGTGATATAACAGAGCAGAATGCTCATCCATTCGTTAAGGGAAGCGTTATAGGGGCTCATAATGGTATAATTTACAACCATGAAGAGATTGCTAAAAAGCTCAATAAAGATGTACAAGTTGATTCAGAAGTTATTTTTGCATTACTTAACAAGAAAGAAAAGTATAAAGAGGTATTTGACGTACTTGAGGGTGACTATGCATTGAGTTGGATAGATGAGGATTACAGGAATCTCTATCTTATGCATGAAGAAGGTAGACCTCTATATATAGCATACTGGAAAAAAGCAAGATGTCTATTCTGGGCTTCGACAAAAGAGATACTTAGCCTTGCATTAAAAGACGCTGGTCTCTGTATTAACACATCAGAGTTACCAGTGGATACTGTATTTGAGTTTAATACTGGAGAATTTTGGAATAACTGGAAAGCTAAAACAGTTGAAGTTGAAACAAATGCCAATTTCTACCAGAACAGTTACTATGGAGTAGATCGTAATTACTCCTCTTATGGCACTTCAAAGTATATGAAATATGACTATAACTGCAAAATTTGCAGTGTAACGACTTATGATGCTGATGGTATATGCTACAAATGTAAAACTGGCGACCATGAGGAATCTCTTCGTTTAAACAACAAAGGAGTTTGGGTTGCAAATTGCTCGGATTGCAAAGCAGAGACAAATAGCAGTAGTTTAATCCTATCGAATGGTTATTATGTCTGCGATTATTGCGAGAGCAAGAAATATACCAATAATAGTTATAAGAACATAAACAATATGGAGTCTTGTGACTTTTGTGGAGATTATGAACCATATGGTCATATGTCTGAATATAGTAATCAAAAAATGTGCGATAGTTGCTACACCTATTCTACGAATACAGGCAATATAACGTTAGGAGTAAATCTATGAAAAGTAAAAAGAAAGCTGTGTTCGTTGGTATAGCTGACAAAATACAGATAAAATCTAAAAGCTATGTAATGGGAATGCTCTATAAAAGAGCCAAGAAAAATCCTTTTATGGCAGATAAAACATACAAGGAATATTTAGAGTACATAAAATCTCAGGTTAAGCTTCTTGAAGGAATCGAGATAAAAGCTGACACAGAGGATGAAATGTATAACGCTCTAAAAAGTATTGGTTGGCTTAAAGAAGTTAGTGTTCTCGCAGTTTATTTAATAACAGCTAATTATGGCATAGCATAGGAGAAAATAATGGATACTAAAAATCATCTTTGCCCAGTATGCAGCAATGCTCTTGGTGTAGGAATACACTTTGATAAATTAGACTCAAAAATATGCAGAAAATGCTTCGCTGAATCCCAATTGTGTTACGAATGCGAGAAAATAGTTCTTTCTCCAGATTGTCATACAGCTCAAAACCAAACTTATTGTGAGGAATGTTTCCACGAATTTTGTTTTTCTTGCGAAGGTTGCGGAGATAGCCATCACATTGATGATTGTGTTAACTCTGAACAAGGTATGTGTTACTGTGACGATTGTTATAACGATATATTCTCAAGTTGTGTTGAATGTGATTATGAGTTATATACTGAAGATGCTAATTATTCAGAATCACAGGAGGGATATTTTTGTGACGACTGTTACATGGAAAATAGTCATGTTGAGTTTGAATCTGAATATGATACTACTGTTAATCCTATTAACAATGAAGATTCGTTCTCAATAAATAGATTTGAAAGAGCTGTAGGTGTAGAAATAGAAACCACAGGAAGTTCTGCTGATGAAATTAGGAATAATGAAGTTTTCTCTCAATTCAGGGTTACTTATGATGGAAGTATAAATGGAGACAGTGATAACGAGGGATTTGAGTTTATATCAAAACCAATGCGTGGAGACTATTTATTCCAGGAAATAGATAAAATAGGTTCTCACTTACTTGAAAATGATTTTAGAGTAAATAAGACTTGTGGTTTGCACGTTCATATAGATGCAAGAGATTTGTTTTACGATTCTTTAAAAGGAATAGCTATAGTAATGAAGTCTTTTGAGAATGTAGTTTTTAGTATGATGCCTGAGTCGAGGCAAACTAAACGATGGTGTAAACCTATGAGTATTGATAAAAATGATTTAATACAAATAAGTTCAGATGAAGAGTTTATAAATACATGGTATGATTCTTGCGGCGAGACTCCATCTATGGATAAATACAATGATGCAAGGTACTACGGACTCAATTTGCACGCAAGAGTATTTCTTGGTACCATAGAGTTTAGATATCATTCTGGCACTAACAACCCTACTAAAATAAAGAATTGGATTACTATATGCCAATCAATAGTAGAGAAGGGCATAGTACTTGGTAAAGTAATGGATGAGGTTCCGTCACAATGGGATTCTAAAACACATAAATTAATGACTCAAGATAATTTAGGATTGATTGACTTTATAGAGATACTTGAACTTGATAGCATAGGTCAATATATAGTTGAACGTGTGAGTAAGTTTAATAGATTTATAAACGATGATGACAGGGAATATGCTATTAATTACAATACTTCTGTATAGTATTTATATATATATATATGTATTATATATAGCCCAATGGAGAGAGTGTATTAATAATATAAGCCTTAAAGTGGAGTTTGTCAAGTAAAAAATAAAATTAATTTAATTATTGCTTTGAAAATCAGCAATGCTTATATTCAATCATAACAAATAGATCAGAAAGGTGAAACATGCCAGCTATAGGATTTAAATACCCAGATGGGGAGGAAGTATCTTTTGAAGATATTTTTGAAAACAAAAAGTTAAAATTAGAAAAAATGGGAATAGTTATGCCAATGTTGAGGGAATTGGCGAAACAAAGAGACCCAGATAGGAAACCATCAGTCACAGAATGTCTTATTGGTACTTGCGAAGCGTATCTAAAAAGGACTGAGGATTATTATATTGACCCACAAGAGCATGCATTCGCTCTGGCAGGTACCCTACATCATTCAAGACTTGAAAGTAATGCTGACGATGGTACTTCCGAGATAGCTATGGAAGGAATGGACATAACGGGAATCGTAGACTTATACGATGAAGAGAGTAAGTCGCTTATTGACTATAAGAATGTTGGCTCATATAAGGTCGGACAGGCTTTAGGTCTAGACTTCTACTTAGAAGATGACCCATCTGGTGCGGTGTATCTCCGCAAAGGTAAGTGGGGACAAAAAGGTGAACCTAAGAAAGTAAGAAGATACTGGATGAATCCAGAGAAAGCAGACCTTGGCGATTGGGAATGGCAGATAAATTGTTACAGATATATGCTTGAGAAAAAAGGTAAAGAAATAAAAAATATGTATGTACAGGTAACTGTCCGTGATGGTGGAATACAAGCAGCCAGAGATCGTGGTATTGAGAATAAAATCTATTTAATAGAAGTACCTTACATACATAACGACCATATTGTAGATAAATTCACAGAAAAAAGGGATTCTTTGGTTAAGTCTTTAAAGCTTAAAAAGTTGCCTGAAATGTGTAGTGAAGAAGAAACGTGGGGAGGCAAGAAATGCAAATCATATTGCGATGCTAGAGATGTTTGCCCATACAACAAGGAGATAAATTTTGGCTAATAAAAAAGATAAGATTACAGTAATATTGGATGACTCTACTGGTCAATCAATTATTAAAAAACATAAAAGTATTTCACAAAGAACTACTCCTAAAACCTATGTTAAGACTAGACCCGATGGATTTGATTACGTAGAAGAGGCTTACATGCGTAACCAATTAACAAAGGAATATCCCGGTTGGTCTTGGTCGTCGGCAGGAGAGAATCCAGTACAGTTCCTTGGTGCTGAATGGGTTATAGTTACTGGAGTATTAAGATTTCAAGATAATGGAGTACCTAGGGAATTCTTCTCCCCAGGCTCCGCAAGAGTCCAATTCAAAAGGGGAAAGCCACATACCGCTGAGTATGTTATTGATATAGATAAAAACTTAGCAAGTGCTAATACCAATGGGTTTAAGAGAGCAATAAATAGACTTGGTAATATAGCTGATGATGTCTATAGAAAGCAAGACCTTACGTTATCTGACGAAGACGTAGATGACTTAGAGAAAAGGATGGAAGGGCTTTCTGAGGATTGGAAAGACAAGATAATGCAAAGTGTATTAAATGGTGAGGTGGTAAAGCCAGACTTAAAAAAAGTAATTAGTAGAATAGATCAACTAATAAATGAAGAACAGGAGAAAAAAGATGGCTGATATAGAATCAATACTCGAAAGTAAAAAAAGTCAGGATTCTTGGTACGACCCAAAGCAAGACTTCTCTGGCCCGATGCCAGAGGGTGAATATAAAGCTCATGTAAAGTCGTTAAATATTAAAAGAAACAAGATTGTAAAAGGTAAGTTTCTTTCAGATATTTATGAAGTTGCATTTACGGTTGCTGACGAGAATAAGGATATGGAATATCAAAACGATAAAGGAGAACCATTAAGTGGTGAAACTTTCGTAGGAAGAGATATCCATTCAAAGGGTTTCTTTAGATTCAAGAAACCAAGTAAAAGCGAATACCCTAACCTAAGCGAAAACATGGGTTCTAATAGGTCATATATGGAATTTGTGACTAGCTTTGGATTGACTATGGAAGAAGTGGATGGTAAGTTCTATCTGCCAGAATTAGATTTAAGTGACATTGAAGGTTTGCCTGTCATAGCAAAGCTTTATCATGATGCTTGGACAGATAATGATGGCAAGGAAAGAATAACACCAAGGGTTTCACAGGTATTCAATTGGCAGGATGGCGATAAAAAAGAAGAGGAACTGCCCTTTTAGGTAGTTAGAATATGTAAGGGCTTGGATGCTCTGGTATAAATCCTATCTAAGATGGGCGAATAGGACGCTTAATCTCAACTAGCGAGGTTAAGTACGTTAACCCTTTACCAGAGATGTTACTTCCGAGCCCTATCATTTCAAGAAAGGAAATTATGAGTAATATAAAATTTAAAGTATTAGAAGAAGTTGAACCATTGTTAAAAAGAGTAAGAATAGAAAAGTCAAAAAATATGACTGAAAAAGACGTAGAAGACTTTTGTGTATGGGTCTGTGCTAAGGCGACAAGACTAGGATTTGAGGTAGAGGATATTTCAAATAAAGAAATATTAGATAGTAAGGTTGAATGAAAATAAAAGATTGGATTAAGATAGAGGATTATATGACTGAGCTCATGGGATGGAAAGCTGGCATAGATGCTATGTGCGAAGCCCACAGAGAGGTAGCCCCTAAAAAACCAATCTATCAATTAAACGAACGTGAAGATAAAAAGATTATATTTAGATTAAGAAAAAGATATTCGAAATGTAAAGAGGATAGAGATTAGAAATTCATTAAAAACACAATCATGTTAATTTGTATTGTTAATAGTAAGGTTGTGGCTGATAATCGTAAATTTAATAATCTTGGTTTGGCAAAACTTATCCTCTTTGTCTAATGAGCTGAGGCTCTGTAAGCACGTACATCCTCAGCTTATAATTTTAAAAAAAAGGAAAACTAATGGCAGGTGTTAAGAAAAATAAAAAGACATATAAGGAGCTAATAAAGGAAATAGAATTTCTTCAATCAATAGTAATACATTATAAGGAATACTTAGAAAGAATTGGAGTGTTTATTGAGAATTATATAGAAATGAATGGTGATACAGAGAAATTAATAAAATACATAGAAAAGAAAGGAAACGACATTGAAAATAAACGGAGTGAATAATTATAATTTCGATAAAAAATGCTCGTTGTGTAATAAAAGTAAAGATAAATACACTGTAGTGTTATCAACAACTCATAATTACATATTATGCTTACCATGTTACCCAAGATATGATAAACTAGATAATCTAGGTAAGAAGTGGTTAGAGCAAGAATACATGAGCGGTGTTTCAAGTGAAGAAAGATACTAAAAAGGAGATTATTATGGCTAGTTTTTTCTTAGGATTATTACTAGGTTCAATATTTACAATAATAGGTTTATATTGGTACTCAGAATGGAGATAAAAAAACTTAAAAATAAAAGGATGTACGAAATAATGCTTTGTGGACACAAGGAATACTATCATAAGAGTGAAAAGCCAGACGACATATGCTCTGGTTGTGAAAAAACTCTTAAAAAACAAGCAAGGATGTATATGTATGCCAAGTAAAAGTAAGGCTAAGGGAAATAGATTCGAGAGACTTTGCGTTAATATGGCATTGTCAAAAGGATTGAAAGCAGAAAGAGCTTGGGGTTCCGATGGAAGAGCTATGGGTGAACACCAAGAGGTTGATATGAAAGTAGAAAATTATAAAATACAATGCAAGACAAGAAAGAGGATAGCAAAATGGTTGAAGCCAGGCAAAGAAGTAGACGTACAGGTCGTAAAGGAGGACGCAGGGGAGGTTTTCGTGATCCAGCCTTTAGAGAAATGGTTAGAAATGGTGAAGTCTCTCCAAGCTCTGAATTAACTCCAGAATCTTTAGTAAGGAAAAATGAAGGCTCCTATAATGATGGTGAAAGCTATTACAGAAGACTGTGGTTGGCTGAGATGGAGACTCTTATTAATTACTTTGGCGAAGAATGGTTTGATTTTGAATCCATGATAACAGAAGAAGTATCTAGAACTAGATCCAGTTCATCTGCTAAACCGTATAGATGCCCAGTTTGTGAAAGACCTTGGTCGCCTATCGGAGCTTCAAAGTTAGAGTATTATAAGGAATCTTTTTTCCACAATATACCTATGGAGAAGAGCGTATGCCGAGAATGCAGCAATGCCCTACCTGCGGGAGCAAACTAAAAAAAGAAAATTATCAAAAAAGGATAGCAAGGCTAAGGCTATCTAGAGATAAGATTACTTTGTCATTAATAGATGATACGTTCCAAGCAGTCTCAGTACATTTTCCAATGGACGATTTAGATAAGTTCTCGTTTTTCAAAAATATTGAGGACGTATTGGACATCGTTATAAGGAAAAGCATCAGGCAGTATCTTCAGGAAAAGTTCCACGAAAGAGGATTAGGAATAAAGTATCTTGCTGGTATGATAAAGAATGAAAATACAGCATACGGATTAAAAGAGGAATACGAAAGGAAATCACTTGATAGAATCCCACCAAAAGTTGATAAATAAAATACACAATGAGGATTGTATGAAAACTATGGAAAGAATGGATAACAATTTCATTGATCTAATAGTAACCGATCCTCCATATGGGATGAATTTCAGAAGCAATCATAGAGCTGAAAGGTATGATAAAATACATTGGGATGACAATTTAGACTGGGTAAACGATTTCTGCTCGGAGGCGTATCGCGTGCTAAAGGCAAATACTCATCTATATATGTTTTGCTCTTTCCATAATGTAGATATATTTAAACAATCTCTTGAAATGTATTTCAAGGTTAAGAATATATTAATATGGGAAAAGAATAATACAGGCATGGGTGATTTAAATGGAGACTATGCCCCTAAATATGAAATGATATTATTCGCCACGAAAGGAAGGCGATTGTTAAACGGAGGACGTGACCCTAATATTGTTAAATTTGCAAGGACAGGAAATAAGCTACATCCTACTCAAAAACCTGTAGAACTTATTTCTTATCTTATAAATAAAAGTTCTAATAAAAACAATATTATCTACGACCCATTCATGGGATCTGGTACATTGGCGGAAGCATCCTATAATAATAAAAGAAATTACATAGGATCTGAAATAGATGAAGCTTACTATGAAGTATCATTAACAAGAGAAGATCAACTAGGAAAGCAGGGTATATTGTTTGTATAGTGAATCTACGGAAAAAGCGTTACTTGGCTCTTTAATATTAGCACCAAATAACTTAGACTTAGTTAAGAAATGGATAGAGGAGCCAACGGTGTTTTACTTTGAGTTCCATAGGCACGTATGGGAAACAATACTGCTTTTAGAAAGTCGTGACGAGTCTATAGATGTGGTAAGTATATTGCATAGTTACCCACATAAGAATAGCATATCTAAAGAAATAGCGTACAATATAACCGAGTTAGCAACGTCGGAGGCTACACCCTCGAGAGCTGAATACTACGCTAAAATGCTACAAGGATATTGGCTTAGAAGAAAATTAGGCACATATTCTGAAAGGCTTGGAGGTTTGTCTAAGGATAACTCGAATGACATAGGTGAGTTGCTTAACGAATCACATACGACCATAGGTAATCTTATAAAGCTCCAGCCTTCAAAGGAGTTTATGATTGAAGACCTTCTCGAAGAAACCAGGAAATCAATCTTCGAAAGGAAAACAAACATTCGTACTGGTTTAAGCAAATTAGATAAAGTAATATCTGGAATGACTAGGGGAGAGATAACTATTATAGCAGGAAGACCCGCTAATGGCAAAACTACTGTAGCAGCTAATATTGCCAGAAACTTAGTTATGAGCGGTAAGAAGGTAGCTATGTTTAATAGGGAAATGCCTAACACAGAAATGATGAAGAAGTTTATAGCTATGGAAGGAGATACAATATCATACAGGAATCTAAGGCACGGAATACCTTCTAGTAAAACAAAGGTTAACGAATCTATAGACTTTATATATGAAAATTATAAAGATAAACTTTTTATGTATGATGATATAAGAACCGTAGCAGATACATTCCAAGAGATAAAAAAGATTAATCCCGACGTTGTTATAGATGACCATATCGGGCTTATAGAATACGAATCTAACGACAGGCGTGACTTGAGGCACAAGATAGGTGATACAACTAAGCAATACAAGTGGCTTGCAAAGTCAGAAAACATGTGTGTACTTCTTGTGTCCCAGCTCAATAGGAATATAGAGCACAGAACTGACGCAGTTCCAAGGCTATCAGATCTTGCCGAGTCTGGCAACTTAGAACAAGATGCCGAAATAGTAGCATTCACGCATTATCCATATATATCTCGATACGGAGAAGAAGATTCTTCTGGACGTGTATGGACTGAGAATGAATTACAACTTATAGTATCTAAAAATAGATATGGAACAACAGGGTCTATTGAAGTAGGATATTCAGGCGATAGCTGCAAACTCTTCGATGACTTAGGAGCCGCAGTAAGCCATGAGTTAGAAAAAAAGCAATTTGAAATGGAGGTTAAAGGATGAGTGGAAAACACCCTTACTTGAAGGCGAATAACAGATGGAAGATTTACAGGGAATATTGGAAGAAGCATTGTAAACCATTTCTTGCGGGAGGATGCAGTGGCTCTGATATAGCGGACTACCAGTTTAAGACTTATATAGACTTCCTATATCTAACAGACTATAAAACTAAGAGCTATATAATACCAAAGCCTTATCCAGACTTAGATTTACAAGATAAGTATTACGATGGATTGGGATATTACGATAAATTAAAAAACATAGAAGACCACATGGAGAAAATATGAAATTAGAAACTTTTCAAGCAAAGCCTATAGGTGTATCCAAAAAAGAAAATGAAAGCGTTCAAGGGCTAATTTCACGCTTTAAAAAGGTATTTAATGAAAGCGGTGTGATGGAAGAATATAAAGAACGAAGATTCTACGAAAAGAAATCTGAGATAAAAAGGAGAAAGAATAAAAAAGCACGCCTTATGATGAAAAGGAAAATTACTGAAGACAGGAGTATTTCTTGATTAAATAATACGTGTACTTGGGAGAGGTTTACGCTCGTGAATCCTTCGATTTTTTAAAAGGTTTTCAATAGTAGAACCACCAATTGTGTAGTTAGCCTCAACGTTTGTTTTATCTGCTGGGGCTAAAGACTCTATAAAATTTGATTCTTGAATTATTTGGTCTATACTTTTTGAAGTAGGTCTTTCTTGCATGAGTGACTTTCTTTCAAAGAAATTATATTTTTCTGGATTGTTAATCATTTCTAGAATTGTTTGCATTCTTTCTGATCTTGGAATACTGCTATCAAACGAAACTTTATCGTATACTTGGTTTATTAAATCTTCTTGCTCTGGTGTGTAGTACTGTATACTCGTTCCACCTTCTTTTATAAATGCTTTCTGTCCTGGCATAGCTCTTTTCCTTTTCTGTTAGGAATTACTTTATAGGGTTTTTTATTTCTTTTACTGTTTTGTAAAAAGGAGAAAATCCAGACTTATTGTATAGCTTTAATAAATTACTAAGAGTTTTCATATTTAAGCTTTCCGAAGCAGAAGCTTCTGATAACTCTGACATTTCCCTTGATAGTTTTTTCCCTACAGCTCCACTCAAATTCTCGCTAAAAGCCTTTTGATTAAAAAGAGAACTCGCAACGTCTGGACTGAATTCAACAGCTTCTCTTGGTGCAAATGCTTCTATGTCATCGTAAAGCCTAGGATTTTTATTTTTTATAGACTGTAATAAATTAGATAATTTTCCTATTGATATATCTGGTTGTTTTTCAGATTCATCGCTCAATTTTTTTACTGATTTAGAAATAGTACTAGACTGCTTTCCCCTTTTTGACATTTCTTTTAAAATTTGAGATATTTTTTTAGATCCAGGTGGTATCATACTTGCAGAACCTGCCACACCAATTATTAAATTATCTAAATCTCCTTGGGTAAATTTATCAGTTGGTTTTCCAAATATATTTTTACCAGATTCAAGCAGAACTCTACTTTTTCTTTTATTATCAGCCTCTATAATGCTATCTATTGCACTGCTTCCAATCTGTTTAGCAGTTGGTAAGTCAGATGACTGAGCGTATCTACCTCCAGTAAGTAAACCTAATAATGTATTTTCTGGCATTATTACCATTTCTCCTTATCAGCCCAGTAAGCTGCAGACATTTTACCCTTTGCAATGTTTTTACCATGCCTTGCTTTAAAAGACTTGCGTCTCATTTTTTGCTTAGGTGATTCCCCAGCTTTAGGTTTGCCAGCTGTTTTAACGCCTTGTTGTCCAAATCTAATAGTTTTTATTTTAGTTCCCTCTTTAGCTACTACAATATGACTTTTTTTAGGATGGCCTGGAGTTCTTTTAGCTTTATTAAATCCTGACACTCCTGCACGCGCTAGTCTCGAATCTTTTTTAACTGGCACTATTTAATTCCTTTCAGAAGTTCGTATATTTCAAGTGAAACACGCTCTGGTAATGTCTGCAATGGCAATGTAGACCTTCCTTCTGTCAATTTCATATAATCTGCTACACTCCCTATTGGACTAATCTCCTTTGTAAGAAGTTGTTCAGTCCCTTTTCTTGCCCTCTGAACTTTTTTAAATCCTTCGATATTAAATTCTTTTGAAAACAAATCGGCGGCTTGCTTTTTTTGATCAGGACTAAGGAGTCTCCATGCTTCAGTTCCTGACTCCTGAGCACCATGCTTAATAGTAGCTTTAGCAGGCGATTTTTTAAACATATTTGAAACAAGGTCTTTAAGAGTTTTAGCACCACCACCACCACCAGCGGTTCCCATAACCATTCCTAATAATTCCTCATCAGATACACCAGTTAAATCTTGAGGGTTAATTCCCCTCATAGAATACTGACCCTGCGCATAGGACGGCTCTGGCATTGAAAAAGAGCTTTTTGTATCAACATTAGTAGCATCGGCTGACATAGCGGTCAATGCACCTATTATATCAGATTGGTTTATTATGTCGTCAATTGTTTTACCGTTCATATTCTTTACCTAACTTTTATTACGGGTTTGCTTTAATTCTTGCTTTACGAGCAACATATTGATACATGTCTGAATTGCTTATATCGTAAGGAGTAAAGGGGTTGCTTGGTCTACTTTTATTCCACGCTACAATAGATTTCCTAGCCTCAAAAGGTTTCCCTTCTAAAAACAATTCAAATATCTTTGTCCTTAGTCTGCCTTTTTCGGAAGCTATTGATCTTTTTTCCTGTCCAGGAAGCTCCGCTCTTTTAGCAAGTTGCTTAGGAACCGCTCCAAATATGTCTGCATATCCTTTAACACTTCTTTGCAGGGCAATAGAATTAAATTCCCAAGTATCTATATTATATAAAAGAGATTCAGTTCCAGAATAAAGCTTTTCAAGATCAGAAATCATAACTGGAGTTACAAGGAATTTTAATGCAGCTAACTTGTTTTCTGCATCTACCAAGTCAGAAAAGAATCCCATTGCACCAACTCTAGACATAGCTTCTTTAAGCTTCTCAAATCCTTCTTTATCTTCCCTAACGACATCCTTTCCACTAATAGCTTTAATAAGAGCGTCTTTCGCCCATCCTATAAGTTGAGCACCAAACATACCACCAACAGCTAATCTCAATGGCGCAACAACATTGCCCATAGACATCTCTCTACCCATAACGTCTTTAAAATACTTAGCCTGTCTGAATCCAAATCTTTTAAAAATAAATAATGGTCTTAATTTTGGATTGTTAAACGCAAGAGGGTCTTTAAGAATATCCTTCTGAAGCTGACTATCCTTAGCAAACTTATACATGGCGTTCTCTATGTTAGAATCACTTAACGATTCTTTATCATAACTTTTCTTAGAAATACCAAGTCTGGTTAAATTTCTTTTAGCCCAATTTACTCTTCCTTTAGTATCAAGGATTGATTTTCCCTTGCTTATCCTATGCAAATCTTGCACATAAACTTCAGCTGTCGAAGCTGCTAAAAGCTGATTAAAGTAATTTATAGATTTAAAACCAGTAGCACTAGACAAAACACTTGCAACGTGAGTTAACCTATTACCTTTATCAAAAATTATATGCTTAAAGTTTTCTTTCCAGCTAAGAGGATTTACACCCATGTCAGTACCAAGAAGCATATCCATAACATTGTGATGTGTAGCACCAGACTGTCTTATCTTTTTTCTGACTTCTGGATTAAAAAGCCTAAATGCACCCTGCAATGTTCTCATGTAACCAGCCTCTACGGCAGTTGATATAGTAAACTGAGAAAGGTTTGGTATAGTCGCAAATCCAAGACCAATTTTTGTTGCGTATTCAAAAGACATAATATCGTTAGATATCTTTCTAGCTGCTGGGGACATAGCCTTAGCAGGGTCTACACTTGAAAGACCAGTAAAATTACTATAGAGTTCCTGTAGAACCTTATGCTCAGATGGGTTTTTTAACCTTAATGAGTTAAGAAGTACACTTGCCTTCTCTCCCCTTTTCCCAAACACCTCTGCGGTAGCAATCCTTTTACCAAATTTATCAAAATATCTTACTAAAACTTCTTTTGCATTTCTTTCATAGAAGTCTGATGGAAGTTCTAACTTCCTTGCTTTTTCAAGATTGCCAAAAGGAGAATACATTTCTCCCATAACCTCTGTCCTTAAGCTATCCATAGCTTCCTTATAACTCAACTTGCCTTCTTTTACGAGTTTATTAATAGCTCTACTGGTAACATTGTTAAATTCTCCAGACTGAGAATATTTTTGTATAAGACTATTAAGAGATCTTAACTCTTCAGGTTTAGATATTTTTCTATCAAGAAGTTTTTGGTTCTTCTGTATAAACGGCATCAGGTCGTCAAAGATAATCTGTTGAATATCTTTTCTCATCATCCTTGGAAAATATCCTTCTATATAGCCAGACACATCTATACCAGCATCTTTAGCTACTTTATAAGCCTTGTCTAGAGTTATCTTTATTTTACCAGCTATTTCATTTGCCTCTCGACTAGCAGGTTTTCCTTCTAATGCGTCAGCTACTTCACTAGGATTTTTATAGTTTTTTAATCCACTATTCCTTACTCCTTCTTCTACAAAAGTACCAACTATCTCAGCTCTTTTTGCGTCAGCTTCTGGTATCATCCTTCTTCCAAGAGCCTGACCTTCCCTAGACTTAAGCCTTGTCTCTGCAGCTAAAAAAGGTTGAACCATATTTGCTGGAAACAATCTTTCAACAAGTGTCTTTCCAGGCTCAAACTCAACAAGGTTTGGTTTTAACTCTTTTTTAATATCAATTAATTCTTTTTCATATCTCAATGATTTTCTATATTTGAAAAGTTCTCGAGGACTCATGTCACTACTGCTTATATTTTCCTTACCAGTAATTTGATACTTCTTTTCTGAAAGGATATTCTTTGGAAGCTCGTATTCTTCGGCTGTAAGTTTCTTCTGTAGACCCGCTACCTCGCCCAATCTTTTGCTACGTAATGCTTCTGGAGCTAATGGGTCTTTATATGCGTCAAATTCTTTAAAGAATTCATTTTTTGGAAGCTCTAAGGTTTTATTAGACTGAGCGTCTTTTAATTGAAAAACATTAAATCCCTTATCAGTCTGTCTTACGCCTACTATTTTAGTTTCGCCAAATCCTTCCCTTTCAGACTTCCAAACTTCAGATTCTTTCCTTGCTTTAATTCTATCAGATAATACAGCCTCGGATGTTTCTTGTAAAAATTCTGGCGAAGCTTCTTTATATTTTTGTTCTGACTGTATTAACGGTTCACCTTTTATAATTCTTTTACCACCCTTAATAGCCATATTAGCACCACGTATGCCAAGTATCATACCGCCGGCATGGAGAAAATCTTGAGGCGTGGGGATTCTTAAATCAAGTGATGGCTCTAAAATCCCAAATGATGCTATCTCTTGTGCAACCTTAACTGATTCACTTGTTCCTTTTGCTGCAGCTCTTCCGCCAATTGCCCCTACAGTAGCACCAAGCACAGAACCTTTAGCAGCAGACTTTATAACTCTTCCCCAATCTACGTCATTATCTTCAATCTCTTGAACCATAGCATCAGCCATTCCACTATAAGACCCAAGTGCAACAGCACTAGACCCAGCTGAGACACCAGCTTTACCAGCCATTGTAGTCATTCCCTTTTGAAGAGTTTTTTCGGCAAATTCTTTTTTAACACCAGCTCGCATCATTTGTTTTAATGCTAATTTTCCGGCCTTCTTCGCAGCTTGACCGCCAATACCTCCGCCAACTGCAAACAAAGCTACATCAGCAGGCATGAAGAAACCTATAACAGCAGAACCTATATCCCCAAGAACGCTTGGGTTATAATCTTCTAAATCAAACGGTGCTTCACCTGTGGCAAGCTGTTGGGCTAATCCTGTGATAGATTCGTTATATCCTTTTTTGACAACATCGGGAATATAATCCCATAATTCGGAGCTTTCAACTCTTTGTTTCTTTACCTCTGGAGTCTGCAAATCGCTTCCTCCAAAAAACATATCCGACCTACTTCCGCCAGTATTAGATGGGCTTGCTATAGAATCGCTAAAAGTATCTAAAGAAGACAGCCTTCTGTCTAAAGAAGATAGAGTGTCATCGTTCCCAAAAAATGAATCTAACTTAGATTGCGGCATCCACTACCTCGGCAAATTTAGTTGAAATGGTAAATCAAAATCTATTTTATTACTAGTTTCCTGTGGCTTTTCGCTATAATAAGCCCTCATAGCTCTTGCCCCTTGTTTAGAATTTA
>TARA_R110000787_G_scaffold13410_3_pt1 | contig 18039 bp, 20 predicted proteins | sample TARA_R110000787 | Tara Oceans TARA_R110000787 (sample SAMEA4397920) | marine metagenome | biome: Polar Biome; feature: [DCM] deep chlorophyll maximum layer (ENVO:01000326); material: water (ENVO:00002006), including particulate matter (ENVO:01000060) such as... | depth 35 m
TTTCCCAAGGGGGAGCCGAATGGGCATCACTTGGTCAATGAAAGCGACGTCGATTGCGCCTTCCTGGCCTTCGGGCGACCGCCGACCGGGGATTGCCATTATGCCGATATAGACCTGCGATGGTCGGGCGGCACGTATCGCCACAAGGATGTGAGCGGCTTTTGACGATGCGGATGGATCGGCGCGCGCTGATGACCGGCATGGGCGCGATGCTGGTGGCGGCCAAGGCCCCGCCGGTTGCGCCCTTGCCTGCGACGCTGGTGAAGCCACCGCGCCTGCGGCCCGGCGATGTTGTCGGGCTGATCGAACCGGCGGGTTTTACGGACGATATGTTCGACCTCGATCTGGTCAAGGAAACGATCGTGGCGATGGGGCTGGTGCCCCGACCTGCGCCGCATCTGGCCGCACGCCATGGCTATCTGGCCGGGACCGACAAGGAGCGCGCCGCCGACGTCAATGCGATGTTCGCCGATCCGCAGGTGCGCGCCGTGTTCGCGGTGCGGGGCGGATGGGGGTGCGCGCGTATCCTGCCGATGCTCGATTTCACGACCATCCGCGCCAATCCCAAGCTGCTGATCGGCTTTTCGGATATCACCGCGCTGCACATGGCCTTTGCCGCGCGGGCGGGTTTCACCACCATCCACGGCCCCAATGCGTCGAGCAGTTGGGGCCGTTTTTCCTGGGACGGATTTCGCGCGGTCGCCTTCGACGGGGCGATGCCGACCTTCGCCAACCCGATAGGCAATGAGGACCGGCTGGTCCCGCGCGCCGGGCGCATCCGCACCTTCCGTCCCGGCAAGGCGAGCGGGCGATTGCTGGGCGGCAACCTGACCGTGCTGGCAGCGTTGATGGGCACCGGCTGGCTACCCGATTTCAGCGGCGCGATTTTGTTCATCGAGGATATTGGCGAAGCGCCCTATCGCATCGACCGGATGCTGACCCAGTTGGCGCTCGGCGGCGTGCTGGGGCGGCTGGCGGGCGTGGTGTTCGGCCAATGCACCGACTGCGGGGCAAGCGGGCCATCCTATGGCGGATTCACCCTGTCGGAAGTCCTGCAGCAGCATCTGGCACCGCTCGGCATCCCCGCCTTTCAAGGCGCGCAGTTCGGCCATGTTGCCAACCAGTTCAGCCTGCCGGTGGGCGTGCGGGCGGAGATGGATGCAGACGCGGGGACAATCCGGTTGCTGGAGCCAGCAGTAAGTTAAGGTCGCTCGTCCCAGCGGACCAGCGTGACCGCGCCGTCGGGGCCGATGGCCAGTTCGCCGAACGCCCCGGTGCGCAGCTTGCGGGGCGGCAGGTCCAGTGCCAGCAGCGCGAAGCGCGCCGCGCCGTTGGAGGTGACGAGCAGGTCGGCCCCCTCCCCGGCTTGCGCGAAAAAGGCGCGCCAGGCCGCGATGCGGGCTTCGGCATCGACGATCCAGCCATCGGGTGCAATGCCGCGTTCTTCCCAGTCCGCCAAGGCTTGCGCGCCGATGCGGGCGAGGACATCGGCTTCGGGCCGACCTTCGTCCGGGCCATGGTCGATCTCGCCGAGCCAGTCGCGCGTACCGTCCAGATCATGCCCTGTGGCGTCCGTGATCGCAGCGGCGGTCTGGCGCGCGCGGAGGAGCGGGCTACTGAACAGGTGGTGGATGGGGAGTGCCTGCTGCGCGAACCAGGTGCCGAGGCGTTGCGCCTGCGCGTGGCCGCTCTCGACCAGCGGGATGTCCGTGCGCGATCCGATGCGGCAGGCATCGGCGCTGCTGGCAAAGGTGTTGCCGTGGCGGATGATGAAGAGGCGGCGCATCAGAGCGAGGGCGTAGGATCGCCATGCTGGGCGATCAGCGCTTCGACGCGGCTGATATCGGCTTCGGTATCGATGCCCGAACTGTCGAAGGAAGGGGGATCGACCGGGACGGTCATGATCGGGATGCCGAGTTCGAGGAGGCGGAGCTGCTCCAGCCCTTCGAGATTTTCCAGGGCGGTGGGCGGGCAGGCCTCAAACCGGCGCAATGCGTCCAGGGCATAGCCATAGAGGCCGACATGCCGCCAGACCGGCGAGCGCGGCAGGGTGGCGCGCAGGCTGTCTTCATTGCGGATGGCGGGGATGATCGCTTTGGAAAACCAATAGGCATGGCCGTCGGGCGCGCGGGCGCAGGTGGTGCCGCTGAAGGGCGAGCGGGTCTTATGATCGCGCAGGGCGTCGAGCGCGGGCCAGTCGAGTGCGATGACCGGAGTGGCGACCTGTGCGCCCGCCTCCAGCGCGGCGATGACGGAGCCCAGGGCACCCCGGGGCTGGAAGGGCGAATCGCCTTGAAGGTTGATGACGAAGCGCGGGGCGACTGGCTGGGCAAGCGCCGCGGCCAGCGCACGGCCCGACCCGGTGGCAATTGCGCTGTCGGTCATCACCGCGTCGCAGCCCACAGCGCGGGCATGGTCCGCAATCTCCACGTCATCGGTAGCGACGGTCAGCGCGATCTCCGCCCGATCGCCGATCGCCGCACGGGCCATGGCGATGGTACGATGCAGCAAGGTGCGCCCGGCAATCAGGCGCAGCGGCTTGCGCGGCAGACGGGAAGACCCCGCCCGCGCGGGAATGACGACCAGGTGAGTCAGGCGACCCCGGCGTGCAGCAAGTCGTGCATATGGACGGCGCCCACAAGGCGGCCTTTGTCGCAGACGAACAGCAGCATGATGTTGCGTTCATGCATCACATGCAGCGCCTCATGCGCCAGATCGTCAGGCGTGATTGCCTGGGGCGTCACGGTCATGAAGCGTCCGACCGGTTCGGTCAGATTTTGCTTGGCGGTGACGGCGCGGCGCAGGTCGCCATCGGTAAAGGCACCGATCAGATGCCCGTCATGATCCGTGATTGCCGTGCCGCCAAGGCGCGCGCGCGTCATTTCGATGGTCGCGTCGAGCAGCGAGGCGTCCTGGCGCACCTGGGGCACATCGCCACCCTTCGACATCAGTTCGCGCACCTTGAGCAGTTGCGCGCCCAGTCGGCCATTGGGGTGAAATTTGTGGAAATCATCGGCGGAAAAACCGCGCATTTCCATCAGCGAAATCGCCAGGGCATCGCCGAACGCCATCTGAACCGTGGTCGAGGTGGTCGGTGCCAGAGCGTTAGGGCAGGATTCCTGCACTTCGGGCATCAGTATGCAGATGTCGGCGGCCTGCGCGACGGTGCTCTGCGCCCGGGCGGTCATCCCCAGCAGTGGAATCGCGAAGCGTTTGCAATATTGGATGATGGGACCAAGTTCGGTCGATTCACCCGAATGGGACAACATCAGCACCACGTCGTCGGGCGTGACCATGCCAAGGTCGCCATGGCCGGCATCGGCGGGATGCAGGAAGATGGCCGGTGTGCCGGTGGAGGTCAGTGTCGCGGTCATCTTGCGCGCCACGATGCCACTCTTGCCGATGCCAGTGACGATCACCCGGCCGCGCACCTGCATCAGGACGCCGACGAGGCGGAGGAACGTGGCGGCAAATTCCCGCTGGCTGAAGCGGGCTTCCAGTTCGTTGAGGCCGGTCGCAGCGATGGAGAGGCTTCTGCACGCCGTCTCCACGATGCGGCCACCGGAGCCGAACGGCACGATCTTGGATGCTGATGTTGACACGCGTTTGCCCTTTTTTCCGCGCTCCGCCGCGAGCTTGTCTCACTGGCGGAGACGGTGACGAACCGCCGATTTCGGCGTGCTGTCTTTCCTTGTTCCGCGACCTACAACCGGACGATTTATCCAATCGAGTTCGACTGTCTACGCCGTTTCAGACACTTATGGCAATCATTTTTGCGACTGCGAAAAGATCAATATGACAAAAAGACTGCATTTGCTTCGCATTAAACTCGTTGAAACGACGCCTTTTCACGATCAGTTGCGCAGCCATTTTCGTTCTCAAACGTGCAACTTTAGGTAACGCCATGGTAATCACGATACCATTGCACAAATCGCGGCACGCCGGACTCGATACCGACCGAGGGCGCGAAACCGATGTCGCCCGCAATGGCGCTGATGTCGGCGAACGTGGCATGAACGTCGCCCGGCTGGATCGGTTGAAAGTCGATCTGCGCCTTCATCCCGATCGCCTCTTCCAGCACGGCGATCAGATGCATCAATTCTTCGGGGCGGTTGTTCCCGATATTGTAGAGCCGGTGCGGCGCGCGGCTGCCGCCAGCCTTGAGCGCGCCATCGTCTGCCGGGGGATGATCGAGGCAGCCCAAAATGCCGGTGACGATGTCGTCGATATAGGTGAAGTCGCGCTGCATCCGGCCATGGTTGAACACCGGGATCGGCTGGCCCGCGAGTATCTTCGAGGTGAAGATCCACATCGCCATGTCGGGGCGGCCCCAGGGACCATAGACGGTGAAAAAGCGTAGGCCCGTCATCGGGATACGGAAAAGATGGGCGTAGGTCTCGCTCATCAGTTCATCGGCGCGCTTGGTAGCGGCATAGAGCGATACGGGATGATCGGCGCGATCCTCAACACGGAAGGGCAGCGTGTCATTGCCGCCATAGACCGAGGAAGAGGACGCATAGACCAGATGCCGCACCCGCCGTTCGCGCGCCAGTTCGAGCATGTTGACATGCCCGGCCAGGTTGGAGCGGACATAGGCGTGCGGATTGACGAGCGAATAGCGCACCCCCGCCTGCGCCCCCAGATGGACGATCGATTCGATCACCTGATCATGGAGCGTCGCATTGAGCGCATCCATGTCTGCGAAATCCAGCTGGTGGAAGGTGAACAGCTTGCCATGCGCGGCCCGCAGACTGTCGAGCCGGGCCTGCTTGAGCGACACCGGATAATAGTCGTTGAGATTGTCGATGCCGACCACGGCATGACCCTGCGCCATCAGACGATCAGCGACATGCATGCCGATGAAGCCCGCAGCCCCGGTGACCAGAATAGTCATGCCATTTCTCCACACCTATCGGCTATCCATGTCCGACGATCCGCCCTTATATGCAAAGCGCCGTCAGGTCGCGTCCTAGCAGGGAGGATTTAGCCTTTCCCTAATCTTTCCCCTCTAATGGCGAAAATATGGACATGGCATCCCATCCCCTGCCCCCTTATACCGATCCGGCGGCGAAGCAGCGTGCGCGCTGGGAGGAAATGGCCGTCCATGCGGCGGAGGCCAATGCCTTTTATGCGCCCGACATGCTGGCTGCGGCGATCGACCATCTGGCGGCGGACCGCGACGTCCGCCTGATCGAGGCGCACGACGGCGAGCGGCTTATCGGCCTGCTGCCCGTTACGATACGATCACGCCATGGACGATTGCCGATCGGCTGCGTTGCCAACTGGATTCACGACCATTGTTTTTTCGGCGCGCCGATGATTGCGCGAGGACAGGAGGCGGCCGCATGGCGCAGCTTTCTGACGCAGCTGGACGACGCCCCCTGGGCGCGCGGCTTCCTGCATCTCGAAGCGCTCGACGCGGCAGGGGCCAATGCCGCCGCCATCGAAGCGGTATGCGTCGAGCAGCGACGGGGGCGGCGCGAAATTCATCGCTATGACCGGGCGATGCTGCGGTCGGACCTGACCGCAGACGCCTATTGGGACAGCCAGGTCCGCGCCAAGAAGCGCAAGGAATTGCGCCGCCTGCAAAAGCGGCTGGCGGACCTTGGCCTAGTCGAAAGCCGGTTGCTGACCGATAGGAGCGACGTTGCGCATTGGTGCGGCGCGTTTCTCGCGCTCGAAGCATCGGGCTGGAAGGGCCGCGAGGGCACGGCGCTGGACTGCAAGCCTGCCGACGCGGCCTTCTTCCGCGCGGCCTGCGCCGCTGGCTTCGATGCTGGGCGGCTGCACATGCTGCGGCTCGACCTTGACGGCCGACCCATCGCGATGCTGGTCAATTTCCGCCATGGGGCGGGTGCCTTTTCCTTCAAGATCGCGATCGACGAGGAATTTGGCCGCTTTTCGCCCGGTGTCCTGATCGAGATCGCCAACCTGCATGCGGTGCAGGATGATCCGGCAATCGGCTGGATGGACAGTTGCGCGGCACCCGACCATCCGATGATCGACAGCCTGTGGGCCGAACGACGCACCATCGTCCAATATCGCATCGCGCTTCACGGTCGGGGCGCAGCACAATGGCAACGCGCGGCCGTCTTTGCCATCGCCAACGGCGTCGAAAGCGCCGTCAGACTTTTGAAAGGACAGGGATGACCGCCCATAGCCCGATTGCGGCCGCCAGGGCTGCCACCTTCCCCGACAGCGCGCGCGCGACCTTCGCCGCGGCCTATCCCGATGCGCCGGTCAAGCTGACGCATGATCTGGTCGGCCATGGCTTGCTCACGCTGGACGCGCTCGCGACGCTGGCGGAGCGGATGCCTGCATCGTCGGTGGAATATAATCTGGGCAAGCTGCCGCTCGGCGTGCGGCCGGAGGATACGCCGTCCAACGGGCTGACGCTGGGCGAGACGATCCGCACGATCGAAACCAATGGCAGCTGGGCGGTGCTGAAGAATGTCGAGCGCGACCCGGCCTATGGCGCGCTGCTGGATGCGGCGCTCGCCGATCTGGAGCCGATCGTTCGTGCCGCGACCGGGCCGATGCTGCATCGCGAGGCCTTCATCTTCCTGACCTCTCCGGGCAGCGTCACGCCGTTCCATATGGACCCGGAGCATAATATCCTGCTCCAGATTATGGGCAATAAGGTGATGACCGTCTTTCCCGCGCGCGACGAAGCGCTGGTCCCCGCGCAGAAGAGCGAAGATTTCCACGGTGGCGGGCATCGCAATCTGGTGTGGCAGGATGGGTTCAAGGCGCGCGGCACCGCCTTTCCGCTCGCCCCGGGCGAGGCGATCCATGTGCCGGTGAAGGCGCCCCATTTCGTCGAGAACGGCCCAGCCGTGTCGATCAGCCTGTCCGTGACATGGCGATCCGAACGCAGCGTAGCGGAGGGCGAGTTGCACAGTTTCAACGCGCTGCTGCGCAAACGCGGCCTGCCCACCGGCACGGTCAGCGCCCAGCCGGAACGGCAGGGGCTGCGCCGCCTCCTCTATCGGGTCATGCGGAAGCTGGGCGTTTAAGGACGCGGCGCAGCAGCGCTTCCGCTTCAAGGCGCGGGCTGAACCGTTCGATCATCCACCATTCCAGGCTTTCTTCGCAGGTGGAGAGACTCTGCTTGTAGCGATCCTTGCCCGCGAGCAGCGAATAGAGCGACAGGTCGCGCGCGGCATAATGGGTGACGGCGGCGGCATGGCACAGCAGGCCAGGCTTATCCTTGGCCGTGCGCGGCTCGGCGAAGGCGGACTGATAGTTCATCGCCACGCCGCGATGGATGAAATTGACGAGCAGGCCGACCACCCCGCCTGAATCGGTGAAGCGCAGCAGTTCGACGGAGCCGCCGGGCAGGCCGCGCGCGGCGATGGTGGCGACGAAAGCGCGGAAGCCCGCATCGTCCCAGGCATTGTCGGCGTGGCGACCGCTGTTGAGCGCCGCCATCTCATCGAGCCAGGGGGTGATATCATCGAGGCCAGCGACGGTGATGCCGGGCAACGGGCCGCCATGATCCTTCATCGCGCGGCGGATCTGGCTGCGGGTGTTGGCGCTCAGCAGCGACAGATAATCGCCATTCGCGGCGCGCACGGCGGCGAGATCGACCTGATAGACGGGTGACATGTCCCGGCGCGTCTTGCGGCGGGCGGGCAGGTTGAGCAGCGGCGAGTCCGGCGCGATACCGCTCAGGCGGAGCGCGCGCCAGTCGCGGCGGCGGGTGAGCGCTTCGATCGCAGCGGTTGCGGCTTCCGCCTCTCGGCCTGTCTCTGCCAGCAGGCCATTATATTCGACATAGGGGCGGTCGGCGACGGGATCGCCCGACTGGTTGAGGCTGAGCGTGGCGACGCTGCCCAGCAGGCGCGGTTGCATGGCGTGGCCGACCAGCGCGAGGGCGACGTCATTGCCCCCATCATCCGTGATGGCGAGCAATTCGGGGCGGATGGCATAGTTGTCGAGCCACGCCCCGGTCCAGGTCCAGCCCAAGAAGAATGCGGCGTCGGCGCGCGCTTCGAGCGCCTGCCAACGGGTCGCCAGAGCCGCGCGATCGGGCAGCGAAAAGGATGCGGTGAGAGCCATCGCGCTCCTTGTGGCAGAGCGTCCGGCTTGGTCAAGCCGCCGCTAGGCTACCGTGCGCCGATCGGGATCGACCGTGCCATCGGGGCGCACTCCAGCGCGGGCGAGATCACGGCCGATATGGCCGGTCAGGAACCGCTGCCACATCACGAAATCGGCGCGCAGCGACCAGAGCGGATAACGGAAGGTAGCGGGCCGGTTGCGTTCGATCAGGCCATGACCAACCCAGGCAAAGCCATAGCCGACGACCGGCAGCGCCGCCGCCATCCACCAGCGTCCGGCGACCGGGGCCGCCGCCGCCAGCAGCACGACCAGGCTGGTCCCCGCATAATGCAGCGCGCGCGTGCCGGGGCGCGCATGTTCGCGCAGATAATGGGGCCAGAAATCGCGGAAGCGGGTCAGGCGGGTCATGGCAATCCTCTCGATGAAAGACTTTAAAGCCTTCCGGGATCGCTGTTAAGCCCTATGCGTCAAGCCGTGGCCCGATCCGGCGCGAACAGGAAATAATCATAGGCGGCACGGGCAGCCTCCGCCATGATCCGGTCGCGCATCACCCGGCCGCGATGATCTTGCATGACGAAGACGGTGATGGCGAACATCCGCCCATCGGGCAGGGTGACGACGCCCGTATCGTTGCCGGTGCCGTTGATCGTGCCGGTCTTGTGCGCGATCGTCGTGCCAGGTGGCAGCATCCCGGACAGGCGCGCCTTGCCGGTGCGGCAATGTTCCATGATCGTGACAAACGCATGGGTACTGGCGGGCGAAAGCGCCTTGCCGGTGCGGATCGCAGCGATCAGGTCGGTCATGGCGGTCGGCGTCGCGCTGTCGCGGGGGTCGCGGGCGAAGGCGATATTGGGCAGGTCGCGTATATCGCGGGTGCGCAGCGCCGGATCGGCGGCGAGCGCGACGGCGACGTTGCGGTTGAAATTCCCCGGACGGGGCGCAAGGTCCATGGCGCGGTAAAGCAGGTCAGCAGTGTTGCTGTCGACGCGCAGCCCCTTGATCCCCAGCGCCGCGACCCAGGCATTGACCGCACTTGGGCCACCAGCGCGCGCGACAAGCATGTCGGTCGCATTGTTATCGCTGCGGGTCAGCATCAGGTCGAGCAATTGCGCCACCGGCAGCGGGGCGCCCGGCCCCATGGTGGCGACGTCGCGCGATACGATGTCCGTCAGCGCCAATTGTCCGGCGTCGATCATGGCGAAGATCTTGCCTGCCACCGCGACCTTATAGGCGCTGGCCATTGGGAAGAGTGTGTCGCCGTTGAGCGAGAGGCTTTCGCCGCTGGCAAGGTCGCGCACGGTGATGCCCACCGTGCCATCAGTGAGAGTGGCGAACCGCTGAAACTGCGCGATCAGGCGGGTCTCGGCGGTTTGCTGCACGCTCGATTTGACCGGGCCGAAGGCGTCGGCGCTGGGCAGCGGGGCCAGGAACAGGCCGAAGGCGGCGGCAAGGGCGATCGGGCGATGGAAGCGCATGGCGTCTGTTTTGCGGATGTGGTGGTGGTGCGCAAGCGCATTTACCCGGTCGGACGCGATTGACAGGACTTTGCGCGCCGGGCCATCAGGCGGCATGAGCGGAACCATCAAGCTGCACGAAAGCTGGCGCGAGGCCTTGGCCGACCAGTTCGCCGCCCCGCATATGCAGGGGCTGAAAGCCTTTCTGGAGGCGGAGAAGGCGGCGGGGAAACGCATCTTCCCCAGGGGCAGCGAGTATTTCCGCGCGCTCGACCTCACCCCGTTGGATGCGGTCAAGGTCGTGATATTGGGGCAAGACCCCTATCATGGCGAGGGGCAGGCGCATGGCCTGTGCTTTTCGGTGCAGCCCGGCGTGCGGACGCCGCCTTCGCTGGTCAACATCTATAAGGAGATCGAGAGCGACTTGGGCGTTGCGCGGGCCGGGCACGGCTTTCTGGAACATTGGGCGCGGCAGGGGGTGCTGCTGCTCAACAGCGTGCTGACGGTCGAGATGGGCCGGGCGGCGTCGCATCAGGGCAAGGGCTGGGAGCTCTTCACCGATGCGATCGTGCGGGTGGTGGCGCAGAAGGACGAGCCGGTCGTGTTCCTGCTGTGGGGGGCCTATGCCCAGCGCAAGGCGGGCTTCGTCGATCAGAGCCGCCATCTGATCCTGAAATCCGCCCACCCTTCCCCGCTGTCGGCGCATAATGGCTTTCTGGGATCGCGCCCCTTTTCGCAGGCCAACGCGTTTCTGGAAGCGCAGGGACGCGGGGGCATCGACTGGGCGCTGCCGCCGCTATGAAGCGCACCCGGCTGAGCATCTGCGCGCGCAAGCGGCGCTATGGGTCGGAAGAGGATGCGCGGGAGGCCATGGTGCGCGCCCCGATTATAGTGCGACCCTATCGCTGCGACCGGTGCGGGCTGTTTCACCTGACCAGCCGCACCAAGGGCAAGCGGATATTGCGGCCGGTGGGGTGAGCCTTCTACGATTAACCTGAAAAAGGTCGAGGCCCGGTCCTGCTTGCGCAGGCCGGGCCTCTTTCCCTCTCCAAACTCGTAGGGCGATCAGCCGTCGTAGTCGCCGCCGATATTCTGGTTGCGCGGCGGCGCGGCGGCGGTCAGGCGCAGGGCCTCCGCCGATTGGGCGATCGAGCCAATTTCATCGGGTGTATCATCATCGTCAATCTGCACCTTTTGCAGCGACGCGACAAGCGAGTCGTGCAGTTCGTCGGGCATAACGGTCTCTTCCGCGATTTCGCGCAGAGCAACGACGGGATTCTTGTCGCGGTCGCGATCGACCGTCAGTTCAGCCCCGCCGGAAATTTCCCGCGCGCGCTGAGCGGCGAGAAGGACGAGGTCAAAACGGTTGGTAACTTTGTCGACGCAATCTTCGACGGTGACGCGGGCCAAACAGGGCCTCCTGAATACAGCGAAAGGAAAATTTCGAGTTCGTCGCCTAGCAGCATGACCCACGTGAGTCAATGAAAAGGGCATAAGGCCTTGGCAAATCATGGGGCAAAGGGGCATGAGACGCGGATGGCGATCAACGAGCAAGCCCCGGCACCGCCCCAGGCGGACAGCGAAACGGACGATATCAGCATGATGCTGGCGGGCAACCGGCTGCGGCTCATCACGCAAGGGACAGCGTTGCGCGAGGCACTGATCGACCTGATCGAGGGTGCGCGCGATAGCCTTAAACTCTATTATTATATTTTTAGCGCGGATGGCAGCGGGCAGTTGGTCCGCGATGCGCTGGTCGCGGCGCGCGGGCGCGGGGTCGCCGTGACGTTGATGGTCGATGGCTTTGGATCGGGCAAGACGCCCGACGCCTTCTTCGCGCCGCTGGTCGCGGCGGGTGCGCATTTTGGACGTTTTGGCACAAGGCGGTCGACCCGCTACCTGATCCGCAATCACCAGAAGATGGCGATCGCCGACGACCGGCGGTTGATGATCGGCGGCTTCAATATCGAGGATGGCTATTTCGGCATCCCGGCCGACGATTGCTGGTGCGACCTGGGGCTGATGATCGAGGGAGATCAGGTCGAGGCGATGACCCGCTGGTATGGGCAGTTGTGGCGCTGGGTATCGACCCGCAAGCAGCGGTTCCGCACGTTGCGGCGGATGGTGCGCGGCGGGCAGGAATTGTTACACCGCAAGGCGGACGATCCGTTCCACTGGCTGATCGGCGGCCCCACCCGGCGGCTGAGCCCCTGGGCGAAGGTGGTCAAGCATGACATGGAACAGGCGCGGCGGGTGGATATGGTCGCGGCCTATTTTTCGCCGGGCCGGGGCATGCTCAAGCGTATCGGCCGCGCAGCGCAACGAGGCGGCGCGCGGATCATCGTGCCTGCGCGGTCGGATAATGGCGCGACGGTCGCCGCCTCCCGCTTATTATATGGCCCGCTGCTCAAACGCCGCGTGGAGATCGCCGAATATCAGCCGCATAAGCTGCATATGAAGCTGTTCGTCATCGACGATGCGGTCTTTATCGGCTCGGCCAATTTCGACATGCGCAGCCTGTTCCTCAATCTGGAGGTGATGCTGCGGATCGAGGATCAGGATTTTGCCACGGCGGTGCGCGGCATGATCGACCGGCAGGCAGCGCAGAGCCGGACGATTACGCTGGAGGCGCATCGCGCCAGCCGCACGCCGCTGACACTGATCAAGCAATGGATCAGCTATCTGTTGGTAGGGGTGCTGGACTATACGGTTACGCGGCGGCTCAATTTCCGCGATCCCGACGCGGATTGACCGGCCTCAACGCAGGATGAGGTAGAATCCAACTGCCGCCTTGCCGCCATTTTCGATCACGATGTCATAACGATCGGTAAAGATCGGCAGCCAGGCGCAATCCACCTGCGGCCCGCCGACGGGCTTGGCACAGAGTGTTTTGCCGTCCGCGCCATGGACGCGGATCGAAAGGTTTGCCGCGTCGCCACTGGCCGGAGCGACCGATATTTGCGCGCGCTGCCCGCCCAGAAACAGCTGACGCATCGTCATGCTGGCGCCCGGCACCAGCGACCCGCGCCGATAGGCCGGGCCAAGCGCGCGGCCGCGAAAGGCGAGCGTGGACGGGGTCGCGCCATGGGCCTTGGCGTCGCTGGTCCAGCGGGCGGCGAGATCTTCCTGCCCTTCGGCCGGGGTGGCACCGAGCGCCTTCAAAGCCTGCACGCTGTTTAGAAGCGCCGCGTGATTGCCGCTGGCATGGGCGGCGTCGCCCTCCAGCAAAGTCCGCAACACCGGATCGGCAGGCCGCATGTCCGCTGCAGGCGCGGCGGGTGCAGCGCTTACAAGCAAGGCGGGCAGCAACAGCCTGATCATCGGTCATCCTCCGGCTGGACGACGAAGCGCGCGCCGGGCGCGGCGTCCTCCACATGAAGGGAAAGGTCATGCCGCTGCGCGATCGCCCTGGCAAGCGACAAGCCAAGGCCATGCCCCCCACCCTGCGCACCGTCGAGCCGGACATAGCGTTCGAACACCCGATCCCGGTCGGTGTGCGGGATGCCGGGTCCATCATCCTGCACGACGATATGCGGCCCGGCCGACAGCGTCAGCGACACGGTGCCGCCGCTCGGCACATATTTGAACGCATTGTCGAGCAGGTTGGAGAGCAGGCGCGTCATCTGCATCGGATCGGCGCGGAGCGTGACGCCCGGCGCGATGCGGGCGTGAAAGCCGATCCCCAACTCCTCCGCGCTGGCGCCATAGAGATCGGCCAGATTATCGGCAATATCGCTCAGATTGGTGTCGACAAGGCCGCGCAGGTCGCCGCGCATCGCCTGCGTCCCCGCAATATCGAGCAGCGAATCGAGCAGGCGCACGACGCTGCGTATCTCGGCGCGGGATTGTTCGAGCGTGCGAAGCAAGGCCTCGTCCTGCGTGCCGTGCATAGCTTTGAGGATGCGGGTGTCGAGATGCATCAGCGGGGTGCGAATTTCATGCGCGGTCTGGTCCGACACGGCGCGCTGCGCCTCGATCAGCCGTTCGACCTGGTCCAGCATCGCATTGGTGTTGACGGCCAGTTCGGCCAGTTCGTCGCTGCTGCCAGCGCCCGGCGCACGCGCGGTGATGCGACCGGCGCGGATGGCGTCGAAGGTCGCATTGACCGCTTCCACCCGGCGGCGCAGGCGGCGGGCGGCGAAATGCCCGGCGGCAAGACTGAGCAGCGCGATGAGCGCACCCGCGCCAGCGAAGGCGATGGCCAGCCGGGCCAGCAGCGCCTGACCCCGATAATTGCTGCGCCCAACGAGCAACCGCGTGTCGCCGTCCAGCCGCGTCGCCCGCGCGAACATCGGTTCGCCATTGGGCAGCGCGACGAAGCGCGCCTCCGACACTTCAGGCGCGATGGCGGGCCAGCGGTCGAGATTGCCCGCCAGGCGACGCCCGCCCCCATCGATGAGGAGATACCAGCCGCGCTCGCCATCCTCGCGCTCCACCGCCAGCCGATCGGCGATACGGGCGCGCAGTTCGTCCACACCGCCGCTGACATGAATGTCGGCCAGGCCCGCCAGGTCCGTATCCACTTCATGCGCCAGCATCGCCCGTCCGTCGGTCGCCACGATGTTTCGCACCACCAGGAACAGGGCCAGGGTCGACAACAGGCTGACGAACAGGGACGAAAGCATCACCCGGCCGAAGACCGAGCGGAACAGGTCGGGTCTAGCCACCCGGCGACCCACTCGCCTGACGCCCGGCGGCGATCAGGCGATAGCCGGTGCCCCACACGGTTTCGAGAACGGGACCGTCAAACCCCTCCTCCAATTTGCGGCGCAGGCGGCCGACATTGACGTCAACGACATTGGTCTGAGGATCGAAACTCAATTTCCAGACCTGACGCAGCAGCATTTCGCGCGTCACCACTTCGCCTGCATGGTCCATCAAATAGCGGAACAGCTCGAACTCCTTGGGCGAGAGCGCGAGGTGGCGACCCTGGCGAAAGGCGGTGCGCGCCTTCACATGGCATTCGAGGTCGCCGAACAGCAGTACAGGATCATGGGTGGTGCGGCTGGCCCTGCGCCAGAGCGCGCGGACACGGGCGACCAGTTCGTCGGGTTCGAACGGCTTGGCAAGATAATCATCGACGCCGCTTTCGAGCCCTTCGACCCGATGTTCGCTGCGGCCAAGCGCCGAGAGCATCAGGACGGGCGCGCCCACGCCGGCGACGCGCAGGCGGGTGACGATGTCGATACCGGTCAGATGCGGGAGCATCCGGTCGAGAATGATGACGTCATGGCCGCTGCTGCCCGCGCGATGCAGGCCAATGCGGCCATCCTCCGCCTGATCGACGACCATGCCCGCGCCGGTGAGGATGGCGGCGATGTTGGCGCGCGCTGCGGCATCATCCTCCACCACCAGCACATTGATCGATTCCTGTTGCGCCATACAGCCCCCCGCCTCGCAAATAACGGTAAAAGCCGCCAGTTACAAAGCCTGTTATGGGGATTGTTACGGCTGCGTCAGATCAGGCGCGCCGGTCAGATCTTGAGCGCGTTGCGGAACATGACGAAGGCGATGACGATCAGATAGACACCGAAGATCTTCTTGAGCGGCTTGGCCGGCAGCGCATGGGCGACCGCCACGCCGAGCGGCGCGGTCAGCACCGACATGGAGGCGATGGCCAACGTCGCGGGCACATTGACATAACCGAGCGAGCCCCAGGGCAGACCGCTTTCCTTGAGCCCGATGAGCGCGAAGCCGATAGCACTGGGGATGGCGATCAATGTGCCGACGCCCGATGCGGTGGCGATGGCGCGGTGAATGGAGCGGCCGCACAGCGTCATCACCATGATCGCGATCGTGCCGCCGCCAATGCCGAGCAGCGCGGAAAAGGTGCCAAGCCCACCGGCAATGCCGACACGGGCGATGCCCGATGGCATATCCTGGCTGATCACCTTGTCGCCGACCTTGGGCAGCAGGAAATTGAGCGACATCAGGAAGACGCCGCCTGCAAAGATCATCGTCAGGATATGGCCGTCGACATGGCCCGCAAGCAAGACGCCGACGCCGTCGCCCAGGATGATCCAGGGTGCCCAGGATTTGAGGATTTCAAACTCGACCGCGCCGCGCTTGGCATGGGAAAGGAGCGACCGGATCGAGGTGACGATGATGGTGGCGGCCGACGTGCCGATGGCGACATGCGCGATCGCTTCGGGCGTCCCGCCGAGCAGTGGCAGAACGACGAACAGCGCAGGCACGACGACGAAGCCGCCGCCAATGCCGAAAATGCCCGCCGCGAAACCCGCGAACAGGCCAGCGGCCAACATGGAGAGGAGCGGCACCAGCCAGGTCATGACATCGCCGTTCATCAGCGCGCTCCCATGGCTGGCGTCAGGCCGGTGGCCAGGCTGTCGGTGCCCCGGACAATCAAGGCGGCGAATGAAACTAGATCGACCATGTCGTAAAACCATGCCTCTCTTCGGCGGAACCAGAGCAAGGGGCTGACAGGACAGGTCCCTTGGCTGGCTAGACGAACAAGGTCGCCAAATCCGCACCTTGTCCGACACAAGTCGGACAAGGTGCGGATTTGGCAGGCTTAGTCAGTCGAGCAGATCTTCGGCCGGGGTGTAGGGCAGGTCCAGCGCGTCGGCGACGGCGCGATAGGTGAGTTTGCCCTGGGCCACGTTGAGGCCCGCGCGCAAATGCGGATCGGCCCGCAGCGCGCCCTTCCAGCCGAGTTCGGCGATGCACAACGCATGGGGCAGCGTCACATTGTTGAGCGCATAGGTGCTGGTGCGCGCCACGGCGCCGGGCATGTTGGCGACGCAATAATGGACGATGCCGTCGATGATATAGGTGGGGTCGGCATGGGTGGTGGCGTGGCTGGTTTCGAAACAGCCGCCTTGATCGATCGCAACATCGACCAGCACCGCGCCCTTCTTCATCGTCTTGAGCATAGTGGCGCTGACCAGCTTGGGCGCGGCCGCACCGGGGATCAGCACCGCGCCAATCACCAGGTCCGCGTCGGCCACACAGTCGGCAAGGTTGGCGCGGTTGGAAAAGCGCGTCTTGGCCCGCGCCTCGAAATACATGCCGAGTTTTTCCAGCACTTCGGGGCTGCGGTCGAGGATGGTGACGTCCGCGCCCAGCCCCGCCGCCATCTGCGCCGCGTTGAAGCCAACGACGCCGCCGCCGATCACCGCGACCTTGGCCGGCAGGACGCCGGGGACGCCGCCCAGCAAGACGCCGCGCCCGCCATGCGCCTTTTCCAGCGCCGTCGCGCCCGCCTGGATCGCCATGCGGCCCGCGACCTGGCTCATCGGCTTGAGCAATGGCAGGCCGCCATGCGCGTCGGTCACGGTTTCATAGGCGATGCCGATCGCGCCGCTGGCGATCAGGTCGCGCGTCTGATCGGGATCGGGGGCGAGGTGGAGATAGGTGTAGAGGATCTGGTCCGGGCGCAGCATGGCGCGCTCGGCGGCCTGCGGCTCCTTGACCTTCACGATCATTTCGGCGCGGGCGAAGATCTCGGCGGCAGTCGCGATGATCTGCGCGCCTGCCTTCTCATAAAGGGCGTCGTGCGCGCCGATCCCCTCCCCCGCCCCGCTTTCGACCAGCACGTCATGGCCATGCGCGGTGAGTTCATGGACGCTTTCGGGGGTCAGGCCGACGCGATATTCATGGTTCTTGATTTCCCTGACGGTGCCGACGATCATGCAATGTCTCCCGATGGCGCGGCGCGTGACGGGGCCGCTTTCCTACAGGATGACATAGCGCGGCGGCGGTCGCGAATGTTCCCTTTAGGGCACGGGACGGACCGGCACCGGCGCATTGCAGATGTCGACGCCGCCCGCAGGCAGATCGTAGAAATCATCCTTCCGATTGGCCCGCAGGCGCAAATAAGCGGCAAAACTGGGCGAGGCGACGTCCATCGCCTGAAAACGGGGCTGGTCCGCCGGAGCCAGGTCGCTGGCGAGGCGGACCGAGAGGATCGGCACCGGATGTTCGGTGGCGGTGTAGAAACCAAGCTCGCCGCTGCCGCGCGGCAGGCTGGACAAATGGGCCATACCATCGATCACGCGGCCGACGACGGCGATATTGCGATCGAGCTGACGCGGAGCGTGGCCGATGACGGTATAGAGTTCGGCTCCCGTGCCTGCATCGGGCGACAGGTTGCGGCCGACGCCGACATAGCCATAGCAATGGGGCAGCCAAGCACCGTCCCCGTTCATCGCCATCGGCCAGCCATCGACATAGCCGGTCGCGGGCGCATAGGCATCGGGATGGGGCAAGGGCGTGATGGCGAGCCGGACATTGGCGAGCGAGCGGACATAATCGGCCGCGCTGGTGGGCAAGAGGCCGGGCGGCATCGGCTTCTTCTCGGTCGCGTCGCCCCATTGGGTGACATAATTATCCTGCACCCGGTTGATGCTGGTTCCATTCCACCAGTGCGCGCGCGCCAGCGTGCGGATATTGCCGACATGGCGCGGCGCGAAGGCGGGGGCGAGCTGGATCACGACGCGCTTGTCCCCTTCGATCGTCATGACGAGCAGGTCTTCGGCCGCAATGGCGCGCCAGGCATCGGCGG
>TARA_R110000787_G_scaffold15432_1_pt1 | contig 18020 bp, 17 predicted proteins | sample TARA_R110000787 | Tara Oceans TARA_R110000787 (sample SAMEA4397920) | marine metagenome | biome: Polar Biome; feature: [DCM] deep chlorophyll maximum layer (ENVO:01000326); material: water (ENVO:00002006), including particulate matter (ENVO:01000060) such as... | depth 35 m
CAGCACAAGAAACCATGCTTTTTGATTGACGGTCTTGTTCATGACACGGTCCTTTCAGCATGGGTCAGGACGGCGGAAGAAAGTGCATGCCTCATCTCAGGCCCCCTGTGGCGCGACGCGCCAGCTGTTTGAATAGACGTTTACGCCCGCAGGATCGAAAACAATGCGGTTCATATCGGGTGAAATCTCGGCACCTTCTTCGGCTATCACGTTGATTGCAGTCCCCTTGAAGTCAGTGCGCACAATCTTGTGTCGTCCCACGTCTTCGACCCGCTTGACAGTGACCGGCAGCCCGACATCGCCGGATGCAAGCGTCGTAAATTCTGGCCGCACGCCGACTTCTACTTTGCCTGTCGGGGTCCCGAATCCCTGCCCAAGCGAGATTTCGGTCCCGTCGATCACTGCCTTGTCGCCCTGCACGGATGCATCCAGCACGTTCATGCCCGGTGAGCCGATGAAATAGCCGACAAAAGTATGCTGCGGCGTCTCGAACAGTTCTTGGGGTGTGCCCATCTGCACCACGCGGCCGTCATACATGACGACAACCTTATCAGCGAAAGTCAGTGCCTCGGTCTGGTCGTGGGTCACATAGATCATCGTGTGACCGAATTCATGGTGAAGCGATTTCAGCTGCGTGCGCAGCTCCCACTTCATATGGGGGTCGATCACGGTCAGCGGCTCGTCAAACAGCAGCGCGTTCACGTCCTCACGCACCATCCCCCGCCCGAGCGATATCTTCTGCTTGGCGTCCGCCGTCAGCCCGCGCGCCTTGCGGTTCAGCATGTCTTCCATGCCGATCATCGTGGCAATTTGCTGAACGCGCTCGGCAACATAGGCAGCATCGGCACCCCTGTTGCGCAGGGGGAACGCCAGATTATCACGGACAGTCATCGTGTCGTAAACAACCGGAAACTGAAAAACCTGCGCGATGTTTCGCTGGGTCGTGGGCTCATGGGTGACATCACGGTCGTTGAACAGGATGCGCCCTTGGCTGGGATGCAGCAGGCCCGAAATGATGTTTAGCAACGTGGATTTTCCACAACCCGACGCCCCGAGCAGCGCGTAGGCCTCACCGTCCACCCAGTCGTGGTTCAGCTCTTTCAACGCGAAATCATCTTCGCCCTTGGGGTTGGGCAGATATGAATGCGCCAGATTGTCGAGGGTTATTTTTGCCATGAGTTCAGGTCCCCCTCAGGCCGCAATTGCGTAGGATGCGGCGGCGACTGATGTGCCGTCTTCCGCAAATATATAGACATGTCTGGGGTCAAGATAGACTTTGAGCGGCGCTCCGATCTGAAGATTTTTTACGCCGTGAACCAGCCCCACCCAGTTCTCGCCATGGTGATCCAAGTGGATGAATGTCTCTGACCCCGTGATCTCGGTCACATTCAGTTTTCCGGAAAATTCCAACGCATCCGAGGACTTTCGGGCCAGTTCAAGGTGGTTAGGTCTGAAGCCTGCAACATATTTCCCGTCTGAAAGCCCCTTGAACCCCCCGAATGCCGCCGTTGTCTGGCCGTCATCAAGAACCAGGTTATCCCCTGATTTGCGGACATTAAGAAAATTCATCGGAGGGTCGGAGAAAACCCGTGCCGTTGTCGCATCAACCGGCTGGCGATACACAACCGGTGTCAGGCCAAATTGGGTTACCCGACCCTCCCACAAGGTCGCCGTATATCCGCCCAGCAACAACGCCTCTTCCGGTTCGGTGGTGGCATAGACAAAGATCGACCCGGCTTCTTCAAAAATTTTCGGAATTTCGGCGCGCAACTCTTCGCGCAGTTTGTAATCGAGGTTCGCCAGAGGTTCATCCAGCAGCACCAGCCCCGCATCCTTGACCAGAGCCCGAGCCAGCGCACAGCGCTGTTGCTGGCCCCCGGAAAGCTCAAGCGGTTTACGGTCCAGCATCCCGGAAAGCTGCATCAAATCAGCGGCTTTGCGCACGGCGTGGTCGATCTCGGTCTTGGATTTTCCCAACAGGCGCATCGGGCTTGCAATGTTGTTGTAGACCGTCATCGAGGGATAATTGATGAACTGTTGGTAAACCATCGCCACACCACGATCCTGCACCCGCATGCCCGTGACATCCTGACCATTCCAGATGACCTTGCCCCGGTTCGGCACATCCAACCCCGCCATCAACCGCATAAGCGAAGTCTTGCCCGAAGATGTCGGCCCCAAAAGCACATTCATCGTTCCGGACCGGAGCTCAAGATCTGTCGGGTGGATATGTGTCTGGCCGTTCACGACCTTCGACACACCCTCTAAAAGCAATGACATTTCAGTCTCCCTGTTCGCCGTTTCAGACGGCGTATTTCTGTGACGGCGCGGCGGCATTTTCGGTCAGCCAAGCGTCCAGTTCAGCTATTTCCTGTGCGCTCAGGCGTAGACCCAATTTTGATCTGCGCCAAACGATATCATTTGCGGTATGCGCGAACTCATTTCGGACCATCCATTTCACTTCGCGCTCGGTCAACGTCGCCCCGAAATCGCGCCCCATGTCCTCAGCGGTCTTGGCGTCCCCCAACATATCAAAGGCTTCGTTGCCGTAGGCTTTGATCAGCCGGTCCGCCCAACGTACGCTCAGGAACGGATATGAGTCACGCAGGCGGTCTTTTAAGGCGTGAACCCCGTCAACAGGGAAATCCCCGCCGGGCAGAGCAACCCCGGCAGTCCAGGGTTTGTCGTTCTTGCCAAAAAACGGCTCGATTTTTTGGAGCGCCGTTTCCGCCAGCCGTCGATAGGTGGTGATTTTGCCACCAAAGACATTCAGGACAGGCGCACCTGCCGATTGATCAACCTTGAGAACATAATCACGGGTCGCTGCGGTAGCGGAACTGGCACCATCATTATAAAGCGGTCGCACCCCCGAGTAAGTCCCGACAATATCGTCGGTCGTGATCGGTGTCTTGAGGTACTGTGATGCGAAGTTAACCAGATACGATTGTTCTTCCGGTGTGCAGATCGGTTTCGTCCGAACATCTGCATGGTCGGCGTCGGTGGTGCCGATCAATGTGAAATCGGTTTCATAAGGTATGGTAAATATGATCCGCCCGTCTTCGCCCTGGAAGAAATAGCATTTATCATGATCATAAAGCTTTCGGGTCACAATGTGGCTGCCCCGTACCAACCGCACACCTTCGGTCGTGTTGATGCGCACCGTGTTGCGGATCACGTCCTCAACCCAGGGGCCACCCGCATTTACCAACATCCGCGCCCGCACAATTCGCCGAGGGCCCGTGGCGGGCTCCAGCGTGATCTGCCACGCCCCGTCAACCTGTTCGGCGGATACAACCTTGGTGCGGGTGTTGATCTTCGCACCGCGTGACTGGGCATCGCGCGCGTTCAAGACCACCAGTCGACTGTCTTCGATCCAGCAATCGGAATATTCATAGGCTTTTTCAAATTGATCCTGCAACGGTTCCCCTTCGGGGGTACCGTGCAATTTCAGCGACGTGGTGCCCTTTAATATCTGTCGGCCGCCCAGATTGTCGTACATGAACAGACCCAGCCGGATCAGCCAGGCAGGGCGTCGGCCTTTCATCCACGGCATGACCACGCTTAGCAGCTTCGAGGTCGGCGTATCCCCCTCGAACCGCATATCCCTATGATATGGCAAAACAAATCGCATCGGCCACGAAATATGCGGCATCGCCCTAAGAAGCGTTTCGCGTTCAATCAACGCTTCGCGTACCAGCCTGATTTCCCAATATTCAAGATAGCGCAGTCCACCGTGAAACAGCTTGGTCGAGGCCGAAGACGTCGCAGAGGCAAGATCGTTCATTTCAGCCAGTTGCACACTGTAACCGCGACCGACTGCATCACGGGCGATACCACACCCGTTGATACCGCCTCCGATGATGAACAGGTCAACAGTTTCTGGTGTTTCAGACTGGCTCAATGAGGCCTCCCAACATCATTAGCGGCCCGGACAAAGCCGCCCGTGGCGTTTGGTCACAAGACACCAACCCTCGTATTTTTTCAAGAAGGAATGTTCGTTTGCTTTCGCTTTTCGCTATTACCTTGAATGCAAACGGGTTTTTCTTTCGGTTTACCCACGTGAACCTGCCGAATTGGGCCATTTTCACGATTCGCGGCCTTGACGCGCATGACGTAACGTTGATTGTGATCTTCTATGGCGGGCCAAAGCGCAGTCGACGGCGGTCCGATACGGGGGGATTGATGTCAAACTTCAGACAACGCGAGATACTTGAGCTGGCGCGCAAGGAAGGGAAAGTCACCGTCGATGGTTTGGCAGAAATCTATAATGTCACCGTGCAGACCATCCGCCGTGATCTTTCGGAATTGGCCGACAGCGGTCGCCTTGAACGGGTGCACGGTGGTGCTGTCATCCCGTCGGGGGTAGTGAACATCGTCTATGATGAACGCCGCCGGCTTAACGAAGACGGCAAACGGGCAATTGCAAGTCGTTGCGCCCAAGCCATCCCTCATGGCGCGTCTGTTTTCATGAACATCGGCACCAGTACAGAAGCCGTGGCCCGCGAGCTGCTGGATCATGACAACCTGTTGGTGGTGACCAATAATCTTAATATCGCCAATATTCTGGCATCCAACCAAAGCTGCGAAATCATCCTGACAGGGGGTGTTTTGCGCCGCGCAGATGGGGGAATGGTCGGCGGTCTGACTGCGGAAATGGTCCGGCAGTTCAAGTTCGATTTCTCCGTACTGGGATGTTCTGCCATAGATGCGGACGGCGACCTGCTGGATTTTGATGGACAAGAGGTATTGGTCAGCCGCACTGCCATCGGACGGTCGCGCACCGTTATGGTCGTGGCCGATCACCTGAAGTTTCAACGCAAGGCACCATTGACCATCTGTTCACTCAAGGACGTTAATATTCTTTTCACCGATATGCCGTTGCGGAACGGGTTAAGCGGCGATTGCGCCGGTTGGGGAACCGAAGTGGTAACGGCCTAGCCGATGACCCAGCGGCACAGCGGATTTAATCCTGCAAAGCCCGCCAGCAGCGTCGGGTGGATGTATGTGCTTCCCTCTGTCATGGTGTTGGGGGTGGTTGGGCTCATCCCGCTGATTACCGTCGTCAACTATTCCGTGTTCGAGATTTTCACGTTGGAATCGCGGTTCTGGGTGGCAGCAGAATGGTACAAAACTCTAGTGACGTCGTCGCGATTTTGGGCCAGCTTTGGCCGCAGCTCTTTATTCTCGCTTTTGGTTCTAAGTATACAAATCCCGCTTGGCATCGCTCTCGCCCTGAGCATTCCCAAACGGCGATTGTGGGCGGGGTTATCCTTGGCCGTGCTGTCCCTGCCGTTGCTGGTACCGTGGAATATGATCCCGGCCTTATGGTTAAGCCTGCTGAACGCCGACACGGGTATTTTAGGTCAGCTCCTTACCCACTATGGCTGGCCGGTGGCATGGAAGGATTATACCGCACTGACATGGATCGTGATCCTGGCCATGGACACATGGCATTGGACAAGCCTCGTGGTGATCCTGAGCTATTCCGCCCTAAGCACCATCCCGGCACCGTATTATCAGGCGGCGGCGATAGACGGCGCGCGCCCGTGGCAAGTGTTCCGGCATATTCAACTACCAAAATTGCTCCATGTTTTGCTAATGGCGGTTCTACTGCGCTTCATGGACAGCTTCATGATCTACACCGAGGCGTTTCCCATCAACGCCGGTGGCCCCAACGACGCAAGCCTGTTCCTGGCCATCGATCTGGGCGAAGAGATCAAGGCCTTTAACTACGGCCCATCAGCGGCGCGTTCGGTATTATATTTCCTGATCGTTTTGACGGTTGCGTGGTTGTTCGTAAAAGCACGGGCCGGGCTGGATGATCCGCAGGCGGGACGCGTATGATGCGGGTGTCCCACCGGGCGCTGGCGTGGTGCAAGCTGGTGCTGTTGCTGGCGTTCATGATCTTCACGATTTTGCCGTTGGTACAGATGACGGCGCTCAGTTTCATCGTCACCCTGCCCCGACCGGGCGTCACTGTCGGCGACACGACCTTGCGCAACTTTGCCAATATCATCAATGACCCCGCCTTGCGTTCGGCCTTTGGTAATTCCATCGCCTATGTGCTTATCAATATCGCCCTGACCATCCCGGTGGCCCTGCCCGCAGCATATGCCTTTGCGCGCCTGTCTTTTGTCGGTGACAAACACCTGTTCTTCAGCTTTATCGCGTTCCGGATCACCCCACCGGTGGTGCTGACCCTGCCGGTCTTTCAACTGTTTTCGACGCTGGGGATCGTGAATTCGGTGTTCGGCATCGCGTTGGCGCATACCTTGTTCAACTTGCCCGTCTCGATATGGATATTGCAGGGATTCATAGCGGCTGTGCCAAAAGAGATGGACGAGACCGCGTTTCTGGATGGGTATTCCCGCCCGCGCTTCATTTGGAAAATTCTGCTGCCGCAAATCGCGTCCGGCATCGCGGTGACCGCTTTTTTCTGCTTCATGTTTTCGTGGGTAGAGGTCGTCTTTGCCCGCATCTTAACGACGACCAATGGCAAACCGATCAGTATGGCGCTAAGCGCGATGTTTGGTTTTCAGACCGATATCGGGTTGGTCATGGCGTTTACCCTCGTTTCGATGCTTCCCGGTGCGGTGTTGTTGTTCGCGATGCGCAACCACCTTTCTCGGGGGTTTAAGGTCGGTCAGATTTAGCGACTACCTGTCCTGCCGATCGCCTGACGCGACATTCGGCGCGTCACCACCAGGCGGTTTATGAACGCGATGACAAACAAGCCGGTCAATATCAGCACAATCGTCGGAGCCGGCGCGCTGTCGATGAAAAAGCTGAGATAGGTACCCGCGAACATGGATGCTGTGCACACGGCCACAGACACGATCAACATTCGCCCAAAGCTGCGCACCACCAGAAAGGCGATGGCCCCGGGTGTAATGAGCAACGCCACCGCCAATATCAAACCGGTCGCTGTCAACGTCGCCACGATGGTCAAGGACAAAACCGCCAGCAGCCCATAGTGCAATGTCTTCGTGTGCAGCCCGCTTGCCTGAGCCTGAGCAGGGTCAAACGCATGCAACAGCAGGTCTTTCCACTTGAGCACAAGGGCACCCGTAACGAAGACCGAGATTATGCCAGTGGTCCATAGGTCGTCGGGGCCGACGCCCAGCATGTTGCCAAACAGGACGTGATCCAGGTGTTGGTTGGTCGTGATCGACGTGTACATGATGATCCCGATCCCGAACATGCCAGAGAAGACGACCCCCATAACCGTATCCTGCTTTACCCGGCTGTTATGGCTTAGATAGCCAGTCAACAATGCGCAGGACATCCCGGCCGCAAATGCACCGATGATCAACGGGATTCCGGTGATCCATGCCAATACAACGCCGGGCAGCACCGCATGGCTGACTGCATCCCCCATCAGCGCCCACCCTTTGAGCACCAGAAAGCACGACAACAACGCCGCAGGCGGGGCCACCAGCAACACCACCCAAAACGCGTTCTGCATGAAGGGAAACTGAAACGGAAACAGCAACGTGTCGATCATGAGGACACCTTATCGCGCAAGGACTTCAGGGTATCGGCTGCTTTGCGGCGTGCCGCCAACACGCCGTGCTTGGGGGCAAGGACAAAGGCCAGCAGGAACAGAACCATTTGCATCGTGACGATGACACCCCCTGTGGCACCATCCAGAAAATAACTGGCATAGGCCCCGAGGAAACCGGTAAGCGTGCCGATTGCCACCGATACCACGATCAGCCTTGGGAACCTGTCACACAACAGATAGGCCGTGGCACCCGGCGTCACGACCATCGCGATCACCAGAAACGCGCCCACCGTCATCATCGCGGCGACGACAGCCGCCGAAAGCAACATGAAGAACACGGCCTTTAGCAGGTCGGGTTTCAAACCGATCGACCGCGCATGATTTTCGTCGAAGAAGGTGACCATCAGATCTTTCCACTTCAGCAAAAGCACAGTCAGACAGATGGCCCCGATGATCGTAAGTTGCACAATATCCTGCGGGGTGATGGCAAGGATATTTCCCATGATGATGGTCTGGATGCTGACTGACATCGGCGAAAGCGACACCATGAACAGGCCCAGACCGAAGAACGACGTAAAGATGATACCGATGATGACGTCAATCTTCAGACCGGACCGCCCAGACAGGAACAGCATTGCTCCGGCGGCCAACCCCCCGGCCAGAAATGCGCCAAGTGCAAAGGGTAGCCCCAGCATGTACGCGCCGGCAACACCCGGAACGACCGAGTGGCTCAGCGCGTCACCGATAAGCGACCACCCCTTGAGCATGAGATAGCACGAGATGAACGCGCATACTGCACCGACCATCGCCGACACCCACATGGCGTTGAACATATAGCCATATGCGAAAGGCTCGATCAGTTGGTCGATCATGGGTTTTCCTCGGGGGGTGTCACGCGTTCCCCGTAATGCACGAACGGACGTTCGTCGTCTGTGATAATGCGGAGCTCCCGACCGTCATCGTCATCGTGCAAATCAGTCCCGCCAAGGGTGAATTGACGCAGGACGCCGCCGAAAGCGCTTTCCAGATTGTCATGGGTAAAGACGGTTTCGGTTGGCCCATAGGCCAGCACCGTGCCCTTGACCAAGACGGTCCGATCACAGAACTCGGGCACTGAGCCGAGGTTGTGAGTGGACACCAACATGACCCGGCCTTCATCCCGCAATTCGCGCAGCAGACCGATAATCTGATCTTCGGTCTTCACGTCGACACCGGTGAACGGTTCGTCAAGCAGGATCACCTTGCCATCCTGGGCCAGAGCACGGGCCAGAAACACCCGCTTGCGCTGGCCGCCTGAAAGCTCTCCGATCTGTCGGTGGCGATAGTCTGTCATATTCACCCGACGCAGAGCGTCCGCGACGGCCGCATGGTCCGCAGCCTTTGGGCGACGCAGAAACCCCATGTGACCATAGCGCCCCATCATCACCACGTCCTGAACCAGCACCGGAAAGGCCCAATCGACCTCTTCGGATTGCGGCACATAGGCCACGAGGTTCTCGCGCAGTGCTTGTTTCACGGATTTTCCCAGCAACGTGATATCGCCTTGCGCTGCCGGCACAAAGCCCATGATCGCCTTGAACAGCGTGGACTTGCCCGCCCCGTTCACCCCGACCAGCGCAGTGATCGTTCCGCGCGGAATGTCAAAGCTTGCGTCGTACAGCGCGGTGTGCCCGTTTCGATACGTCACGGTCACGTTGCTGACCACAATGCCCACGGTGTCAGTAGTCGGGTCCGTCGTCTTTGCGGCCATGTTTGCCAAGATCATACGCTGGATCCATTCACTTGAGGTTGTCGGTAAGCCCGTCGACGACGGTCTGGGATGTCACACGCAGCAAATCCAGATAGCTCGGCACTGGTCCATCAGGGGTGCTCAGGCTGTCGACATAAAGCACGCCACCATAGGCGGCACCGGTTTCACGGGCGATCTGCTCCGCGGGTGAGGTGTTGACGGTGCTTTCGCAAAACACCACCGGGATGTCATGATCCCTGACCGCGTCGACCACCTTGCGCACCTGCTGTGGGGTTCCGGTCTGGTCGGCGTTCATCGGCCACAGATAAAGCTCTTTCATACCGAAATCCCGAGCCAGATAACTGAACGCGCCCTCGCAGGTTACCAGCCACCGCTGGTCCTCTGGAATCTGGGCGATCCGATCCCGCAGCGGTGCTATGGTGGCGCGAATTTCATTTTTATAAGCCTCTGCGTTTGAACGATACTTTTCGGCATTCTCGGGATCATATTTGGCGAAGGCAGTGGCTATGTTATCGACGTAGATCAGCGCGTTTTCCAAACCCATCCACGCATGGGGGTTGGGCTTGCCTTCATACTCCCCCTCTCCGATCGAAATCGGAACGACGCCCTGGGTCAACGTGACAGAAGGAATGTCGCCAAGGTTGGAAAGGAACTGTTCGAACCACCGTTCAAGGTTCATGCCGTTCCACAAGATCAGGTCGGCCCCCACGGCCCCTACTATATCGCGCGGGGTCGGTTGGTAGCCGTGAATTTCTGCGCCGGGCTTGGTTATCGAAACCACGTCGACCGTATCACCGCCGACATGTTTCGCCATATCCGCAAGGACAGTGAACGTTGTCACGACCTTGAAGTCCGCGCCGTACACGGGCAACCCAGCTGTGAGGGCAATAATGGCAGATGCGACAAGCGTGCGTTTCAACATTGGTATTCTCCTCACCACGACGGATCCTATCTGTTAATGCGAATTATTCGCAAATGTCAAATATGCAATTGATAATGACTTGCATTAACTTGCGAAAGCCCCCCTGCTCGCTTAAAGTCGGGCCAGATAAAATGGTGAACACTTTGAACAATGAACCCGACTTTAAACAGGTCTTACGCGACGCCGGGTTACGCGTAACGCCGCAGCGTGCGTCGGTCATAACCATCCTGTCCGAAACTGATGACCACCCCAACGTCGAAGAGCTTTACGAGAAAGTCCGAAAGCTGGATGACACTATTTCCGTGGCCACCGTGTACCGTACCCTGTCGGTGCTCGAAAATGTAGGGCTGGTGCGCAAGCTGGTGTTGAACGATGCCCCCGCCCGGTATGAAATGATGCCACCGACCAATCACGATCATCTGGTGGACCTTGAAAGCGGCGAACTCGTGGAAATACCGGGCACAGATATTGCAGATGTCATGAACCGTGTGGCCTCGGAACTGGGGTACGAGATCGTCAGTCACCACACCGTCATCCGTGCACGCAAACGTTAAATCGCTTCGTCGGGCACCAAAGATCGGACCATCGCTGCCGCGCCGGCGGCTATGGTGCGCAGGATGACGTCGTCGGGGATATCGCGATTCAACCAGTCGCGCATCGGGCCGAAAGCCGACAGGAACACTATCAAGTTGGCCACGATGTCCAGGCGCTGATCGTCTTCGTTCAACCCCAGACGCACGACCAACTGGTCGGCTAGATCCTTCATCACCGCAAACTCTCGCGCCTGAAGTGTGGCGCGGTCCTGCGCCTGCATGTGCGGGACGCTGCGATACGCCAGCAGCGTTCCGTCACGTTTGGTGGTCCAGCTTTCGCGAAAGTATTTTTCAAACGCCGCCTCCAGCGAAATGGAGGGGTCCAACAGAATGACCGGCAACGTCAGGGCATCTTCGCGAAACCAAAGCTGGTTCAGAAGGCGGCGCAAGATGTCATTCTTGTTTGCAATATAATCGTAGATGCTGGCCTGATTTACCCCTGACCGTGCACAAATATCGCGAATGGTCGTCGCAGCGAAACCTTTTTCAAGAAATAGGCTTAACGCAGCATCACAGATTTGTTCCCTTCGGTTCTGGATCAGCGACTGATTTTGAACACTGGTGATATCGGCTTCGACCAACACTTTCGTGCGCAATGCATGCAGCCGATCCATACGGTCAGGGGATAGGGTGGTGTCGGGCATACAGGCTTCCTTTTCACAAAAACCTATCGCCTTTCGATATTCGGAACAATAACGAACCACGAGCCCCTGGATAAACCAAAACCCCCGCCGATGCGTGACATCGACGGGGGTTAAAGCAGCTTAAATTGGTAGGGTCAGTCTATTCACCAAGACTTAGCGCGACAAAGCGCGGGTCGCCTGCGCGGCGTATCAGCAACAACAGCGATTTGCGCCCGGCGTCGCGGGCAGACTTAACCTGATTTTCCAGCCCATCAATTGTTTCGACCGCTTCCTGTCCGGCTTCGGTGATGATGTCTCCTATCCGCAGCCCCTTCTCAAAGGCTTCCGATGTTTCATCAACTTCGGTCACAGCAAGACCGGTCGTTGCGTCATCCGCACCAAGCTCGGCCCGGATGTCGTCGGTCAACGGGGTCACGGTCAGACCCAGCAGCGATTTACTGGCCGGAGCCATCGGCGCGTTTTCGGTATCCGAATTCTCCGCGGGCATACTGGCGTTTTCGGCATCCTCGCGGCGGCCCAAGGTAATTTTCAGGGTTTGCGACTTACCATCGCGCAGAATGGTGACACGTACAGCAGCGCCGACGGTGCTGTTGCCGACCTGACGCACCAGCCCGCGCGTATCTTCGACATCCACACCGGCAAAGCTAAGAATGATATCGCCGGTTTTCAGCCCGGCTTCTTTCGCTGGTCCTTCGGGGACATCGGTAATCAACGCACCGGACGCTTTGGCAAGGCCCATCGCATCCGCAACGTCCTGGGTCACGTCCTGAATGCGCACGCCCAACCAGCCCCGGCGGGTTTCGCCGAATTCCTTGAGTTGGTCGACAACGCGGGTCACCACATTGGATGCCATCGAAAACCCGATGCCGATGGACCCGCCATTAGGCGACAAAATAGCAGTGTTCACGCCGATCACTTCGCCGTCCATGTTGAACAGTGGGCCGCCCGAATTACCGCGGTTGATCGCGGCATCGGTCTGGATATAGTCGTCATAGGTGCCGGAAAGCGCACGGTTGCGTGCCGACACAATACCAGCCGAAACCGAGAACCCCTGCCCCAGTGGGTTACCCATCGCGATCACCCAGTCACCGACGCGGGCCGCGTTGCTGTCGCCAAAGCTGACAAACGGCAAAGCATTGGGGGCTTCGACTTTGAGAAGGGCGATATCAGTGTTCGCGTCCGTACCGATCACGGTCGCCTTCAGTTCTTCGCCGGTGAAAAATTCGATCGTGATCTCGTCTGCGCCATCAATGACGTGATTGTTGGTAACGACAAACCCGTCCTCGGAAATCACGAACCCCGATCCAAGTGCGGCGGATTTGCGGGGTGCCGGGGGGGCACCATCGTTGTTGCGGTCACGAAACTCCTTGAAGAAATCCTCGAAGGGGGATCCTTCGGGGACGATGCCGCGGGGGCCGGTCCGCCCCTCGACCGTTGTCGAAGTGGTGATATTCACCACCGAGGGGCTGATTTTCTCGGCCAGCGGTGCCAAGCTTTCAGGCTTTGCCAAGGCCATGACCGATTGCAATAAAACAAAGGCCAGTGCCAACATACCCATCATTAAATATTTGAGGTTGGGCGTCATTGCATCGGATTTCGACAGGGACACGGCCTTTGGCTGCATGCATCATCTCCAGATCATAAGACGGGCGTAGGGGCCCAAGAATGGTTCAACAGCAGAGTGCATCTGCAATTCCCCCGCCGCAAGCTGAAAGATGGGTATCTTCACGCGCATGTCAACTGGGGTTGATCCCCCGCCAAGTTGACGCGGGCCATTTACCTTAAGATTTCCGACGTTTGGTTAACCTGATATGGATTTCGACGTGGCACAAAAAAAGGGCCGGCGCACTGGCCGGCCCTATCCAAAACAATTTCGCCTCGAACCTAGTTGTTCACCGCATTGTCGTTCACCGCGCTGGAATCCGTCGGAGCGTTGTTGTTCGCTGCCCCGTTGGTCACAGCGTTGGTGCTGGCTGCACCGTTGTTTACAGCGTTGGTGTTCGCTGCCCCGTTGTTCACAGCGTTGGTGTTGGCTGCGCCGTTGGTGTTGGCTGCCCCGTTGTTCACAGCGTTGGTGTTGGCTGCGTCTGTATTGCTCGGCGCGTCGGACTGCGCGGTGCGATTGGTAAAGCCCAGGTAGTCGAAAAATTCGCTATTCGGTGACAGAACCATCGACGAATTTTCACCTTTGAGAGCTTGTTCATACGCGCTCAGAGAGCGGTAAAATTCGAAGAATTCCACATTTTTACTGTAGGCTTGCGCGAAGATCTTGTTCCGCTCGGCATCCGCCTCACCTTCGGTGATGCGTGCATCACGTCGGGCTTCAGACAGGATTTCTTCATAGGTACGATCCGCCAGAGCAGTCACGCGGAGGGCCGCTTCACGTCCGCGGGCACGTTCATCCGTGGCCTCGCGCGCGCGTTCCGCAATCATCCGCTGAAGCGTCGCGTCAAAGTTCTGCTCGGGCAGATTGGTCTGGCGCAAACGCACGTCAACAACGTCCAACCCCAAGGCCTGCGCCCGGGCGTCCGAACGCTCGCGGATCTGATCCATCAGGGCAGAGCGTTCCGGAGACAGAATAGTGTTCGACGTCACACCCTGCGATCCGAGAACCGCACGGATCTGACCATCCAGAATACCGTTGAGCTGGATTTCAGCCTGACGGCCGCCGTCGACACCCAAAGCCTGACGGAACTGGCGCACGTCGGCGATACGATACAGAACAAACGCATCAACCTCGAGCCGGCGATCATCGGCGGGCGTGACTTCGATCATCGGGGTTTCCAGCGACAGGATACGGTCGTCGTAACGCACAACCTCGTCCAGAAGTGGAATCTTGAAACCGATGCCGGCTTCCTCGCGCACCTGCTTGATTTGGCCAAACCGCAGCACCAGAACCTTTTCACGTTCATCAACGATATAGATCGAGGACAAGGCAGCAATGAGAGCGATGATCACGACAGGAATGATAATGTTAAGTTTACGCATCAGTTTGATCCTCGATTATTGTTACGAAGCTCGTTGAGAGGCAGATACGGCACGACACCCTGCGCGCTCCCCTCGCTCCCTTTTTCAAGGATAATCTTGTCGACATCACCCAACACTTTTTCCATTGTCTCAATATACAGGCGTTTGCGTGTAACTTCCGGGGCAGCGTTGTATTCCGTCAACACAGCCTCGAACCGGCTGGCCTCACCCACGGCGTCATTCACCACCCGTGCGCGATAGCCTTCCGCGGCTTCCAGAAGCTGGGCGGATTCACCACGTGCTTCGGCGGTGCGGCGGTTCGCGTAAGCATCAGCCTGACGTTCGGCGCGGTCACGTTCCTGCTCGGCGGCCTGAACATCGCGGAACGCGTCGATAACGGATTCCTGCGACACGCGACCTTCGTTGTCGGTGATGGTGACGGTCTGCCGTGGCGGATCCACCTTGTTGAAGTTGACACGAATGATGTTGATGCCGGTCTGCCGGTTGTCCAACGTGGACTGGATCAACTCGCGCGCATTGGCTTCGATCGCAGCACGGTCACGGTTCAGGATCGGTGCAAGCTCTGACTGAGCGATGATTTCGCGCATCGCGGATTCCGAAATCGCGCGGACCGCGACCTGAGGATCACGGAGCGAAAACTTGAAGTTGCGGGCATCCTTGACGTTCCAGACAACCTGGAAATCGATATCGACGATGTTTTCATCGGTCGTGAGCATCAGGCCTTCATTGTCATCTCCACCGCGCCCCGCGCCGATGGTCTCTGCCCGGTTGGTGGTGACATCGAAAACCTCGGCAGTCACGAACGGCCAAGGGGCAAAGTTCAAACCTTCGGTACCGATGCCCGAAAACTTACCTAGAAACAGTTCGATCGACTGTTGTTCTGGACGGACCGTATAAAAGCTGGCCATCCCCCAGAGCACGACAGCGGCCAAAGCCCCAAGACCGACGGTGCCACGGGTAAGCCGGGGGCCGTTGCCCATTCCGCCACCGGATGGACCACCGGCCCCATTGCCGCCGCCCTTGCCACCCATCAGAACGCGCAACCGTTCTTGGCCTTTTTTCACAAGATCGTCTATCTCTGGTATCTGCGGCTTGTCCGAGCCGGGGCCACGATTGCCCCCCGTGGGTCGGTTATTGCCTGGCTTTTTCTGGTTATCACCAGAATTGCCCCCGCCTGAGTTTCCTCCGCCGCCCCAAGGACCGCCTGTATTTCCAGTCATTAATTCTTCCCTATTATGGCCATGCCATTGGCCTCGTCTTATTCAGATTTGGACATGATTGCCCAGAAATCAAGCAGTGCGTGTTGGGTTACGCATGGTTACCAGTTCTTCAGACATCGTCGGGTGCACAGCGCAGGTCGCATCGAACTGCTCTTTTGTAAGCTGTGCCTTGACGGCGATGCCGACCAACTGAATGAGCTCGCCTGCGTTCGGTGCCACGATGTGACACCCAAGAACGACACGTGTCGCCTTGCTGACGATCAGCTTCATCATGACGCGTGTTTGCTTTTCAGCGAAGGCCGTCTGCATCGGTCTGAACGACGTAGAATAGACCTCGATCGGCTCTTGCTCGGCGGCTTGTTCCTCTGTCAGGCCGACCGTGCCGAATTCAGGCTGGGTGAACACCGCAGAAGGTACCAAAAGGTGATCGACCGGGGTGGGCACCCCGCCAAACACCGTCTGCACGAAAGCCATGCCTTCGCGAATTGCAACCGGGGTCAGGTTGACGCGGTCAGTTACGTCGCCAATAGCGTAAATCGACGGTACCGCGGTCTGGCTGTATTCGTCGACTTTTATCTCGTTGCGGCGCCCAAGTTTTACCCCGACGTCTTCCAGTCCCATGTTGTCGGTGTTCGGCACACGGCCAGTCGCGAACAACACCATATCAAAATACTTCTCTGCACCATTGGTGGACTTGACCCAAATCGGGCCCTGCGCACCCGCGCGTGAAACGTCGGCGTGTTCATTCAGCTCACCGGGACGCGAGGCCAAAGCCCCTGTCGCGGCGTCAGAATGGCTTGGCATCGGGACTTTTTCGCGTTCGCTTTCCAGGGCCATTTCAACGATGCTCGTACCGCAATGAATATCAATGCCCGCGGTCCGCATCGAATCCGCGATAAGCCCGCGCGCTTCTTCGTCAAAGCCCCGCAAGATTTGCGCGGCGCGATTGTACATCGTTACCTCGACGCCAAACCCGTTCAGAATTCCGGCAAATTCGCAGCCGATATACCCACCCCCGACTATAAGGATGGATTTGGGCAGGCTTTCTAGGTGAAAGATATCGTCAGAAACGATGCCCAGGTGCGCATTCGCCAGATCAGGGCGGATGGGCCGCCCGCCCGTCGCCACAAGAATGTGCTTGGCGGTGCGGGTTTCGCCGTTTGCCAATTCGATGGTATGCGCACCCTTGACCCGGGCGCGTTGATCGAACATTTCAACATCGGTGTTTGCCAAAAGCTTGCGATAGACCCCTTCAAGGCGGTCCAGTTCGCTGTTCATCCGGTCCTTGAAAAAATGCCAGTCAAAGGAACCGTGCTTAATGTCCCAGCCAAAAAATTTGGCTTCATCCACCGTTTCGGCATAGCCCGAAGCAAAGACCATCAGCTTTTTCGGCACGCAACCGCGGATGACGCAGGTTCCGCCATATCTATCGTCTTCGGCCAAGCCTACCTTGGCCCCGTATTCACCCGCCGCGACACGTGCCGCGCGTACGCCACCTGAACCTCCGCCGATGACAAACAGGTCGAAGTCAAAATCACTCATATGGTCGGGGCCTTTCCAGCTTCAGTCGCTAAGGTCGGAGAACAGGTTGTCGGTTTCGACGAAATCCAGACGATCACGGTCGACCGTGCCCTCGTTGATATCTCGGACTTCGACACGGCCATCGCCATACCCGATGACAACCGCATCACAGATATCAATGAACAGCCCGTTTTCAACCACGCCCGGCATTTGGTTCATCACCAGGGAAAGCTGACGCGCGTTGCCGATCCGGTTCAGGTGCAGGTCCAGAATGTAATTACCTTCATCCGTGACAAAAGGAATGTCGCCATTCATGCGCAATGTAGAAGTACGGCCCAGTACATCCATCGAAATCAAGGTTTCCTCGACCAGAGCCTGGGTGGTTTGCCACCCGAAAGGTATGACCTCGACCGGCAGCGGAAACGCCCCGAGAGTTTCGACTTCCTTGCCGATATCAGCGATCACCACCATCTGGTCAGACGCTGTTGCCACGATCTTTTCTTGCAGCAGGGCACCGCCGCCGCCCTTGATCAGGTTCAGCTCACCATCGAATTCATCCGCACCGTCTATGGTCAGGTCCAACCACTTCGCCTCATCCAGGCTGATGACCTCGATGCCGACCTCGCGCGCCAGCTGCGCCGTCCGCGTCGAAGTCGGGACACCCTTGATCCGCAACCCGTCGTCACGCACCATCTCTCCCAAACAGCGTACCAGCCAGGCGGCAGTAGACCCGGTGCCCAGCCCGACGCGCATTCCGTCTTCTACAAATTGCGCAGCGCGTTTAGCGGCGACAAACTTCGCCTTATCGATAGGAGACAATTCTCCGGCCATAGTTGCGACTCCTCGTTGATCGGAGCCCTTATAGCGGTGGCGGGCGT
>TARA_R110000787_G_scaffold59109_2_pt1 | contig 18002 bp, 14 predicted proteins | sample TARA_R110000787 | Tara Oceans TARA_R110000787 (sample SAMEA4397920) | marine metagenome | biome: Polar Biome; feature: [DCM] deep chlorophyll maximum layer (ENVO:01000326); material: water (ENVO:00002006), including particulate matter (ENVO:01000060) such as... | depth 35 m
GACGGGGCAAAGGGCTTCGACAGGTAGTCGTCCGCCCCGGCCTTCAGGCCCTGAACCCGGTTCTGGACATCGCCCAGCGCCGAGAGGAAGAGGGCCGGCGTGGTGCCGCCGGCCTCCCGATATTCCTTCAGAAGGGTCAGGCCATCCTTGGCGGGCAGCATGCGATCCACAACGAGCGCATCGAAATCGGCCGAGCGGGCCAGTTCCAGACCGCGCTCACCATCAATCGCCTTGTCGACGGTGTGGCCTGCTTCCAGCAGCACCTTTTCGATGAAGTTTGCCATCTCGGCATCATCTTCAATGACCAGTACGCGCATAGTGTCTCCCACCGCTGTATTCTCCACCAAGGTGTCCTGCATCATCTATCCTATCCTTTTGTCGTCAGGTCGAGGGTGCGATAGTTGGTAATCTGACCGATACGTACGGCGACAAGCACCTTTGTCCGACCGGATTTCTTCGCATCCGCGATCGCTTTCTGGAACGCGTCGACCGAAGTGGCCGGCGTGTTGTTGGCTTCCAGGATCACCATGCCGACTTGCAGGCCGGCTTCCTCGAACACGCCCTTGCGGCTCACATCCGTGATGACGAGGCCATGCTCACCGCTCTTCAGGCCGAGCTTGTCACGGGTTTCCTCGTCCATCGGCTTGAAGGTCACGCCGAGATCGCCAAGCTCCGTGCTGTTCTCTTCGGCTGCCGGGGCTTTCGAACCCGAAGCCGGCACAATACGCGCATTCAGGTCATCCGGGCGTTCGCCAACGGTTACGCTGATCGTCTTCTTCTTGCCGCCGCGCAGGATTTCGAACTTGTTAGACGTATTGGCGATCAGCTTGCCGACGAGGCGCGTCGTCGTCGTGGCATCCTTCACCTTCTGGGTATTGACCGAGAGGATGATGTCGCCGCGCTCGAGGCCGCCTTTTTCTGCCGGGCTGCCAGTGGTGACGTCAGCAATGATTGCGCCTTCGTCATCCTTCAGGCCCTGGGCCTCGGCCATGTCTTCGGTCAGGTCCTGGATCGCAACGCCGAGCCAGCCACGTGACACGCGGCCATCCTTGATGATCGATTGTGTCACTTCATCGGCCAGTTCCGCCGGGATGGCAAAGCCGATACCGACCGAGCCGCCTGTCGGCGAGAAGATCGCCGTGTTCACGCCGACCACATTGCCATTGAGGTCAAAGGTCGGGCCGCCGGAGTTGCCCCGGTTGATCGAGGCGTCGATCTGAAGAAAGTCTGTGTAAGGACCGGCTCCGATGTCGCGACCGTCAGCAGAAAGAATACCTGCCGTTGCCGTGCCGCCGAGGCCGAACGGGTTGCCGAGCGCAACGACCCAGTCACCCTTGCGCATCGTGTGCGAGTTGCCGAAACGGACGTATGGGTAGACGCCCTTTTCCTTGATGCGCAGAACGGCGAGGTCGGTTTGCGGGTCGGTGCCGACAAGTTCGGCTTCCATCTCGCGTCCGTCCTTGAGCGTCACTTCGATCTCTTTAGCATTCTCGACCACGTGATTATTGGTCACCACATAGCCGTCCTTGGAAATCAGGAAGCCCGACCCGAGCGAACGCGCTTCCTGGGTCTCGGGCTCTGGATTGTCCTTTTCTTCTTTTTCGCGGTTCTGGAGGAACTCATCGAAACCGGGCATGCCACGGAACTGTTCGAAGAACTGCTCCATGTCCGCCAGCTTGCCCACTTCGCGCTCACTCACCACGTTGACACTGACGACTGCCGGCTCAACCCGCTCGATCAGGTCAGCAAAACTGAGGGGCGCGCCCTGCGGCGCTTCGATGGCGATGGGCTGTGCATCCGCGTGCGGGCTGAAGACCTTCGGCGAAAGCGTCAACGTGCCTACGGCCGCCGCGCCGAAGACAGCCGCCACGAGGGCTTGTCTCGAAATGCCAAAATTCTTCATTAGTCTCTCCAAGTCACTGAAATTGCGTCGGTTAGCCGAACACTGCGTCGGTTAGCCGAACACTGCCTAGATAAACATGTCCTGCGCATTGTGGTCATTAAAAGTCAGTTAGGTGGATTTCATTGGCTTTTCCACCGTTTGCACCCTCGCACCGGCCTCAAGTGTCTGGTGGACCGGGCATTTGTCAGCAATGTCCATCATCCGGGCACGCTGGTCCGCGTCCAGAGCTCCCTCAATTGTGATCGCCCGGTGGAACACATCGATCTTGCGGCCCTCCTCGCAATGCTCGCAATCGTCCGGATAGTCCTTCGTACGGGTGATCGACACGCTCACACGGTCAAGCGGCCAGCCCTTCCGGTCGGCATACATGCGCAGCGTCATCGATGTACAGGCGCCGAGCCCGGCCGCCAGGTATTCATAAGGGTCTGCCCCCTTTCCGCCGCCGCCGACGTCAATCGGCTCGTCCGCAATCCCCACAAAATCGCCAATCACAATTGCGTTTTCATACTTTCCGCGTCCCGTTTCCCGCACGAAAACGTCACGCGTGCCGCCCGTTTCCTGCGCAGGCATCGCCACGCCGGCTTCGTAAATATAGGGCTCCGCCCAGGCCGCGATCATTTTCCCGGCCCGCCTGGCGTCGTGCTGGGACGTCAGCAAATGGTCCGCCTTGTCGAGGCTGATGAAGGATTTCGGGTGCCGCGCCGCCACGAACAGGCCCGTCGCATTCTCGATACCCACCGTCTCGTCCAACGGTGCATGCAACACCAGAAGCGGCCGTTTCAGGGCCGCCGCCGCCCCGGTCACCTTCGCCCCGCGCACATCCTCCAGGAACTGACGTTTCAGACGAAACGGCCGCCCGTCCAGTTCAACCTCCGCCTCGCCTTCAGTCTCGATCTCCTCGACATAGGTTCGGATGGAATGAATCACATGCGCCGCGTCCGACGGTGCGCCAATCGTCGCCACGGCCTTCACCTGCGGAATCTCGTGCGCCGCAACCACGACAGCGGCCCCGCCCAGCGAATGCCCGATCAGCAATTGCGGCCCGCCCTGGCGCTTCTCCAGCCAAGCCGCCGCCGCAACCAGATCCTGCACATTGCTCGAAAAGTTCGTGTTCGAAAAATCGCCTTCCGAATGGCCAAGCCCGGTAAAATCGAATCGCAACACGCCGATCCCCTGCTCCACCAGCGCTGCGGTGATCTCGCGCGCGGCAAAGATGTCCTTCGAACAGGTGAAACAGTGTGCAAACAGCGCCCAGGCGCGCGGCGCGAATACGGGCTCATCCAGCCGCGCGGCCAGCATGCTTCCGTCATAGCCCGGAAATTCGACGCGATATGATTGGCCCATGTCAGCTCCCTGAATTCTTACAGATACAAGAACTGGGGGAACCCGCCCCCCGGCGCAAGGCCACGGCGCCCGCGCCTGGCTAACGAAACACGCGGTGCAGGCTTGACTTGCCCGGCCCGCATGCCGTTCGTGGCAATAAGACTCAATCGCGCGGAAACTCTTCGAAACACAGCATGAAGCCCGTCCATTTTCTCGTCGCGATTTCCCTGCCGCTGATGGTCATCAGCGCATGGCTGCTGGCCCCTCCGGGCACCATCCTCCTGTCGCTCAGTTTCGGCGCCCTGCTGGTCGCGCTCGCAGCCGTCGACACGGTCACGATGCGCCTGCCCGACGCGCTGAATTTCACCGTCCTGCTCTTTGGCGTCATCATGGTCGCCCTCACGCGGCCGGACATGTGGCCCCATCACCTCATCGGCGCGGCCCTCGGCTATGGCGCACTGGTCGCTTTGGAGCTTGCCTACAAACGCCTGCGCGGACGTGACGGTCTCGGGCGCGGTGATGCCAAACTGCTGGGTGCCATCGGCATGTGGGTTGCCTGGCCGGGCCTTGCGCCCGTCCTGCTCGTTGCCTCCATGACGGGTCTTGTCGCGGCCCTCCTTGCCGGCCTCGCAGGCAAGCGCCCCATGGCCTCCGACACGGCGATCGCCTTCGGGCCCTTCATTGCGCTGGCAGGATGGATTGTCTGGCTCGCCAGCCCGCATCTGGGGCTGCTGCAGCTCTATTAAACGTCTTCGGGCGCGACAGGCTCGACTTCGCTTGCGCCCGCCTGCCGACGCCGCGCCACGCCAAACGCAATCAGCCCCCCGACAATCAAAAGGCCAAACGGCGCGCCCCAAAGCAGCGCCCCGCCAAGACCCTTGCCCGTCGGACGGAACAGCACGAACTCGCCATAGCGGCTCTCGAACCAGTCGCGAACCTCGTCATCGCTCGCGCCTTCGCTGACCATCGTACGCACCCGCGCCCGCATGTCCTCGGCAATTGACGCCGACGATTGCGAAATCGGCTCATTCTCGCACGCCACACAGCGCAGCTCCCGCATCAACGCCTGCGCCCGCGCCTCCTCGGCCGGGTCGTCGAGGGCCGAATTGGCCGAGAAAAATATGAGCAGGCTGGCGAGAAGAAATTTCATGCGCCCTGCTTAGCAAAAATATCCATGAGTCCTAGACAGGGAATGCGTGTTCACGTATTGTTCTTTTATGGCATTCTACGTTTACATGCTCGCCAGCCAGAGGAATGGTACGCTCTACATCGGCCAGACCGATGACCTGATACGGCGTGTATGGCAGCATCGTAACAAAGTGATGCGCGGCTTCACGTCAAAGTATGATTGCCACATGCTGGTCTGGTTTGCAGACTTTCCCGACAGGGATTCTGCCCGTTCGCGCGAGCGGCAGATGAAGGCCTGGAAGCGAAAATGGAAACTAGACCTGATCGAGGCCAACAACCCTCGCTGGACGGACCTTTATGAGGACCTCGTATCCTACGTTCCCGTATCCCCAGCGAACGCTGGGGCCCAGTCCTGCAAGAGCGAGCTCCGTTCCTGACGAACTGGGTGCCAGCGTGCGCTGGCAACAAGGAACCTTTAAACTGCGGTCTTGCCCCGTCCACGCGGCAGCAGGCTGAAAAAAGCCCCCAGCCCCATCAGCAGAACCCCAAGATACACGAAATCGATCAGCGGATTGAAATAAACCCGGAACACCCAGCGCGTCTCGCCGTCCACCTCACGCCGGTCACCCAGCGCCACGTAAAGGTCGCCCGTGCCGGTCTTGTGGATGGCCGTCTCGGTCGTGGGCATGCGCGCAGCGGGGTAATAGCGCTTGGTCGGCGCCATCTCGGCCTTGGCGCTGCCACGCCGCGCGATGATGTCCGCCTTGTCGGCATACCAGTTCGGCCCCTCGATCGCGCGCACATCCTCGAGCGTGATATTCCAGCCCGCCACCGTGCCCGAGCCACCCGCCGGCAATGCCAGCGTCGCCTCATAGCGCTGCGTCGTCTCCACCACTGCGCCAATCACGAACACGCCAAGCCCGATATGCGCCAGCGTCATGCCCCACACACGCAGCGGCATCTTGAATACGCGGCCCCACGTCACTGCCCGGCGCCGCAATTCCCACACAGACCCGAACAACAGCCACACACCCAGCGCCAGCCCGAAAGCCGCGCCCAGTGGAATGTCCCACAGGCCGACGCCCAGCGCCATGAACACAGCCACAAGCGCCACACCACCCGCCGCCCATTTCCACAGCATCGAGAGGTCAGCCTTGCCCCAGCTCCACACCTGAACCACCGGCAGGATCACCAGCAACGCGGCCAGCATCGGCACGAAGGTCAGCCGGAAATAGGGTTCGCCAACTGAAATCGTCCGCCCCGCCGCCTCGGCCATCAAAGGGAACAGCGTGCCCAGCAGAACGGTCAAAGCCGCCACCACGAGCACCACATTGTTCACCGCCAGCGCGCCCTCGCGGCTCAGCATCTGCCACGGCTTGCCGCCTTCCAGCTTTGGCGCGCGCAGCGCGAACAGGCCGAGCGCAAACAGGCCGTAAACCACCAGTCCTGCCAGCAGCACCATGCCCCGCTTCGGGTCCACCGCGAATGCATGCACCGATGTCAGCACGCCAGAGCGCACAAGGAACGCCCCCATCACCGAGAACAGGAAGGCCAGCACGGCCAGCAGCGCCGTCCAGGCCGCAAAATTCCCGCGCTTCTCCGTCACCGCTACCGAGTGCAGCAGCGCCGCCCCGATAAGCCACGGCATCAGCGACGCATTTTCCACCGGGTCCCAGAACCACCAGCCGCCCCAACCAAGCTCGTAATAGGCCCAGTAGGAACCGAGCGCGATACCGATGGTGAGGGGCACGAAAGCCGCGAGCGCCCAGCGCCGCGCCTCCCTGGCCCACACGCGGTCAATCCGCGCCTCCATCAGGCCCGCCGCCGCCAGCGCGAACACGAACGAAAAGCCGACATAGCCGAGGTAGAGCATGGGCGGATGGAAGGCGAGCGCCGGGTCCTGCAGGATGGGGTTCAACCCCGCCCCCTGCAACGGCGCCGGATCCAGCCGCAAATAGGGTGACGAGGCAAACAGGAGGTAAGACAGCGCGCCCGTCGCCAGCCAGCCCTGCACGCCCAGCGTACGCGCCTCGAACACATCGCGCCCCGTCCGCATCCACAGCGCACCCGCACCGCCAAAGCCCAGCGTCACGAGGCACCAGAGCGCCATCGAGCCCTCATGGTTCCCCCATGTGCCGGCAATCTTGTAGAGCATCGGCTTCAGCGTGTGCGAATTGTTAGCCACCAGCGCCAGCGAGAAGTCAGACCGCGCAAACGCCACAACCAGCGTCAGGAAAGACAGCGCCATCACGCCAAACGCCACCAGCGCCACCCGTCCGGCCAATGCCCGTGCGCCCATCAGGCCCAGCACGCCCTGCGCCAGCGAAGCGGCCAGCGCCAGGAACGCGGCAAGGTGGCCAAGCTCGATCATCTAGCTGGCGTTCTGGTCCGGGCCAGCGCCCAGCGGGCGCAGCTCGCGCGGCTGGTAATTCTCGTCATGCTTGGCCAGCAACTGGCGCGCAGTGAATTTGCCGGTCGGGTCAAACGAGCCGATCGCCACCACGCCCTGTCCCTCGCGGAACAGGTCAGGCGCAATGCCGGTAAAGCTCACGGTGATTGTCTCGGGGCTGTTGTCGATAATGATGAACACCATCTCGCTGCCATCGCCGGGATAGGTCAGCGAGCCGGGCTCGACCCAACCGCCCACTTTCACGTCCTTGCCGGGCGCTGGCAGGCCTTTTTCGGCCAGCACTTCAGGCGTGTAAAACAGGTTCGCATTCTGCCGCAGGGCAAAGAATGCAAGCGCCGCCGCTGCCAGCAACAGGGCAGCCGCCACACCAAATGTCCACAATCTGCGGGTCCGGGCTCTCATGACGGCCATCTATACTGGGAACCGCCCGATTTGACAGTGCGGCAGATACAGCAAGGTCGAGGCCCTCACCTCCCACGCCCTTCGGGCGCGGGCCCCTCCTCTCCCAGAGGGAGAGGGGTTAAGTGGTGCCGAGCTGTAAACCCCTCTCCCGCTTGCGGGAGAGGAGGGGCCCATTGCGCAGCAATGGGAGGTGAGGGCTCTAAGCTCTACTGCTCCGCAGGCGCATCCCGCCCAATCGCATCCAGCATCGGCGCAAACCGTTCCCGGCGCGGGTCATCCTCCGGCAGGTTGGCAAACACGGCCCGCATCATCTCTGCCGCCTTCTCCTGGTCGCCCGCCTGCGCCGCGCCCATCGCCGCCCACATGCCGGCGCGCACTTCGGTCGGGTCCAGCTCATAGGCCCGCGCATAAAGCCGCGCCGCATCCGCGCTCACGCCGCCGCCATCCAGTTCCACCAGCACATCGGCGAGGCCGATCAGCGCCGGTACATAAGTGCCGTCCCGCCGCAGCGCAGACTGGAAGGCCCGCGCCGCATCGTCCGGCCGGTTCTGCTGGCGCATGATCACACCGATATAATATTGCGGTTCCGGTGCGTCCGGCTGGTCGATGGAGGTCTGCTCCAGCCGCGCCAGTGTCTCGGCGGGGGTCAGCGTTTCCGGCGCCGTGCGGATCTTCTCCATGATCTCGGCCTGGCGTTCCTTCATTGGCAGGTCCGCCATGCCCGGCCGCCCGAACACGGCATAGCCAGCGACACCCAGCACGAGGCAAACCCCAAGGATAATCGCCTGCAAACGTGTCATGACTTCGGAAACCTCAACCGTGCCTGAAGGCCGCCCATCGGGCTCTCGCCCAGTTCAAGGCTGCCCTTGTGCAGTTCCGCCAGCTCCGCAACGATGGACAGGCCAAGGCCCGTGCCCGGCGTTGTCTCGTCCAGCCGCACGCCACGCTTCATCGCGCCCTCGCGCGCTTCCGGCGGCAGGCCGGGGCCGTCATCCTCGACATCGATGACCAGCGCCTCGGCGCTGTCGGAAATGCGCACCCACACTTCGGCCTTCGCCCACTTGCAGGCATTGTCCATCAGGTTGCCGATCATTTCTTCGAAATCCTGTTTTTCGCCGCGGAACACCGCGCCTGCGCCATCCTCGACGCTGACATTCACGCCCTTCGCATCGAAGAGCCGGTTCAGCAAGCGCGCCAGGGCCTCAACCACCTGCGTCACATCGGTGCGGGCGCCCAGCGTCTCGGCCCGCGCCGCCATCCGCGCCCGCTTCAGGTAATGCTCGACATTCGCGTGCATGGACTCGGTCTGGCGCCGCACGACATCATCCAGCTGCGTCTCGCCCTTCGCCTCATTGCGCAACACCGCTAGCGGCGTCTTCAGCGCATGCGCCAGGTTGCCCACGTGGGTTCGCGCGCGCTCCACCACGACGCGGTTATGCCCGATCAGCTTGTTCAGCTCCTCGGTCAGCGGGCGCACCTCGATCGGGTATCCCTCGCGCAACGTCTGGCGATTACCCTCACGAATATCCGCAATGTCGCGCTCGATCCGCTTCAGCGGCTGCAGCGAAAACCTGATGCCTGCCACCATGGCTGCAAACACGCCGCCGAAGAGCGCGATCATCGTGCCGAACAGCATGTTGCGAAAGCGGGTCGCGGCGGCATCGTTCGGCGTCCGGTCAGCCGCTGCCACCAGGATCAGCGGCGTCTCGCGATTCTCCACGAGGATCGCCTTGGCCGCAGAGCGCACCTTCTGGTCCGCCGGCCCGGCATAATCATCGAACTGGGTCGTGCCCGGGTCGGCCACGGCCCGGCGGATCTGCGCCTCGGTCACCGGAACGGGCTCATCCCAGAGGCTCTTTGAGCGAAAGTCGCCGGAGATGGACAGGTCCGGCTTCAACCCGACAACGGCCCAGTACTGGCCGGAATATTGTGTCTGGAAACGCGAATCACTGGTCAGGAACTGACGCTCGGTATCGGTCACGCGGCCATCAGCCAGGAAGGCCTCTTCGCGGGTCATCTCGCGAGTCAACGTCACCAGCGTCTGGTCGAGATATTCCTCCAGAAGGGTCAGCGTCTGCGCCCGGTAGAGCGCCGACAGGACCAGCGCGCCGCCGATCAGCACAACAAAGCCCCACACCGCCGCCGCAATCATGATCCGCCGGGCGAGCGAAACGCTCGACCAGCGGTCAATGAATCGGGGCTTGGGTGGGTCGGCTTCGTCCATTCAAACGGTCTGGCACGGCAGGCGCCTAGCCTGCAACGCGCGCCTCGTTCTCCGGCACGATCAGGCGATAGCCAAGACCGCGCTCGGTCTGGATCCGGTCAACGCCGATCTTGCGGCGCAGGCGCCCGATGAACACTTCGATCGTGTTCGAATCGCGGTCAAAATCCTGATCGTAGATATGCTCAACCAGTTCCGTGCGTGGCACGACCCGGCCCTGATGATGCATCAGGTAGGACAGCACACGGTATTCATGCGCGGTCAGCTTGATCGGCTCGCCATTGACCATGGCCCGCGCGGCGCGCGTATCGACCATCAGCTTGCCGGCTTCCAGCGTGGCCGCCGAATGGCCTGCCGCGCGGCGCAGCAGGGCGCGCAGGCGTGCCAGCAATTCCTCGGTCACGAAGGGCTTCGACAGGTAATCGTCAGCGCCGGCATCAAAGCCTGCCACCTTCTCGCTCCACTGGTCGCGGGCAGTCAGGATCAGCACGGGGAAGGATTTCCCGTCAGCGCGCCATTTCTTCAGGATGCTGACACCGTCCATCTTCGGCAGGCCCAGGTCCAGGATCACCGCATCATAAGGCTCGGTATCGCCAAGGAAGTGCCCATCCTCGCCATCCGCAGCCAGATCGACCGCATAGCCCGATTGCGACAGCACGTCTGCCAGCTGGCGGCGCAGGTCGTTATCGTCTTCAACTACCAGGATACGCATGAAAAATACCTTCCGTAGAACGGGTTAACACGATTCAGCCGCCGCGACGATCCGTGATCGCGCCAGACTGGGCGTCAACGATAAAGCGCATTTTGCGCCCATCTTCGGTCATCCAGTCAATGTGATATTCGGCGCCGCCACCCTGCTTTGACACAAGGTCTGCGCCCAGCTGGTAGCCACCATATTGCTGCTTCAGCATGCCAAATATCCGGCTCAGCGGCACCGTCTTGCCATTGCGCACGGCATCGCGCGCCTGATTGGGCGAAAAGGAATCGCCCCAGCCCTGCGCGGTCGCAGGACCGGCGGTCAGGAGTGCAATGGCTGCAAGAGAGGCAAGAATCCGCTTCATGGGCCCAGCGTATAGGTCCAAAGCCCTGAATGTGAAGTGAACGCGTGAAATCAGTTTTGTTCAGGATCGAGGTGCGGACCGGGCGGGCAATCGCCCCATGCGCGACTCGCGCCCGCCCCGCCCTGCGCTAATGCTCACTCGGCCTTGGTCTGTTTCTGCGCCTGCAGCGTTACCAGCCAGCCCGGCGTGCTGTTCCGACCGCCGCCAAAACCGGCATAGTGCATCTCCAAATAAAGCGGGTCGGCGATGAATTCGCCCACCTGTTCCTCCGGTTCGACCGGCTTGAAGACCGTCTTGCTATAGACCTCATATTGCCCGCTTTCGGTGTTCGTCTCGGAGGTCCAGGCATCGCCCAGACACGCTTTCGCGTCGCTGACGGCGCCTTCATAGGCCGCTTTGGCCAGCTCGCCATCGGCATCCTTGTCCAGGGTACCTGCCTCGAACAGGTCGCAGGTATAGATATGGATATTCGTCTCGCCGCCAAAGAAGCCGCGCATGACGCTCACCCGGCAGGCACTATCCTTAAAGGTCTCGCTGGATTCCCACGCATCCGGCAGCGGGCTGTCGCCCAGCATGCGCTGCTCGCCGCGCAGGCTGGTAAACGGCTCATCCTCACCCCGCGCCGCCACGATGGTTGAAATCGCCGCGCAAGGGTCTTTCCCCTCGGCCGCTTCGCCTTGCGCGCACGCGGCCAGCGCTGCCAGCGGCAGCAGGATCAGGTATCGCTTCATCTTGTCCCCACAGGTCTGCATCTCTTTGAGACCCTATCGCTGCACTGTGCACCCTGCATCCCCCCGAGGGGGGAGGCACGCCTATTAAATGCAGCATCTTTCACGAACAAAAATCGGGCGAACAAAAAACACCCTGTAGTGGAACGAATGCACTTGCCCGAGCATAGGTCACGCAGGCAAGGAATGCGCAGAATGTCTATAGTTTTCAATTCATTAACAGAAAACCACGATTTTATTCATATCGTGATTGCCGTGCTGGTGCTCGGCTTGAGCCTCGTGTGTGCCCTGTTGGTGTTTCAGCGCGGCATGATTGACCGCAGCGAAACCGGCAGTCGCCGCTGGATCATCGCCGCAGGCATCGTCACCGGTCTGGGCGTCTGGGCCACGCATTTTATTGCCCTCCTCGGCTACCATCCGGGTTTCCCCATCAAGTTCGATGCCTTCGTAACCCTCATGTCAGCGCTGGTCGCCGTCGTCGGCCTCACGGTTGCAACCTCCATTGCGAGCAATAGCGGCACCCCGGCTCGAAAGCTGGCAGCCGCGCTAATGGGCTCAGGTACAGTCATCGTGATGCACTATTTCGGCATGACAGCGATGAAGGACAGCGTCGACATCACGTATGATGCCCGTCTTGTCCTTGTCTCGATCGCGTTCTGTGTCGGCTTCTACAGCCTTGCCTACGGCTTACGCCTCAGCGCACTTCCTGCCCTGCGCAACGTGTTAAGCTGGGCCTGCGGCATGCTCGCCATTCTCGGCATTCATTTCATCGGCACGGCCGCCATGAGCATAACGCCGCTCGCCAGCGTGCCTGAAACCGGCTGGCTGATGGGCGCCGGCGCCCTGAGCGCCATTATCGCCACCAGCATCTGCCTCATCCTCATGTTTGCCGCGCTCGCCGCCGGCCTCGACTCGCTCGTCGTCCAGATGCGCAACATTGAATCCCTCAAGCTTTCGGCCCTCGCGGATTCCTCGCACGAGGCACTCTTCATGGTGTCCGAAGACGGCAAGGTCATCCAGGCGAACATGGCCGCCGAAACCATGCTCGGCATCCCGCGCGGCGACATGCAGAGCGCCAATATTTTCGACATTCTCCAGCTGAACGATCTCGGCAATTTCACCGATGGCAAAGACAGGCTCATCGCCGAGCATGTCCTCCACATATCCGGCGGTCATGACGTGACCGTTGAAATCACAACGCGCGCCATGAAGGACTCTGAGGCCGGCTTCACCTTTTTTGCCGTGCGCGACCTCACACGCCAGCTGCGCCAGGAAGCCAAGGTTCGCGCGCTGGCCTATCGCGACACTCTCACAGGCCTTCCCAACCGGGCCGCCTTCAACATGACACTCGAAGCGGCCATCCGCGACAAGCCCTATGCCTGCGCTGACCTCGCCGTCTTCATCATTGATGTCGATGAGTTCAAGGAAGTGAACGACCAGTTCGGGCATGCCACCGGCGACAGCCTGCTGAAAATTGCCGGCCGCCGGATTTCCTCCTGCCTGTCGCCTGCCGACATGGTTGCTCGCCTCGGTGGCGACGAGTTCGCCGTCATCCTGCGTGGTCGCACCAGCATCCACCAGATCAAATGGACCGCCAACAAGATCATCAAGACCTTTGCCACGCCGATTACGCTGGGCACACGCAGCCTGTCGATGGGCGCCAGCATCGGTATCGCCCTCGCCGAACCCGAAGCCACCGGAACGGCGCGTGTCCTCACCGCTGCCGATCGCGCGCTCTATGCCGCCAAGGAGGCCGGGCGTGGGTGTTATCGCGTCTATGATGCCTCCCTGCACGAAGTGCACGAGCAGAAGCGCGACCTTGAAACCGCCCTGCACCAGGCACTTGAGGGCGATCAGTTCGTGCTCCACTTCCAGCCCAAAGTGTGCAGCCACACGCGCGCCGTCGTAGGCCGCGAAGCCCTGATCCGCTGGAACCGGCCGGGTCGCGGCATGGTCTATCCCGACCACTTCATTCCGGTGGCGGAGCAAAGCCTGCTCATCAACGACATTGGCCGCTGGACCATCCGCGCCGCCTGTGAAGCGGCCATAGAATGGGATGCAAACGAGACCGTCGCGGTCAACCTCTCCGCCCGCCAGTTCCTTGATCCGGACCTGGTGGCAGACATACGCGATGTGCTACATGAGACGGGCCTGAATCCCTCGCGCCTCGAACTTGAGATCACCGAGACCGCGCTCATTCTCAACAAGCAGCTCGCCGCAACCATCCTGATGCAGCTGAAGGCGATTGGCATCAAGATCGCCCTTGATGATTTCGGCACGGGCTACTCGTCGATGAGCTATGTCCAGTCCTTCCCGTTCGACCGGCTCAAGATCGACCGGTCCTTCGTGGCCGCCATGAATGGTGATCGCAAGTCACGCGCCATTGTCGAGGCGATCATCAGCCTTGCTCATTCGCTCGACATTCCGGTCGTTGCCGAAGGGGTCGAGACAGAGGAGCAGGCCAGCCTGCTGCGAAGCCTGCTGTGTGAGGAAATTCAGGGCTTCCTGATCGCCCGCCCGGAACCCTTCATCGTGCCCGAGAAGGCCGAACCGAAGACCGGGAAAGCCCACGTAACGCTCTCAGCCGCCTGATCTGACAGGTCTCAGGCCTTGCCTTCGGCCCATTTCTTCAGGCCGGGGTCGGCGGGATCATCCAGCATGATCTTCAGCTTGGCATAGAGGTTGCCCGGCGTACTCGTCTGAACGCCCTTGCCGCGCAGCCGCAGCGTCGCGTCCGTGTTCGATCCTGCCGGCACTTTCAGCGTTACCGGGCCCGACGGTGTCTTCACTTCCACACTGCCGCCCAGGATCGCCGTCTTCAGGCTGATCGGCACGCCCATGCGCAAATCCTTGCCGTCGCGCTCCCACACATTGCTCGGCCGCACTTCCACTTCCAGCAGCGCATCGCCGGGCGCCCCGCCATTCGGCGAAGGCTGGCCCTGGCTCTTCAGGCGCAGTGTCTGGCCGGTGTCGATGCCTGCCGGAATGTTCACATCCAGCGCCGTGCCGTCGGCCATGGTCATGCGTCGGCGCGCGCCGGTCACCGCATCCTCGAACGAGATTTCCACACGGTAGCGGATATCGCGGCCCTTTTGCGGCCCCGGATTGCGGCGGCGTCCGCCGCCCCCGAACATGCCGCCCAATATGTCCTCGAACGGGTCGCCCTGCGCACCGTCAAATGGATTGCCGCCGCCACGCGTCTGCCAGCGCGCCCCGCCGCCACCCGGAAATCCGCCACCGCTGCCACCGCCGGGATAACCACCCGCAAAGCCCGCAGGGTTACCATCGCCGTCGATCTCGCCGCGGTCGAACTTCGCCTTTTTCTCCTTGTCGCCCAGGATATCCCAGGCCTGCGACACCCGCTTGAACTCCTCCATCTTGGCATTGTCGTCGGGGTGCAGGTCAGGGTGCAGGGCTTTCGCCTTGTTGCGATAGGCTTTTTTGATCTCGGCCTCGCTCGCTGTGCGGGGAACGCCGAGCACGCTATAGGGATCTAGGGCCAAGGGCGGGTCGTCCTTTTGTGTGTGGAATCCGTTATGCGCCAAGAGTTAGGATGTTCCGGCGCCGATTGAAACCCATGGACCCACACGGCCATCAGCACCAGTCTCCGCCACCCGTGCCGAAACCGCGCCCGGTACCAGCGCTGCCGAGGGCACGGCCACCTCAAACCGCCCGCCAAAGCCGCTTCCCGTGTCCACCTCCACGGCAAACCGCCCCGCATTTGTCGCCTCCGGAAAGGCCCAGCTCTCCGCCACATCCGCCCCGCGCCTTACCCAGCTGAGTGCATCGCCGCGCCGCCTCAGGTGCGCCACCCGCCAGGGCAGGCCGCCTTTGTCCTCAAACACGAGCGCCTGCGCCGCCTCATCGCCAGCCGCGCGCCAGTCCAGCGCCAGCGCGACTTCTCCCGGCCCCACCGAAGCCCGCACCAGCGCCCCATCCACCAGAACAACCCGCGCGCCCGCTTCTGCCGCCCCGCTCACACTGCCCTGCTGCCCCCGCAACAGGCCGCTCAGCGCCCAGGTATCCACGCCCACCAGTTCCGCGTCCCTGTACTGAACCAGCTCCCAGCCTGCCGCCGTCTCCAGCAGCAGCGCGTTGCCCCCGCCCAGCACCTGCGCCTCCGGCAGGCTCGCAAACTCACCGCCCGGCGCATGCACGCGCAGCTCATTCGCCCGGTCCCATCGCCCGACCGGCCCTTCGCCCACCGCTTCCACCAGCCGCCCGATCACTGCCGGCTGCGACTGCACGGCCCGCTCACGCATCGCATCCGCCGCCAGCCCTGCCAGCACGCGCACCTCGCCCGGCCACGGGTCCGCCCATGCCGCCACCAATGGCCCGGCCACATCCGTCTCCCCCGGCAGGCGCGGCCCGTCAATCACCACCAGGTCCACCGCGCCAAAATCCGGCGCAGGCGGCGCCACCGGCCCCGGCTCCAGCCCGCGCACAATGACTGGCCCCGCCACATCCGCCACCAGCGACAGCCCGCGCACGATGCCTGCCTCCGTCACATCGCCCACGCGCCACACCGCGCCGCCGTCCACGCGCAGCCCATCCCCCGGCTCCAGCGCCAGCCCGTTCAGCACCAGCCCGGCCTCTGCCGTCTCCGCGCTCGCCGCCGCGTCCAACAGGAAGCGCGCCACCGCTTCCGCCCGCCCGGCGCCCATGGCCAGCGGCAGGCTCACATCCACGCTGAGGCGCGGATCACCGCCCGCCACCCGCGCCTCCGCCACGCCCGGCTGGTAGTCATGCTCAAGGTCCACATAGGTCAGCCGCAGCCGCTCCGGCGCCTTGTCCACCAGCTTGCGCGTCCGCTGCAGGCCGCCCTCGGTCAAGTCCGCCGTCGCCACATCCAGCACCGCGCCCTCGCCCTGCATGCGAAACACGAGTGCCCCGTCCCGCTCCACGCACGCAAACCCGAACGCCGCCTTCAGCGGCTCCAGTGCCGCCCGCACCGAATGCACACCGTCGAGGCCATAGCCCTCCACAACGCCATCCAGCTCGCGCACGTCCACATCACTCACGCCGCCCCGCGCGCAGATATCCGCCACCACATCCGCCAGTGGCGCCAGCCCTGCCCGCCCGTTCAGCCAATGCCCCCGTGCCCAGTTGCCGCCATCGCCCCAGACCTCATCACGCACAGGCCAGGCCGGAAACGGCCGCCCGTCCCACGCCCACACGAATGTCGCCTCCACCAGCGGGTCAGCCTCGAAGTGCGCCAGCGTCACGGCCAGCGCCCGTTTCTGGAACACATCGTCCCGCGCCCCGGTCGAATAGGGCGGCAGCGCGCTCTCGCTGCTCTTGGGATCAAAGAACAGGTTCGGCGCATTGCCGCCCTTGTCCACCGCCGCAAAGCCAATCTCGCTGAGGCGCACAGGCTTCGCCCCCGGCACCCAGCCCGTCGGCGCGGCATCCCGCACACCGCCCGGCCGCGCATGATGCAGCGCCCCGGCCCAGCCGGTCAGGTCCTTCGCCCGGAACACCCAATGCTCGCCATGCGCCGTGTCATTGATCGGCGTGCGCACCTGCGCGTCACGGTCGGCATCGCTGGCATAATACCAGTCATAAGCCTCCCCGCCCGCCAGCTGCGCGCTCAGGTAGTCCACATCGTCCGCCGCCTTGTATCCCGCCAGCGCATCCAGGTGCCCGTCGCCATCACGCCAATCCCCCATCGGCGGATACCAGTCCACCGCCACGTAATCCACATTTTCATCCGCCCACAGCGCATCCAGCGGGAACAGAACGTCCCCGCTCCCATCCCCCGGCACATAGGCGCCATACTCCGTCCAGTCAGCCGCATAGGAGATGTTTGCCGAGGGCAACATCGCCTTCACATCCGCCGCAATCGACTTGAGCTTCTCCACAAACGGAAACGCGCCGCCCGCGTCCCTCACGCGCGTCAGCGCCCGCATCTCACTCCCAATCAGGAAGGCCTCCACGCCCCCCGCCGCCAGCGCCAGGTCTGCATGATGCAATATGAACCGCCGAAAGCCCCATTCGCCCTCAACGAACGCCTCGATCTCATCCCGCGCCGCCGCCGTTCCATCCGCGCTTACAGTCACCCGCCCGCGCCACGGCAGGCCCGCAGAATCCATGAACAGGAAAGGCGACAGCGTCACCGCCATGCCCCGCGCATTCATCTCCTCTATGGCCTGCACCACGCACGCATCCGACGGCGTCCCGCCATAGTTCGCATTGCCCGCCTCATCGCGCGAGATCAGGTACGCCGCCTCCCGCCCCACGCCGTCCACGCTCCACGCCATGGGCACCGTCACGCGCTCGGCCACTTCCACGCCCGGTCGTATCGCGCAGTCTCCCGCCGCCAGGGAATCCCCGAACCACCCAACCGTAAGCGCCGCCCTGTCCACGCGCGGCAAGTCCCGCTCCAGCTGGTCCAGCGACACGAGGAAGTCCGCCCGCGCCTCGCCTGAGTTCGCGTTCAACGCCCGCTCGCGCCCCGGCGCCAGCCGCTCGCGCACAATCTCCGTCGCATACACAAACTCGCCCGAGGCCGGGATCACGTTCACCCCCGTCACAACCTCCCCCAGCCCTGCCTCGCTGCCGCCCTCCGGCACCCGCGCCACCTCGAACGAGAGCTGCGGCAACCGATTACCAAACTCGTCCAGCGGCAAATCCTCGAACACCACATACGCCAAGCCGCGATAGGCGGGTGCCTCCCCCTCCACCATCTCGATCAGCGGATCCGGCGCCTGATCCTCCGTCCCCGTATAGATCCGGTGCACCACGCCCGACAGGTCAAACGCCTCCCCATTCGCCCAGGCCTGCTGCACGCCCAGTATCGGCCCCTCGCCCAGCGCCACGGCAAAGC
>TARA_R110000787_G_scaffold74022_4_pt1 | contig 17999 bp, 17 predicted proteins | sample TARA_R110000787 | Tara Oceans TARA_R110000787 (sample SAMEA4397920) | marine metagenome | biome: Polar Biome; feature: [DCM] deep chlorophyll maximum layer (ENVO:01000326); material: water (ENVO:00002006), including particulate matter (ENVO:01000060) such as... | depth 35 m
AGACACGGGTTTTTTGCATTCGCTGCACTTAACTGCCGGAGGGGGCGATTCCGGTCGTCCTGGAGATCCAGTCGGCATAGGCCGAGACACGCATATAGACGCCCGGACTGCCCTCACGGCCACAGCCGAGGCCCCAGCTGACCACGCCGACCTGGACCGGTCCGTTGCCGCCATTGCCGCGCTGGACGAGCGGTCCGCCGCTGTCGCCCTGGCAGCTGTCGGAATAGCTGGCGCCTGCGCACATCTGGGTCTCGGGCGAGACGGTGACGCCCGCATAGTCGTCCTGCAGGCCATATTGCGTGATCAGGCCCTCAAGGTCCGTCTTGCATTCCTGCGGCGTGATCTTGGGGAGGTAGGCCTCCTGCAGCACCATCATCGGCGCGCTGAGGTGGCGTCCGGTGCGGCTGACGGCTTCCTGGCCGGTGGCCTGTTCGCCGGTCTTGCCATATCCGGCAACCATCAGATCCGAATAGGGCGGGTCGAAATCGCTGACACTGCCGGTAAGCCCGTCGAGCTTTGCCACGGTGCCCTTCCAGACGCCATCAATGCGCACGAGGGCGAGGTCATTGCCGCCTTCGGCATGGCCGCGCTTGTAGTCCGGATGCACGACCACTTCCCGGATCGGGAAAACGCTGCCCTTGGCAATCTTGCGCAAGTCCCCTGCCCCGATGGTCAGGATCATGGGACCGAAGCGCACCAGGTCGCCCGATGCATCCGGCACATACTGGATGGCGCGGCGGCCATTCTCGATGCGCGCGGTCTCAACGCAATGGGCCGCCGTGATGGCCCAGCTGCCCGAAATCATCGTGGCGCCGCACTCGTGATAGATCTCCTTGCCGCTGACCGACTGCATCGAGGCCATGCCGGGCCAGTCCGCCGGATTTGCGTCCTGCCCCTCTACAACGCAGGCCGTGACGAGCGTCAGCGCGCCGAGCGCGAGGCTCAATCTTGTGATGTTTTTCATGTCCGTCCCCTTATCTCCCGGACATGTATACCCCTCTTGCGATGGCGCGCGCCAGAGTGCTGGCCGCGAGCTCGCCGATACGGGCGAGGGTTGCCGCCGACGGATCGGACAAGGCGCGCTTGCCTGTGGCCAGAACGAACACCGCGTCGCCGTCAAAAGGCGCAAAGACAGGCCGGATGGCGCGCGAGAAACCGGAGAGGGCCATCTGGGCCACCCGCTTGGCCTGATCGGGGGTCAGGATGGCGTCGGTGGCGATGCAGGCAATGGTCGTGTTCTGGCCGAGACTGGGGTTCAGCTTGGCCGCGCCCCAGTCTTCGGCATTCATCGAAAAGTCAGCGGGCGGGCGGGCGCCGCCAAACTCGCCGTCTATCTCGTAGGGCCAGGCCCAGAAGGCATCCGTGCCGGGCATGTAGACCGAGCCGTAGCAATTGACGGCTGCGAGGGCACCGACGGTGATCTTGTCTTTCGTGACGATGCTGGCCGACCCCGTACCGCCGAGATGGGCGCCCGCGGCCGCGCCATAGCCTGCACCTGCCCGCCCGAGGCGGAATGTTCCCGAGGCCGTGTCAAAGGCCTTGCGGCCGAGCGCGGCATAGGGCGAGGCATCGCCCCAGTCCTTGTCGCCGCCATTTGCGAGGTCATAGAGGATCGCTGCCGGCACGATGGGCGATTTGGGCACCGTCGGCAGGTCGATCAGGCCGAAGCCCCGCCCGGCTTTCTTGAGGCCCGCCGCGACACCATCTGCTGCTGCAAGGCCGAACGCGCTGCCGCCGGAGAGGCAGATTGCGTCCACCGCGTCGACCAGCGTGCCGCCTGCGAGCAGGTCCGTCTCGCGCGTGCCGGGCCCGCCGCCTGCAACACATACGGCAGCGACGGCCGGTTTTTCGGCCAGGATCACGGTTGTGCCCGTGCGCACACGGGCATCCTCTGCCTGCCCGACGCTGATACCTGCCACATCCGTGATCAGGTTATTCCTTCCGGGCTTTGCCATGATGTCTGCCTTTGCCTTTTCATTCGTGTGACAGTCTCTTAAGGTTAGCCGAACACTGCGCCAAGCAAAGGGTTTCTCATGTATCGTCGCACGCTATCGCCCAGCCGTTTCCTCGGGCTGCCCCTCATTGCCATTGCCAGCCTTGCGCTGAGCGCCTGTACGCAGGCCAAAAGCAATGTCACCTCCTCTGCCGACGCCGCCAAGAACGCGGCCGAAACAGCCGAATCACTCAGCCCGCCAACCGGGGATCTCAGCTGGACCAAGGGCGCCATGGTGGCCGCAGCGAACCCGCTGGCGGTGGAAGCCGGGCTGGAAGTGATGCGCAATGGCGGCAACGCGATCGACGCGGCAATTGCCGTCCATGCCGTGCTCGGCCTCGTTGAGCCGGAAAGCTCGGGCCTCGGTGGGGGCGCTTTCATGGTCTATTATGACCGTTCCAAGGACGAGATCACGGTATTCGATGGTCGCGAAATGGCCCCTGCGGCGGCCACGGCGGACTATTTCGTCAAGGACGGCAAGGTGATGGATTTCATCGAGGCCTGGCAGTCGGGCCACTCGGTGGGCGTGCCGGGACAGGTCGCGCTCTACAAGGCGGCACATGATGCTGCCGGCACAGGCGACTGGGCGGCGGATTTCGCGCCCGCCATCCGGCTGGCCGAGAATGGTTTTGAAGTTGGTGAAAAGCTTTCGCAGGCGCTGTCATCAGAGCGGCTGCGCGCGGTTATCAATCTCGACGACAACCCGGTGACGGCGGCCTATTTCTATCCGGATGGCAAGCCGCTTCCAGAGGGTTACCTGCTGAAGAACCCGGACTATGCCGCAACGCTGAAACGCATCGCGACTGAAGGCCCAAGCGCCTTCTATAGCGGCGAGATTGCCGAAGGCATCGTCGCGGCCGCTGGTGCCGAGCCCTATGGCAGCGTGATGACAATGGAAGACCTCGCCAATTACACCGTGAAGACACGCCCGGCCGTCTGCGGCACGCTACCGACGGGCTACAAGATCTGTTCCGCCCCACCGCCGTCTTCCGGCGGTGTCGCCCAGAACGAGATCATGGGCCTCTATGACCTGATGAAACCCGGCCCGAACGTGAAAGTGTCGGAAGACTATTACCTGAAGATCTTCGTCGACGCCCAGCGCCTCGCCTATGCCGACCGCGACTATTACGTGGCCGATGCAGACTATGTCACCGTGCCGACGGCTGACCTGATCAACCCGGACTATCTGAAAGTACGCGCCAAGGAAGCCTTTGCGCCGGACGCACATGCCACGCCGGGCGACCCGGGCGTTGCCCTTGGCCGCAGCCCGATGATCGGCATGTGGGGCCAGGACCAGACCGAGCACAAGCCGGGCACGACGCATATCTCCATCATCGACACGGACGGCAATGCCGTCTCGATGACAGCAACCGTCGAAGCCGCCTTCGGCTCGTCACGCATGACGCATGGTTTCCTGCTGAACAACCAGCTGACCGACTTCTCCCGCGCGCCAACCGCAGGCGGCCAGCCCGTGGCCAACGCTCCGGCGGCCGGCAAGCGTCCGCGCAGCTCGATGTCGCCAACGCTCGTGTTCAATCCTGAGGGCGACCTGTTCATGGTCACCGGCTCGCCGGGCGGCAACTCGATCATCGCCTATGTCGCCAAGACGCTCGTGGGCGTGATGGAATGGGGCCTGACGGCGCAGGAAGCCGTTGACCTTCCGAACATCATCGCGCGCGGTGACACGGTTGGCGTCGAAGTCGACCGCGAAGGCGGCCCGGAAGATGCCGAAACCCTTCGCCAGATGGGCTATGACGTTGACGAGCGCGAAGGCGAGAATTCCGGCCTGCACGTCATCGTGGTCCGCGACGATGGCCTTGAAGGCGCTGCCGATCCGCGCCGTGAAGGCATTGCGAAGAAGCTGGAATAGGGCCGACAACGGGGCAACCCTCTCCGCTTCCCCTGCGCATGCAGGAGTTCAGTGCGGCGCGTATCGGATGCGCCAAACCGGGCCCCAGCATTCGCTGGGGAGACGGCTCCGGACGGGCAAAATTGTGACAAACTAGACCATGGCCAAGCTCTATTTCTCCTATGCGGCGATGAATGCCGGCAAGTCGACGCTCCTGCTTCAGGCGGCGCACAATTACCGTGAGCGAGGCATGGATGTGTTGCTGCTCACCTCCGAACTCTATGGCGGCACGGAGGACGGGCATATTTCCTCACGCATCGGTATCAGTTCCGAAGCGACGCTCTATTCCGACAAGGTGGACCTCTTTGCGCTGATCCAGGACGTGATGGCCAAGGGGCGGCTTGATGCCATCTTTGTCGACGAGGCGCAGTTCCTGACGAAAGCACAGGTCTGGCAGCTGGCGCGGGTGACCGACTACCTCCATGTGCCGGTGCTGGCCTATGGCCTGCGCACGGACTTCCGGGGGGAACTGTTCGAGGGCTCTGCGGCCCTGCTGGCGATTGCCGACAATCTGCGCGAGATCCGCACGATCTGTGAATGCGGCAGCAAGGCCACGATGGTCGTGCGGCTCGGCCCGGACGGCAAGGCGCTGACAGAGGGCGATCAGGTGTCGATCGAGAAAACGACCTATCTGTCGCTCTGCCGGCGCCATTGGGAAGAGCGGATGGGGCGCTTTCCCGTCGGCTGAGAACCACTTGTCCAGAGGCCGCAATGTCACGCAAACGTCGCAAATATGCGGCTGGTTGTGTAGCGCCATCACCGTTATAGCCGGGCACAGAACCGACCCTGATGGAGCCTGACATGTCCCCTGCCCGCCTCGTTCTTGCCAGCGCATCGGCGCTCGCCCTTGCTGCCTGCGCCAGCGTTCCGGCTTTCCCGACGGCTTCCGTCATGCCGCTTGCCGAGACGGGCCTTGTCGGCGCGAGCGGCGACAGCGCGGACGATCCGGCCATCTGGGTGAGCCGGGCCGATCCGGCGAAATCGCTGATCCTCGGCACCAACAAGCAGGAAGGCCTGGTCGTGTTTGCGCTCGACGGGTCTGAAGTCCAACGCATGCCGCTTGGCCCGATCAACAATGTCGACGTGCGCCAGGACCTTGGCGGCCCCTTCGACCTCGCCGTGGCCAGCAATGACACGCAGGGCATTTCGGTCTTCTCGATCAGGCGCACCACAGGCGAGATCGCCCATGTCAACGACATCCAGACGGGCAAGACCGAGCCTTACGGCATCTGCCTCGGCGACGGAAAATCCAACCCGATTGCCGGCGTCACCTACAAGGATGGCACGGTCGAACTCTGGAAAATTGACGGCGAGGCCGATGGCGTCACCGGCGAGCTACTGCGCAGTGTGAAACTCGCGACCCAGCTGGAAGGCTGTGTCTTCGACGAGGTCAATGGCCAGCTGGTGATCGGCGAGGAAGATCACGGCATCTGGACGCTCGCCTATGAAAAAGCGGACTCCCAGCCGGTCGAACTCGACACGATTGCTGCGGGCAATGGCCTTGTCGCCGATGTCGAGGGCATTTCGATGTGGCGCGGCAAGGATGGCAAGGGCTGGATCGTCGCCTCGGCGCAGGAAGCCAACCGCTATGTCGTCTACGAGCGTCAGGCACCGCACACGCCGATGGGCGCCTTCACGCTTGTCGAGAATACGGAAGCGGGCGTCGATGGCGTGACGCACACGGACGGGATCGACATTGTCTCGGCCGCCCTGCCTGGTTATCCGCGCGGCCTGCTGGCCGTGCAGGACGATGCCAACCCGCTGAAGGAACAGGACCAGAATTTCAAGCTGGTAAGCTGGGCCGATGTGGAAGCCGCGCTTGGACTGCCGCTGCTCGACGCCGAATAGACTTCAGGCCGAGAGCCTGTCAGGCATGGCGGGTTTATGCCGCAGCTCCGGCCGACCGATCAGGTAGCCCTGCGCGAGGTCGCAGCCGAGTTGCGCGATGAGGTGGAGATTTTCGCGCGTCTCGATGCCCTCGGTACAGCTCTTGATGCCGAGCTCCTTGCAGAGCGCGATCGTGGCTTTCAGGATCGTGCCGCGCACGGTCTTGCCGGCTTCCTGAGCGACGAAGGAGCGGTCGATCTTGATCTTGTCGATGGGTAGCTGGTCGATCAGCTTCAGCGAGGAATAGCCCGTACCGAAATCGTCGAGGGCGACGGACATGCCCATGGCGCGTACCTTGTGGAGGATTTCGGTGCTGAGATCGAGATTGCTGAAATAGATATGCTCGGTGACTTCCAGCTCGAGGCGCGCCGGATCGACGCGGTGGCGCATGAGCAGGCTGTCCAGCTTGCCGAGGAACTGGTCTGAGCAGAGCTGGGTTGGCGATATGTTCAGCGCGAGGAATGTGTCGCTGTCATCCATGCTGGCGACGGCCTTGTCTGCGAGTGACCAGAACAGCGGATCGATCAGCCCGAGGCGCTCGGCCGCCTGGATGAACTGGCTCGGCATCGGATCGGACTGGAGACCGCTTTGCGGCCAGCGGGCGAGCATCTCATGCCCGACAATACGGCCGGTATGGACATCCAGGATGGGCTGGAAGGCTGGCTCGAACCGCTTGTTCGCCACGGCCGAGACGAGCGCGAGATCGACCATGTCGGCCTCGCGGCTGCCAATGTCCAGCGCCCTGTTGAAGCGGGCAACGCCCCCGCCCTGCGCCTTGATCCGCAGCATGGACTTGTCGGCGGCATGCAGCATGGCCGCCTGTTCGAACGTGTCCATCAGGTGGATCGCATAACCGATGGAGGCGCCAACAAAGACCTGGCCGACAGCGGAATCGATGCCGCGGATAAGTTCGGCCTGTGTGTCCTCTAGAATCTGCTGGATCGCCGCCGAGCCGCCGGACGCGCTGACCACGAAGGCAAACTCGTCGCCGCCCAGCCGGGCCGCGTGGGCCAGCGCCGCATTGTCTGACAGGCGTTGCGAAATGGTCTTCAGTACCTCATCGCCGACCGCATGGCCGTAGCGATCATTCAGGTGCTTGAACCGGTCGAGATCGACAAAGGCGCAGGCAAAGGGAATGCCGCGTGCGATATGCGAATCCACTTCACGCACGAAAGCGCGGCGGTTGAGGATTCCCGTGAGCGGATCTTCATCGGCCAGCGACTTGATTTTCTGCTCGGCGACTTTGCGCTCGGCAATTTCCTGCGTCAGCTTGGCCAGCATGCTCGTGTGAATCGTGTTCATGGCTTCGAACACGTGAAGGCCGCTCATGATGCCGTGATAACGGCCATCATGGCCGACGAGAACGAGGCCGTCGCGGATCGTCCGGTCATCGGAAACATAGCGCCCGATGACGTCGGCAATCCTGTCGCGGATGGAGGGAAAGTCCGCGCCGGACTTCATCAGCTGGTGGATCTTTTTCTTTTCGTGCAGCGCATGTCCGAAAGGCGAGGCGAGCAATGTCTGGAAGGACAGGGAGGACACATAGCCGATGGGCGTCTGATGATCGTCAATGACGGGACAGAGCGCAGCATCCGGAAATTGCCGGAAGAAAGCCGCCACATCATGGAAACCCATTTCCGGCGTCAGGGCAGGCGTTCTCTGTATGGGAGCAGACTCAAATCGCATGCGGGGTTCCTTGCTGAACAAGTCTTAGCCGGAATGTGTATTCATTTTCTGAATATAAATGCCCAATCTGTAGTAAATGATACAGAATAGAGAAATACAGACCGGCGATTCCTGCCTGCATGTCCTGCTGTCCCGGACGGGACTGCCACACTGTGTGCTCAAGGCTGGCCGCAGGCGACTGCGGCGGCAATGCCCCGATACGTTCCGTATTCCTGCCGTAATTGCGAGCAAGGATTCACGGGCAATGGGATACGAAAAGGAGATTTCCCGTGGGCGTGAAGCGCAATGCCATCCTGGGGATACTGACGATTGCCGCCTTTGTCGGCTGCGGCCTGCTGGCGAATGCCGAGGCGCAGGAGACGCCACAGCCTGCGGACGCCATGATCGACTATGACGGCTTTGTCGGCCTCAGCGGGGAACTCGCCGCCTACCGACAATCGCGCCTTGTCGACCTTGAGACCTTCAACGCCATGAAGGCCGAGCCGGGCACGATCCTGCTGGATACGCGCAGCGCCGAGGCCTTCCACATGGGCCATATCGAGGGCGCGGTGAACGTCAATTTCTCCGATTTCACCGATGCGAAACTGGCTGCGGCGCTTGGCGACAAGGCCACGCGCATCCTGATCTATTGCAACAATAATTTCAGCGACAACATGGCCCCGGTGATGCTGAAACGGGTGGAGCTGGCGCTCAACGTGCCCACCTTCATCAATCTCTACGGCTATGGGTACGAGAATATCTACGAGCTGAAAGGGGCCCATTCGATCAAGGACGCCGACATTCACTGGGTGTCCGACTGGCCTGAAATGGCGCCGGTCCCGACTGTTCAGCAAAACTAAACTGCCAATCTGACGCCTTGCTTTTGCGGGCGCGAGGGGTCATTTGCGGGCCTGAACCTGAATAGCTGACCCCGCAAAGAGGCCTGCCCATGTCTGCTGATGCATCTGCCGCTGCTGCGACGCCTGCACCGAAAGTGAACCCGAATGCCCCGACCGAGGAGACTGTCCTCAGCGTCGAGCATTATACCGACCGGCTGTTCCGTTTCCGCATTACCCGTCCGCGCAGCTTCCGCTTCCGTACCGGCGAGTTCGTGATGATCGGCCTGCCCAAGGAAGACGGAAAGCCGCTGCTGCGGGCCTATTCCATCGCCTCCCCTGCCTGGGACGAAGAACTGGAATTCTATTCGATCAAGGTGCCTGACGGCCCGCTGACATCGCGTCTGCAATCGATCCAACCAGGCGACAAGGTGCTGCTGGGCAAAAAGCCGACCGGCACGCTGGTGCTGGATGCGCTGACACCAGGCAAACGGCTCTATATGTTCTCGACCGGCACCGGCTTTGCGCCTTTCGCCAGCCTGATCCGCGACCCGGAGACCTATGAGCGCTATGACGAAGTGATCGTGACGCATACGTGCCGTGACAATGGCGAACTGGCCTATTCGACCAATCTGGTGCGCGACATTGCCAATGACCCGCTGGTTGGCGAAATGTCGAACGGCAAGCTGAAACTGTTCACCAGCTGCACGCGCACGCCGCACCCGACCATGGGGCGGATCACGACGCTGATCGAGACCGGCAAACTGTTCGAGGCCCTCGGCGTGCCGAAGCTGGACCCGGCAACCGACCGGGCGATGATCTGCGGCTCGATGGAGATGATCCAGGACGTGAAGGCGCTGATGATCTCCCATGGCCTGACCGAAGGCTCCAATGCGGCGCCCGCCGAATTCGTGATCGAAAAAGCCTTCGCGGGCTGATTCCTGCCCGGCCGAGCCGACAAAGCGCTCCGTTAAAACTGACGCCTACGTCATGTATTGACAGAGGCGCCGATGCCCTTCTCCTTAGCTTCGGAGGATTGGAAGGGAGAGGGTATGCCGGTTTCGAGACGAACCATCCTTTTGGCGGGTGGCGCGGTTGCTGCAGGCAGCGTTGCGATTCCCGCCGAACAGTACATTGACTGGAGCGGGCGTGATTTCACGCGTCCCGACTATCAGCCGGACTATCCGGAGGCGCCGGAGGGCGAGGATAGCTGGATGAACTGGTCCGGCGTTCAGCGCGCGACGCCCGAGGCGATCAGCCTGCCCGCGAGCGAGGATGAACTGAGCGAACTGATCGCCGGAACGACCACCCGCATGCGCCCCTATGGCAGCGGCCATTCCTTTGTGGGCCTTGCGCCCAGCGAAGGCGTGATGGTGGATGTGAGCCGCCTGACGGGCCTGAAATCGCTGGATGAACAGACCGGCCATGCCGTGTTCGGGGCAGGCACGCGCCTGTTCCAGATGGCAACGGAACTGGCCGAAGTGGGCCGGGCCCTGCCCAACCTGCCCGACATTGACGTGCAGACCATGGCTGGAAGCTTTTCCACCGCTACGCATGGCACCGGCGAAACGCTGACGGCGCTGCATGACCATATTGCCGGTTTCCGGCTGGTGACGGCGACGGGCGACGTGATGGACGTGACGCCGGAGCGCTACCCCGACCTCTTCGCGGCGGGGCGCGTGTCGCTTGGCGCCCTTGGCGTGATTTCGCAATATACGCTGAAGACCGTGCCGAGCTTCAACCTGCACCGCAGGCTCTGGGTGGAGCCGATTGATGAGCTGATCGCGCGCGCCGAGGAATTGGCCGGGACGCACCGCAATTTCGAATTCTACTATTTCCCGCATACCGGCTATGGCGCGGCGATCAGCCATGACCTGCATGAGGGCCCGGTAACCGGGCGCGGCGACGACATTGACGACGAGACGCTGGACCAGCTGAAGATGCTGCGTAACCAGTTTGGCTGGGCGCCCTGGCTGCGCCGCAAGATTGTCGGCGCGGCGCTGCCCAAGGGCACGATCGAGGATTTCAGCGACAGTTCCTACAAGCTGCTGTCGACGACGCGGCCGACCAAGTTCAACGAGATGGAATACCACCTGCCCCGCGAGAACGGCATCAAGGGCCTGCGCGAAGTGATTGCCCAGCTGGAGACGCACAAGGACGTTTTCTTCCCCATCGAGGTGCGCTTCATCGCTCCGGACGACGCGTGGCTGAGCCCGTTCAATGCGGGCCCACGCATTTCGGTGGCGATCCATGCGGCAGTTGACGAGCGCTATGACTATTTCTTCTCTGAGATCGAGCCGATCCACCGGGCGAATGGCGGGCGGCCGCACTGGGGCAAGCACCATTCGCTGGGCAAGGCAGAGCTTTCAGACCTGTACCCGAAATTTGACGACTTCCTGGCGCTCCGGCGCGAACTGGATCCGGCGGGCAAGTTCCTGAACCCGTATCTGGGCTACCTGTTTGGAGAGCCTTTCAATGATTGAATTTTCGCGCCGCAATGTAATTCTGGGCGGAGCGGCCCTTGTAGGAGTAACTGCCCTGATGATGAAACCCGGTGACAAGAGCGGCCCGCGCGACGCCTATTTCCTTGATGTGCAGAAAGCGCTGATTGCGGCGGGCATCGCGCAGCCGACCATGGTGGTCGACAAGGCGCGGCTGAACGCAAACATCGACACGCTGAAGGGCTTCCTGCCAGCGGGCATGAACTATCGCATCGTGGCAAAATCCCTGCCCTCGCTGGGGCTGATCCAGCACATACGCGAGCGCACGGGTACCGACCGGCTGATGACGTTCAACCTGCCCATGCTGCTGGAGATTTCGCAGGCCATGCCGGAGGCAAGCCAGCTGCTGGGCAAGCCCCTGCCCGTGGTGGCGGCGAAGCATTATTTCGAACAGTTGCCGGCGGACCATTCGGGTGCGGCGGACAATATCCAGTGGCTCGTCGATACGCCGGAGCGGCTGGCGCAATATGCAGAACTTGCCGATCAGGTGGGCCGCGACCTGGCGATAAACATCGAGCTGGACGTGGGCCTGCACCGTGGCGGCATGGTGGCGGGCAGCGCGCTGAAAGGCATGCTGGAAACGATCAAGGCCAATCCGCGCCTCAGCTTTGCAGGCTTCATGGGATATGATCCGCACATTGCCTCGCTGCCGACAGCCATGGGCTGGCAGGCACGGGCGATGAAGGGCGTGCGCACGGGCTATGCCGCTGCGCTGGCACAGGCAACCGAGGTGTTCGGCGCGGACGCCATGCAGGGCATCACGCGCAATGCGGCGGGCAGCCCGACTTACCGGACCTATCAGGACACGGAGATTGCCAGCGAAGTGTCGGCGGGCTCGTGCCTTGTCAAGCCGACGCATTTCGACACGACGCTGCTGGAGCCGCACGTGCCGGCGAGCTTCATTGCGACGCCGGTGATCAAGTCCATGCCGGTGACGCATATGCCGGGGCTCGAATTTGCCGATGGCGCGACCAAGGCCTGGAATCCGAACGCGTCGAAGACCGTGTTCATCTATGGCGGCAACTGGCTGGCCGATCCGGTCGACCCGCCGGGCCTTGCCTACAACAAGACATTCGGGCGCTCATCCAATCAGGAAATGCTGAATGGCGGGCCGGAGCTGCAGATCGCCGCCGACGAATTCGTGTTCCTGCGCCCGCACCAGAGCGAGGCGGTGTTCCTGCAATTCGGGGATATTGCCGTCTATGAGGATGGCGCCATCACGGAGCGTTGGCCGGTGTTTGATTATTCGGCTTGAGGGCAAGCCTCAACCCCCTGATTACCTCCCGCTTCCCTGATCATCCGATCATCGGCCACTCGTCGGTCGACGATGTGCGCCGAGCCAGCCATGCGCCCCAGAACAGGCTGGCAAAGAACCGCACAGGGCCCTCGAAGCCGGCATCTGCCAAGAGGGACATCACCGCTTCTTCCGATTTTGGGGGTTCGGCCCCTTGCAGAATCCTGCCCATTTTGGCTTGGACCTCCTCAGGGTGCGCACCGTTCATGCGCCAACGGTTTGCCCAGGCCGCCAGGAGCAAGGGCTGGGACGCATAGGCACGGTAATTTCCCGCGATAACCAGCGGAGCTCCCGGCTTCAAGCGCATTGCGATCTGCTCCAAAATATCCTGCTTCGCCGCATCACAAGGCAAATGGTGCAGCACACCGATCATGATCGCTGCATCGAAGCACCGGGTGGGATCCAGATCAGAAACAGCCCCCAGGACAATCTCTACGCGCGCAGATACACCCGCATCCAGCAGGTTTGTCCGTGCCAGTTCAAGCATCGGTGGCGAGGGATCGACAGCCACGAAGGACCATTGTGGCTCCAACCGTGCCGCAGTGATAATTTCACCTGCCGTTCCGCCAGCGCCGACAACCAGCAGCTGCGCTGGCTGTCCTTCGCCAATGGCGGCCGAAAGCATGCAGGCAGCGAGTTCATGGCAAGCGTCGTATCCAGCCAGGGCGATCCGACTTTGGTGTGCATATTCCGCCGCTCGGGACGGGTCGAATTTGGCGGCTGAATCCTGTGTCATGCTCTTTCAATCCTGATGGGGGGCAACGCGCGTGGTAACCCCAGAATGAGATTGTAAGCGATTAAGGATCATAATAAATTCGGATTGCATGATCCAAAACACAAACATCCATCTAAAGCATGATCGGCTGACAGCTTTTCTCAAGGCCTTCACCCTCGCCACAACACATTGCGAATCCGCCCCTGCGGCGAACCTGCTAATCATTGACGCAAATAGCGCGGGTCGCCCGTCCCATCTGCTTTACCGGGCGAGGTCCGGCGCCGCGCTGCCGGAGGGGGTAACACTTTGTGCCGCCGCCAAGGTGGATTTTGGCGGTAGCGCCAATCCATTGATCGGGGCACTCCCTGACGAAGTCTGCATTTCTCTGGCTGACGAACCGCATTTGCGCGGCTTGACCGAGCTGATTACGGCCGAAGTGGAAACGGCACGATGCGGTGGCAGCTCGGTTCGGGCAAGACTGTGCGAGGTCGTTGTCGTGATGGCTATCCGCAAGGCCATCGCGATCGGAACAGTCGATGCCGGCCTGCTCGCCGGACTTGCACATCCCAAACTTTATCTAAGCCTTATTGCAATGCACGATGAGCCCGCGAGGCATTGGCAGATCGCGGATCTGGCTGGCATTGCGGAAATGTCGCGTGGACAGTTCACCACCGTATTCAAACAGATCGTCGGCCAATCGCCTGGCGCCTACCTGAACAGTTGGCGCCTTGCCTTGGGACGCGCCAAACTCGCTTCAGGACAGAGCGTCAAATCAGTTGCTGCGATGGTCGGCTTCGGAAGCGCAGCTGCGTTCTCCCGCGCGTTTTCACGGACATTCGGCCACCCGCCAAGCCAAAGTGAAGCGCTTGGGTAGCGCGTGGGCATCGCGGTCCATCAAGATGGCGCCATCACGGAGCGCTGGCCGGTGTTTGATTATTCGGCTTGAGGCTGCGGGCCACAAATCAGGATATTCCAAATCCCGGGGAAATCATGTAGATTTCACCCTGCGTTGTGACTGTGCGGCGCTAACGGGTGGGACCCATTTCCATGATAAAATCAGGCTTGGCGGGTGCACTGGCACTCGTGGGGTTGTCGGCCTGTACGCCGACAGAATCTGCAGCGCCAGCAGCGCCTGCCGCTGAAGCCGCTGCGCCGGTAGAGGTGGCCGAGGCGCCGGCCCCTGAAGACCCGGCCCTGCGCGGGCAATACCTGGTGAGCATTACCGGGTGCAATGACTGCCATACGGCGATGACGCCAACCGGCCCCGACATGGCGCATGCGCTGCAGGGCGGCCCCCTGCCCTTCGCGCCGCTGGCCGAGATGCCATGGGCGCCGGTTGCGCCATCAATTGCCGGGCTGCCCGAAGGGTGGACGAAGGCTGAGTTCACAGCCTTCCTCAGCGGCGGCCCACGCCCGAGCGGCGTGCCTGTGCTGCCGCCCATGCCACACTATGCCATGTCGGACGCTGACGCGGCGGCCGTGACGGCCTATGTCGCGTCGCTGCCCCGCGCGGACGAATAGGCCTTCCTTCCAGCACAGGCGGCCGACGCGGGCCTGGCCCGGTCGGCTTGTCTGGTTTGCGGTACGGGATTGCTGATCAGGACGAGTTCAGATTGTCCAGCTGGTAGACGGCTTCATCGTGGAGCTGTTCGATGGCTTCGCGTTCGTCTTTGGGGACGCGGCGGGCGCGGGCGGCTGGGGGGAGCGCGGCGAGCCTGTAGCGGCGCGCATTTGGCATGGCATGGGCACGGATGAGATGGTGCGCCATGCGGGCGAGGTGGGTCGCCGGATCCACGAAGACCTGGTTCAGGGCGACCAGGCGGCGGATGAGCGGCTGGCTCGGCACGAGGTCTTCCGTGAGGACGGGATATTCCCATGGCTCCGGTGGCGGCAGCGGCTGGTCGAGGCGCAGGATGCGCGGACGCGGGCCGCCTTTCAATCGGCGCGGCGGCGGGGCGCCCGGAGCGCGGCCTGTGCTTTCGGCAAGCCGGAAAGTGGGCCGTGTGAGGCAGCGGCGGGGTTTGGGCGACGCGGGCTGCGTGGGACTGGCTGGCCGGGGACCGGATGTAACAGATGGCCGGATCGGTCCATAATTCGACAGCCCCTTCTCCAGAACCATCAGCACGAGCAGGCGGCGCGTCAGGGCCTCGAAGCGGGTAAGGTCTGCCGCGAGGCGGGCGCGCACGGGGCGCAGCAGGAAGGGCTTGCACGGCAGCAGGCCAAGGCCGAGCGCGCGCACCATTTGATGCACGAGATAATCGGCCCGGCGCCAGGCGAGCATGACAAGGGACTGGAAGGGATCAAGCGGCGTGTGAGACATGCGCCGAGCCTCTCACGGGTTTCATCCCGGTCGGAGACGTCAGCGACTTTCCGGCAAATTATCGCCGCGCTGCGCAATGACCGTTGGCGATCGTCCGGAATCTTTCCCATGGAAGTCCGCGCAATTATCCTAATATTCCGTATCCGGATCACTCATGCATATCCTGCATCACGCGTTTCCACGCGAACGGTTGCACGAGAGGAAAAATACACGCGCTCCGTGAATATTATCAGTATAAAAACAATTCTGGGCAGAAATGTTAATTCGTGTTAACTATTGAATATATAATAAAAAAGGAGGAAACGATGAGAACACACTGGAGCAATTCATTGAAGATAGCGGGCCTTGCCGTGACGATTGCGCTGGCAGGATGCGCCACATCGGCAACCGCGCAGGAACCGGCAGCCACACCTGCAGCGACCACTGCTGATGCTGACACTTACCCGATGGTTAGCGGCGATTTCTGGGAAGTCACGGGAATCGACATCAAACCGGGCGGCGGTCTGGCTTATGCCAACCACCTCGCGAGCAAATGGCGCGCCTCGCAGGAGTTTGCGAAATCAAAGGGCTGGATCAAAGACTATATGGTCCTGTCCAATTATCATAACCGATCAGGCGAACCGGACCTCTACCTGATTACGGTGATGTCGGACATTGCCAATGGCCCTGAGTCTGAAGCCCGGTACGTGGCCTACAATGAATGGGCAGAGGCTTCCGATGCGCAGCTGGAAGCAGAGAATGCCGATCGCGCGGAATTCCGCGAAGTGATGGGCACGAGCCTGATGCAGCAGCTCAACTTCAAGGACTAGGTCCTCACCCTGGTCCTTACAAAAGCCGCCGGATTCGTCCGGCGGCTTTTTTTGCTCAGACGCTGCGGTGTGGCTCTGAATGGTCCCATTCGGCGAGCAGGGTGCGCAGGGCAGAGACGAAGGCGAGCGGCTGGTCGAGCATGACATGGTGGCGGGCATGCGGGATGGAGATGAACGGCACCTGATGGCCGAGCAGCTTGCGCATATAGGCGCCGACATCATCGGGCATCAGCGCGCTTTCCTCGCCGCGAATGATGGCGATGCGGCACTTGGCGGCCTTCAGCATGTCGCCGGGCGCGTCGTTGGGCTCGAAATGGGTCCAGATCGAGGGATCAAACTTCCATGTCCAGCCGCCCTCGGCCTTCTTGAGGCTCCAGCGGGCAATATAGTCCATGGCGTAATGGTTGTCGCAGATCTGCGGCGGCGCGAGGCGGAAGCGGCCCAGCGCGCTGGCGAGATCGTCATAGACCTTGTTGGGGCGTCCGGAGCGTGGCGGACCCTGATGGGGCCGTTCCGGGGGATTTACCGGGCTGTCGACGATGACCATGCCGGTGAAGCGGTCGCCATGTTCGGCCCCGGTGACGAGCGTGACGAAGCCGCCGAAGGAGTGAGCGACGATGATGGGCTTCACGTCGGCATCGAAGAGGCCGGCATCCTCGGCGACGGCGACTTCCTCCTCGGCGAAGGTCGCCATGTCGTATTTCTCGCGCCACTCGCTGTCGCCCATGCCGGAGAAGGTGAGCGCGGCGACATTGTAGTGCTGGGCGAAATAGGGCGCGATGAAGTCCCACCAGTGGGCGTGCGCGCCATTGCCGTGGACGAGGAGGAGGCCGGGGCGTCCGCGCTGGCCCCATCGCTGGTAGCGGACTCTTGCGCCTTTGACGTCAACGAAATGGGTCTCGTAAGGCGTGGCGACAGCGTCCTGGAACCAGGCGGGTGATGGCGGCAGGTTACCGTGATATTCGAGCAGCGGGCCGCCTTCGGAGGGCATTTCCGCCGGCTGGTCGCGGACGATACTGTCGGATCCTGAACTCATGGCCTGCCCCTCTTTTTCCACCATACCTGTCATAAATGGGAGGGGTGTGAAGGCAAGCCTGACGCTGGGGACCCTATTCGTACTTCACCGAGCAGCCATAGGGCTTCGACGAGGCGACGGTGACGGGCTCTCCGGCGGCGACGCTGGTGAGGGCGGCGCGGACATAATTGGTGGCCGTGTCGATGTCGTCGACGCGGGCGGAGGGTTTAGAATCGATGGCGCCTTCATAGGCCAGTGTGCCATCGGGACGGATGACGAACATATGCGGCGTCGTCTTGGCGCCGTAGAGGCGGCCGATCTCGCCGGACGGGTCGAGAATGACATGCGCCGGGGCGGCGTTGCGGCTGGTGGTCAGGGCATTGGCCTCATTACCGGAGACATGGCCCTGCTTGCCGGAGCCGGAGGAAATGACCGAGAGCCAGACGACGTCATCGGCGGCGGCTTCGGCCTGCAGCGTCTGCATGTTCGAGGGCGGGCTTGTGTAATGCTTCTGGACGAAGGGGCAGCCATCATTGGTCCATTCGAGGACCACGGTCTTGCCGGCAAAGTCAGCGAGGGAGACGTATTCGCCATTGGAATCGAGACCGGTGAAGGCGGGGGCCGGTTCGCCGGGCGCGACAAGGGGGCTGGCATAGGCGGTGGAGGCGATCAGGGCGCCGGCTGTCAGGGCGACAGCGGCGGCCATGCCTGCGGCGAGCGAAAGGTTGCGGCGGCTGAACATGGGCAGTCTCCTCAGGTCTAATCTGCGCTCCCCTGCCCCGCATTCAAGTCAGGAAGGGGCGATAAGTCCAATCACAAGGTCTTTAGACAGGATTTCGGGCAGGATGTCGGGCTCTGAAGCACCGGCAGGATACCAGAGGTACATCGGCACGCCGGCACGTTCGCGGCGTTTGAGTTCCTCGGCGATGACCGGATCCTTGCGGGTGAAGTCTGCGACAAGGAAGGCGACATTGGCGTCGGCGAAGGCTTCCTGCACGGCGGCCGTTTTCAGCGTGCTGAGCTTGTTGAGCTGGCAGGTGGCGCACCATGTGGCG
>TARA_R110000787_G_scaffold9353_9_pt1 | contig 17999 bp, 17 predicted proteins | sample TARA_R110000787 | Tara Oceans TARA_R110000787 (sample SAMEA4397920) | marine metagenome | biome: Polar Biome; feature: [DCM] deep chlorophyll maximum layer (ENVO:01000326); material: water (ENVO:00002006), including particulate matter (ENVO:01000060) such as... | depth 35 m
TACTGACCCCAGCAGGAACGGTGCCGCAGGATCTGGTAAGAACATGAAGTTGACCGAACGATTTACCCTGGTTGGTGAGTCGCGTCTGGTCTACGAATACACACTGGACGACTCGACCACGTTTACTAAACCCTTCACCGTTGCCATTCCGATGCGGTCGACCGAAGAGCAGATCTTTGAGTACGCCTGCCACGAGGGTAACCACGCCATGGTGGGCATGCTGAGGGGCGCGCGACAGCTGGAAAAAGAAGCGGCAACCGCAGCGCTACAATAAACGGCGAAGCGAGGTGGGTGTTTATGGTAACTTGTCAGTCAGGTGACCATTCATTTGATACTACTAATACATACGAACACTGAGGAGCGCAACGTAAAATGACTCGAATCCCTAAATTACTCCCAATCGTTGGTGTTGCGGCGGCTTTGGCTATTTCTGTCTCAACTACCTATGCAGCAAACCAGGCCGACCAAGCAACCTATAAGCCGGTACGTAACGCTCAGGGGCATCCCAATATTCAGGGTGTCTGGGATTTCCGTACACTGACACCGCTCGAGCGTCCCATAGCTCTGGGTGACAAGGCGGTATTTACGTCCGAAGAACAGCAGGCGTTTAAGGATAAGGCGATTGAAGCCACTGACGTGGACAAGTTGCGGGAACATGCGGCGGCTGAACAGGACATTGAAGGAGCTTATAATAATTTTTGGATGGATTACGGGACGACCATGAATGAGGATCGTAGAACGTCCCTTATCGTTGATCCACCGAATGGGCGTTTGCCTGCACTTACCCCGCAAGCTCTGGCTGGACTAAAAAGGAATTCGTTACGCAATCCGCCGGTACGCGATATTGTGTCCATAGGTCTGGACATGGCGACGTTTCGGCCAGAGGGGCCAGAAATGCTCGGCCTCTCCGAGCGCTGCCTGCTAAGTTTCAATGCCGGGCCGCCGCTGATACCAAGTGCCTACAACAATAACCTGCGGATTGTGCAGACGCCCAGTCATGTGGTGCTTTTTACTGAGATGATTCACGACGCCCGCGTGGTTCCGCTGGACAGTCGCCCGCATTTACCTGCGGACCTACAAAAATGGACTGGGGATTCGCGTGGCCGTTGGGATGGCGATACGCTTGTTGTCGAGACCAGAAACTTCACCGATAAAACGCCGACTTTCCAGCTGCCGCTGAACCTTAATGAGCAGGAGATGAACGGTGTCGTGGGGTCGGGCAACAACATGACACTGACTGAGCGATTCACCCCAGTCAGTGAATCCAGATTGGTCTACGAATATACCGTCAACGACCCCAGCACGTTCACCAGACCTTTTACCGTGGCTATCCCGATGCGGGCGACTGACGAGCAGATGTTTGAATATGCTTGTCATGAGGGTAACCATGCCATGACAGGTATGCTCGGGGGTGCCCGGCAGATGGAAAAAGAGGCGGCAACGGCCGCAAACTAAGCGGCAGCTGGTAGAACGCAAGCTACTTAATTCGCGAGATGTTTGGAGCCGGATTAAGTAGCTTGTTCTGCGTCCGCGAGGGAGGCAACAGTTTGGAACTGGCAGAAAGTGTGCTGGACAGTGCTCTGCTGACGCAGGAGGGCTATAGGTGCAACGGGGTAAGCGGGTTCTGGCGATGATACGCAGGGGGATCGGACCGAGTCAGCTTAGGGTTTACGGCTTATGGTTTAAGCAGCTTAAGGGCTCGCCACGGTTTTTGGTTTCCGGTTTTTGGTCTACTACGCGTTGTTGGTAAACGCGTAGTTAGTCTACGCTACGGTGCGTTAGCCAACTCAAGCATATCCAGTACGTCCCCCACCTGGACGCCCCAGTAAATACTCCAGCCAATTATAATAACGAGCGAAAAGCTCGTCGCCACTCTGCCTAGCGTTTTAGTTGTCATGTGCTCTCTCAAAAACCTTATGAAAAGCCTATCCAGCGACCGGAGGCGGCTACACTAAACCATATTAACAGGTTTGCCACAGCAACCAGTTTGATTGACCAGCTCGGCAGCGCGTCCGATGGTTGATGCGTCGTTACTTCCTGTTCATGGGCAGCGTCCGGCGCTCGGCGATAAACGGCGCTGCGGATAGTAAGGAAAAAAACTATGCCCATACTCAGGCCGGCCATTTTTGCAAAGAAAAATGAGTTGTGGGCAAGTTTCATGGCAATGGCGGACGCCTCGTATATCCCGGACAAAATAATGAACACCAGCGCCAGGTAAATCCATTTCTGGGTGTTATCAATGACAACTTTTGATGGCACGTTGGTTAACAGGACATTCATCATGCGCAGGTCGCCTAGCAGCAGCATGCCAACAAGCATAACCATGCTGGCAATATGAACTGTCTGCACCATTGCGAAAATACCGGCCGACGATTTGGAGATTTCGGCCAGCAGCGAAGTATCGAGCCACTCAAAAATAAACAGTAAATCCATCTTTCCCCCTCGGGAGTATTCTTTCGAAACGTTTCATTGGGACCCGTCTATTAGGGCCCTTCGCGTCGGCGCTTTTCAGCGCGAGTGTAACCTTATTCGAATGCGGCCATTTCGTTCACGCAACCGGCGGCCCAGTTCATAAAGTAGGGCATCTCTTTGCCGCAATCCCACCAGTCATAAGCCATTGATCGGCCTGCGGCGATCACGAGGGTCCAGAGTCCAAGGGAGAGCCCGGCACCGATTCTTATCCGTTTGGGGGGGGTGGGATCATTATCCCAGGTGAGGTTTGGTGATCTGGTCATGTTCCGAATAAGGAGTGCATTGATGCCCGCGGCAATGAGTAGCACCACCTTAATTCGAAACCAGATGCTTTGCGTTGACCGTACCGGGATCGCATAGAACAACAGTGCGCCCGAAATGACCATGATGACGAAGCCTATCATCATGGGTTTATCCAGCCGCTCGACAATTTTGGAGGCAGCGACATCTCTAAACGCCACACCCAGCAGTCTCAGATCTATCACAAGCAACATGCCGAGAAACAGCACCAGGGTCAACACATGGGTTGTTTCCACCCAGGCATACATATACAGCGACTCATGCAGGTCGGTACTTGACTGGAATGTATCAAGCCATGAGGCAAATCTTAACAGTAGCTCGTTGAGCATTGTTCCTGGGTTCCTTATGTTTCTGGCCAATTGCTGCGCAAAAATCGACGATTAATCGCCAGGCTATATCTGCGCACCGGGGCTCTTTTGCCGTATCGGGTACCATTGTGATACATCGAGCTGCGGCGGCGCAATTGATGTCGCGCAACCCAACCGGTTTCGCGCAGCTTGGCGATGTTACAACAAAAGCTTCGTGCCTGGCGAGTTGCGCGCGCGTTCCGCATGGCTGCCTTCTTCCTTATCCGCTGCGCCGCTGCGTTTTTTAACGGCATTTGGCGAGTCCTGCTTCCCATGCGCACCAAAGGTAGGCTATGCTTATTTTCATTCGTTCCAACTCACGGGAAGCTGATTGTGAAACTAAACTTTAATGCTATACGAATGATGATGTTGTTATCGGTGCTGGGCATTATGCCGTCTGCTGTGCTTGCTGCTGAGGCCGCCTACAAAGCACCACGCGCAGCGGACGGTGTCCACCCAGATTTCAATGGTATCTGGCAAGCGGTTAATACAGCGAATTACGATCTGGAAATCCATATGGCCAGACCCGCGATGGCCTTGCGTGATGGTCCTGCCGGGCCAGTGCCAGCGAAAAGTGTTCTCGCTCTCGGTGCGGTTGGTGCTGTGCCGCCCGGATTGGGCGTAGTAGATGGGGGTAAAATCCCCTACAAGCCCGACGCATTGGCTAAAAAGAAAGAGAATCAGCTACATTGGGCAGATCGCGATCCGGAGATCAAGTGCTACCTTCCCGGCGTGCCAAGGGCAACCTACATGCCTCACCCATTCCAGATTTTCCAGGGTGAAGGCTCATTGTTTATCGCTTACCAGTATGCTGGCGCCGTTAGAGATATTTATACAAAGGATCCTGGCCCAGCTCCCGTAGACTCATGGATGGGGCAGACAGTAGCGTCCTGGGACGGTGATACACTGGTGCTGGATGTGACTGGTCAGAATGCGGAAACCTGGTTTGATCGATCGGGTAATCATCACAGTGATCAGCTGCACGTGGTTGAACGATATACGCTCACCGGCCCCAATCATATCCACTACGAAGCGACCATCACTGATCCAGCAACTTTTACCAAGCCCTGGAAAATCAGTATGCCGCTTTACCGTCGGATGGAGCCCAACGCGCAACTGCTGGATTTCAAGTGCGTTGAGTTTGTGGAAGAACTAATGTACGGCAAGTACCGTTTAAAGCCGCTCGAGTAGATCGATCGACTGTTTTTGATACCAGGTGACGCCTTCTGATATCAGAAAATATCAAACAGAAACGATTGATAACGAATAGCTATACTTAACCTGAGATTATTATTATGTCTTTGAAAAATGTTGTTACAGCCGCCGGATTAACACTCACCGCAATAATCACAGCATCGATGCCTGCGCAGCTGAACGCGCACCATGCTTTTGGTGCAGAGTTTGATGCCAACAGCCCACTGGTGCTGCGCGGCGCTGTCACCAAAATCGAATGGGTAAACCCGCACGCCTGGTTTCATATCGAAGTCGCCAAGGAGGATGGCACTAAGGAGATATGGATGATTGAGGGTGGCACGCCCAACACGCTGTTGAGACGCGGTATAAACAAACGTTCTATCTCAGTGGGCACAGAGATACTTGTAGATGGTTACCAGGCTAAGGATCGCTCAAATCGTGCCAATGGCCGCAATATCACGCTTGCCGATGGTACGAAAATGTTTATGGGTTCGTCGGGCACCGGTGCACCTGATGATGGCGCTGATCCTACCGAATGATGAAACAGAAGTAGTTCGGAATGAAGCTTCTCACATTGATAGGACTTGTGCTGCTGGTAGCTGCGTGCGGTCAAAGCGGGCAGGACGGGCAGGGGGCGGTCGTAGCGCCGTATAAGCCAACTGGCGATGTCAAATACATCATGCAATGGGTATTGGATCCTGTGGCAGACCATATATGGGATTCTGCGGGTAGCATCATCACCGAAGAGGGCACCAGGGATCTGCGGCCGACGACGGAGGAGGGCTGGCTGGCAGTGCAGCACAATGCCGTTGTTGTCGCCGAAGCGGGCAATTTACTGATGATGCCAGGTCGCGCCAGGGATAATGATGATTGGCGGGAATTTGCACTGGGCCTTGTTGACGCGGGCCTAAGTGCTAAAGCTGCAGCCGAAGCCCAGGATGCTGACGCATTATTTGATGCCGGTGGCCAGATCTATCGAGTGTGTTCATCATGTCACGCAGCTTACGTGCAAAGCGATGAAAAGCCGGGTATCCAGGGCCCTGAAAAGGCTGAAGAACCTTAATTGGGATAATGTTAACAACATAAAAGATGCCTGGCGATGAATCCTGGAGAGCCTTTAACGTTGGGATCGTTGGGGTTCTCCGCCAGGTTTTTGCTACCCAGACTTTTACTCCTCAACCAGCGTCCTCTCGTTAACAAAACCGTCACGAAACTCAAGCGAAGCGCTATAAAAACCTGCTGTGCTTAACGTTACTGTCACGGCTTCCACCCCGCGATTTTCCCAGAACCAGCCGTGAATGCCGGTAAAAGGGGCTGTAAACGCGCCGTTCTCGTGATCTGCTTTGCCTATACTGAAACTTTCTGCGAACCCTTCCGGGCCACCCGCCGGTTCACCATGAAAATCGAAGGCCACCTCATCAGTCGCCGTCCAGCTATAAATCAACGCACTGCTTTGACCCAACCGGTACTTGTACTCAACAAACTCGAACGGCAGCAGCTTGAAAGAGACGGTATCCTCCCGGAAATGTGTTTTTTCGATGCCTACAGTCTCGGCCGTTGGCTTTTCCGACAGGCCTTTGATGCCCAACGCTTCGCCGACGCCCAGGGGGTCCCGATTTAATTCTGCTGGCAGAATAAGGGTGACGAGAAGCAACCCAGCTACAGTTGCGGCCCCCAATGTGGCGAGCAGTATTCTGATACTGCCTGGCGAGTTGACCGTATTCGGCGCGGCCAATTCAGGGGCAATAGATTCCGATGTTGTTTTCTTCATGACAAGCCTTTCTGAACTCCTCGTTCACGCCCAAAAATAACTGGCAAACTGATACCCTGCCAGGCTGAAGCCGGCGCTCATTAGCACTGTGTTGGCAAAAAATGCGTGCCGTTGAAAACTGGTTCGGTGCCGCCACTGGGCGAGAACTACAAGAATGCATGCCAGGGCGATGGCCTGGCCCAGTTCCACGCCGACGTTAAAGCTGAGCAAGTTAGTCACCAGATAGTCCGGGGACAATGACAGTTCCTGCACTTTTGTTGCCAGCCCCAGACCGTGGCACAGACCAAAGACGAATACGGCCAGCCGCGCGTCCGGCTGCACGCCAAATACCTGTTTAAACCCATTCATGTTTTCAAAGGCTTTATAGGCCACGGACAGACCTATTATCGTGTCTACCAGGTAAGCATTGACGTTCACATTAACCAGGACGCCTGCCATCAACGTGATGCTATGGCCCAGGGTGAACAGCGTCACGTAAAGAAGAACGTCTCTAAAGCGGCGCAGAAAAAACACGACGCCAACCAGATACAGAAGGTGATCGTAACCGGTGACCATGTGCTTGGCGCCCAGGTATAAAAACGGCACCGGAGCGGAGCCAATCAACCCCTGCACAAAACTGGCGTTTGCGCCGGAAATATTGTGGGCAGCCGCAATAATAGGTGCCAGTATCAGACCAGCCATCCACCACGGGTTGTGTTTACACGGGTATGGAAGGTTTTTGCTGGAACCGGTGCGACGATGGGGTTTGGTTATGGCTATTTGCTATTACTCCTTGCTAGCGCGTAATCGTACCATTGTGGGCAGGAGTTTTGTGCTTGTTTTAATGCGTCATGTCGGACCGGCTCAGGTTAGAAAAGTCAGGCTAAATCAGTCGCGAGTTTATTAACTAAGATACTAATACTTCGCTTCTTTGCATGGCATTTCTATCTCAGTCATAGGATAACCGCGCCATTCTTACAGGCAGTCTAAACGAAGATGGGTGTTGCCTTAGCTAACTTTTTCAGTGGCAGATGAAACCTCGACGGGCATTACTGGCTGGGACTGTACTGGCTGAGACTGTGCTGATCGACGCGGTGAAGGGCGTATTCCCGTTTTGCCTGGAGAGTTTCCAGTTGCGCTAGTATTTGGCGGATCATGCACTGCACTGCGGCTTGGCAGCGGTTTGACACACGCCGTTGTTATGCCCAAATTGTAGTTGCATTTCGGTGTTGGCGAAGGCTTAATGGTATGAGGTTAACGATTGGTAACATTAGCTTCCCGGTTGGTAACACAAGCCGTGAAAATGCCAGTCTAGCAAAACCACTTATCGAACTTACATTGTCTATTTAGAAGGGAGCACTTTGCTATGAGCAGCCTGGGTTTTGGACTTATTTCTGCGGACTCACACATCGTCGAGCCGCCGGATTGTTATACAAAATATATTGACCCGAAATTTCGTGATCGGGCGCCCACTGTTAAAAGAGATGCGGCGGGTAACGATATTTACGTGATTCCAGGCATGGAGTCTACCATCCCTCTGGGTCTGGTCGCGGCTGCTGGCCTAAGCGCTGAGGAGCTTGGTAAGCGTAGTGCTAGTTGCACCTTTGATCAGCTGCATCGCAGTGGCCACCAGGCAAAGTACCGTGTTGCCGACCAGGATCGCGATGGTGTAGTGGCAGAAATTCTCTATCCATCTGTAGGCATGGCGCTGTGTAACCATGCAGATTTTGCTTATAAGACAGCCTGTATGCACGCCTACAATGAATGGCTGGCCAACTATGTTTCCGAGGCGCCAGACGGCCGTTTGTTTGGTCTTGGCCAGACGTCTGGTGAGACTGTTGAGCAGATGATCAAGGATTTTGAAGATTCCAAGAAGAAAGGCTTTGTCGGCATGATGATGCCGGGCGACCCTCAGCAGGAAGACTACGATCATCCGATGTACGATCCTTTGTGGGAGTGCGCGGTTGAACTCAATATGCCTTTATCGTTCCATATTCTGACCTCCCGAAGCGGTGCCGTTAATCAGATTAGCCAGGTTCGCGGCAACCGGATCAATGGATTTTTGGGGATTATCCGTAGCGTACAGGACGTCATGGGCGTTTTTGTCCTCGGCGGTGTTTTTGAACGCCATCCCAAACTCAAATTTATCGCTGCGGAAGCGGATGCTGGTTGGTTGCCCCACTATTCCTACCGTATGGATCACGCTTATGAGCGTCATGGCATCTGGTTAGGAGGCGGTAAAAACCTCGCGAAAATGCCTAGCGAATACATCAGCAGTAATGTTTGGCTGACCTTTCAGGATGACTGGGTGGCATTCAAGGTGGCTCATCTGATGAATCCGAAGCGTTTGGTCTGGGCCAACGATTTCCCCCACAGCGACGCGACCTGGCCCTGGTCTCAGGAGATGCTGGATAAACACGCAACCCACCTCCCCGCTGAACAACAGCGCTGGATAATGAGGGAAAACATCATAGAATGTTACAACTTGCCGGTAGATAAGATTCCGGCTTAAGCTTACGAAGACCCCGCTACTTATTCAGGAGCGGGGTTTTTTTTCACATTTGTTACGCGAGCTATCAGGTATGGGAGGTTCTGGATGAAGTACGACATAAAAATTATCGGCGGTACCATCATCGATGGCGACAAAACACCCCGTTACAAGGGTGACGTCGGCATTAAGGACGGCAAAATAGTCGCCTTGGGTAAGGCTGATGGCGATGCCGACAAAATTATTGACGCCACAGGGCTTATCGTCTGCCCGGGGTTTGTGGATTGTCACACCCACTATGACGCCCAGATCATCTGGGACAGGATGATGACTATATCGCCCTGGCATGGGGTGACTACAGTGGTGGTCGGTAACTGCGGTTTTGGGGTGGCCCCGGTTAGGCCTTCCGACCGCGATACCATCATCAGAACGTTGGAGAACGTCGAAGGCATGGATGCGGCTGCCCTCAAGGCAGGTCTTGGGGAGAATTGGCCCTTTGAAAGCTTTCCCGAATACCTCGATGCGATTGAAAAGGCGGGTATAGGCATCAACGTCGGCGTACTGATGGGGCATACGCCAATACGACTTTATGTGATGGGCGCTGACTCTACTGAGCGCGTGGCAACGCCAGCAGAGGTTGAGCAAATGCGCGAAATTGTTCGCGAAGGTCTGCGGGCAGGCGCCATGGGTTTTGCGTCGTCAAAAGCGCCGACCCACATTGGCGCTGGTGGCAAGCCGGTACCCAGTCGTTTAGCGGAGTACAACTCCGAAATCCTTGAAATCGCCAAAGTACTGGGCGAAGAAAAAACTGGCATTATCCAGTCGACGATTGGCGGTGATGTGCTTCACGACCAATTTGCAGAAATGTCCAGGGTTGCCAATTGCAATGTCACCTGGACGGCCTTGCTGCAGGGTATTTCGTTGGGTGGCGGTGATCATCATGCCCAGCTAAAAAAGTCTGCCGAACTGGTGGCTGCGGGGGCTAAGGTCTACCCGCAGGTGAGCCCCCGCGCATTGAATTTTGAAATGAATTTTAAATCCCCGTTTATCTTCGAGAGTATGCCGGTATTTAAACCGGTATCAGCTGCGGACTTTGACGGTAAAAAAGTAATTTACGGGCAGCAGGAGTTTCGTGAAAACTTCAAGAAAACTATACAGAAAGGCATGGCCCTGGGCCTCGCAGGCTGGCCGAAAACGGTCATTTCTGAATGTCCTTCGGATCCATCTCTGAATGAGCGTCTACTTTTTGACGTAGCCGCTGAGCGTGGTCAGGACCCGGTTGACACAGTGTTGGATCTCTCCCTTGAGAATAACCTGGCAATGCGCATTCGGATGCCAATTGCGAATCATGATGAGGATCAGGTCGAGATTTTACTCAAAGATCCCAATGTGGTGGTTGGTCTTTCAGATGGCGGTGCTCATGCCAGCCAGCTTTGCGATGCCTGCTTTTCTACCTACATGTTGGGGCACTGGGTGCGCGAGCGCGGGTCGCTGGATCTCGAGTACGCCATTTACTTACTGACGTCCCGTTCAGCCGATGTTTGTAATATCACTGACCGTGGCCGCCTGAAAGAAGGCCTGGCGGCAGATGTGGTAGTGTTTAATGCCGATACTGTAGGTGCCGGTGGACTTGAAAGGGTTTACGATTTCCCGGCTGGCGCCGATCGACTCGTTTCACAGGCCTCGGGCATAGAGTTCGTCATCGTCAATGGCCAGGTATTGCGCGCCGGAAATGTCGATCAGGTGAATCCTGCGAGCGACGTCCTGCCGGGACGTTTGTTAAGGAACGGAGCGGCCGCCTGATCTGCGGTCGCAGTTTGATGTAACAAAGTCCTAGGCGAGAGCCCGTAATGTTGCTGGCATTACGGGTTGTTTTTTGTCTGCCGTTGAATCGATAGTAAGGGAAACGCAATGAGCCAACTTGCAAGCGATGTGTTCATCTTTGATGCGGACGCTCATGTCCTTGAACCGCCGGATTTGTGGGAAAACTATCTCGAGGATAAATTCCGCGATCGTGCCATAAAATTCAGGGTCAACGAAAAGGGCGTCGAGCAGCTGTTCGCCGATGGCGAAGTCATCCTGCCCAACTGCACTGCTGCTCTCGGCGGGGTCAATATAGATCGTACGGAAGCGTTCAATCCTCGCTCGTCACTCTCATACCTGGATGGGGCGCCACCTGGCAGCATGGACGGCGCCGAGCGCGTTCTGCAGTTTAATGAATGGGGTCTAAGCGCCGGATTAGTATTGCCGACTATCGGTATACTTTGGGATTCGGCTGATAATGCGTTAGCCAACGCTTACTGCCGCGCCTATAACAACTGGGTCTACGACTTTCAGGCGGCGGACAGGCAACGCCTGGTGGTTGCAGCCAATCTAAATTATCACGACATTGACGAGGCGGTTAAAGAATTCGATCTGCGGCTCAAACAGGGCTTTAAGGGGGTGTTCCTGCCACCCGAACGTGTTGATGGCCACGCGTTTGCCAGCGACTATTTTGACCCGCTCTGGGCCCGGATTGAGGAGTCGGGCGTGCCTCTGTTGATTCACGTAATAGTGCGTTCGCGGCGCTTTGTCACCGGTTTTGTCGGTGACTGGTATGAGACGCCGGCCAACCGCACGTTTAGCTTCGCACTGGGCGCAGCCTCGCAGGTAATGCCCGCCTGCATGGCGATGGTTATGGATGGCCTGTTTGACAAGTTCCCGCGATTAAAGGTGGTCGCCATTGAGGCAGGTTGTGGCTGGGCACCTTATGCCATGGATCGGCTTGATGAGAAGTATCAGCATTTTTCTGGCTTTGATCTAAAACTGAATCTGGATAAACCCAGCGACTATTTCCGCCGCAACCTGTGGTTTGTTGCTGAGCCAGAGGAGCGCACCATTGGTGCGGCGCTGGAACTTGTCGGTGAAGACCGTATTCTCTGGGGTTCCGATTTTCCCCATATCGATTCTCATATCGATGCACCGGGTCAGATAAAAGGTAATGTCAGTCATTTGCCGGAACATCTGCAGCGCGCGGTGCTGGGTGATAACGCCCGGAAGTTATTTGCTCTCTAGCTTGAAATATTAACTTCCGATCGTGTAGTATCGATCAAAATTTTTCAATGGAGTAAGTTTTATGAGTACAGGTTCGGTTGTAGAAGCTGCAACGGCGTTGCGGCCCTTAATCAGCGAGCACAGGCGCGAAGGAGAGTTACAGGCCAGGCTCAGTGATAAGGTAATAAAGGCCGTTGGTGCAGCTGGTATGTTCCGAATGTTTGCTCCTAAAGAGGCCGGTGGCCTCGAAGTAACGCCCACAGAAGCATTTAATGCCACAGTCGAGCTTAGTGCATCCGACCCAGCGGTCACCTGGCTGGTAGTCAACTCCATGGCACCTTGCATCATGTCGGCTTTGATTCCCGACGCTGAACGCAACGAAATGTTTGCCGAACCAGATCGCAACTTTGGTTTTTCGGCAGTCGCTCTGGCCGAGGCTACACCCGTTGATGGCGGTTACAGTCTTAGTGGTTCCTGGCCCGTGGTAACAGGCGTTGACGATGCACTGTGGTGTGCTCTGGCTGGCCGGGTGATGGAAGGCGGTGCGATACGTATGAACAGTAATGGGCGTCCCGACGTGAGGCTCTTTCTGGTACCTGTTAAAGACCTTGAAATTGTTCAGACCTGGAAGGATGCTGCTGCTATGCGTGGCACGGGCAGTAATCAGGTCAATGCCAAAGAGGTGTTTGTCCCCGAGGTCATGGCCTGTGTGCCGGGCAGTCCCCCGGTGATCGATCGCCCCTTGTTTAGAGGTTCACCCAGCGCAACCACCCTGCCTATATTTGCTGCAGTGGCAGTCGGTGTGCTTAAGGGTGCCATTGAAGCGGCATCCCATGAAATCAAATCAAAAGTCTCATCGGTAACCGGCAAGGCATTAAGGGATCAAACCGAAACACAAATTGCCGTCGCCGATGCTAATGCTGCATTGCGCGCTATTCACGCCGGTAGCCTTGAGGTGTTTGCCCGAGCCTGGGAATACACCAGCCGAGGTGAGGTTGTACCCAATGAAATCAAGGCCGAACTGTATTCATCAAGTTTTTATGCGGGTGATGTCGCCCGGGAGATGATCAGTAATTTGTATACCAAGGGATCTCGCGCTGCCTTTATGCAGGGCCATGCCCTGGAACGTTGTCTGGCTAATATCCATGCCATTATTGCTGCCATAGACGCACGCCGGGGATTCCACCATTCGGCGGGAGCGGTGATGTTGGGTGGCGAACCGATGGAACCGGCGTTTTAGACAATTCCTTTCTTTGTCGCTGCCGCTAAGTTAAGACGACAAAGTAATCACTGTTAGATTCAGATTGTAAACACGTTCCGGTTGTAAAAGTTCTGTGGTTCGGGATTCCTGAGCCACAGGATGTGGTTTGAAACCCCAGGAGTACTTATGAGCATCGGCAGTATTGATGAAGCCCTGCAGCGCATTGGCGAACTAGCAGACAAGTTTTCCATCACCTATCCAGATCGCGACAGAAATGGAGAATATCCCCGAGAGGAGATGGATGAACTCAAGCAAAGTGGATTGCTGGGGTTTTCGATTCCGGCGAGTTATAGCGGGCTGGGTGCAAATTGTACAGAGATTACGGAAGCAATTATTACCCTCTCGCAGGGTAATCCGTCTATAGGGCAAATGTTTTTGGTTCACTGTTTGCTGGGCGCATCGTTTCTTGATGAGCTGGCTCCAGAAGCCCTTAAAAAGAAGGTATTTGAAGATATTCTCGCCAATAATGTATTTCTCGGCAACGCTGCTTCAGAGAAGAGCAACGACCCTAAAAAAGGCTATGACCTGAGCTTTACACCGGTCGATGGTGGTTACGAAATCAACGGCAAAAAATTCTTTTCCACCGGTTCTCTGGCCGGCGATAAAATCGCCGTGATTGGCATGCTGGATAAAACCATGGCGCTAGGTATCGTTCCGAGTAACGCCCCTGGTCTGGAGATACGCGATGACTGGGATGCCATGGGACAGCGGGGCACCGGTAGTGGCACAACAATTTTCGACAAGGTCTTTGCGCCCTCGGACATGGTCATGGCCAGCATAACCGACGCAAGCCGCCAGATGGCCGTTACCAACCTGCTTGGGCCGATTACTCAAATTGGTTTTACCGGTATATTTATTGGCGCAGCAAAGGGTGCCATGGCTGCGGCTACTCAATATATTCGCGAGACCACACGTGCCTACCCCTGGCCAGGGCTGGATTTTGATAAGGCGATTGACGATCCCTATATCCTCTTACAAATGGGCGACTTAAGCGCTCGTCTTGCCGCTGCCGAAGCGCTTACTTATGCGGCGGCCCGCAAAGTGGATATTGCCCTTGAGGCGAGGGCCACCCCTGGTGCCAATGAAATGGCGCAATTGCGTGGCGAGGCCTCTGTGGCGGTGTCGCAGGCCAAGATCGTTGCGACTGAAACCGGCTTGAAAGTCTGCCAGGATATTCTGGTTTCCTGTGGTGCCCGCAGTGCGCTCCGTGAGCAAAACCTCGACCGATTCTGGCGGGATATTCGTACTTTAACCTTGCACGACCCCATCAGCTTTCGAACCCGCAGTGTCGGTGAGTATGTGTTGCAGGGCAAATTGCCCACGCCTGCCTTGCGTTATTAAGCGGTGGAGATCGCCTCAGCTCGCCTTTTTGCTCATGTGCCTCCTCGCTTATGTGCTTCGTAGCTCATGTATAGTGCTTAGCAGTTAACCATTAAATTTTAAAAAAGAGGAGCTACTATGTCGCAGGCACCAGACCAAAAAGTAATGGAGCTTGTCGGTAAAGTTATTGGTGATGCAACGGGGATGATGACCATTCGCCTGTGCGCGATCGGCGACAGGCTCGGCTTGTTTGTAGACCTCGCGGAAAATGGCCCGGCTACCAGCCAGACTCTCGCCGACCGAACCGGGCTCAATGAGCGTTATCTGCGGGAGTGGATTTACGGTATGGCGCTGGCCGGTTACCTGTCGTTTGATAAAAAAAGCCGGGAAGTGTCCATGCCGGAAGCGCATATTCCGGTGCTGGTGGAGGTGGGTGGCCCGCTGTATCAGGGCGGTTTATTCAAAATGTTCACCGGCTTTATGCAGCCCTACGAAGACCTGATCCAGGCTTTTCAACAGGGCGGGGGCATAGATTATGCCACCTACCCGGAAGACTTCTGGAAGGGCCTCGAGCACAACTCCTGTGTTCGCTACAAGAATCTCCTGGTTAGCCAGTGGTTGCCAGAAATGCCCGATGTGCAAACCAAGCTGGAAAATGGCGGCACCTTTGCCGACTTCGGTTGTGGCGCGGGGCGCTCTTCTATTGAATTGGCCAAAGCCTATCCGAATGCCCGGTTTTATGGCTTCGATCTGTTCCCGAAAAATATTGAAAATGCCCGTAAAACCGCGCAGGAAGAGGGTGTCAGTGACCGTGTTGAATTCCAGGTGCATGATATTTCTAAAGGCGTACCGGGAAAGTTTGACGTAGTCGCTACCTTTGATTTGATCCACGATATGGCCGATCCTAAAGGGGGATTAAAGGCGCTTCGTCAGGCCTGCAAAGATGATGGCATCTATGTCTTGATGGATGTCGACTGCACCGATGATCCGGCGGATAACACGGGGCCGATGGCGGTGTTCAAACTGGGTGCCAGCCTGCATTTTTGCATGACATCGTCCCTGGGGCAGGGTGGTATGGGCCTTGGCACTGTGGGTTTGCCCGAATCAAAAGTGAAAGAATTCAGTGCTGAGGCAGGTTTTAGTTCGGTACGGCGCCTGCCCATTGTGCATCCGCTTAACGCGCTCTACGAAATCAGGCCCTGAAGGTAATTTAGCTACGCTGTAAGAAGTCCGCTCGTCTGCTTGTTCACAGAAGTGGATGGGCGTATTTTTTTCCGTAGGAAAGTCTATGTCGATCCGAAATTATCACGGCCCTATTGCCATATTGGTCGCTTTTTTGACGCTGGGTACTGTTTATGGTGTCTGGTTTGCCTATTCAGTGTTTCTCGTCGCACTGGTTGATGATATGGGCTGGAGCCGCTCACTCACTGCTGGCGCCATCTCCGTGATGAGTATCGTCCATGGCTTATCTGGCCCCATGAACGGGCGCCTGGTAGAGAAATTTGGCGCGCAGCGAGTCATCGCTCTTGGCGGCTTTATTTATGCTGTGGGTTTGGTGTTGACTGCCCAGGTTGAGACCTGGTGGCAACTGTATTTCACTTTCGGGGTGGTAGCCGCTATTGGTATTGCCCAGGCCGGATGGATACCCTTTATCGTCACCGTTGAGCGCTGGTATCCCGACAACCTGGGCACTGCGCTCGGATTTGCCATGTCAGGCATTGGTCTCGGGATATTAGTGGGCGTGCCAGCCATCAATGCGCTGATAGAAAATTATGGCTGGCGACATACCTTTTTGGTGCTGGCTGTCATCGGACCGGTGTGGGTCATCCCATCGGCGTTATTCCTTTTAAAGATGCCGGAAGACGCGAATTCGGAGCAGCCACATGAAGGCAGGCTTGAGCAGGCGCCTTTGGCTGAAGCTGAGCAAACATTTCTGGTTGCAGCGCCTATAGTAGAAGTGCCTGCGATTGAAGTGTCTGTGGACACAAGCTCAGATACGCAACTGGCACAACCGCTCTATTATGACTGGGTGCTAAAAACAGCAATGCGATCGCCGCGCTTCTGGCTGGCTGGGGCGTGTTTTCTAAGCGGAGCTTGCGTCACGCAAATACTGCTGATGCACCAATTTGCCTTTATGGTTGATCACGGTATCGCTAAAACCCAAAGCTCGTTTATCGCCGGCGTGATTGGCATTTCCAGTATTGTCGGTCAATTGTTCTGGGGCAACTTGTCTGATCGTATCGGTCGAGAGCGAGCCTACAGTCTGGCGGCTATCTGCACTCTGATTGCGATTGCTGCCCTGGCGTATTTAAGTTGGGTCGTAGCACTTTGGGTGGCAGTCGGCTTTGCCATTTTTGTCGGCTTTGGCTACGGAGCCAATACTCCTATATTTCCGTCCACTGCCAGAGATTTATTTGTCAGCCCGTTCTTCCCCTCTATATTTGGTACCTTAGCAATTTCAGGGTCAATAGGGGCTGCTCTGGGTGCCTGGCTAGGTGGCTGGTTGTATGATTTCACTGGCGCTTATACTGCCATGTTAGTTGTTAGTGTCGTGCTGGCGGTGTTGTCGCCGGTGCTATTGTGGCTGGCGGCGCCACGGCTGCCTAATCCGGCACCGAAGCAGATACCCTGATAGTTAGCGTTTGAGGAAAACAGCAAGCTCCTAAACGGATTTTTGTTGTTAGCACTATTTTTAATATTAGTTAGGAAAAGTCGATATGAACGTAGAAGGGCAAGTAGCTTTGATCACAGGTGGTGCATCTGGCCTTGGCGCTGGTGCGGCAAGAGTTCTCACTAAAGCTGGCGCAAAGTGTGCCTTGCTGGATAGAAATCTTGCCCTGGCCGAAGAACTGGCTGCAGAGCTGGGTGGCATCGCCATCGAGTGCGATGTGGTCAACGGCACGGCGGTGGAAGCTGCGGTTGACCGGGTGGTCGAGGAGCTGGGTACACCGCGTATTCTGTTAAATGCGGCGGGCATTGATGTCGCCATCCGTACCGCCAATAAAAAAGCGCCCCATCCCCTTGAGGAATTTGAACGGGTAATCGCTGTTAACCTGACCGGCACGTTTAATGTTGCGCGAATTGTCGCGCATCGACTGACCAGCGCGGAGGTTCTAAATGAAGACGGCGAGCGCGGTGTGATCATCAACATTGCTTCAGTGGTGGCCCAGGACGGCCCCATCGGCCAGGCCGCTTATGCTGCCTCGAAGGCTGGGGTGCAGGGCCTGGCCTTGCCCATGGCCCGGGATCTGGCGCCGTTTGGTATCCGTGTCGTGACCATCGCGCCGGGTATGTTTGAAACCCCGCTGGCATCGGGCATACCCCAGGAGTGGATAGATACTATTATTCCCACCGTGCCCTTCCCCAAACGCTGGGGAAGCACGCTGGAATTCGGCGCCCTGGTACAGCAGATTTGTGAAAACACCATGCTCAATGGTGAGATGATTCGCATTGATGGCGCCGTGCGCCTGGGTAGTTAATTTACTGCTTTACTAAAACGATGACGAACTGAGGTGGCTGTGTAGATAGCCATTGAATTGACAAAGAGCAAGGCGATAAAAAAATGGACGTAGCAGGAAAGAGTGTTGTCATTACCGGCGGGGCTTCCGGCCTGGGTGCGGGTGCTGCCCGGCTGTTTATTGAGCGCGGTGCAAAGGTGGCGATTTTTGATCGCAATCTGGAGCTGGCTCAGCAAACAGCCACTGAATTGGCGTGTTTAGCCGTAGCCTGTGATGTGGCTGACGAGACATTAGTGCTCAACGCGCTGCAAAAGGTAACTGAGAGTAACGGTGCTCCCCGAATATTTATTAACTGTGCTGGCATTGATATTACCGG
>TARA_R110000787_G_scaffold281410_6_pt1 | contig 17916 bp, 17 predicted proteins | sample TARA_R110000787 | Tara Oceans TARA_R110000787 (sample SAMEA4397920) | marine metagenome | biome: Polar Biome; feature: [DCM] deep chlorophyll maximum layer (ENVO:01000326); material: water (ENVO:00002006), including particulate matter (ENVO:01000060) such as... | depth 35 m
CAACCCACTTTGCTGCAAAATGCTGCGCAACAAAGTGAGGCGGTGCAGGGCGAGATTTTCGGCCCGGTGCTGACCGTGCAGACCTTCGCCGACGATGCGCAGGCCTATGCGCTGGCCAATGACAGCGCCTATGGTTTGGCGGCGGGTGTCCACACCACCGATGTCGCGCGCGCCCTGCGCGCCACTCGCGCGCTCGAAGCCGGAACCATCTGGGTCAACCGCTATGGCCGCAGCAACGACTTCATCCTGCCCACCGGTGGCTACAAGCAATCGGGCATCGGCAAGGATCTGGGTCGAGAGGCCTATCTTGCCAATCTCAAGACCAAAGTGGCGCTGATCGAGTTCTGACGCCAGGACCGCTTTGCCCGAAAGACCATGTCGCGCCAAGGGCATGGGCATGGGAAGCACGGAGCATGAACACAGCCTTCCCCCACGGTGATCGCGCCGCCGCTGGTGACGCTCGCGTGACTGTGTGGTATGACGGCGCATGTCCCTTATGCCGCCGCGAAATTGACCTGATGCGCCGATTGGACCGGCGCGGCCGGCTGCATTTTGTCGATGTGGCGCGCGACGACGCCACTTGCCCGATCGACCGTGCCGCCTTGCTGGCGCGCTTCCACGCCTGCGAGGATGGCCGGATGCTGGAGGGCGCAGCCGCCTTCGCCGCCATGTGGCGCGCCATTCCCCTGCTCCGCCCCCTCGGCCTGCTCGCGCGCTACCGCCCCATTCTGGCGCTGCTTGACCGGCTTTACACCTATTTCCTTCGCTGGCGACCGGCGCTGCAAAGGCGGCTGCGATGAGCGATCGCTATCGCAAAGTGCCATCGGCCCGACTGTCGCGCTTTGCCGCCTTCGGTCAGATGGCGGGCGGCGTCGCGTCCGGCATGGTGGCGGAGGGCGCACGGCGGCTGGCGCGCGGGGAACGGCCGCAGATGCGCGACCTGCTGCTGACGCCCGGCAATGCGCAGCGCGTGACCGAACAATTGTCGCGCCTGCGCGGCGCGGCGATGAAGCTGGGGCAGATGATCTCGCTCGACGCGGGCGATATGCTGCCGCCTGAACTGACGGCCATCCTCGCCAAGTTGCGCGACAATGCCCACCATATGCCGCCTGCCCAGCTGCAAAAAGTGCTGGCGACGCAGTGGGGCAGCGACTGGCGGCGGCGCTTTGCCCATTTCGAAGCGATCCCGATCGCGGCCGCGTCGATCGGCCAGGTCCACCGCGCCCGGCTACCCAATGGCAAGGTGGTCGCGGTAAAGGTGCAATATCCTGGCGTCGCCGACAGTATCGACGCCGATGTCGACAATGTCGCGACCCTGCTGCGCCTGTCCGGTTTGCTGCCCTCGGCACTCGACATTGCCCCCTTGCTCGGCGAAGCGAAGATCCAGTTGCGCGAAGAGGCCGACTATCTGCGCGAAGCCCGGCAGATGCAGCTCTATGCCGATCGTCTGTCCGACGACCCCCGCTTCCTCGTGCCCTGTCCGCTCGATGAATGGACCACGGACCAGGTGCTGGTGATGGATTATATCGCGGCGGAGTCTATCGATACGCTCGTGGATGCGTCGCAGGCGGTGCGCGACCGGTCGATGGCCGCATTGCTTGATCTGGTGCTGCACGAATTGTTCGTCTTCGGTCATATGCAGACCGACCCCAATTTCGCCAATTATCGCTGGCGACCCGAAAGCGGCGAAATCGTGCTGCTGGACTTTGGGGCCGCGCGCCCGGTGCCGCCGGAAACGAGCAACGCCTACCGCGCGCTGCTGCGGGCCGGGCTTGCGGGCGACAGGGATGGCTTGCGCGCGGCGCTGGTCGATGTGGGCTTCGTGTCGCCTGGCCTGCTGGCCCGGCATGGCCAGGCGCTCGACGCGATGATCGACACCATCATCGCCCATGTGCTGCGGCCCGGCCTGTTCGATTTCGCCGACCGCAGCTTCGTCGCACAACTGCGCGAGCTGGCGACGCCGGTCGTGGCGGACACGGCGAGCTGGCACCTGCCCCCGGTCGAAACCATGTTCGTCCAGCGCAAGGTCAGCGGCACGGCGCTGCTCGCCGTGCGCATGCAGGCGCGCCTGCCACTGGTGGATATGGTCGCGGGCATGGTGGCGCAGGACTAGCAGCCAATTTTGGCACATGGCCGCCCACGGTTGGGCGCAAAATCCTCGGCATCTGTTGACACGACCCATCCATCGCGGCAGCGCCATAGCATGACCAGCCGCCAAACCCGCACCATCGCCCTGACGCCCGAGTGGGACGGCTTCATCGCCGACCAGATCGCCAAGGGCGTCTATGCCGACACCGACGCGCTGCTGGCGGCGGGGTTGCAGGCGCTGCGCGATGGCGCACAGGCGGCCCATCCGGTTCTGCCCGGCTGGCCCTTTGGCGGTGGCGAATGTGGCGACATTGTCCGCCGCTTTGACTGGGCCTCGACCGCGCTCGGGGCGATTGCCACATGGTCGGTCGAACTGCGCGCGACGGTGGGTAATATCGTCAACTCGCCGGTAGCCAAGGTGCTGATGTGGGGACCGGACCATGTCATGATCTATAACGATGCCTATGCGCAGATCGCAGGCGCGAACCACCCCGCCGCGCTTGGCGGAACGGTGCGCGGCGTCTGGCCGGAAATCTGGGACTTCAACCAGCGGGTGCTGGAAGCTGGGCTTAAAGGCGAAAACCTGTCCTATCTGGAACAACCCTTGGTCCTCAACCGCGGCGGCGTATCGCAAACCGTCATCTTCGACTTGTTCTACACGCCTGTCTTCAACGCGGACGGCACGGTCGGCGGGGTGATGTGTACCTGCGTCGACAATAGCGCGCGCGTGAAGTTCGAAGCCGACCTGTCGCTCAGCAACGGCCGCTTCCGCATGGCGATGGAGGCGGTGCATGGCGTCCTGTGGAGCAACAGCGCTGATGGCCGGATGGTCGGCGAACAACCCGGCTGGGCGGCATTGACCGGCCAATCCTTCGACGACTATCAGGATTTCGGCTGGGCCAATGCGGTCCATCCCGACGATCAGGCCGACAGCATCCGCAGCTGGAACGAAGCGGTCGCCGCCAAGAGCATGTATGTCCATGAACATCGGGTGCGCCGCCATGACGGCATGTGGCGCGTGTGCGCCATCCGTGCGCTGCCGATCCTCAGCGACGCGGGCGAGATCGTCGAATGGGTCGGCGTTCACACCGACATCACCCACCAGCGCGCGGCCGAAGCGGCGCTGCGCGAACAGGCCGACATGCTGGCGCGCCAGGTGCGCCATCGCGAACGCGCCGAGGACCAGCTACGCCAGCTCAACGAAACGCTCGAAGCGCGGGTGATCGCCGAAATCGACGAGCGACGGCGGGCTGAAGCCAAGCTCGCCCAGGCGCAAAAGATGGAGACGATCGGCAAGCTGACCGGCGGCGTCGCCCATGACTTCAACAATCTGCTGCAGATCATATCGGGCAATCTGCAATTGCTGGCCAAGGACGCAGCGGACAATCCACGTGTCGAAAAGCGGGTCAACAATGCCATGGCGGGTGTCTCGCGCGGCGCGAAACTCGCCAGCCAGTTGCTCGCCTTCGGACGGCGGCAGGCGCTCGAACCGCGCGTCGTCAACGCCACCCGCTTCGTGCGCGGGATGGACGACATGCTGCGCCGCGCGATCGGTGAAGCCGTGGAGATCGAAACCGTCGTGGGCGGCGGCCTGTGGAACACCTTCATCGATCCGGCCCAATTCGAAAATGCCCTGCTGAACCTCGCCATCAACGCGCGCGATGCGATGGACGGGCAGGGACGCCTGACCATAGAACTCGGCAATGCCCATCTCGACGCCGATTATGCCCGCGCGCATGATGAAGTGACGCCGGGTCAATATGTCATGCTGGCGGTGTCGGACACGGGCTCTGGCATGGACGCCGACATTCTCGCCAAGGTGTTCGAACCCTTCTTCTCGACCAAAGGCGAAGGCAAGGGGTCGGGCCTTGGCCTCTCGATGGTCTATGGCTTTGTCAAACAGTCCGGCGGCCATGTGAAAATCTATTCCGAAGTTGGCGAAGGGACGACCGTCCGCCTCTATCTGCCCCGCTCGATCGAAAGCGAAGATGCCGAGGTGCAGATGGACAGCGGGCCGATCAGCGGCGGCACCGAAACCGTGCTGGTGGTCGAGGATGACGAGGAAGTTCGCGCGACCGTGGTCGAGGTGCTGACCGACCTTGGCTATAATGTCCTCAAGGCCCCGGATGCGGCCGCCGGTCTGATCGTGATCGAAAGCGGCATGCCGATCGACATCTTGTTCACTGATGTCGTGATGCCCGGCCCGCTCAAAAGCCCGGAACTCGCGCGCAAGGCCCGCGAACGGCTGCCCAATCTCGCGGTGCTGTTCACCTCGGGCTACACCGAAAATTCGATCGTCCATGGTGGCAAGCTGGATGCGGGGGTCGAACTCCTCTCCAAACCCTATACGCGCGAAGCGCTGGCGCGGCGCCTGCGGCATGTCCTCGACAATCAGCGGCAGCGCAACGCCCCGGCGGCGCCGTCCGGGGACGCCCCCGCGCCACGGATCGGCGCAACCGTCCTGCTGGTCGATGACGACAGCCTGATCCGGCAGAATACCGCCGACATGCTGAAAAATGCCGGATGCCTGGTGATCGAGGCGGGCAGCACGGAAGATGCGATGATGGCGTTGCAGACTGCTTCGGTGGACGTGCTGGTGACCGACCTGCATTTGCCCGGTGCCTCGGGCGTCGCACTGGCGGAGGCAGCCCGCGCCCAGCGCGGCACCATCGCCATCATCTTCGCCACCGGCGACGGGCAACAGGCCGCGCGCGATGCCTTGCCCGGCGAAATCGTCCTCAACAAACCCTATGATGCCGTTCAACTCGTCGAGGCAGTCCAGTCCGCGATGCGCGCGCATGATGTGCGCCCCGATCCCGAAGCGCTGATTCCGCCAGCGCCGATTTCCACGCGTGAGGTGGAGAAGGACTGATGGGCGAAGGAACGGCCGATCAGTAGCCTGCTTCCACCGCCAGGCGGATGGCGTCGGCGCTGGTCGATACGCCCAGCGCTTTGAGCAACGCGGCCTTGTGCATCTTGACCGTCCGCTCCGACAGGGTGAGCGCATAGGCGATCTGCTTGTTGAGCTTGCCCGTCGCCATCAACATCAACACCTCGCGCTGCCGCACCGACAGCTGCGATATCTGTGCATGGGCCTGGGCGCGGCGCGCGACGATGCCGATGGCCGGATCCATCACTTCAACCTGCGACCCCAGAAAATATTCCAGCACCCCGTCTTCATCGAAGATCGGCGCGACCAGCACGGCATTGCGGAACGGCGTGCCATTCCTCTTATAGTTTAATATTTCCACCAGCGCGGGTCGTTGATGGCGGATCGCCGTGCGTAATGTTTCGGTCAGCCAGGGTTCTGTGTCCGGCCCGGACAGAAAACGACAATTATGCCCGACGATCTCATCGCGGCTGAAACCGGTCAGCGCGACGAACGCCGGATTGCATTCGATGATGGGATTGTCGGGCAGGCGCGGGTTGCTGATGACGGCCGCGACCGGACTGTTGGCGATCATTTCTACTAAGGACATGCGTAATCTTAATCCCGTAATATGCCGATGCATCATGCCCGGTTGGACATGTTGTAGCGCCACCCCCCTATTGGCAATGGTCGATGGCAAGCAGCGGCACGAAGGTCGTGGCAATGACGTATCGAGGGGTGCCCGATGAACTTCATGTTGCATGATCAGGACGCGTTTGACGAGTCCGACGCGCAAGTCATTCCCGATGTCGTGCTCGACGCCGTTCGCACCCTGTTGCGTTGGTCGGGCGACGACCCCGATCGCGAAGGCCTGGTCGATACCCCAAAGCGGGTCGCGCGCGCCTGGCAGGAATATTGCAGCGGCTATCACGAAAACCCCGCCCTCCACCTCGACCGCACCTTTGAGGATGTCGGCGGCTATGATGAAATCGTGCTGCTGAAGGATATTCCCTTTCACTCGCACTGCGAACATCATCTGGCCCCCATCACCGGCAAGGCGTCGATCGCCTATCTGCCGCGCAACCGGGTCGTTGGCATATCGAAACTCGCCCGCGTGCTCCACGGCTATGCCCGCCGCCTGCAGGTGCAGGAACGGCTGACCGCCGATGTCGCCCAGTGCATCTGGGATCATCTGCAACCCCATGGCGTTGCGGTGGTGATAGAGGCGCAGCATGGCTGCATGACCGGGCGTGGCGTCAGGACGCCGGGCGTGTCCATGGTGACCAGCCGCTTGCTGGGCTGCTTCCTGACCGATGCCGGCAGCCGCAAGGAACTGCTGGCCCTGATGGGATATTGAGCCGATGCGGATCGCCGTGATTGGCGCGGGCATGGCGGGGCTGTCCTGCGCCGATGCCCTGCGCGACGAAGGCCATGAGCCCGCCTTGTTCGACAAGGCACGCGGGCCGGGCGGGCGCATGTCGACGCGCCGCTGCGACAGCCCGCTTGGCACGATCGCCTTCGACCATGGTGCCTCGCACTTCACCGCCCGTAGCGTGGATTTTCGCCAATTGGTGAACGAGTGGCAGGCGCAGGGCGTCGTCGCGCCCTGGCCCGTCGCCGGGCGCGACGCCTGGGTCGGTACGCCCGGAATGAATGCGCCGATCAAGGCGATGGCCGAGCGGCATCCCGTCACCTGGAACTGCCCGATTGCGGGCATCACCCATGATGGCAAACATTGGTGGTGCCGGGGCCAGGACAAATCCTTCGGCCCCTTCGACGCCGTCGTCATCGCCGTCCCCGTCGAACAGGCGCTGCCGCTCATCTCCATCCATGATTTTCAAATGGCCCGGCTGGCCATGACCGTGGGCTCGCAGCCCTGCTGGACGGGCATGTTCGCCTTTGCCGAACCGCTCGACATCGGCCCGGACATGATCCGCCATATCGGCCCGATTGGCTGGGCGGTGCGCAACAGTGCAAAGCCAGGGCGGACAGGTCCGGAAGCTTGGGTGGTGCAGGGATCGGCGGACTGGTCGATCGCCCATCTGGAGGAGGATGCGGACCGGATCGCCACGCTGCTGCTCGACGGTCTGGCCCATGCGACGGGCAGCACCATGCCGACCCCGGTGGTGCGGATGGCACATCGCTGGCGCTACGCCATCCCATCGGGCTGTTTTGCACAAGCCCTGTGGAACCCTGCGCTGCAAGTTGGCATGTGCGGCGACTGGCTGGTGCATGGCTTTGTCGAACAGGCATGGCAGTCGGGCAGGGCGCTGGCCGCGCAGATGCTCGGCCTGGCGCAGGATGAGGGCGCGATGGGGATTGCCCGGCGCGGCTAAACCAATGCCGCCAACAGCGTCAGCCCGCCCAGTCCCAGCGACAAATGCCAGCGCAGCCTTAGCCAACCGCCAAACCCCTCTCGCACGCCCACGATCTTGCGATCGACCAAGGGGGAGGCGATCAGCGCCACCGCCAATATCAGCAGCGAAGGCTGGGGCCAGTCCCAGCCCAGCACCCAGGGCACATAGGTTCCAAGCGCGATCAGGCTCGGCATCACCGCCGCGACGAATATCCAGCGCGGCGGCTGCGCGATCGCCAGGCCCAACCCCCACCACACGCCGCCCAGAAACGAAAAGATGAAGGCGGCATAGCCATAGGCGATCGCCATCGCTGTCCAGTATAGCTCCGGCCCGCCTGTCAACATGGTGCCGATGGCGGCAATCTGCGGCAACAGCCCGCTATAACCGAGCAGCCGGGCGGACCCACCCATCATGTCCTTTACCTCACGCATCCGCCGTCTTCCTCTCGATCCGTCAGAACGGAATGACCGCGCCATCCCAGCCATAGCATTGGCCCGACGCTTCCGGTCCCAAACCGTCGATCACCGACAGCAAGTGCCGGGCCGATAGCTCCGGCGGAAATAGCTTCTCGGGCGCGACATTGCGCTGAAAGGGTTGTGACAATGCGCTATCCACCGTGCCGGGATGCAGCGTAACGGCAATGGCCTCCGGGTTGATCCGCGCGAGTTCAATGGCGATGTTGCGCATGATCATGTTGAGCGCGGCCTTCGACGCGCGATAGGCATGCCACCCGCCCAGCCGATTGTCGCTGATCGACCCGACCCGCGCCGACACGGCGGCAAAGACCAGCCGGCCCTGACGCGGCGGCCGCACCAGCATATGTTTGGCGATCAGCGCAGGCCCGGTGGCATTGACCGCGAACAGCCGGGCATAGGCATCGCCACTTTGGTCGCGCAGCGATTTTTCCGGCCGCAGATTGTCCCCATGGAGCTGGCCGCTCGCGACGATGATGATCCGGGGCGGGACATCGTCCATGGACCGGGCCGCCGCCGCGATCGAGGCCTCGTCCTCAAGATCGAAAGCAAAGGGGCGTATCTTGGCGCCCTGCGCCACCGGGCCGCGCCCGCCTGCATGGACCAGCGAAATCGCATCGCTGGCGGCAAGCTGCGCCGCCAAAGCCGCGCCGATGCCGCCGCTCGCGCCGAATATACAGGCGGCAACGGGAGTGGGCGATAGATCCATCATTCCCATGCCCCTGCAAGGTACAGCTTACACACGCCAGATGGCCGATCGGGCATCATCGGCTCTTGCGCCGCAAGTCGCCCTTGCACCGCTCCGAACAGGTCTTCACCTCGTCCCAATCGCGCGCCCATTTCTTGCGCCACGCAAAGGGCCGCCCGCATGCCGCGCAGATTTTCTCCGGCAGGGTCGATTTGGTATAGCGCTTGTCCGTCATCGCCCGCTCTTGGTCTTGCAAAAGCAGACAATAGCGCAAATCAGCCCTTGGCGAAGCGGCCAATGGTGTAGGGGGCGATCGGAATGTCGGTCGCGCCCTTGGCGATGATCTCCGCCATCGTCTCGCCTACGCCCGGCCCGATCTGGAACCCGGACCCCGAAAAGCCGAACGCATAATAAAGTCCGCTCGTCGTTGCGCTTGGTCCCATGACGGGCTGGCTGTCGGGCATATAGCCCTCGATGCCCGACCAGACCCGGATGATGTTGAGCTTGCCCAGCGCCGGTGCCAGCCGCCGAATCTGCTTCAATTGGCTGACCGTATTTTGCGGCTCGACATAGGCGCGATATTGGCCTGGAAAGGATGGTCCCCGCGTACTCCCGCCCAGCACGATATTGCCGCGCGCGACCTGCCGGAAATAGACCGTCTCTTCTTCCACCGGCGTCATCACGCCGACGGCAGGCAGGATGGCGTAGGGCACGGGTTCGGTAACGCTCATATTGGGGCCGCGCGGCACGATCGGTACTGGCTCGCCAAATTGCGACGACAGCGCATTGCCCCAGGCACCCGCCGTCACCAGCAATATGGGCGCGCGGAACGTCCGTCCGTCCGCCGCACTGACGACGAAATCCTCGCCGATCTTCTGCGCGTCCACGATCTTCGTATGCTCATGGATCACCGCGCCCAGCCGTTCGGCCGCCCGCGCAAAGGCGGGCGCGGCGAGGCGCGGATTGGCATGGCCGTCGGTCGCCGAATAGGAACCGGCCAGAACATCGGCCCCAAAGAAGGGGAATTTGTCGCGCAGCGCATTGCCGCTGAGCAATTCAAGGTCCAGCCCTTCGGCGCGCGCCTTGTCGGCATAATCCTCCATCGACCCGACCAGTTCAGGCCGCTCGCGATAACAGACGCGGATATGCCCGGACTGGAGATATTCAACATCTGCACCCAGCAATTCGCGCGACCGCCGCCATATATCGATGGCGCGGTTGGCCAGCGGCAATTGATGGATCGGGCGTCCTTGCCGCCGGACATTGCCGAAATTGGTGCCGCTCGCCTGCCGCCCGATCAGGTCGGTTTCCAGCAGCGTAACCGACAGGCCATGGCCGCGCAGGAACAGGGCGGCGGACGACCCCATCAGGCCACCACCCACGATGATGACGTCGCTGGCGGCGCTCATGCGTCCGTGTCTCCGATGCTGATATTGAGCGGCTTGACCGGCGCCTGGCCCCGCAGACGGCCGACTTGCTCGACCGGAATGGCCGCCTGCGCCGCGATCAATTCTGCGGCGGCCAGCCCGCAATAGCGTCCCTGGCACCGTCCCATGCCGACCCGGCTGAACGCCTTGGCCCGGTTCGCTTCCTTGGCGCCCGTCTCCCGCATCACGGCGCGCAGATCGCCCGCGGTCACGCCTTCGCACCGGCACAATATCGCCTCGTCGGGCAGCGCGCCCGCTTGCTCTGCGGGCCAGGGGAAGGCCGTGGCCAGCCCGCGCGCGAATTTGGCATAGGTGCCGACATCCCCGCGCAGCGACGCCATCTCGCCCTTGTCCACCGGCAGACCCAGATCGCTCAACGCGGCCAGCGCCGTCAGCCGCCCGCTCGCCTCGGCCGATCGCGCGCCCAATATCTTCGCGCCATCGCCCGCCAGATATACGCCCGCGACGCTCGACCGCCCGTCGCCATCGCGCTCGGGCAACCATTGGCGGGTGACCGGATCGAAAGCGAACGCACAGCGTGCCAAATCCGCCAACTGGGTTTCGGGCCGCAGATGATGCCCCATCGCCACGGCATCGCAGGCGATCGTCTGCTCGGCCCCAGCACCAACCCGAAATCGGATACCGCTCACGCCATCTTCGGCATTACCTAATATTTCCAATGGTTTGACGCTATTGCGGACCATCACCCCCGCGCGCTTCAACGCCAAAGTCAGCGCCACGCCATTCCACAATACCGAGGGCACTGCCAGCAGGTCGGGCAAGGCCTTGATCCGCGCGCTATAAGGTGCCGTATCCAGCACCGCGACGACATCGGCCCCCGCCTGCACATATTGGCTCGCGACCAGATAGAGCAGTGGCCCTGACCCCATGAAAACGACCTTATGCCCGATCGACACCGCCTGGCTCTTGAGCGCCACCTGCGCGCCGCCCAGGCTATAGCTGCCTGCAAACTGCCAGCCTTTGACCGGCATCAACCGATCCGTCGCCCCGGTGCAGAGCAACAGCGCATCGAAGGGCAAAGCCGATTCCATTGTCCGGGTCGCTGTCCGCACATGGCCATCGGCGATATTCCACACCAAGGTTTCCGGGCGATAATCGACCCGGTCCTTCAGACCGTCGAACGTCTCGTGCAGCGCCTGCGCTCGTGGCGCTTCGGTGCCGTAGAGTTTGGCATAGGGGCGGGTGAAATTGTCGGGCTGGCGGCGATAAATCTGCCCGCCGTCACGCCGTCCTTCATCCAGCACCATCGGCCGGATGCCCGCCTGCACACAGGCCTCTGCCGCGCGGGTGCCCGCTGGCCCGGCACCGACGATGATTATGCGTGGGTCGGCCATGTCGCCTCCGGCTGGCTGGTGAGGATGCGCTGACCCGGTGCCGCCAGCGTCGAACAGGCGCGCAGGCGGTCACCACTCTCGGTCCATACCCAGCAATCTTGGCATGCCCCCATCAGGCAGAATCCGGCGCGCTTTTCCGGCCCGAATTCGGACTGGCGCAAGGCCGAGCCCTGGCTCAGCAGCGCGACCATCAGCGTGTCCCCCTCCAGCGCGGCGACCGGCGCACCATCGACATGCAAAGTCAGGCCGGGGCGGTCGGTTTCGCCCAGGCGAACGAAACGGCTCATGACGGGATCAAACTTTCATCTCCATGATGACATAATATGCGGCTGCCCTTGGCCAACATATGGCGGGGCGGTGGGGCCGTGTTGCACAGCCCGTCCACCCGCGCGGCACAACGCGGCAGGAAGCGGCACAGGTCGGGATGATCGCCCGCCGCGCCGATCGGCGGCGGCGCGGACCCGGCATGGCTTTCCTCCAGCCAACCCGCGCGCATTTCCGGTACGGAACCGATGAGCAGGTCGGTATAGGGATGGAAAGGCGCGGTCTCGAACGCCGCGCGCGGCCCGGTCTCCACCATCGTACCCGCGTAAAGCACCAGGATATCGTCGCAGATTGCCCGCACCGTCGAGATATCATGGCTGATGAACATCGTCGCGATGCCGAGTTCCCGGCGCAATTCCGCCATCAGTTCCAAGATCGCCGCGCCCACCACCGTATCGAGCGCCGACGTCACTTCGTCGCACAGGATGAGTTGCGGGTCAGCCGCCAGCGCACGCGCCAGATTGATGCGCTGCTTCTGCCCGCCCGACAGGCCACCGATCGGCTGCTCGATCAACGTCGCGGGCATGCGGATAAGGTCGAGCAGTTCCAGCACCCGCAGATGCGCGGCATTGCCCTTCAATCCGTGATAAAAGGCCAGTGGCCGTTCCAATATGCGCCCGACGCTGTGCGCCGGATTGAGCGCCGTATCGGCATTTTGGAACACCAGCTGGACGCGGCGAAATTGCTCGTGACTGCGTCCTTTCAGGCCCGGCGGCAATATCTCGCCATCCAGCAGCACCTGCCCGCTGGCGGGCGGCAACAGCCCGGCGATCACCCGCGCGATGGTCGACTTTCCCGACCCGCTCTCGCCGATCACGCCCAAAGTCGCGCCGCGTTCGATCGTCAGGTTGATGTCGCGCAAGACCGGAATGCGCGGCCGACCGTCCTTGTCGATCTTGCCATAGCCCGCCGTCAGGCCTTTGATTTCCAGCAGCGGCGCGGCGGGCAGCTTCGCCTTGGCCGGGGCCGGGCGGATGGCCGGACGCGCGGCGGCCATCAGCGTCTTGGTATAGTCATCGGCTGGCGCATGGAGGATCTGCGCCGCCGCGCCTGCTTCCTTTATGCGGCCCTGGCTCAGCACAACGATCTGGTCGGCCATTTGCGCCACCACGGCCAAATCATGCGACACATAGATGGCCGTCGCGCCACGCTCCAGCACCACCGCCTTGAAGGCGCGCAGCACTTCGATCTGGGTCGTGACGTCCAGTGCGGTCGTCGGCTCGTCCAATATCACCAGTTCAGGGTCGGTGATCAGCGCCATCGCCGCCATCAATCGCTGCAACTGCCCGCCCGATAATTGGTGCGGATAACGCGACCCGATCGTGTCGGGGAAAGGGAGGGCAAGGCCCCGGAACAGCTCGACCGCCTTCGCCTCGGCCTCGCCGCGTGGCATCAGGTCGTGGATCAGCGCAGGTTCGATCACCTGTTCCATGATCGTGCGCGACGGGTTGAACGCCGCCGCCGCCGACTGCGCGATATAGGCGATGCGATTGCCGCGCAGTTGCGCCAATGCGCTGCGATCCAGCGTGGTGAGGTCGACGTCGCCCACGCGAATGGAGCCACTCGCGATCCGCGCGCCGGGCCGGGCATGGCCCAGTAAGGTCAGCGCGATCGTCGTCTTGCCCGATCCTGACTCCCCGATCAGCGCCAGCACCTCGCCGCGCTGCAATGCGAAATCGATGCCGCTGACGATCGGGAACGTCTCGCCCGCCGCGTTCCGTGCGGTTACGGTCAAGCCCTTTACTTCGACATGGGGCAATGCGCTCATCGGCCTTTTCCCTGTCCTGGCAGCGCGTCGATCAGCAGGTTGACCCCCACGGTCAGCGTCGCGATCGCGACGGCCGGAGCCAAAATCGCCAAAGCCCCTTCGCCAAGGCCCGAAATATTCTCGCGCACCAGCGACCCAAGGTCCGCGTCCGGCGGCTGCACGCCCAGCCCCAGGAAGGACAGGCCCGACAGCAGCAGCACGATGAACACGAAGCGCAAGCCAAAGTCAGCTAGGAGCGGATGGATCATGTTGGGCAGGATTTCGGCGATGGCGATATGAAAGCGTCCCTCGCCCCGGACTTTCGCCACCTGCACATAATCCATCTGCGCCAGATTGACGGCCAGCGCGCGGGCGATGCGATAATTGCCCGGCACATAGGTGAAGGCGGCGATCAGCAGCAACAGCCCCAGCGATGATCCGAACGCCGCGACCAGCACCAACGAAAAAATCTTGGACGGGATCGAGATCAGCATGTCCATGAAGCGCGACAGCGGCTCATCGACCTTCGCCCCGCCGACCGCCGCGGTCAGCGCCAGTGCGGTGCCAGTGCTGCTGGCGAGCAAAGCCGCCGCCGCTGCAAGTCCCACGGTATAGCGTGCGCCCGACAGCAGGCGGCTCAGCACATCACGACCGAGATAATCGCTCCCCAGCCAGTGATCCGCCGATTGCCCATCGAACACATCATAGGCGACGAAGGCCCCGATCGGATAAGGTGCCAGCATCGGGCCGAACAGCGCGACGAGCAGCCAGAAGATGACCAGCGCCAGGCCGACTTTACCCGACAATGGCAGGGCCTTTGCCCGTTTGAGAACAGAAACGATCATTGCGCGCGCAGCCTGGGGTTGGCGAGGATCGCGGTGACATCCGCGATCAGCATCAAGATGAGATAGGCGGCGCAGAAGATCATCGCGCACGCCTGCAACAACGGCATGTCGCGGCTGGTGACGGCATTGACCATAAGGCTGGCGAGGCCGGGATAATTGAAGATGGTTTCCACGATCACCGCACCGCCCAATAGGTAGGAGAGGCTGAGCGCCATGGCGTTGACAATCGGCGCGATGGCATTGGGCATGATATGCTTCAGCACGACCCGCACCGGCGCGACGCCCTTCAGCACCGCCATCTCGACATAGGGGCGGTCCATCTGGTCGATCACCGCCGCGCGCGTCATGCGCGCCATCTGCGCCACGACGATGACGCACAGCGTCAGGATCGGCATGGCGACGCCGCGCAGATAGTCGCCCCAGTCCATGTCGTTCGATGCCATCGCGATCGACGGCAACCAGCGCAGCTTCACCGAAAAGATGAGGACGGCGATGGTCGCCACCAGAAATTCGGGCACCGCGACCATCGACAATGTGACGATATTGAGCGCCCGGTCGATCCGTCCGCCCCGGTTCATGGCTGACCCGATGCCGATCGACAGGGCGACCGGGATGGCGACCAGCGCGGTGAGTGCCGCAAGCAGCAGGCTGTTGGGCAGGCGGGTGGAAATCACCTCCGCCACCGGCATATTGGCAACCATCGATTGGCCCGGATCGCCGGTGACCATGCCGGTCAGCCAGCTCACATAACGGACATGGGCGGGACGATCGAGACCCATTTCATGGCGCAGCGCGGCGACCTGATCCGCCGTTGCGCTCTGGCCCAGCGCCTCCTGCGCGGCGTCGCCCGGCAGGAGTTGCGCGATAATGAAGATGGTGACCGACACCAGCAGCAGCGTCAGCAGCGACGACGCAAAGCGTTTGCCGATCAGGATCAGTGCGGCCTTCATGCCGCCTTGCGAGGAAGCGCCCGCCATCAGCCTTCCCACCATACATGTTCGGCGAATTGATAGCCCATCATGCCGCCCATCGCGATCGGGAACATGCCCTTCAACCGCCGGTCATAGCCGTCGATCAGGTTGATGAATACCGGGATGCCGACCCCGCAATAATGGTGAACCAGCCCCTGCATCTCGCCATATAGCTGCTTGCGCTTCGCCTGGTCGGCCTCGCCGCGCGCTTCCAGCAACAGCCGGTCGAAACGCGGATTCTTCCATCCGCTCTCATTCCATGCTGCGTCGGATTTGTAGAACAGGCTGAACAGCAGGTCGGCGGTCGGGCGCGGGTTGGTGTTGCCGAAACCCAGCGGATGCTTCATCCAATGGGTCGACCAATAGCCATCGGCCGGCACGCGATTGACCGCGAGCTTCAGGCCGATGCGCGATCCATATTCCTGCAGGATCGACGCCATATCGACCGACCCGTCCGCAGCGGGTGACGCATAGATAGGCAGCCGCACGCCATCCAGTCCCGACCGCTGCAAATGCCAGCGCGCCTTGTCGAGATCGAGCGCGCGCTGCGGCAGGTCGGCGCGATAATAGGGGTGGAAGGGCGGGATCGGATGATCGTTGCCGATCGTCGCATAGCCGCGATAGAGCGCGCGCTTGATCAACGGCCGATCGAACAGATATTTCATCGTCGCGACGAAATGCGGGTTGCCGGTCGGCAAGCGATCCTGCCGCATGATGAGGTTGGTATGCAGGCCCGATTGCGTCTCCATCAGCGCATGACGGGGTGACGCCATGATGCGCTTGGTCGATCGCGGATTAACCGCCAGGATCAGGTGAACATCGCCCGACAGCAACGCGTTGACCCGGCTCGTCTCGTCGGGAATGCCGATCAGCTCGATCTCATCGAGATAGGGCTTGCCCGGCTTCCAGAAATTGGGGTTGCGCCGCCCCAGCGTGCGGACGCCCGGACGGAATTGCGCACACAGATAGGGGCCGGTGCCGTTGGCGGTGCGGAAATCGCTCGTCCCCGCGCGCAGGATCACGAAATGCGATTGGGCGAGGATGGCGGGCAGGTCGGCATTGGGTCCGGTCAGGCGGATCACCAGATCCTGCTTGCCGGTCGCCCTGATCTGCGCAAACTGCTCCGCGATCTGCGCCATCTTCGACCCCGTCGCCGGGTTCTTGTGCCGCAGCAATGACCAGACGACATCCTGCGCGGTCAGGCTGGCACCATCATGAAAGGTGACGCCCTTGCGCAGGCGGATATGCCAGGTGATCTGGTCCGCGCTCTCGATCCGCTCGGCCAGGTCAGGGCGGGGGTTGAGATGTCGGTCGAGCTAGGTCAGCCCGCTATAGAACATATAATGGCGGATATAGTCGGTCGACAGCGCGCCCTTGGCCGGGTCGAGCGTGTCGGCGGTCGAGCTGGACAGGCTGGCGGCGCGGATGCGTCCGCCCTGGCGCGGCCGGCCGGCGGCGAGCGCGCCATCGGGTAGCAGCAGTCCAGCGCCCATGCCAAGGCCCGCACCCATCAGGCCACGGCGGGAAAGGGGGGACAGGATATCGGTCAATGGATCATATCCTGCCATTTATACCATAGGCCGACCAGCGGCAGAAACCAGGGCTTGCCGAAATGCCCTGGCACGCTCGGCCAGTCGAGCTGTCCCCAGGGATTGGCGTCTGGTTCGCCGCTCATCACGCGCGTCATTTGCTGCCCCATATGCGTCGCCATCTGCACGCCATGGCCGCTATAGCCCATGGAGTAATAGAGCCCGTCCTGTTCGCCCGCGCGCGGCAGCCGGTCGGCGGTCAGGTCGACCATCCCGCCCCAGACATGATCGATGCCCACGCCCTTCAACGCCGGGAATAGTGCGCCCATCGTCTCTTCCAGAATGCGACCGCTTTTAAGGTCCGAACGAGGATCGCTGATCGCAAAGCGCGCCCGCCCGCCGAAGATCAGGCGATTGTCGGGGGTCAGGCGGAAATAATTGCCGATATTCTTGCTGGTCACATAGTTGCGCCGCCCCGGCAGCAGCCGGTCGATCGTCGCATTCTCCAGCGGTTCCGTCGCGATCACGAAGCTGCCGACCGATATGATCCGCCGCCGGAAGAAGCCGAAGGGCGCGGCGGCAGGCGCGCCGCCTGTCGCCACCAGCACTTGGCTTGCTTCAACCGTCCCCCGTGACGATGTGATCCGCCACCCTTGCGGCAAGCGATGAAGACCCGTCACTTCGGCGTGTTCATAGATCTGCGCGCCGGCCCGCGCCGCCGCCTCCGCCAAGCCCACGCCGAAGCGGCCGGGATGCAATTGCGCACTGGTCGTCTGGATCAGTGCGCCATGAAAAGCGTCGGACCCTACTTCATCCTGGACCTGCTCCGGCGGCACCAGCCGGACATTGCTGTCCACTTCGGCCGCCAGCAGATCATGCGCCCGCACCAGCTTGTCATAATGCGCGGGTTTGGCCGCCAGCTTCACCCGGCCGCACCGATTGAAATCGCACGCTATGCCTTCTTCACGCGCCAGCCGCTCGACCGTATCGACCGCATCGCAATGCGCCCGATACCAGGCTTTGGCTGTGTCCTTGCCGAACCGCGCAGACAAGGCGCCATAATCATGCGCCGTACCATTATTGCACTGGCCGCCATTGCGCCCGGACGCTTCGCCCACGACCTGGCCCGCCTCCAGCAGCACGACACGCGCGCCGCACTTGGCCAGCGCCAGCGCGGCCGACAGGCCGGTAAATCCGCCACCGACGATGGCGACGTCGGCCTTGCCTTCGACCCCACCCTCCG
>TARA_R110000787_G_scaffold32357_8_pt1 | contig 17888 bp, 19 predicted proteins | sample TARA_R110000787 | Tara Oceans TARA_R110000787 (sample SAMEA4397920) | marine metagenome | biome: Polar Biome; feature: [DCM] deep chlorophyll maximum layer (ENVO:01000326); material: water (ENVO:00002006), including particulate matter (ENVO:01000060) such as... | depth 35 m
TAGCGTCGTGCGTTCCATTAGCGCGCCGCAGCTTTATGAATCATCCTGCCACCCGCTTGCCCGTCCCATTCTCGTCGCTCTAATATTTCGCTTGGTGCCCAGCATAACGACTTCAAGAGATTAGGGAACATGGTCCCGAACGAATTTCGTACAGGTGGCACTGTCGATGGACGACGGAATAAGGCTAAAAAGTGCAGCACATTCTCTTCCAAAGAAAAAGGCCGGTGGATCGCTCCACCGGCCTTTTCTAACAGGTCAGGAAGGCTGAACTTAGAAGTCCATGCCGCCCATGCCGCCCATGCCGCCGCCGGGCATGCCGCCCATGGGCGACTTGTCGTCAGCAGGCATTTCCGAGATCGCCGCTTCGGTGGTGATCAGCAGGCCAGCGACCGAAGCCGCGTCCTGCAGAGCCGCACGAACGACCTTGGTCGGATCGATGACGCCAGCGTCGACGAGGTTTTCGTAGACGTCGGTCGAGGCGTTGAAGCCACGGGTTTCGTCATTTTCGCGCAGCAGGTTGCCGGCAACCACGGCACCGTCGACGCCCGCATTCTGGGCGATCTGGCGCAGCGGCGCTTCGATCGCCTTGCGAATGATGTCGATACCACGGGTCTGGTCGTCGTTCGCGCCCTTCATGCCGGCCAAAGCCTTGGTAGCATAGAGGAGAGCGGTGCCGCCGCCAGGGACGATGCCTTCTTCAACGGCCGCACGGGTGGCGTGCAGCGCGTCATCGACGCGGTCCTTGCGCTCCTTGACTTCGACTTCCGAAGCGCCGCCAACCTTGATGACGGCAACGCCGCCAGCGAGCTTGGCCAGGCGTTCCTGGAGCTTTTCCTTGTCATAGTCCGAGGTGGTGTTCTCGATCTGCTGACGGATCTGCTCGGTACGGCCCTTGATCGAGTCATGATCGCCAGCGCCATCAACGATGACGGTGTTGTCCTTGTCGATGGTAACGCGCTTGGCGGTGCCGAGCATCGCCAGTGTGACGTTCTCAAGCTTGATGCCCAGATCTTCCGAAATCACTTCGCCCTTGGTCAGGACAGCGATATCTTCCAGCATCGCCTTGCGACGATCACCAAAGCCAGGTGCCTTGACGGCAGCAACCTTGAGGCCGCCGCGCAGCTTGTTGACGACCAGGGTCGCCAGCGCTTCGCCTTCAATGTCTTCGGCGATGATCAGCAGGGGGCGACCCGACTGAACGACCGCTTCGAGGATCGGCAGGATCGACTGAAGGTTGCTGAGTTTCTTTTCGTGGATCAGAATATACGGATCAGCCAGCTCTACAGCCATCTTTTCCGGGTTCGTCACGAAATAGGGCGACAGATAGCCACGGTCGAACTGCATGCCTTCGACGACGTCCAGCTCGAATTCGAGACCCTTGGCTTCTTCAACCGTGATCACGCCTTCCTTGCCGACGCGCTCCATGGCTTCGGCGATCTTTTCGCCAACCACAGTGTCGCCATTGGCCGAGATGATGCCGACCTGGGCGATTTCCTTGGTCCCGGCGACGGGCTTGGAACGCGCCTTGAGGTCTTCGACGACCTTGATCACGGCAAGGTCGATGCCGCGCTTGAGATCCATCGGGTTCATGCCGGCGGCAACCGACTTCATGCCTTCACGGACGATCGCCTGCGCCAATACGGTCGCAGTGGTCGTGCCGTCGCCGGCGATGTCGTTGGTCTTCGATGCGACTTCACGCACCATCTGCGCGCCCATATTCTCGAACTTGTCCTTAAGTTCGATTTCCTTGGCGACGCTGACGCCGTCCTTGGTGATACGGGGGGCGCCGAAGCTCTTGTCGATCACGACGTTACGGCCCTTGGGGCCCAACGTCACCTTGACCGCATCGGCCAGGATGTCGACACCGCGCAGAATGCGCTCACGAGCGTCGCGGGAAAACTTTACGTCTTTCGCTGCCATGGTCTTAATACCTTTTATCGAGAATGTGCAAAATTGCGAAGTTCACACCGTTGCTGGGTGTGAAAATCGCGAACCGGAAAATCAGGCAACAACGCCCAGAATGTCCGACTCTTTCATGATCAGCAGGTCTTCGCCGTCGACCTTGACCTCGGTGCCCGACCATTTGCCGAACAGCACGCGGTCGCCAGCCTTGACGTCGAGCGGGGTGACCTTGCCATCTTCAGCCTTGGAACCGGTGCCGACGGAGACGATCTCGCCTTCCTGCGGCTTTTCCTTGGCGGTGTCGGGGATGATGATCCCACCGGCGGTCTTCGCTTCCGCTTCGATGCGGCGGACGAGAACACGGTCGTGCAATGGACGAAATGCCATGTTGATTGCCTTTCCCTTCTATTTGGGAGGGAGGTCCGGCGCGCGATCCGAGGATGATTTCCCCCGCAAAACCGCAATCGCCTTGTCCGTCTCCCCTTGAACTGCGTTGCTGTTAGCACTCACTGGAGGAGAGTGCTAGCGCCGTGAATATGGAACGGTCCTTTTTTCCGTCAAGGCGATCGCGCAAAAAATTTTGCAGTGCCTGGCAACCCCGTGCCCGCCTCCGGGTTTATGGGGATTGTCGCGCAGCATGCCATGGCCAGTGCGGTGAACGGGCCGACTGTTGCCGTCAGCCGCGTCATCATGGCGCGACCGTAATTTTTCGTGAACGCCGCATCCTCTGCTCCCGTCACCTGTTGGTCGTTCAGAACCATAAGGAGGATGCACCATGGCCTATTCAAAGATTGTCGTTGCCGTCGACATCAACGACGTACTGCACGCCCGCGCCGCGATCGATGCGGCGGCGGCCGTTTGTGGACCCGAAACGACAGTCCATATGCTCTATGTCCGCTATCATATGCCCACCCGCTATTCCGAACTTCTGGGGCGCGACCTCGATATCAAGGAAGAGGCCGAAGCGCTGGCATTGATGCGAAAATGGGCGAGCGAGGGCGGCCTTCCCGAAGGACAGGTCCATTTCGATACGCGGCGCGGCCGGGTGCGCGACGAAGTGATCAGCGCGGCAGAGCGAGTCGGCGCGACGCTGATCGTGATTGGCTCGCATGAGCCGACATTCTCCTCGAAGCTGCTGGGGTCCAATGCGTCGGCGATCGTGCATCAAAGCCCGGTCAGCGTTCTCGTGGTGCGGGCATCAGCCGAATAATCCTGCGAAGCCTGGTGGCTGTCGGTTGCAGGGGGTGGGGTCGCCACCTACCTGCAGCCTATTCCTTCACTATCCCGGAGCCAGGCCCGCATGACCGACAGCTACACCCCACCCCGCATCTGGACCTGGGACAAGGACAATGGCGGGGCGTTCGCCAATATCAACCGGCCAATCGCAGGCGCGACCCATGACAAGGCGTTGCCGGTCGGCCAGCATCCGCTCCAGCTCTATTCGCTCGCCACGCCCAACGGGCAGAAGGTGACGATCCTGCTGGAAGAATTGCTGGAAGCGGGTTTCACGGACGCCGACTATGACGCCTGGCTGATAAAGATCGGCGATGGCGACCAGTTTTCCAGCGGCTTTGTGGCGGTCAATCCCAATAGCAAGATCCCTGCACTGATGGACCATAGCGTATCGCCGCCGCAGCGGGTGTTCGAATCGGGCGCGATCCTGCTGTATCTTGCCGAGAAATTCGGCGCGTTCCTGCCGACCGATCTGGCCAGGCGCACTGCGGCGCTGAGCTGGCTATTCTGGCAGATGGGGGCCGGGCCGCTGCTGGGTGGCGGCTTTGGCCATTTCTACGCCTATGCGCCGGAAAAATATGAATATCCGATCAACCGCTACGCGATGGAAGTGAAGCGGCAGTTGGACGTGCTGGACCGGCATCTGGCGGACAACGCCTATATGGCGGGCGATGACTATAGCATCGCCGACATGGCGATCTGGCCCTGGTATGGCGGGCTCGTGCTGGGCCGCGCCTATGAGGCGGCGGAGTTTCTGGACGTTGCCAGCTATACGCATGTGGTGCGCTGGGCGCAGCAGATCGATGCGCGCCCGGCAGTGAAGCGCGGGCGGATGGTCAACAAAGTGAATGGCCCGTTGGAAGAGCAATTGCACGAACGGCACGACGCCAGCGATTTTGCGACCCGGACGCAGGACAAGTTGCAGAGCGAAAGCTGATCGGCCCCGCGCGGAGCGACCGAAGATGTTGCGCGCGCGCAACATTGTTACAAGGGGCTGGACGAGGCGGCGGAGCGGGGTAGAACAGGCAGGCAAGACATAAGGGAGTCATCGCCATGGATCGCCGCCTGTTTCTCTCCTCCGCCGGGGCCATTGCCCTCGCCGCCTCCGCCCCGCGCGCGCTGGCGCAGATGGCGGGCAATGACGATGCGCGGTTGTCCGCCGCCTTCGCCGCCATTTTCGAGAAGCAGCTCGATATGTCGCCCGGCATGGTCACCAGCCTTGGCCTGGACAAGGGCGCGCGCGCCGGGGCGAAGAGCCAGCTGGACGACAATAGCAAGTCGGCGATGATGAAGCGGCTGAGCATGACGCAGGCGGCGATCAAGGAGCTGGAGGGCTTCCAATCGGCCAGCCTGTCCGATCCGCAGCGGCTCAATCTGGAGGTGGTCCTCTATTCGCTGGGCCAGCAGACGGTCGCGCCCGCGACCTTTGGCCTCAACAGCGCGGTGCGCCCCTATCGCATCTTCCAGCAGGGCGGCAGTTACTTCTCCATCCCTGATTTTCTGAATACCGCGCATACGATCAACAATGCTCCCGATGCGGATGCCTATGTTGCGCGGCTCAATGCCTTTGCCCGCAACCTGCGGACCGATACGGCGGTCCAGCGGGACGAAGCGGCGCGCGGCTATCTCGCGCCCGGCTGGTCGCTCGACCTGACGCTAGCGCAGATGCGCAAGCTGCGCGATCAGCCCGCCGCGTCCAGTTCGATCGTGCAATCGCTGGTCAAGCGGGCTGCGGCCAAGAATGTGGCGGGTGATTGGCAGGGCCAAGCGACGGCCGTTGTCGAGAAGGCCATTTATCCGGCGCTGGACGAGCAGATTGCCGCGATCGAGGCGCTCAAGGGCGGTACGGCTGCGGGCGATGGCATATGGCGCACGCCGCGCGGGGACGAAATCTATGCCGCCGCGCTCAAGAGCGCGACCACGACCGACCTTAGCGCCGACGAAATTCACGCGATGGGCGTGGAGCAGGTCGCTGAGATCAGCGGGCAGCTCGACACGATTTTGAAAGCGGCAGGCTATAGCAAGGGCACGATCGGCGAGCGGCTGGCGGCGCTCAATGCCGAGCCGTCGCAGCTTTATCCCGATACGGCGCAGGGCCGCACCGATCTGATCGCTGCGCTCAATGCTGAAGCCAAGCTGATGCAGGCGAAATTGCCGCAGGCGTTCGCGACCATTCCCGACACGCCGTTGGAAATCCGCGCGGTGCCGGTGGAGATTCAGGATGGTGCATCGAACGGCTATTATAATCGCGCGGCGCTGGACGGGTCGCGGCCTGCGATCTTCTTCATCAATCTGAAGGCGATTGGCGATTGGCCCAAATATACGCTGCCCGCGCTCAACTATCATGAGGGCGTGCCGGGGCATCATCTCCAGATTTCGACCGCGCAGACAGCCGGCGACATTCCGATGCTGCGCAAGACCGCGTTCATGAGCGCCTATAGCGAAGGTTGGGCGCTTTATGCCGAGCAACTGTCCGACGAGTTGAAGGGCTATGCCACGCCGCTCGACCGGGCGGGCTATCTGCAATCCTTCCTGTTCCGCGCGGCGCGGCTGGTTGTCGACACCGGCATCCATGCCAAGCGGTGGAGCCGCGAGCAGGCGACCGCCTATCTGGTGGAAAAGACCGGCTTCACGCCTGCCCGCTGCCAGCGCGAGGTGGAGCGATATTGCACCCAGCCGGGGCAGGCGACCAGCTACAAGGTCGGCCATGGCGTATGGACCAAGGCGCGTGCGGCGGCGCAGGCAGCGATGGGCGACAAGTTCGATATCAAGCAGTTCCACGCCATTCTTGAGGAAGGCGCGATGCCGCTGTCGATGCTGGAGAAGCGCGTGGCCGCGCGCGCGAAGATGGGCGGTGCCTGACCCTTTTTGATCGTCATCCCCGCGAAGGCGGGGATCCATCTCCTGACCTTTCACCAAGACCAAAGGTTGGGAGATGGGTTACCGCCTTCGCGGGAATGACGCTGGATTCAGGTCAGGTTATTCATATTCCAGATCCTGATAGCCGTCTTCGGCGATGTCGGAGAAGCGGGTGATGCGGGCGTCGAATTTCATGCGGATGCGGCCGGTGGAGCCGTGGCGCTGTTTGGCGACGATCAGTTCGGCGAGGCCGTAAATCTGCTCCATCTGCTGCGCCCATTCGGTATGTTCGGCGCTTTCCTTGTTCCCCGGCTCCTTGGCGGCGATGTAATAATCCTCGCGGAACACGAACCAGACCATGTCGGCGTCCTGCTCGATCGAGCCGGATTCGCGCAGGTCGGAGAGCTGGGGCCTCTTGTCCTCGCGCTGTTCGACGGCGCGGCTGAGCTGCGACAGGGCCAGCACGGGAACATGCAATTCCTTGGCCAAGGTCTTGAGACCACGCGAAATTTCCGAAATTTCGTTGACCCGGTTTTCGTTGCCGCGCCCGCTGCCCTGGAGCAGTTGGAGATAGTCGACAACGATGAAGCCGACATCATGGCGGCGCTTCAAGCGGCGGGCGCGGGTGCGCAGCGCGGCGATGGTCAGGCCGGGCGTATCGTCGATGAACAGCGGCAGTTCCTGCAGTTCGCGCGCGGCACGGGAGAGATTCTGGAAGTCGGCGCGGCTGATCTTACCCATGCGCAGCGCTTCGCCGCTGATGCCCGACTGTTCGGCGAGCACGCGGGTCGCGAGTTGGTCGGCGGACATTTCGAGGCTGAAGAAGGCGGTCTTGGCGCCCATATTCTTTTCGGGCGGAATGCCGTCGGCATTGTCGCGCAACCAGCGCGAGGCGGCATTATAGGCGATGTTGGTGGCAAGCGACGTCTTGCCCATGCCCGGACGGCCAGCGAGGATCATGAGATCCGAATTGTGGAGGCCACCGATCTTGGCGTTGAGGCTGTTGATGCCGGTGGTGATGCCCGACACATGGCCGCCGCTGTTGAGCGCTCGCTCAGCGACCTGCACGGCGGCAGTGGAGGCGGAGAGGAAGCTTTTGACCGAGCCGCTTTCGCCCTCGCCTTCCGAAACCTTGTAGAGCGCGACTTCGGCCGCCTCGATCTGCTCGCGCGGGTTGACATCTTCGCTGGTATCCAGCGCATTTTCAACCAGTTCGCGGCCGACGCTGACAAGCTCCCGCAGCAAGGCAAGGTCGTAGATCTGGGACGCGAAATCGCGCGCGCCGATGAGCGCCGCGCCATTGCCGGTCAATTGCGCGAGATAAGCCGCGCCGCCCAGTTCCTTGAGCGCGGGGTCCTGATCCAGCATCGGCTTCAGCGTCACCGGGTTGGCGATCATGTCGCGGTCGAGCAGCTTCATGATCGCGTCATAGATGCGACCATGGAGCGGTTCGAAGAAATGCTCTGCCTTGATCTTGATCTGCACATCTTCGGCAATGCGGTTGTCGATCATCAGCGCGCCCAGCAGCGCGGCTTCGGCTTCGACATTGCGCGGCAGTTCGGTGCCGCCGGCTTCGGCGGCAGTGATTTTCAATAGTTCGACCATGGCCCTCTCATCCTCCGGTCGCGCGCGTCGCGCAAGGGCTGGCGCGCAATCCATCTGTGGATAAGTCCCGCTTGCTTTTCGGCGCGCATCGCCGCACTGACTATCCCCTTCACCATGGCCGATCCGCGCATCATAGACATCAAGCTCGACGAGCGCACGATCCTGTGGCGCAATGCCGATGTGGAGCAGGAACGGCGGATCGCGATCTTCGATCTGCTGGAGGATAATCATTTCGCGCCCCAGCGGGTCCATGCGGACGGCTATATGGGGCCGTACAAGGTGGTGCTGCGCGTCGAGGACGGGCGGCTGGTGATCGAGATCAACCGCGAGGATGACAGCGCGCTTGAAGCGATCATCCTGGGGCTCGGGCGGTTCCGGCGGCCGATCCGCGAATATTTCGCGATCTGCGACAGCTATTACCAGGCGATCAGCAATGCCTCGCCACAGCAGATCGAGACGGTGGACATGGCCCGGCGCGGCATCCACAATGATGCGGCGGAGATGCTGATCGAACGGCTGGAGGGCAAGATCGCGGTCGATTTCGACACGGCGCGGCGGCTGTTCACGCTGATCTGCGTGCTGCATATCAAGGGGTAGGGACGATTTCGCGGCTGACTTTGGGGGGGCTGCTGGTCCGCTTGAGTGCGGGACTGGCGATCATCGCGGTGCTGGCTCTAGCGCTGTGGCTATATGCGCGCAGCTGGGCGCCCGCGCGCGATCAATATCCGGTGCAGGGCGTGACGATCAGCGCCGACGATGGCGTCGTGGACTGGGGCACGTTGGCGGCGCAGGGGGTGGACTTTGCCTATATCCGTGCGGCCAGGGGGGCGGCCGGACGCGACGCCGCTTTCGCCGCGAACTGGCGCGGGGCGCGGACCGTCGGCCTGCGCTATGGCGCGATGCTCGACTACAGCCTGTGCCGACTGGCTGGCGACCAAGCGACCGGCTTCGTGACGACAGTGCCGCGCGACAACGCCGCCCTTCCCCCGGTCATCCGGCTGGCCTTAGACCAAAGCTGCACCGCCCGGCCGGGACGAGATTTGGTGCTGTCGGAACTCAATACCCTGGTCAATCTGGTCGAAAGCCATGCGGGCAAGACCGTGCTGCTCAACGTCACCGAGGATTTCGACACGCTGTATGATGTGGGTTCAGGCATCAACCGCACGCTCTGGCTCGACGGCAATTTCTTTCCGCCCGATTATGCGACGCGACCCTGGGTGATGTGGACAGCCAGCGACATGCGGCATATCGACGGCGTTGACGGGCCGGTGAGATGGGATGTGGTGGCACCATGAGTAAGACGGATGAGCAGGTGGCGCAGCTGGTGGCCGCAGCGCGCGGGGCGATGGCCCACGCCCATGCGCCCTATAGCCGCTTTGCGGTGGGGGCGGCGGTGCGGCTGACCGATGGCAGCATTGTGACGGGCTGCAATTTCGAAAATGCGAGCTATGGCCTGTCGCTTTGTGCGGAAACGGTGGCGCTGGCGAGCGTCAATGCGCAAGGTCGCTTTGCCGATGTCGCGGCGATCGCCGTCGTCGGCGGGGCGATGGATGCGACCGAGGAAGCCCTGGTCACGCCCTGCGGCCGGTGCCGCCAGGTGATGAACGAAGCCGAACAGATGGCAGGCCGCGCCATCGCCATCTATTGCGCCTCGCCATCAGGCAGCCGCGTAACCGAGCATCGCATCGCCGATCTTCTGCCCCATGCCTTCGGCCCCGCCGACCTGGGCATCACCCCCATCAGGAAAAGCTGAAACATCATCATGGCCATTCTTTCCGATAAATGGATTCGCGAAAAAGCCCTTTCCACCGGCATGATCGAGCCGTTCGTGGAGAGCCAGAAGCGCGACGGCTGTATCAGTTACGGCCTGTCTTCTTATGGCTATGACGCGCGGGTGGCGGACGAGTTCAAGATCTTCACCAATATCGACAGCACCATCGTCGACCCCAAAAATTTCGACACCAACAGCTTCGTCGATCGCAAGACCGATTGCTGCATCATCCCGCCCAACAGCTTCGCGCTGGCCCGCACCGTCGAATATTTCCGCGTTCCCCGTGACGTGCTGGTGATCTGCCTTGGCAAGTCCACCTATGCGCGGTGCGGCATCATCGTGAATGTGACGCCGCTTGAGCCGGGCTGGGAGGGACATGTCACGCTGGAATTTTCCAACACCACCCCCCTGCCCGCCAAAATCTACGCCAATGAAGGGGCATGCCAGTTCCTGTTCCTTCAGGGCAATGAGCCTTGCGAGGTCAGCTATGCCGACCGAGCCGGTAAATATATGGGGCAGCAGGGCGTGACATTGCCCAAGCTGTAACGCCGTGCGAGATAGGATGCCATGAGTTGGTGGCAGACATGGCTACGGCGTAAGCCCGTAGCAACGGATAGGTTACCACCCAGCGTGGGTGAGGATTGCCGTGTCTACGCGATCGGCGACATTCATGGCCGGGCCGATCTGCTCGACGCGCTGCTCGGCATGATTGGAGAGGACGATGCGGATCGCGGCCCAGCGCGACCCATCCTCATTTTCCTCGGCGACCTGGTGGACCGGGGCCAGTCTTCGCGCGCCGTGATCGAGCGGGTGATGGCACTGGTCGCAACAGGCGGCGACGTGCGGTGTCTTCAAGGCAATCATGAGGAACTGTTCATCGCCGCAGCGCGCGGCGACGCGCGCATCATCCCGGTGTTCCGGCGGATGGGCGGCGCACAGACGCTGGAAAGCTATGGGCTTGCACCAGATGTCTTTGACGTGATGACGGATTTGGAAATTGCCGAATGGATGCTGCACCATGTGCCGCGCGACCATGTCGAATTTCTCGATGCCCTGCCAGACTGGACTGAAGTCGGCGATTATCTGTTCGTCCATGCCGGCATTCGTCCCGGCATTCCTGTGGACCAACAAAAGTCCTCTGACCTGCGATGGATACGCAAGGGCTTTCTAGATCATCGCAAACCGCATTCGCATATGGTGGTCCATGGCCATAGTATCGCACCAGAAGTGGACGAGCGGGACAACCGCATCGGCATCGATACCGGTGCCTATTATAGCGGTCAACTTACCGCGCTGGGACTGGAAGGAACACAACGCTGGACGCTTCAAACCACGGAATAGATGGCCCGTCGAAGCTCCCATGCTGGCGGAAATACCGAGCGCCTATGAGGATGGCCGTCACGAAAATGGCCGATAATCGGGATGATCACCGGCCATTCTCGTTATGATGTAAGTATGAAGAAACGTCAGGCGACCTTGGCCTGCTCCTCCAGCACTTCATCCGGGTCGCGCAGCACATAGCCACGGCCCCAGACCGTCTCGATATAATTGTCGCCGCTGCACGCCAGCGCCAGCTTCTTGCGCAGCTTGCAGATGAACACGTCGATGATCTTGAGTTCCGGCTCGTCCATCCCGCCATAGAGATGGTTCAGGAACATTTCCTTGGTGAGCGTGGTCCCCTTGCGGAGCGATAGCAGCTCCAGCATCGCATATTCCTTGCCCGTCAGATGGACGCGGTTGCCGTCCACTTCCACGGTCTTCGCGTCGAGATTGACCGACAGCTTGCCGGTGCGAATGACCGACTGCGAATGCCCCTTGGAGCGACGCACCACGGCATGAATGCGGGCGATGAGCTCTTCGCGATGGAAAGGCTTGGTCACATAATCATCGGCCCCAAAACCGAAGGAGCGAACCTTGCTGTCCATTTCGGCAACACCCGACAAGATCAGGACCGGAGTCTGAACCTTGGCAGCGCGCAACTTCTTCAGCACGTCGTAACCGTGCATGTCGGGCAGGTTCAGATCCAGACAGATGATGTCGTAATCATAGAGCTTGCCCAGATCGAGGCCTTCTTCGCCCAGATCCGTGGTATAGACGTTGAAGCCTTCGGTGGTGAGCATCAGCTCGATCGCCTTGGCCGTCGTCGGTTCGTCCTCAATCAGCAGCACGCGCATATGAAGCCCCTTTGCGTCGCAGGTCCGTTCACCCCACCAGAACGGCTTCTGTCCAAATTCATTAACCAAAAAACTTCTGAACGACAAAGGTTAATTTAGTGCTAACCCGCAGGAAAGCGCGAGTCGTATAAAAACGAATCCATTTACAAAGTGTTGAGGCCGTAACGATTCATTCGCCGTCAATATGCATCATATGCGTAACGGGCGTCAGCAGGCATGATGTTGCGTGATGAAATCCAGTAGGGCGTCGACCCGCGCAGGACGCAGCCGGGATGGCGGCGTGACGAGATGGAGCCCGAAGGGTGCTGGACGCCAGTCCACCAATATCTCTTCCAATTCTCCCGCTGCGATCGCTTCACCGACGATGAAGTCAGGCAGACGCGAAATGCCCACGCCAAGGCGCAGTGCGGGCAGCATCGCTTCACCGCTATTTACCGTGATACGCGAGCGCACCTGTACTACGACATTCTGCTGTCCAGGCCCGGCAAAGCGCCAGACGTCGGGCGTCGCTTCATTGGCGTAGCAAAGGCAGTCATGCGCGCCGAGGTCCGACGGGTGTTGGGGCGTGCCACGCTCCGCCAGATAAGCGGGGGATGCGACCAGATGCAATGTCACGTCCGCAAGCCGCCGGGCACGCAGTGAGCTGTCGGGCATGTCCGCAATGCGGATGGTGGCGTCCAGGCCCATTTCCACAATGTCGATATGGGCGTCCGACAAATGCAGATCGACATCAACCTGCGGGTTGATCTTCGTAAATTCGGCAATCAACGGCGCGATGCGGAGCAAGCCGAAGGTCATCGGCGCGCCCAGTCGCACGACCCCGGACAATTTCGACGTTTCGTCGCGCGCCGCTTCCTCGGCGGCATAGCCCTCCGCCATCAAGCGCTGGGCATGGTCCGCGAGCCGCTTGCCGCTCTCGGTCAGCGCCAGGCGACGGCTGGTGCGGTTGAACAAGCTGGTATCGAGATGCTCCTCCAGCCGCGTCACGGCCTTCGACACAGTAGCCTTGGAGACGCTCAGAGCTTTGGCGGCATCCGTGAAGCTGCGATGTTCGACCACGGCGGCAAACATCGCCCAAGCCTCAAAATCAGGTAGTCGCATAGGGAAACAATCCGTTTCGATGCTGCTTGTTTCAGAAACGATCCTGATGACTAGATTGGCGGAAAGCAAGTCGGAACGTCCGGCTATCAGTCGAAAGGCCCCGAACCTTCGGGTTCGAAAACCGAGAGGCAGAGCATATGAACACCACCACAGCGAGCCGCATCGAGCGCCGCCCCTTCGCATCGCTCGGTCATGCCAATCATGGCTGGTTGAACGCGCGCCATCATTTTTCCTTTGCCGATTATCATGACGAAGACCGCATGCACTGGGGTGCGATCCGGGTGTGGAACGACGATGAGATCGGGCCGCGTTCGGGCTTTCCGCCGCACCCCCATGCCGACATGGAAATCATTACCTATGTCCGCACCGGCGCGATTACCCATCAGGACAGCCTGGGCCACAAAGGCCGCACGGAAGCGGGCGATGTCCAGGTGATGTCGGCGGGCACCGGCATTCGTCACGCCGAATATAATCTGGAGGATGAGACGACCACCCTCTTCCAGATCTGGGTCATCCCCCGCGCTCGTGGTGGCAGCCCAAGCTGGGGTGCGAAGCCTTTCCCGCGCGGCGATCGGTCGGGCAAGCTGGTCGTCCTCGCGAGTGGCTATGACGAGGACAAGGAAGCCCTGCGCATCCGCGCCAATGCCCGCCTGCTCGGCGGGACGATCAAGGCCGGGACGAGTGTTACCTATGACAGCGCGGAAGGCCGTCACCTCTATCTCGTCCTGGCTACCGGTCGGATCGAGATCGATGGACAGACGTTCGAAGCACGGGACGGCGCGGCCATTATCGGCGGCCAGCCCATCACCATCACGGCCCATGAGGACGCGGAAATCGTCCTGGTGGACAGCCAATAGCTTAGTCGATCCGTCCGCTCCCTTCTGGACGGATCGGCTCGCCGCCCGCGCACTTCCCCTCCCCCCTCGCGCGGGCGGCACCCCTTTCAATCCCCTCATTAAGGAGACGCATCATGGCTAAGGTTCTGGTTCTTTATTATTCTTCCTATGGTCATATTGAAACAATGGCGAAGGCCATGGCCGAAGGTGCCGCCGCGGCCGGCGCGCAGGTCGATATCAAGCGCGTGCCCGAAACGGTGCCGCTGGAAGTTGCCAAAAGCGCGCATTTCAAGCTGGATCAGGACGCCCCCATCGCGACCGTTGCAGAACTGGCCGATTATGACGCGATCGTCATCGGCACCGGCACGCGCTTTGGCCGTATCTCCAGCCAGATGGCGGCGTTCCTGGACCAAGCAGGCGGCCTGTGGGCGCGCGGCGCGCTCAATGGCAAGGTCGGCGGTGCCTTCACCTCGACCGCCAGCCAGCATGGCGGGCAGGAAACGACGCTCTTTTCGATCATCACCAACCTGCTGCATTTCGGCATGACCATCGTCGGCCTCGACTATGGGTTCCAGGGTCAGATGGGCGTGGACAAGGTGCGCGGTGGATCCCCCTATGGCGCGACGACGCTGGCCGATGGCGACGGCAGCCGCCAGCCCAGCGAGGAAGAATTGGACGGCGCACGCTATCAGGGTCGCCGCATCGCGGAAACCGCGATCAAGCTGCACGTGTAATCGTTCGGCACGCCGTCTTACGGGCTCAGCCTGCCAAGCCTTCACGCCGCATGAAGGCAGAGGCAGGCCGCTGGGGTCGATGCGCAGGGACTGCGCGTCGACCTCTTTTGCGTCCCGCTACAGCAGCCAGCGGGTCGCGCGGGGGGACAGGCGGACAAGGCGGTCGAGCGCGAAGGGAGCGAGCAATGCCAGGACGAGCAATGCCCCTTTGCCCAGATAAGGCGACAGATAATGGATGATGGCGACGTGCAGATACATGATCGTCAGCGATGCTCGTCCGATGGTCGCCAGTGGCCCGGCGGCGGACGCGACATGCGCGCAGAGGCGAAACAGAAGCAGCGATGTGGCGATCGCCGCCCCGATCGACAGCAACGGCCAGCCATAATCGGCCGCCTTCATATTGAGTGTGGGGAACCGGCCAGCAAGGCCCGCCGCCGCCAGCAGCCCCAATGGCAGAACCATCCAGGCTCGCCAGCCGGTGTGGGACCAGATCGATCCAACCCACAGCAAAATAAAGGCCATCGGCACGGTGAGCAGGCCGAGCGGCGAAGCCTGCGTCCATTGGCCTAAACCGTAGGCAAGCAACAGCACCGGGAGCAGCATTAACGCCCAGCGCCGATCGAACGGATCAGGCCAGAGCTGCAGCATGGCATTGAAGGCGATCCGCGCCACCATCAGGCAGGGCACGAACCAGAAGATGGTATAAGGCCCGCGCAACCAGCCGCCGCCAAGCAGGATCACGCCGATATCCTGCGGCCATTGGTGAAAGATCGGCCGGTTGCCCTTGAGCGGCTCGATGATCTGGTCAGCGAGGATCAGGAACAGCAGAAACAGGGCATAAGGCCGCATTTGACCGACGATCTGGCGCATCGTGAAGCGTCCGACCGGCTGCGGGCGCGATAGCAGGCCCGACAGCAGGAAGAAGAGCGGCATGTGAAAGCTGTACATAGCGTCGCGCACCGGCCCGCGCGTCCACACATGGCCGGTTACAACAGCGATAATGCCGATGCCGCGTGCGACATCGACCCAGTCCAGCCGCGCGGGCGATGGCACTGCCATACCGCCGCGATTTTCCCCTCTATGTTCCATTGGCTCCACCGCCTATAGGAAGCGACGCGCGCGTCAATTCCATACCCCTTGCTGCCCCGATCGGATTCCCCTTTTGTCCCTGCTTACCGACCATGTATTGTTCATCGATGGCGAAGCCCTCATTCTCGACAAGCCCGCCGGGCTGCCGGTCGACGCACCGCGCGACGGGTCGATCGCGCTGGAAAATCACCTGCAGTCGCTGACCTTCGGCTTTCAGCGCTGGCCGCTGCCGGTCCACCGGCTCGACCGCGACACCAGCGGTTGCCTGCTGCTGGCGCGCAATCCCAAGGCGCACAAGCGCTTCGCCCAGGCGTTCGAGGCAGGCACCGTCGCCAAACGCTATGTCGCGGTGATCGAAGGTGTGCCAGTGGACGACACCGGCCTCATCGAATTGTCACTCAAGAAGGTCAGCACCGCCGAGGAAGGCTGGCGGATGGTGCCGGCCGATACCGGGAAGGTCGCCATCACCGAATGGCGCAAAATCGCGGAGAAGGACGGCCGTTTGTTGATCGCCTTCATGCCTCGCACGGGGCGCACCCACCAGATCCGCGTCCATGCGCTCCACGGGCTGGGCTTTCCCATCGTCGGCGACCCGGTCTATGGCGAGGGCGGCGTGCCGATGCTGCTGCACAGCCGGTTCCTCAGCATTGCGCGCGGTGAAAAGCCTGCGGCTGAGGCGACGGCGCCCCTCCCCGCGACCTTCGCTGCCGCCGGTTTCGGGCCGGAGTTACTGGACGATGCCGGGATTTGAGATTCCCGATGATGCGCTGGAAGAGCGCTTCATCACCGGGGGCGGCCCTGGCGGGCAGAATGTCAACAAGGTCGCAACGACAGTGCAGTTGCGCGTCGACCTGTTCCGGCTCGGCCTGCCGCCACATGCCTATCGCAAGATCAGGGAGCTGGCCGGGTCACGACTGACATCGGCCAATGAGATCATCATTCAGGCCTCGCGCTTCCGCACCCAGGAGGCCAACCGCCAGGATGCGCGCGAACGGCTCGCCGAGATGATCGCCAAAGCGCACCATCGCGACGCCCGCCGCATCGCCACCAAGCCCGGCAAAGCCGCCAAGGCACGCCGGGTGGATTCGAAGAAGGCGCGCAGCACGGTAAAGCAAGGGCGTGGCAAGGTGTCGATGGATTGAGCCTGTCCTGCACACAGCGGCTCGCCCTTAACCAATTAACCATATTCGCCTGCCATCTAGCAGCGTGAGCGCAGCCGCGCTTTGCACGCAAATTGAGGATGCCATGCGCGAACCTGTGCCGACAACGCTGACCAATCCGCTCAAATGGTTGCTATGGATTGGCGCAATTACCGTTGGCGGCTTACTATTCTATTATGATTTCAGGCAGCTCGACGGCATCCGACTTGCCGATGCGCGCCTGATCGTCGGTCGCGACTTTTTCAACGTGTGGAGCGGCGGTAATCTGGCGATTTCCAGCCAGTTGGATACGCTTTATAACTACAAAGCCTATATGCAATGGCAGGAGAATCTGTTCGGCCCGCTGGACCCCTATAATTATAGCTATCCACCCCAGAGCCTTTTTCTTGCGATCCCCTTTGCGTCGCTGCCCTACATCATGGCGCTGACCGCCTGGACGTTCGCGGGCGCGGCCTTCTTCATATGGGCGGCCCGCCCCTATATGCCGGAAAACCTGTCGCCGTTTTTGGCCGCGGCCACGCCCGCCGCCATCGTAAATATCTGGGCGGGTCATTATGGGTTCGTGGTTGGCGGGCTATGGTTGTTATTTTTCAACGCGACGGTCCAAGCGCCCAGGCGGAGCGGCATTTTCGCTGGTTTGCTGACGATCAAACCGCATCTCGGGTTGCTCATCGCGCTCACCCTCCTCCACCGCAGGATGTTCGGTGCCATCCTGGTAGCTCTTGCGGTTACCGCTACATGTGTCGTCCTGAGCGGATGGGTTTTTGGCTTCGACCTCTGGCATCAATGGATATTCGATACCTCCGCGCTGCAAACCCGCATCATGACCGCACCCGGCAAAAAATTCTATTATCTGATGATGCCATCGACCTTCATCACACTGCGTGATGCTCCCCAACTGGTGGCGATCGCCGGGCAAATATGCGTAGCGGGTCTCGCTTTGTTTCTGGTCTGGAAGGCGCGAAATGTCGATAATCGAAGCCTTGCCTTCATTACCGCAACCGCGACCGCAGTCATTTCGCCTTACATCTTCAACTATGATCTGACGGTAGCCAGCCTTGGTTTTGCCGTGTTGCTGTATGGACGTTGGGATGCGTTGGAAGGATGGGAGCGAATCATGGTGTGGGTTGCTTTCGCGTCACCTTTGCTTGTCATGATTTCTGCCCCCCTGGCGCCGCTATCCCTCCTAGTCGGGTTGTTCGTGCAGGTGCGCCATGCCACTCAAGCAAAGGACTATTCTGCCTTAGGTCTTTCGCCCGCAGCCTGGGGTAGCGCGAAACGGGTATTTTCCTGACGGATCGACTGGCGTTCGTCGTCAACGGCCCTATATCCGCGCCATGTACGATTTCGCCCCCACTGACACCGCCGACAAGGCAACCCTTTATGCCGACCTGATTTCCGCCGCCGATGCGTTGACTGGCGGC
>TARA_R110000787_G_scaffold13816_2_pt1 | contig 17886 bp, 11 predicted proteins | sample TARA_R110000787 | Tara Oceans TARA_R110000787 (sample SAMEA4397920) | marine metagenome | biome: Polar Biome; feature: [DCM] deep chlorophyll maximum layer (ENVO:01000326); material: water (ENVO:00002006), including particulate matter (ENVO:01000060) such as... | depth 35 m
GTGATTCTAATGTTGCTCATAGGAAAGATTTCGTCAAAATTACTCCTTTTCAAGTAAGGGTAAAAATTTTCTTCTAAATTTAAAAATCAAAGGAATTCCTCTTGCCACAATCCATAGAATAAATGTAAACCAGATTCCATGTAATTTGTATCCATAAAAGTCAAATATCAGTAATGACGGAATAAAAATTACTAGCGTAGAAAAGATGAGTAGATTTCTTAAAAAAGCCATTTCTCCCATTCCTTTAAATATAGCATCAAAAATAAAGGTAATGGCACACAAAGGCTGCATCACAAGAATAATCCAAAAGACATTATGAAACTCTTGTTGAACCGCTTTGTCTTTAATAAAGAGTGCTCCAATACTATCGTAAAATATAAAACCTAAGGCTGTTAAAATCAATCCAGTAAACAACCCATATTTAATTAATTGATTCCTTAACTGAAGTAATTTTTTATACTCTTTACTTCCTAATAACCTTCCCGCTAATACATTCCCTGCACTTGCATATCCATCAATAACAAAAGCTCCTAAAAACCAGAGGTTAATTCCAATGGTATAGGCTGCAATGTATTCTTTTCCATAATTTGTTGCATAAGAAGTAGCAAAAAAGAGCGCTAAATTTAAAGCAATAGTTCTCACAAATAAGTTCAAAACCATGCCCACAAGTTTTGGAATCTCTTTATTGAAAGGCAGTGTTATTTTTAATGAAATACTGGTTTTCTTTAGTAAAAAAATAACAGCTAAAACTGCCATGCTAATTTGGGCAATGACGCTTGCATACGCAGCACCTTTAATATTCATTGCTGGTATAAAACCTTCAACACCATAGACAAAAGCGATATCTAAAACAATATTTAATAAGGCTCCAAAAATTGCAATTATCATTGGGTAAAAGGTGTTCTGTAATCCTCTAAATATGCCGAAAACTGCAAAAACGAATAACGAAAAAGGAAATCCGAAAATTCTAATCTTATAGTACTCTACAGAATAGTCTAAAATGATTCCTGAAGCGTTATAAAAACTAAAAATTTGTTTGGCAAAAGGGTAGGTAATCATTAAAACAATAAAACTTCCAGTCACAACAATCCCAATTGCTTGTGCTGGTAATGTTTTAATTTCATCTAATTTATTTGCGCCTAAATATTGAGAAATAATGGAAGAAATAGCACTTCTAATCTGCCCAAAAACCCAAACTAACATAGAAATAAAAGCTCCAACAATACCTACTGCAGCTAAACTTTCTATTCCATTAATATCAACATTTCCAACAATAGCAGTATCTGTTATTGAGAGAAAAGGTTCCGCGATTCCGGCAATTAATGCAGGAATTGCTAGCTTGTTAATTCGCTTAAAACTAATGTCTGTTTTCAAATGGTAAAATTCAAATGCAAAGTTACAATATGACAATGGAAGAAATTTATATCACACAAAAAATGTACCTTTGTGGTAGAATTACAAAATTCAAACTCTAATTTTATCTCTATAAAGTATGAATCATATTTTAGTTCCTATCGGTTCAAATGCAAATGCATCAAACACACTCCAATATGCTATTGATTTTGCGAAAGAGGTAGATGCTAAAGTTTTGGTGTTTAGAGCATATAAAGTATTGTCTAAAGCAGGAACCATTATTAATATTACTGATATTGTAGAAAGAGAAACAAACTTATATATACAGACAATGATTAGTTCTGTAGATACAAAGGGTGTTGATGTAAAGATGATCACTGCTAAAGGAGGAACGATTGAAAGCATACAAGCAGTGCAACAAGAATTAGGTATTGATTTAATTGTAGTTGGGCCAAGAAGTAATTCTATTAAGGATGACGTTTTCTTAGGAAGTACATCAGGAAGTATTGTAAAAAAAACCGAAATCCCTGTATTAATTGTTCCTGAACATTATAAGTTTACACCCTTTAAATCAGCCTTAACCGCTTTTAAATCGGGAAAATTAGAGAAAGAAAGTGTTCTATATCCTTTACAAGAAATTAAAAGAGTTTTTAAGACTAAAGTAAATTTGTTACTTGTAAAAACACCTAATTATAAAGAAGAAGATTTAGTCTTAGATGCCTCTTTAATAGCAATTCAGAATACCCTTACGATCTCTGAAAATGCAACTACGTTTCAAGGAGTTTTAGAACATTTTCAATCTAATGATCCAGATTTATTATGTGTTCTTAAACGCAAAAGAGGATTCTTTAAAAAACTTTGGGAAAAGAACACCGTTTTAAAGTCTGAATTTCATTGTAACATCCCTTTATTAGTTTTAAGTTAAACCGGGGCATTAGCTCAGTTGGCTAGAGCGCTACGCTGGCAGTGTAGAGGTCATCGGTTCGACTCCGATATGCTCCACTTTAAAAAACCTAAACGATTAGATAATTATTTAGTTGAGGTTTTTTAGTGAACAATATTGAAAAAGTTAAAGATTTTAATTCATTTAAGAGTCCTGGAATTCTTCATCATAACTTCCTTTTATTTCAATAAATCACAAAACATTGATTATCAATTATTTTTTATTAAAATCTGTCATTACTGATATTATTAAAATATCGTAGATAACTAAGTTTTTACATAATTGTACAGTTTTTACCACCTTAAAATCTGCTTTATAATATCATTTGTGAGGATAATTAATATACTTACCAACGGTTACTGCTGTTAGTATAACTAAATAAAATTGCCCTAAGAGTCCGAGTAAAATCGCAGCTTTTTGAGCAGCAGCTGTTATTGGCACAATCTCACCATAGCCAATGGTCATTAAAGTGATGAAACTGTAATATAATAGACTATCCAATTTTTCATTCACAGGAATTGTATTTATAAACAATGCGCTATGAAATGAACCAGGATTTACTATTTCTACTGCCATAAAAATAAAGAATCCAACTAACCCCAAACACATATAGCCCGAAATAACTCCCATTATTAAATCTTTACTCACTTCACTAATAAACCATACTTGTTTTATAATTTCCAAGGTTATTATCACATAAAAGAGAAAATAAAACCCGAATCGGAGAAGATTTAAGTCTAGACTATCTAATGTGAGCATCGAAAAACCCGAAGTAAAGGCTGTTATTAAAAATAGTACAGCTATTAAAATTTTGGTTTTTTTATTTGAGATAAGATTCATCCCCAATGCGATATTAACTAATATGCCAATTGGTAAAAGATAGTTTGTAAATAAAAAATCATTAAAAAGTAATATTCCGAATAAATCGAAAATCAAAGAGGCTAAAAACAACTCGAACTTGTACTCTTTAAATATTTTTTTTATAAGATTCATTCTTTTGAGTTTATTTTAATCTTCAATCAATGTGTTATCAAACTCATAATTCTTATAGTTCAACTTAAAAAGTAAACTATAAAATGTTGGAATAAAAAACAGTGTAATTACAGTACCAAATAATAAACCAATCATAATAGACACTGCCATACCTTGCCACATTTCTCCTCCAGTTAAATACAAAGGAATTAAACCTAAAACGGTTGTGAAAGTGGCTAACAAAATGGGTCTAAAACGTTGTAGGCAAGCTGTAATTACAGAATCTTCTTCTTTTCTTTTCAATACGTTTTGTTCAATCTCCATTCTATCAATTAATACAATTGCATTATTAATGATAATTCCTGCTAATGCTATGACTCCTAAAAAGGGCATAAAACCGAAAGGTTCTTGAAAAACTAATAAACCAATAACAACTCCTATAATTGCTAACGGAATAGTACAATACACCATAATCATTTTCCTAAACGAGTTAAATTGTATAATCAATAACAACATAATTATAAAACCACAAAGGGGTAAGTATTTAATTACAGCAGCCATATTATCGGCCGTATTCTCTGCATCACCTCCAAGTTTATAGCTATAACCAGAACTCCAATTTTCGGCTTGGTTGTTTAGCCAAGGTGTAATCTCAGCAGTTATTATGGAGGCATTTCCACTTTCACGCAACTCACTTGAAATAGTGATCGTCCTGTTGATGTCTAACCGTTTAATCTTTGCGTATTGCCAAACAGGTTTTATAGTTGCGACTTGTAGTAATGGTACATTTTTACCAGTAGTTTGAGAGAAAATATTTAGTGTTTCAATAGATTCTAGTGTTTGTTCCTGACTTTTTCCACTTCGCATTACTATAGGAATCGATTTATCACCTTCTCTATATTCCCCTGTAGTAAAACCATCTAAAACGGTTTGTAATGAGGTTGCAATATCCTGACTAGAAACGCCTGCTGTTTGCGCTCTAATCTGGTTAATATCTATTATAAATTTTTTAGTTTTCGGACCCCAATCATCTTTGACATTCTTAGTACCTAAAACACTAGTCAGCTTTAGTTTTATTTGTTCAGAAATTGCAGATAGCTCGTCTGGGCTATCACCAGAGACTTTAATTTCTATGGGTGTTCCACCACCACCAGATGTTAATGCACCAATCTTAATATCGGCATTTGGAAAATTATTAAAGCAAAAAGCATCCAATTGGTTTATCATATCTTGATTTGACTTAAAACTAGAAGTGTTTACTAAAACATGTGCGTAACTTGAATTAGCTTCATCTGGTTGATATCCTTGATCATATGACTCAGGACCTTTACCAATATAGGAAGACCAGTCATCAATCCCTGCTGTTTTTGTCTCAGAAGTTTTTAATGTTTTCGATATAAAAGATTCAATATCAGAAACCACTTTTGTTGTTCGTTCAATTTTTGTTCCTAATGGCAGATTAATATCTATGGTAATCATATTTCTATCACTATCAGGAAAGAATAAAAATTCAATTTTTGTAAAACCAAATAAGGACACCACAAACAGGACCAATATAAATAGCATTGTTTTTACTTTATTCTGTAATGCTATTAAAATAAAATCTTTATAATATTCTTTTAACCATTGAATTGCCTTATCAATGAGGCTTATTTTAGCATCTTTAGGTTTGGCTTTCATAAATAAATACGACAGTAAGGTAATTATGGTAAGTGATATCAGCCAAGAAGATACAAGGGCTATAGTTATCACAAGAAAAATAGGACCAACAACGTCTCCCATTGCAGATTCTGCTAAATAAAAGGACAAAAAGGCAACTGCTGTTGTTAATGTTGAAATTAAAAGAGGTGTAAATAATTCGGCACAAGCTTGGATGGCAGCTTCTTTTCTACCGATGCCTTCTTCTAGTTTTACAACGATAGTTTCGGCGACTACAATGCCATTATCAACCATCATTCCTAATGCCATAATAAGAGCTGCCAATGAGACTTGATTAATACCAATATTCATAAGGCCCATAACCATAAATGTTGTGACAATAACTATAGGAATTAAACTGGTAATTATTAATCCAGTTCGAAAACCTAAAAACAACAACATAACGATTAATACAATGATTACAGCCTGCATAAGATTCACCATAAAAGCACCTACTTTCTCATCTATATAGGTGTCCATAGATGATAAGACATGAAGCTCTAAACCAACAGGCAATAAGGCTTGCCATTTATTTCTTACAAGACCTACTTCCTCCCCTAAAGCAATAATGTTAGCATCGTCCTTTAGTGATATATGTAAACTTATGGCATCCATACCATTCACACGTACTTTTTGTGTTGCTGGAGAAATATATCCTTTTCTCACAGAAGTAATGTCTTTTAAATAGACCAATTGACTTCCATCTCCAACCGGAATAAGCATGTCGCCAATATCTGAAAGTTTATCAAAATTCCCAGTAGGTTCCAGAACGATGCGTTCGTCTTCAACATTAATTTGTCCACCAGAACTTAATATATTTTGTGCAGAAATAATACCACTTAATTTTTGAGCAGAAAGCCCATATTCCTTTAACCTAGAATCATCAAATTCTACAAATATACGCTCATCTTGTTCACCTCCTATTTCAACTTTAGCGGCATCATCTAATTTTATTAATTCGTCTTTAATGTCATCTACATATTCTTTCATTTCATCATACGAAAAGCCATCACTAGTAATCCCTAAAACAATGCCATATACATCACCAATGCCATCATCATTTAAATTGGGTTTTACATTTGCCGGTAAGCCTTGGATCACATTTAATTTACGACGCAATCTGTCCCAAACACTTTGTAAATCTTCTGGCGTAACTTCATCTTTAAGTGTAACATTAATGACAGAGATACCTGTTCTAGAGGTACTCGTCACTTTTTTTAATTCCGGAAATTCTTGAACTACTTTTTCAATTTTATCGGTCACCAATTCCTCAACACGTTCTGGTCCAGCTCCTGGAAATTGTGAGACTATAGTTGCAACCCTAATAGTCATTGGAGGCATACTATCTCTTGGCAACGATTGGTATAAAAAAACACCTAATAGCATTATAGTAGCTAGAATCATGTAAGTAATTCTATTTTTTTCTATGGAGAACTTTGTAAGATTCATAGTTTGATAGTTGATGTTTTATGACCCTAAAATTAAGGCGTACAGTTTTAATGATTTTAAACTATTGTAACTTCACTTCTTGCCCGTCAAGTAAGGTTTGTAAACCTGCAATCGCTATTTTTTGACCTGCAGACAATCCTTCTGTCACAGCAAAACCTTCAGAGGTTAATTTACCTACTTTTATAGGTTGCTTTTTAGCAATTATTTTATCTCCAGAAGTTTCAATTAAAAAAACAAAATTTCCATTCCCATCTTCACCTACAGATTTTGCAGGAACCACTAATGTTTTGATGCTTGTTTGTTTTTTTCCAAACCCAAACGTTACATTAGCTGCCATTCCTGATTTAATATCCTTTGATGGATTTGTGACTTTTACTCGCACTGGATATGTAGACGTATTTGGATCTATAGATGGTGAAATCTCCGTTATTTTACCATTAAATGACACCTCTCCTAGAGATGACATTTTAATTACGACAGTCATATCTTTAGTCACTTTATTGATAATGTTTTCTGGAATACCTAGAGCGATTTCCATATCTGTACCAGCATTTAAAACAGCAATATTTTGTCCTGTAGTTACATTTTCATCAATCTCTGCATTAACGGCTGCAATAACTCCATTTACAGGTGCGTATATAAAACCATAACGAATTTGTTCTTTTTGAATAGCAACACTTCTTTGTGCTGATTCGAAAGTATCAACAGCAGTTCTATACTGGTTCTTCGCAGCTTCATAATCACTTAAAGATGTGCTTCCTTTTTCATAGAGTGAACGCACACGATTTAGACTTAATTTTGAAGTATTCATTTGTGATTTAGCACTGTTTAGTGAAGACCGTGAGTTTTCATAATTAAGACGGGATTGTACATTATCTAGCTTTGCCAGCAGTTGTCCTTTTTTTACTACCTGACCAATTTTTAAATTAAACTTAGTAATAATTCCATTATTTCTAAAGCTCAAATTCACAACCTTATCTGTATTGGCTGTTCCACTAAAGGTACGTATAGACTCCCCTCCTAAAAAACCAACTTCTTGATATGACACTGGACGAATCGGTGCCTTCTCCTCTTTCTTTTTTTCGCTACAAGACATCAAGGAAAAGGTAATTAAAAGTAATCCAAATGTTACTATATTTTTCATTTTAAAAATGGTTATAGGTTAGTTTCTGTTTTGTAAATACTGGTTAAACGCTGTCATAAAAGTTAGATTTTCTTCAGGTGTGTGCAACAAGAAATAATAGCCAATATAACGTTCTAATTGAATGGAACTTGATAGATAGCTATATACTGCAGTAATTCGAGATTGTTGAGAGACCAAATAATTGTTTTGTGCATCTAGTAACTGAACAATATTTACAGCGCCATTAGAGTAAGAAACTTGTGTGAGCTCTAAACTTTCTTTTGCAGCAGTCTCAGATACTTTTGAAATTTCAATATTGGCAATCTGATTAATTAAATCTAAAACTGCACTATTTACATTGGCTTCTATGCCTAGTTCTGCATTGTCTTTATTAAGAGTAAGTTGGTCTTGCTTTATGGTTGCAATTTGCTTATTAATAGTGGTTTGTGTTCTGTTAAAAAGCGGTAACGACAAGCTTACTCCTGCGTAATAATCATTTGAAGGATAGTTTGGAGCAGTAAAGTCAATTCCTTTTCCACTTCTATTAAATTCATTATTATACTGAGCTTGCAATGCTAAGGTAGGTAAAAAACGACCAGAGCTATTAAGTTTTATACTACGTTTGTTCGCTTTTAAATTATAACGTAATGATTTTATTTCTGGGGCGTTTTCTTTGGCAACTTTCACTAAATACTCTACAAAAGGTTTGCGTAATTTGGGATCGTCTATATAATCACGTAATTGCTGATAGTTATAATTTTTTAAGATGCCTTCACCTAACTCAGCTTCGTTTACATCAATTTCATAATTAATAGGGTTGTTCAGTAGTTGGTTTAAAACAAAATAGGTTTGTTCTAATTGATTTGCTGCCTCAACTAGTGCCTGCGTGTTTTGAGCGGCCTCACTTGTAAATCTTAAAACATCTGATTTACCTATTAGACCAGCTTCAAAATTCTGTTTTGAAATTTGTAAATTCTTTTTTGTTAGATTCAAATTCTGATTTTGAATTCTTAAATTTGTTTTTAAAATTAACGCATTAAAGTAAACATTAGACACATCAAATATAGCATCTAATTGATCTGCGTTGTATATTTCTTGTTGCGCTTTTAATAATTCTTTTTGAATGGTAATATTAGCATTTGCTGCTTCAGAAAACAGCGTTTGCTCTAAGGTAATAGCACCTGAAGTTGAAAACTCTGGAGCTTGACCAAACGATACTTGAGCTAAATTAGGATCTATATAAGTTCCACTTGCACTTGCTGTCACGCTAGGATAATAGTTGCTTTTCGAGGTTTTTACATCCTGCTCATTTAATGCAACGTCTTTTTTACTAGACTGTAAACTTAAGTTTTTACCTACCACTGTTTGCATAACATCTAACAAGTTGTATCTTTTTTCAGAAAGCACATTTACAAAATCGCCTACAAAATTGGTATTGGCGATTAAGCTATATTTTATAGACGCACCAACACTTTCTGCTGTATTATAATTTACAGTAAGTTTATCGTCATATTTAATAAATACAGGTAATTCTGAAAGATTTTGGCCATTTACACAGGCTTCTATATTTAGAGCAATACGTCTAAAAAACTGCGCTATATTATCTTCAGAATTGTTAGTTGCCATTAAACCGCCTTTAACGTCATCAATTGTTGTGTTCGTAAACGATGGAATTTTTTCTTTGACCAACTTAGCTGAAATTTTAGCAATATCATTTTCATTTAGAAAAAAACCACTGGCTAAATAAAAGGCGTCAATATCATTGGTTATACTGTTTGTGATATCGTCACTGGTCTTGTAAGGAATTATTTTGTAGCCAACTCCTAAGGCTTCAGTTTCATCATTAAATATGGTTTTAAAAGGCAAAATATTTATTAAACCTTCCTCTATAGCAATTCCTACTTTAGTGAAGCTTGTGAGTTCTTTTAAGGTCCCTAAGTCTTTCTTAAAAGATTGAGGAGTAATTAAGTATGTAAAATTAGAGATTCCAGAAGCCCCTTTTTCTAATTCAAAATAGTTAAAATCTTCATTAATTGCTCCAAATAATATAGTGTGTTTTTGGTGTGTTTTTAATTTAGAAATAACGACATTGTTTATGAGCCCAAAAGCAAGAATAATATCTGTATTACTATTTAAAAGCGTATTATAATTTACACTTGCTTTTTCTAAATTATAGTTATTAACTAATAGATTTGCTTCAGAAAAACGAATGCTAGCATCTTCTCCAACAACAGCCTTTATCTCGTTTTGCAATGCCGAAACAAGCATCTTTGATTCTGGTGTCTGATTATCAAGAAGTATACCAATATTATAGATTTTTTTAGTTTGAGAAAAAGCCAATATTGTGACCATTAGTAATAATATTGTGAGATGTCTTTTCATTGATTGGGTCGTTTTTTTATTTGGTTTTAAAATGATCTCCAAATTATATGGATAAAAAAATTAGCAGTCTTTAGGTTTTTTTAGTTTTGAAAACAAATATACAGTCTAGTTTCAACACATAAAAATTTAAATACAAGAGTAATTTTTCGCCTCTGTATTTTCTGTTATGCCTTGGGAAGACTAATGTTATAACAATGCAGTAGTTTCATTTATATCTTATTTTATTCATAACATCAAACTTTTCTTATACCAAACATTTTTTTAAAACGGTAAAGAAGACGGCTCTAAAAATGAAATCTTGGGATTGTAAATCTCTTGTAATAGAATTTTTATTTGAGCTATAAATTGTTCAAGTTTTTCTTCTGTAACTCCATGTTCAGGGTTCTTATAGTTTGAAGAGAAGTTCATTTTTAAAACACCACTTTTTAAATTCTTAAACGAAATAATTCCTGCTTCTAGAGAAGTGGCTTTTCTCGAAGTATTGTTTTGAGCATATAGATACGCATACAGTAATACTTGAATCGCTTTGCTATATTTAAAATCGTTTGTCTCGTCAAAGTTTAGTAACTTTAAATCACGAGCTTCCACCTTTCCGGTTTTATAATCAATGATTCTAGTGACGCCATCAAATTCATCAACTCTATCTACGATTCCTTTAATTTTAATAGGAAAATCGATTCCATCAACAGAAATCATTGCTTCTAATTCGAGTTCGGTTCCTAAAATTTTCACTTGATGGTTTTCTTTCAAAACCTTTTTTTCCATCGATAGAAAACGCTGAACAAATCGATTAGAAACTTCAAAAGCGATGCGGTTTTTCCCAGTTGATATATCACCATTTTTAAAGTGTTTGGTAAAATATTTTTTCACCAAATCTTTATATTTTTTAGACATGTTGTCCAAATGTTCTGTTGTTAAAAATTGATTGATGTACGGTTTATATAACTCTTCTAAAACATCGTGCACTACTGTTCCCATTGTATTTGCGGCAATGGTTTCTTCCACCAGATCTAACTCGTTAATTCGTAAAACTTTCTGTTTATAAAAAGCAATAGGATTGTAGAGGTAATTGGTTATTGTTGAAGGAGAAATTCCTTTTTTAGCTAATTCTTTGAGACTTTGTAAGATCAATTCATTTTTAATAATTTCGGTTTGCTCTTTCTTTTCAGTGATTACTTTTGGAGCAACAAATTTTGAATTAAGATCTGTTCTCATCATTTCTAACTGAGCGATAAATCTACTTTTTTCGCCGTTTCCAAAAGAATCATTTTCTGTGTTATACAGCAAATAAATATTGGTAGCTCTTTGCAAAAGACGAAAGAAATGATACGAATAAATAGCATCTTTTTCTCTGTAAGTAGGCAAGCCAAATTCGACTTTTATATCAAAAGGAATAAATGAATTTTGAGTACTACTTGAAGGAATTACATTTTCATTAACCGAAGTGATAATCACATTTTCAAAATCCAACACTCTCGTTTCTAACATCCCCATTAATTGAAGACCGTTTAAAGGCTCTCCTTGAAATGACAGCTTCTCATTGGCAATAATCCTTCTGTAAAATTGATAGAGTGTTTTAATATTCTTAAAATAGTTTTTAGTGCTATTTAGGTTCTGTAATTGTGTAAAGGCATTGTGAAAACGATAGAGATATTCTTTTTCCAACACGGAAACAGTGTCTCTAGCGCCTTCAATTAAGTTTAAAATTCTAGTAATAAAATCGTCTACAGAATTTAGAGGCTTAAAAACCGAAAGAAGTAGTGACCTAACACCCTCCTCTAAAGGTTCTAAATATGATGTAATATTGGCTACATTTATAAATGAGGTATTCTCTTTAGAAATTCTTTTTTGGATAGAAAAGACAATCTCTTTTGTGTCTTCGCTGATTAATTGAAAAACGATGGGATTATTAAAAAACCGAGTAATATCTTTATGATAAAACTCATTTACAGTATTTTTTTGCAGTTTATCTTGCGTGATAAATAATTGGAAAACAGATGAAATTAATTGGGAGGTTGGTACGTTTTGTAACGGATATCCCATGGTAATATTGATGGCATCTACATTTTCTGGAATAGAATTTAAAGCAACAGACAACAAGGATTCATCTCCTAAAACTAAAGCTGTGTCTTCATGATTCGTTAGTTTTTCTAAAATCTCACCAGCATATTTTAATTGAGAAACATTTTTGGTGGCACCAATAACTTCGATGTTTTTTTTACTTAAAAAATTATGACCAAGTTGTTTTAACTCGTTCTTTTCATAATAGTTCCATTCGTTTTTATATTTCCTGATGAAATTTCCTGCAGCATGATTACTTTCATAAAAAGTTCGATCAATATCCCAATACATTTCAGAATTACCATTTTCTAAAAACCTTTGAAATAAGAACTCTTCGGCTTTATTTAATGCGTTAAACCCTATAAAGTAGAATTTCTTCTGATTGTTTTTTTCTAAAAAGGTAGCAGCATTTTTTGTCGATTCACGATACATTAAGCCCTGATATCCTATTTTATTATCTAGTAAAAATGAATAAAACTTCTCGTAATATTTCCCCAACCGTTCCATGAAATTAAGATGATCTTTCATAAGCTCAGTTTCCTTGAACTCTCCTTTAACAGACCATTTTTTCATTCTTTCAATATCTCTCAGATACGTGAAAATATCATTAGAATTGATTAAGTATTGGTCAATTTCATTAAAATCTTGAATCACAACGAAAGCCCAAGAAGAAAAAATCTCAAACGAATCAGGATGCTCTTCTATCTCACTATAGACCGTATAAAAATGAAACAATAATTGAATAGAGTCGGCTTTTGATATCTGAGATATTTGTCCAATAAAAGATTCAATATTTAAAATTTCAGGTAAAAACCCTGTTGTTATTTTATTTTTGAACGTATCTTTTACAAATACTCCAGCTCTTTGAGATGGCAATACAAAAACACAATCTTCAAATGAAGTTTGTTTTAATAGAATATCGTCAATAGTTTCGGAAATAAAAGTTTTCATCAATCAATAGTACTTTCTTTAAACAATGTACAAAATTGTATTGCTAATTTTATACTATTGTTTAAAAAATTAATTCCATGCAAAATGAATTAAAAATTGCCGCAATTCAAGCGAGCTTATTTTGGGAAAATTCTCAAAGTAATTTACAATCGTTTCAAAATAAAATTGAGACATTAGATACTGATGTTGATCTAATTGTTCTTCCTGAAATGTTTTCAACTGGATTTACAATGCAACCCAATCTAGTTGCTGAAACCATGGAAGGAACTACTGTAAGTTGGATGAAAGGGATTGCAATCAAAAACAATGTTGCTATTGTTGGAAGTGTTGTTATTAAGGAAGATAAAAAGTATTATAATAGAGCTGTTTTTGTGCATCCTGACAGCAGTATAGAAACCTATGATAAAAGGCATTCTTTTAGTTTAGCCGGAGAAGATAAAGTCTATACTTCAGGAAAAGAAAAATTGATTGTTGCGTTAAAAGGATGGAAAATTTGTCCGATGATTTGTTATGATTTACGTTTCCCTGTTTGGTCTAGATACACCAAAGAGTATGATGTATTAGTTTATATGGCTAATTGGCCCAAGCCTAGAATTTTTGCTTGGGATACCTTGTTAAAAGCAAGAGCAATTGAAAACATGAGTTATTGTATTGGAGTCAATAGAGTAGGAGAAGACGCTAATGGATATCAATATTCTGGTCATACAGCTTCGTATGATTATTTAGGCGCAGAAATCTCAACGACTATAGAAGGAAAAGAGGATATTTTAGTCTGTATTTTATCTAAATTAGCGCAAGAAGAAACCAGAAAAAAACTCAATTTTTTAAATGATAGAGATCCATTTGAAATTCAATAAAAAACGGCTTTCAAAAAGAATTTTGAAAGCTGTTTTTTAAGTTTATATTGGATTCATCCATTTAAATTGAAACTTTGTATCTGGAATTACAATACGTTCTGAAACTCTGTACATTCTTTCAGGTAATTTTAAAAGATAATCTCTTGCTTTTTCAGCTTCAGCGGTAAGCCCTGTTATTTTATCAATTTCCCAAGCTGAATTTAATTTCTTCAAAACATCGATATAATCGAAGCCCGTATAAACACCAATTCTTTGTGCTACTGTAGAGAAATCATCAAATAGACTTCCTTTTTCGCTAAAAGAGTCTCTTAGGTGCAATGCTGGCATTACAATTTTATGCTTCATCATGTGTTGAAAAGCCAACATCATTTCACTTGGATCAATCGAGAAAATTTGTTTTACAAACTCGGTATAAGCAATATGATGACGCATTTCATCACCAGCAATAATTTTTGACATTTTAGCCAAGGCTTTATGTCCTTTTTTCTTTGCAATTTTAGCCACATTGTTATGAGAAATGTAGGTTGCTAATTCTTGAAAACTGGTATACACAAAGTTTTTATATGGGTCTGATGCTGTACCAATATCAAAACCATCAGAAATTAAGTGCTGCGTTGTAATTTCTACCTCGCGCATATTAACTCTACCGGATAAATATAAATATTTATTTAAAGTGTCTCCATGTCTGTTTTCTTCTGATGTCCAAGCGCGAATCCATTTAGCCCAACCATTGTCTGGGTCTTGTGTTACACCGTCTAAATCTAACAACCAAGACTCGTAAGTAGGTAATGCTTCTTCTGTAATTGTATCACCAACTAAAACGACCCAAAAATCGTCATCCAATTCTTTAGAGAGTTCTTGTATTTCTTGTATTTCTTCTATAAAACTATCTTTTTGAGAGTTTGGCAAGAAGTCTGTTGGTTGCCATATTTTTTCTGGTGGAATTAAAAACGTATCAACAAAACTATCGATGTTTTTTTCTAACGTTTTCATTACTTCAATTCTGATGTTTCTTATGCTCATATTTTATTTTATGTGAGTGGTAATGGTTGTTTCTACTTTTTGCATTAATTCATCAAAAGGCATTGAATCTATTTTTAAGGGTGTGTGTGTTTCAACAGTAATTTTATTGAACATTCCTAGAGGGAATTTCCCATATTTAAAAACCTTCCATGAATTATTGATAGCTACAGGAACAATCAATGCTTCAGGATTGTGCTTTGCCATCATTTTTAAACCATTTAATGAGAATTTCTTCGGTTTTCCGTCTCTACTTCTAGTTCCTTCTGGGAAAATGACTGCAGACCATGTATTGTTATGAATTCGCTGTCCAAAGATCTTTAACTCTGTTAATGCTTGTTTTGGGTCTTTTCTGTTGATTAATGCGGCACCACCATGTCTAAGATTAAACGAAACACTTGGAATTCCTTTTCCTAATTCTATTTTAGAGACAAACTTAGGGTGATATTTTCTTAGACCCCAAATCATTGGAGGGATATCAAACAGACTTTGATGATTGGCAACAAAAATAATGCTTGTATTTTTTGGAATTGGATGATGTTTTGTAAAACGAACCGTATTTCCAATTAATAATAATGACTTGGTTAAAAACCAATTGAGAACTTCAACTACATTCTTGTGAGATTTGTAGCCAAACTTTAATCCAATCCATTGTAATGGATGAAAAATGAGTAGGATTAAATAAAATACGAATCCAAAAATGGATGAGAAAATATAACTAACTATTTTCATAGAGATAATAAAAAACCTGAGTAAACTTAGGAGTTAGAATTTAAAATGTTGGCCATTGACTCCAAGGGATTCTTGATAAAATTAGCAAAAGACCAATTCCGTAAAAAATTGAAAAAGTTTTAAACTTAGCAGAATCTTCTGTTTTCTTTTTATGTTTAGACCAGCCAATTGTTATGAAAACGATGGCTAAAACCATCATAATTGGATGTTCTACAGCCAAAAGTCTTGATGCTGAATTTCCCATTACTTCACTACCACTTTCTTTTAAAGCTTTAAATGCAGGACTAGAGAAATACCACCCTAAACCAATTAGTAATTGAATATGAGAAAAAATTAACGTGAATAAGCCTAAACGTAAATCTTTGTCTGTAAAACTTCTTTTTTTAATGAGACCAACAATTGCATTAATAACAGCTAATAGTAGAGTTAATAGGACTAAATACGCCCAATAAGAGTGGATAGTTTTCATCATAATTTCTAAATTTTAATCCTTTAAAAGTACTAAATTTTAATCATAAAAAAACCACCTCATAGAGGTGGTTTTTAAATTATAATTTAAACTTCTTAGAAGTTATATCTTACTGTAAAGTTCCAAGTTGTTCCAAAACCAAAGAACACTTTATTATCAGTGTTGATTCCGTCATAATTACTAATAGTTCCTCTACGACCTACTTCATAATTTGTAGCAGACTCAGCAATATACACAGTATTCCATAAGTTATTGACGTTTAATCTTAGATTTAAACTAGAATTATCTTTTAAATCAAATTTATAAGATGCCCCTAAATCAGCTAAAGAATAACCAGGTAATAGTAAAGAACCTTGAGAATCTGTTTGTCCAGTTACAGGATCAATAGCAAAATCATCTGCATTTAAACGTGCATATAATTTATCAATAAAACGTTGGCTATAATCAATTTTAAAGTTATCAGTTACATCAATATCAAAACCTAATCTTGCAGTAAATTGAGCTGCATCACCTACTTTAATATCATTTAAATCTAAATCAATTGCCCCTATTGCATCATTATTTTGATCAAAAGCAACACCTGAAGGAGTTCCGTTATATTTCCAGTCTCCTACAGAAACCATACCGACAAGTCTAAAGTCATCAGTAATATCATAAGTAAAATCTAATTCAACACCCATGTGTATTTGCTCAATACCATTGATTTGTGCATTACCTTGCTCATCATCACTATCGTCGTTAGGAGTTCCATTTACATCAAAGTCAGCAGAAACAGATAAGAACCTATCTTTCCATTGCGTTCTGTATACGTTTAGATTAGCTCTGAATTTTTCAGAAGTATACCCGTATCCTACTTCAAAACCAAGTACTTTTTCATTTTGAGGATTTGGATTCACGTCATTTCTGTTGTTTTGAAAAACAGCATCAAAGAATGGTTGCTTAGAATAGTAACCAGCATTTCCAAATACATTGTGACTTTCATCTATGTTCCAGTTAAGTCCACCTTTAATGTTTCCTCCAATAATGTTTTCCCAATCAGTTTCTTGTGCTGGGTCAGAGTCTAAAATATTGAAGTAATCAATTCTTTTAAATCCTTGTTGAGAAACACCTCCTTGTATGAAAAAACTAACATCATCACTTACATACTCTAATTGAGAAAAGGCACCTAACCAACGTACTTTACCGTCGTTGTTGTAGTTAATTTTTTGTTCGGTATCAGTATTTCTAAACACATTCCATTGTTGTGCTAAATCTGAACTAACTTCATCAGAAACAACGTTTAAAGGATTATTGACATCATCGTTATCTCGGTAACCATCAGCTCCAAGTAAGTTATCAACTCTTCTGTAATGTAACCCAGTATAAGAACGTATATCAACACCAAAATCTAAGGTTAATTTGTCATTTAATTTTGTACTGTAGTTAGATAATACTCCAAACCAGTTATGTGAGTTTATAGAAGCTCTTCTAATAACACCATTTCTTCTTTCTAAACCAGCAGGAACACTACTATCTCTTAATTCATCGTCATTTACTATCTGTAAACCTGTTGAAGGATCTGCAGGGTTGGTATAAGAAAAACCATTACTAAAAGTACCTCCTTGTCCAGAGTTAGCTTTTACGATTTCATCCCATAATACGTGACCAGTTTGAGGATCTCTAAATCTACTAGAACTAGCAAAGTTTCCACCTAATCTACCGATATCTCCAGTTCCACCACCACGTCCAAAAGAAGCGTATGCAGAAGTTGTTAATGAAGAATTTTCATTTACATCCCAAGTCCAGTTAAAAGAAGTAATAGGTTTGTGGTAGAAATTTTTTCTCCAGTTAAACTCTTCTCCATTTAAATACCCATGGTTATAGTTGTATTTTTTCC